>Ga0209395_1001816_pt1 | contig 29250 bp, 24 predicted proteins | sample GOMGulsemesocosm_3_FD_184635 | JGI IMG/M metagenome (GOLD analysis project Ga0209395, IMG submission 184635) | Methane-oxidizing microbial communities from mesocosms in the Gulf of Mexico - GOM9D Gulf of Mexico (SPAdes) (version 2) | ecosystem: Environmental > Aquatic > Marine > Cold seeps... | reverse complement strand
ACGGAGCGCCCTATGCGGATGAAAGCGCAAAAGCCCAAGCCTTCGCCCGTGGCGCGGGATTTACGGAAAATGAGGTCGACGCGATCAACCTTGTGCCCGAAAACCTGCGTGGCCTTGATCGTTTTGACGCCCGCAAAGCCGTGGTTGAGCAGATCACCGCTGAGGGCCTCGCGGTTATGACCACAGAGGACCTCACGGATGAAGATGGCAACGTGACCACCGTGCCCGTGGCTTACGTGGAAAACAAGCCCATCATGCAACCTTTTGGCGATCGTTCCAAAGTCGTGATCGAACCAATGTTCACCGATCAATGGTTCGTGGATGCCAAGGAAATCGTCGGCCCGGCATTGGATGCCGTACGTGGTGGTGATGTGAAGATCATCCCGGAAAGCGGCGAGAAAGTCTTCTACCACTGGCTGGACAATATCGAGCCTTGGTGTATCTCGCGCCAACTCTGGTGGGGCCACCAGATTCCGGTTTGGTATGGGCCGAAAGCTACAGAAACCAGCGATGGAAAACTGGTACTCCACCTTGATGAAATGCACAGCATTTGTGCCGCTACTGAAGCAGAGGCTATCGCAAAATTCTCAAATTACTACGGTAACGCTCAGATCAAAGTAGCAGACCTCTCCAGCAAAGAGTTAGCTGCGACACAGCTAGCAGACGGATTTTCTGATCCAAATTCCCCTGAAATCGAAGTTATCGGCATCGTCCGTGACCCCGACGTGCTCGACACCTGGTTCTCCTCCGGCCTCTGGCCCATTGGCACGCTTGGCTGGCCGGAAGACACCCCGGAATATAACAGCTATTTCCCAACCTCCGTTCTGATCACAGGCCAAGACATCCTGTTCTTCTGGGTTGCCCGCATGATGATGATGCAGCAGGCCGTGGTGGGTGAAAACCCCTTCGACACTGTCTATCTGCATGGCCTCGTGCGTGATGCCCGCGGCAAGAAGATGTCGAAATCCGTTGGCAACGTCATTGATCCGCTTGATCTGATTGACGAATTTGGCGCTGACGCCCTGCGCTTTGCCTCTGCCGCGATGGCCAGTCTTGGTGGCACGTTGAAAATGGACACAGCCCGCATCCAAGGCTACCGTAACTTTGGCACAAAACTGTGGAACTCGGTCTCCTTCGCGCTGACCCATGTGGAAGCCTACGCCGATTATATCCCGTCGGCCACGCCACCAAAAGCCACCGCATCGGTGAACAAATGGATCATCGGCGAGGTAGCGCGCGTACGCGAAGAGGTCGATGCAGCCTTTGAGAGTTTCCGATTCAACGACGCAGCCCAAGCCCTTTACGCCTTCACCCGCGGCAAGGTTTGTGACTGGTATATCGAGTTCTCAAAACCGCTGTTGGGCGGCGATGATGCGGCCCTGATCGCGGAAACCAAAGCGACGCTCGCCTGGACCTTGGATCAAGCAATGATCATGCTGCACCCTGTCATGCCCTTCATCACAGAAGAACTTTGGGGGCTGACCGCGACACGCGCCAAATCCCTGATCGTTGCTGATTGGCCAGAAACCACGCTGGACATGATCGACACGGACGCGGATCGTGAAATGAACTGGGTGATTGCGCTGATTGATGGCATACGCTCCGCACGAGCGCAGATGCGCGTGAACGCCGGCCTGAAGATCCCCGTGATCCTGCAAACCCTTGATGACAAAGGCCGTACAGCGCTGGCGAACAATGAGGTGATGATCAAAAAGCTTGCCCGTATCGACAGTATCACCGAGATGGCCGATCTGCCCAAAGGCGCAAGCCCGATCCCAGTGGACGGCGGCACATTCGCCCTACCGCTGGCGGATATCATCGATATTGACGCTGAAATTGCCCGTCTGGAAAAGGGTCTCGGCAAACTGGCGAAGGAACTTGGGGGGCTACGTGGCCGCTTGAAAAACCCAAAGTTCGCCGACAGTGCCCCAGCCGAAGTGGTTGCGGAAACTCGCGAAAACCTCGCCCTGCGCGAAGAGGAAGAGGCAACCATCAACACCGCTCTCACCCGTCTGCGCGAAATCGGCTAACCACGCGCCGCAAATGAAAATTGCCAGCCCCTTCATCTTGCCGGAAATACTCCGGGGGTGCGGGGGCTGGCCCCCGCCACGTTGACAGCACGTGGCACCCCAAATCTGTTGCAAACACCTCTCACTCCATCGCGGTTTTCGAATTTTCAACCCTTGCCCCGAACCACACACCGGGGTTATCTGATCGCATGACAGATAAAACCGATGCCCGCCTCACGCCTCTTGCTGCCACTTTGCCCGCCTCTGTGCCCTTCGTTGGCCCCGAAGCCCAGGAACGCGCGCGCGGCGCAGGTTTTGATGCCCGCCTTGGCGCGAATGAGTTGGGTTTTGGCCCCTCGCCTCTTGCGATTGCTGCAATGAAGGCTGAGGCAAGCGAGATCTGGAAATACGCTGATCCTGAAAGTCACGACCTTCGCCAAGCCCTATCTGCACATCACAAAATTCCAGCCGAAAACATCATGATCGGCGAAGGCATTGATGGATTATTGGGCTATCTGGTGCGCCTATTTATTGGCGCAGGCGATGCAGTCGTGACATCAGAGGGCGCATATCCGACGTTCAATTATCACGTCGCGGGCTTTGGTGGCGTCATGCATAAAGTGCCCTACATTGGCGACCAAGAAGATCCCTTGGCCTTGATCGAAAAAGCGCGGGAAGTTGGCGCAAAGCTGATCTATATCGCCAATCCTGATAACCCAATGGGCAGCTGGCATTCGGCCGCGACCATCCAGACAATGATAGAAGCCGTTCCTGAAGGCTGCCTATTGGTTTTGGACGAGGCCTATATTGAATTCGCACCAGAAGGCACTGCCCCTCCGATCAACATCTCTGACCCGCGTGTCATTCGTTTTCGCACCTTTTCAAAAGCTTACGGCATGGCTGGTGCGCGTGTTGGTTACGGGATTTCCACTTCAGAAATCATCATGGCCTTCAACAAAATACGCAATCATTTTGGCATGAACCGCACCGCGCAATCCGGAGCGTTGGCCGCTTTACAAGACCAAGCCTATCTAGATCAAACTCTGAAAAACGTCGCGCAAGCACGCATGCGCATCGCAGAAATCGCCGCGCAAAACGGGCTGAGCGCCCTGCCCTCTGCCACGAATTTCGTAGCGATTGATTGCGGAGAAGATGCCAGTTTTGCCGCAAAGGTTGTCGCCGAACTTGGCGCGCGCGGAATATTTATCCGCATGCCATTCGCCACGCCACAAAACCGCTGCATTCGGGTTTCTGCCGGGCCAGAAGCCGATCTAACGCTTTTTGAACAGGCCTTACCCGCAGCCCTAGAGATAGTCCGAAACGGTTGACCTCTCAGAGGCTTCCCGCGCAAACCAAACTGGCAGCGGCCAACGCGCCATCACCATGTGGAATACGCAAAGCCTTCAACCCAGCATCTATCGCCCCAAGCGTGCCCAGCACCATATGCGCATTCACATGCCCCATATGCCCGATACGAAAATGCCCGTGCCATTCCGGATCACCGGCAGGCACTATGCCAAGGCCAATGCCCAGCGTCACACCAAGGTTCTCACTTAACCAGTCGCGTAAGGCCGTGCCGGTTGGCATGCCAACGCTGACGCCCGTCACCGCATGACCACGATCACAGGCGTTGGGCACGTGCATTTGCAACGGGCCGCCTATGGCCCAAGCGTCACATGCCGCCCAAACCGCACGGGCAAGGCGTTCATGACGTTTCCACGTGTTTTCAATGCCTTCCTCATGGATAATCATGTTCAAAGCTTCTCGCAAACCCAGCAAGTGATGCGTGGGGGCCGTGCCGTTAAAATACTGATAAAATCCTTCAGGGTTGGCCCGTGGAGCCCAATTCCAATAGGGGGAGATCCGCTTCAAGGTCTTTTGGCGTTCCGCAGCACGGTCATTGAAAAAAACGAGCCCAACCCCGGGCGGCACCATCAAACCCTTTTGGCTGGCAGTCACGGCAACATCAACACCCCAAGCATCCATCTCGAAGCGGTCACAACCCATAGACGCAATGCAATCACATAGTAAAAGTGCATCATGCCCGGCACGAGCCATCGCCTTGCGCAGCCCAACAACATCGTTCTTATATGTGGTGGACGTATCCACATGCGCACATAGAATAGCGCGGATTTCACCCTTGGTATCAGCCTTCAACCGGGCCTCAATCTGGGCCAGATCCCAAATCGCGGTCTTGCCAAAATCCATCACCTCAACGTCAATGCCCAGTTCTGATGCGTGATTGGCCCAATTCTGCCCGAACATGCCATTTACCAGCACCAGCGCCTTGTCCCCCGGCACCATAGTATTCACGATCGACGCTTCCCAACCGCCATGACCGTTCGACACGTAGACCGCCACATGATGGCGCGTACGCGCCACGGCCTTCAGATCCGTGATCAGCCCATCCATCATCTCCAACAGAGCACCGGTGTAAATATTAGGCGCCGCTTGATGCATCGCGTTCAGCACACGGTCTGGCATCACCGAAGGTCCAGGAATCGCAAGGTAATGACGCCCTGCGGCAAGGGTTGGGGAAGGATTGCGGATCTTTGATGTGGATGAGTTCTGATCTAGCATGTGAGGTCCTGAAATCAATGATTACGCAAGAGTTACGAGGATGCTTTGCGCTCGTCAATCGTAGGATCGCAGGCAAGTTACCCCCGACCGCAAGCCCGTGTTCTTGCGCACCGTCACCAGAGAGGGTACATCTGACTCATTGCCTGAGACAGGACAGAACGTGACAGATACCTCCACACAGAATACGCCCTTAAATTCACCACCCCTAGGAGAGGCCAGTCCCTATACGTCGCGCAGCCTGTTTGTGCGTCTATGGAAAGATTATCTACGTCACCACAAGGGCTGGCTCAGTGTCGCCGTCTTGTTGATGATGGTAGATGGGGCAACGCTGGCAGTCTTGGCGAAGATGCTTGAACCGATGTTTGACGTGGTTTTTGTCGGCGGTAACGCCGACGCAATTTGGTGGATCGGGGGCGTTATTTTCGGCCTGTTTGCTGTGCGGGGCATCACAGAACTGATCAAAAAGACCCTTCTTGTACGGATCGCGATGAAGTCCTCCACCGATATGCAGGTGGATCTGCTGCGCCATATTCTGACGCTCGACAGTCAGTTCTTTCATAAAAATCCTCCTGGCTCGCTTATGGAGCGTATTCAGGGCGATACGGTACAGGTTCAGAATGTCTGGCGCGTCCTGATCCAAGGCGTCGGACGCGATATTTTCTCGCTGTTCTGGTTATTCTTTGTGGCCATCAGCATTGATACGTCTTGGACATTGGTTGCTGTGGTTGCCGTACCACTTCTGATCCTCCCGACTATGGCACTTCAGCGCTATATTCGGCGCAAGACCGAACACTTGCGTGAAGAAGCCAGCAAGCGTTCCACCCGCTTGGATGAGGTCTTCCATGGAATCCATCCCATCAAATTGAACCAGATGGAAGATTACCAAATCTCCCGTTTTCAGGCGATTATCGACAGGATTGTACTTGCCGAAATGAAATCTGCCGCCGGACAAGCCACCATTCCGATGATGATCGATTTCGTGACCGGTGCGGGTTTCTTTGCCGTGTTGCTGGTGGGAGGACAAGATATCATTTCTGGCGAGAAATCCGTTGGCCAATTCATGAGCTTCTTCACCGCCATGTCTTTGACCTTCCAGCCCCTACGCCGCCTTGGAGCCATTGCGGGGACATGGCAGGTCGCCGCCGCCAGCCTTGAGCGTCTCTATCGGATGTTTGACACCGAACCGACAATCACATCGCCCGCACGTCCTGTGGCCCAGCCTGCCAATGCAAACACAGAAATCCGCTTTGATGATGTGAAACTATCTTACGGTGCCCTACCCGCTTTGCGCGGTTTAAGCTGTGTCGCAGAGGCTGGAAAAACCACAGCCTTTGTTGGTTCTTCCGGCGCAGGCAAAAGCACTGTTTTCAATGTGCTAACGCGCATGTCCGACCCGAGTTCCGGCATGGTCACCCTTGGAGACACTGATATCCGCAGCCTAGCGCTTGAAGATCTGCGCGCGCAATTTTCCTCAGTCGCCCAAGACGCGCTTTTGTTTGATGAAACTCTGCGAGAAAACGTCATGCCGGGGATGGATGATATTAATGACAGTCGCCTTCAAGCCGCACTTGAAGCGGCCAATGCCGCCGACTTCGTGAACAACCTCCCCAAGGGGCTCGACAGCCCGGCCGGGCCACGTGGTGCCAACCTTTCAGGTGGCCAACGCCAGCGCATAGCCATTGCCCGGGCGCTGCTGCGCGATGCACCTGTGTTATTGCTAGATGAAGCGACCTCTGCCCTTGATACAAAGTCTGAATCCATTGTGCAGGCCGCCATCGAAACCCTTTCTGCTGGGCGTACAACCCTTGTGATCGCTCACCGCCTGTCAACGATCCGAAATGCTGACAAGATTGTGGTGTTGGATCAGGGTCGCGTTGCGGAAGAAGGCACACATGACGCCCTTCTGGCCAAAGATGGGATCTATGCTGGGCTTTGGGCGTTGCAATCAAAATCGCCCGCAGGGGACGCTTAACGCCCGTGATTATAGGTCTTTGCCAAGGTCTCTGGTGATACACCCAGAAAGTAGCGCGTCAGCAAGATCAGGTTCTTAGCCCCCTGCCGGAACCAGCCTTCGCGTGAGTAACGTTCTGCCCCGGTGTGAGCGCGTGATTGCAGTAAACATACCGGTTTCAGGCGTCGCACAATTGCGACATCTTCCATCAGGGGGATATCGTCATAACCACCAACTTCCTGATAATGCGGATAGGCGACCAATAGCCCCTGGTCTCCGTAAGGCAGGCCAAACTTGCGGCTGCGAAAATTTGCCCAGCTCGCGACGATCCTTGAACGCAGCCCAGCCGGTTCAGGCTTGCTGCCCCAAACTCCCGGATCGCGAAATGACAGGTGAAACGCAGCTGCGCCCGTTTCTGTCGCGATATGGTGCTTAACCTCCCACGCCCAGCCCGCTTCCAACCAACTGTCCGCATGTAGGAACAACAACCATGCCCCGTTGGCTTTAGTACCTCCAAGCTTCAACTGTCCACCTCGGCTAGGCAGACCAGTTACAACCGTTGTGCTAGCCTCTGCGGCAATATCCAAAGTTTCATCCCAAGACCCGCCGTCTGAGATAATAATCTCTCGGATCAACCCCGCATCAACACCTTCCTGAAGGGCGGCGAGACATCCCCGCAAACCCTCTTGGGCGTTCAGAGTAGGAATAATAACAGAAACAGGGGCGCGCATAGGTTTTCTTTCCGGACAGATGTCTTATATCTTGATCTCAACACGATAGGACAGCTTTATGACAAAATTCCATCTTCCCGGCAGACGTGTGATCCAAATCACGGGCTCTGAACGGATAAGCTTCCTTCAGGGCTTGGTCACCAACACAGTGCCTAAAACCGGCCTGATCTATAGCGCGCTCCTGACGCCGCAGGGCAAATTCATGGCTGACTTCTTCATCAAGGCCCTGCCTGATGCGCTGCTGCTCGATGTAGCAGAAAGCCATGCTGACTTGTTGTTGCAACGGTTGGCCATGTATCGGCTGCGTGCCGATGTCACCTTTGCAGATAGAAATCTAAAGGTCTTAATAGGTCATGACAGCCCCCCTGATGATGCAGACGCAGACCCACGGCATGCGGCCCTTGGCTGGCGTGCCTATGGTGACGCAGCGGGTCTGAACGACGCACCGGACAACACCGCATTGCGCATCACCCATCTCATCCCAGAAACCGGTATTGAGCTGACACCAGAGACATATATTTTAGAAGCTGGGTTTGAGCGACTGCACGGCGTGGATTTCAAGAAAGGCTGTTTCATCGGCCAAGAGATCGTCGCCCGGATGAAATACAAAACGGAACTGCGCAAGGGGCTCGCCCGTGTTTCAGTAGCCGGCGAATCCCAAAATGGAACACCCATCACCTGTGGTGGTAAAGCCGTTGGCACATTGCTTAGTCGTTTTGGAAACGATGCCATTGCCTATCTTCGATTTGATCGTGCAGATGGCGAGATGCAGGCTGGCGATGCGACAGTGACACGTCTCAAATAAAAAAGGCGCCCAACCCGGCGCCTTTTTCTCTAACACTGTGCAGCGAACTTAGGCGCGCTCAGAATATTCCATGGTTTCGGTGTTTACCACGATATCTTCATCTTGACCGACAAACGGTGGCACCATAATTTTAATACCATTATCCAAGATCGCAGGCTTAAAGCTTTTCGCCGCGGTTTGACCTTTGATCACCGGCTCCGTTTCGACCACTTTACAGGTCACCTTTTGTGGCAGGGATGCCGAAAGCGCCTCCGCTTCATAATATTCGATAACCGCAGTCATGCCGTCTTGTAGAAATGGGCGGCGATCGCCCAAGATATCAGAAGGCAGTTCAATTTGCTCATAGGTTTCTTTGTCCATGAACACCAACATCCCGTCGTTCTCATACAGGAAGGTTTGGTCTTTTTGCTCAAGACGCACGCGTTCGACCTTATCGGCGGAGCGGAAGCGTTCATTCAGTTTGGAGCCAGTACGCAGGTTCTTCATTTCAACCTGTGCAAAAGCCCCGCCCTTGCCGGGTTTCACATGATCGACCTTCACCGCAGCCCAAAGACCATCGTTATGTTCCAGCACATTGCCGGGGCGAATTTCGTTTCCGTTAATCTTAGGCATGGGTAAATTCCTGATAAATCTTGATCGAAGCTGACTTCGACCTATATATTCAAGACCGCAAGCTGACAAGGTAGGGTTCATGAGCGTTAACACATTGTTTAGCTATGCACCCCACGCATGGCAGGTATACAAATAAGACAACACCGAATCGTTCAGAATAGTTCATATTGAACGTCACGCTTCAAAGCACAAGAGCAAAAACAAAAAAGGACGACGAGATGCGAGATTTCGTTGATGGTTCAGCATTTAACAATGAACAGGGCAACCGGGCTAAAAAGCTCTTTGCTGCTGTCGTTTTGGCTGCACTTGATGATGCCATTGCTGACGATAAGAAATACGGCAACGGCCCAGAACAAATTGCACGTTGGGCACGTTCGCGCGATGGCCGCGAAGTCTTGTCCTGCGCCGGGATCGACCCGAACGAGCGCGTCGTTGGCGGGCTTATGGACTTCGTTGGAAAAGGTGTCCGCACCTCTGTGGCCCTTTCTCGAGAAGAAAGCGAACGTCGCAACCAACAAGCCGAAGCCGCTTAAGCACCTGATAACAGGGCTCTATAGCAATTTTATGAAACGCGCCTGATTTCAGGCGCGTTTTTTACGTTCCGTCTTTCATTCTTAAAGTTATTGTAGGTCACCAATATCACGGCGTGTATATGGCTGAATTGCCTCACTGTATTTGTTGTGGCCCTCAGGCAAAGCTAGGCCAGAAGTACACATCCCCCAAAACCTCTGGCATCGAAGAAATACGGCCCAAAATAAGGCGTATCTCTTCAAACACCCAGTCACCGCAGGCCAGAACGGTGCTCGCACATCATTTCAGGGGAAGGAAAAATCATAACACAGCCGCTAAAATCCCACCCCGGCAAAAGCTTTCCTACCACGCCAGAAACAAAATCTAGAAACAGCACCCTAAAAAAGATAAACCTGCTGTCGATTTTAAACACAGGTTGTCAACTATCTGATAAATACAGCGTGATTAAAGACGACATCGGACTGGCTCTCAGTCAAGTTGCAGCCAAGCCTGTCAAAGGAAAACCCTGTGGGGGTAACCGCTTTCCTAGCCTTGCCAGATCAATGGGTCAGCTTTCGCAGTCGTCTATAGAAGCACTGCGATAGATTTCCCGGCGCACCATCTTACGCATATTACGCGTAATCCGTTCACCCAATACGCCCCGCAATTCCTGTCGCACAACGTCAGAAACAAGATCTCGCAACGCGTCTTCATTCGCAAGCAGCCCCGTAATGGCCGCAGCAACCTCAGTTGATTCTGCCGAAGGCTCTTCTTCCTCGACAGGGTATGCATCCTGCGTAAGGATAAGCGGCTCTTCGGTGATCGCCACCACTGAAGGTAAACTGATCTCTGAGGTATCAGAAACCGCTTCCTCCAAAAGATGTACATCTGCAGAAGCTTCGACTTGGGAACCAATCTCAGGCGCTTCATGTTGCATAGCAATTGAACCAGCCTCAAGTACGATGTCGCAACTTGTGTCGTCGGGCGTCTCGGGGGTGCCTATCTGATCCATGGCAGCAAGCATCACGGCGTCTGCGTCCTCTTCAGACGTGTCTGCAGTCTCACTATTTGCATCATCTGCAGCAGGGTTTTCTGCACTTTCGGGCTCATGTCCTCCAGTCGACGTAACGACATCTTCCTGTCCTAGAACATACGGGTCTAGAGCAGGTGGCAAATCTGTATCGTCAGCTTCTAGCGTCGGATTGTCATCGGAAGCCACGCGTCCAAGCAACAACGAAGCGTTCTGCGTATCCTCATCCGACCCGTCAGGTTCCCATTCGTGATCCTGCTCAGAAACGGCGGCTTCCATATGGGCTGCACGTTCTTCAAGGCGCTGGAACGAAGGTACATCCGCAGGAGTGTCCACATGTTGAAAACTGACCATCGGTTTTTCTGCAATCTTTGAGAAATCAAGAGCTTCCTCATCCTCCAGCGTTGAAACGTCCGAAGGCTCTGACTCTAGAGGGGAATTTTCGACTATATCATTCAAATTTGTCGCGTCAGGCACAATCGAGAGAATCGCATTGGGCGTGCGTGCTGCTTCTACATCAAGCGATTCCGCCTGTTGGCCCTCGGTTTCGATGGCATCTTCGCCAGTTTCGAATGCCTCTTGGATGCGCAGCTCCGGTGACAAAACAAAACGGCTATTCCAAGTGATTTCGGGCGTCACATCCGCTGGTGCCTCGTCGGCCTCAACTGAAGCCTCAGCCTGAATTTCGTCAGTCTTTTCAGGGAGAAACGTAGCAACCTGAATTTTTGGGGCGGGCGTAATTGCCGTGGCGGGAGTTGCAAAACTCTCGTCAGACACGAGTCTGCGAATTGAGGAAAGAACATCCTCTACTTCGGCTTTGGAGACGGGTTCTGACATGGTCTATCCTGTTGCTACTTCAAACATTAAACACACATTGTAATAAGCACCAATATAGCCGCCGACTTCGCTTCACACAACAGACAGGTAAAATTCTAAACGTAGATCGGGGCCTACCCGCCACACACGTACCAGCCCAGCGAAAATGCTTAATTTCCGCCGCCCGCCAAAGAGCGCAAGAGCGCATCAAGGCGTTCACCTTGCTCACTTGTCGGCCGATTTGGGGCGTTTGAAACGGCATTGTAATAATCAGCCGGGTCATAGGTCTGCACACCAAGGTTCAAATGCTTAACCGTCAGAAGCCCCATCGCGGACAGCAACGCATAGGCTGCAACTTGGGAATCGCTCTGAGCTGCGACTAGGTTTGAACGTGCATCCAACAGATCCTGTTCGGCATTGAGCACATCAAGCGTTGTACGCGCACCAAGGCGTGCTTCTTCACGCACCCCTTCCCAAGCAGCACGAGAAGCACGAATTTCCCGGTCAGAGGCTTGAATTTGTGCATGAGACACAGCCCGGTTCGCCCAAGCGTTGCCAACATTTTGCTGCACGGACTGCCCGGTCAGCAAAATTGCGGCACGGGCAGAATCCCGCTGCGCCATCGCCTGACGTTGCAATGATTTCAACTGGCCGCCCTGATAAATTGGTCCGGCGATCCGAAGGGCAATTGACCCATTCTCGGGTGAATCTTCAATCAACGTAGCATCAGCAGAGAGATCAACGCTGGGCAACATACGTCTTTCGGTAGCGGCTAAATTCAATTCCGTAACCGTAACATCTCGTTGCGCGCGCTTCAAATCCGGGTGGTTGCCACGTGCAACAGCCTGCGCAGCCTCAAGGGTGGCGGCTGTAGATGGCGCAGCCGGAGGTACGGACAGGTTAACTGGGTAATGCCCTACCGCGGCACGATATTCCTCTCGTGACACCTGAAATCCACCCTCACGAGCAGCAAGGTTCGCGCGGGCAGATGCCAAACGGGCCTCGGCAAGAGAGACATCAGTACGGGTAATTTCACCGACCTCAAAACGGTCACGCGCTGCGCGCAGCTCCTCAGTGATCAAGCGCACGTTGTTATGGCTAAGGTTCACGAAATCAGCGTCACGGCGCACATTCATATAGGCTTGAACTGCGCGTAGCAATACCTGCTGCTCGACCCCAACCAATGCTTCGCGGGTGGCCAGAACGGTCTCTTTCTGCGCCTCAATAGCAAGGCGGCCACGACCAAACTGATAAATCGGCAACGAAAGGCTAAGTGTCGCGGACTCGATGAATTCGGCCCCGGAAATGCCTTCGAATTGCTGACGGCGGCTTTGCAAAGCATAAGAAAGCGCGGGGCGTAATGCTGCAACCGCCTGTGCCACACCTTCATCAGCAGCGCGCAGAACAGCACGGTTCTGTTGCAGCAGACCAGAGGTGTCATAGGCAGACACCAAAGCATCTGAGAGAGTTTCAGCCTGCGTAGATGTCGTTGATGCAAAAAGAGAAAATGCCGTGAATGCTGTAATAGTCAGCCTGCGTAGCGGAAAGGTCAAATGCTATCTCCTATATCACTAAAGTGTTCTACATCGCTGTGAAACGCAGAAGCTGTCAGTTTCCGTCGCGGAGGTAAATGCGCAGTTCTGCACATCTCCAAGTGCGCATTTAAAGAGAGAACACAGCCTCAGCTTCAAAGCCCGGCAAAACCGGCGCAGTTGCGTTAAAAGAATCACGCCACGTGATTTTTCCATCCGCTTTCTGACCAACCCGCATCACACCCAGCGCACCTTGCATAAATATCGCACCAATCCGGCCACCTTCGGCTAGTTGGTGCGAAATCGCGGCCGGTAATTGCGCAACGCCGCCTTCAATCAAGATTACATCATATGGCCCATGTTTCGCAGCGCCCTCAACCAAGGATCCCGCATCAACCGCAGCATTATCTACGCCAGCGGCACTGAGCATCGCTTGGGCCTCATCGGCCATACCATCTAGTTCTTCCACAGCAACGACCGCATCACACAGGCGGGCCAGAACAGCGGCAGAATAGCCTAAACCACAGCCTAGGTTCAGAACCAATTCAGTCGGCTGAATATTCAGCGCATCCAACATTTTTGCAAATGTCCGGGGTTCAGTCACGACACGACCTGGTGCCAATATGACTTCGCGATCAGCATAGGCTGCATCACGTTGGGCTTCAGGAACGTAATTTTCACGCTCCACCTTCAGCATCGCATCGATGATCGGGAATTTGGTGACATCGGATGGGCGCACCTGCGTATCGACCATCATTGTGCGGCGGGTAGAAAAATCTGACACAACTAAACTCATTCGTTTGGTTTCGTTCCCATTCTCATGCCACAGATGAGACGCAGGAGCAATACATCGATCCCACAACACAGCATTTCATGCAATCATCGCTTAGCTTGCCGTATTTTCACCCAGTATTTGCCTGCGGATCCAACTGGCACAGATTGGACCTCTTGCATCTCCCCTTTCAAAAGGGTGATATTCTTGAAAACATTCACTCACGGGCCATCTGTAAATTCATGTTCTTCGTACTTCTGCGTTTACTGCTAAACAAGTGGGTCGTTCTTATCTTGCTGGGCACAAGTTTTTACCGCTACCCCTCAGAAACAAGCGCGGCTTTTGGATACCTTCTGAACTGGGCTGCATCCCTTATGTCCTCTGGCTAACGCCGTATTTTCGGAGTCCATAATACCAACATATACCGACAGAATACGATGCCCACCACACGACCTCCGATCACCTAGGCAACTCGAATTAGCCCTCACTCCGCGACTTAAAAAGTTCAGCTAAACGAGCATAAATTAAAAGCAGCATTATGAAAATAATCGACATCGCCCGCAGTGAGTGACCTTCCTTGATCTGGCTGCCAGTCCCGCAGTCAGTCAGACCAGCGCCCAGAATTAGCGATTTTGATATTCCTGTGCTATATTTGCGCGGCCAAGGCTGATCGGTTTTGGCTATTTTTTTAATGATAGGTGAGGGACTACAATGTTTGCACGTGTTACCCAATATAAGATGAAGCCTGGTTCAAAGGACGCCACAACGGCGATTATGAACTCGCTGAAAAGCCAGATCATGGAAATGACCGGCATGCATAATTTCATTAATGTCGCGAATGAGGATGGCAGCGGCTATGTTATCGCAGTGGTCGAGAGTGAGGCAACTTCGAATGCCAACGCCCCTAAAGTGGCGGAACTATGGGGTGCATTTACCGACCATATGGAGGCCCCGCCCAAGGCTGTCGGCTATGACGTCGTTGCGAATTGGAGCAACTGAACCCTAGCTATAGCCCACTACCGCGAGCTTCGTGATACAAGCAACGCAGTGTTATCTCGGGGGACACGTTGTCTGCCATAGGTGTTCCTTGATTGCGAGTTGCACAGAGCAAGGGTTTTATAGGGAACGATACCCGTCGATCTTAAGACCGCTCTGAACGCCTAAAATAGGCTCCACGCCGTCTCCCTCAGCCCTAGGCATGGATGACGGCAAAACCCCAAAGCAGCCTTGGTACCGTCCCCAAACATTGGGAAACTCATTTCATGAATTGAAACATCGAGCCAGCAGGCAATGTGAGCTTCGATACACGTAAGCGGATGACAAGAATCTCTTACTCCCGCCCCCTTCTCGCTCAACTGCATTTTTGCGATCAGTTGCAGTCTCTCACTCCCAAATGAAGGCCGGTATTACCTAATCAAAAGTAAGCCCTGTCTAACGTCAGCGCTTATGGATCCAATAGGATAATTTGGTAAGAATGCATTTGGTGTTATCCTTTCTCTTTGATCTGAATGGATTTGTCATCGGAGATGAAACCATCGTCGCGTTGAGTGGCCACACATCAGAAAGCTCCGCGATCCGACACAACGGTACCGCCCGAAAAAATCGCATACACAAACGCCGCAAGATAAACGGAAATAATTCCGTGAGAACAGAGAAAATCCAAAACAAGAATGTCGAGAAACAACCCTTGCACATCTTTGCACTACGTCCTAGAAGCGCAACACCACAAGGCGGTAAGGCGAGTTGGCGGAGTGGTTACGCAGCGGATTGCAAATCCGTGTACACGAGTTCGATTCTCGTACTCGCCTCCATAAGCCCTTTATTTCGTTGGCAAATTTTTAGCACCCCTACTATTGCACCCCAAAAAATGCGCTACACACTCGTAACACACTTTTTATGTCGCGCGCCTCGCTCAAAAAGAGTAGTTTCAACATAGTGCTTAAAATCAGTGAGTTGAAACGTGACAAACGATCCAGCAACGATAAAAGTAAACGAAAAACTCACACTTTATAGGCGTGAACGAAGCAAACGCTGGCAAGCACGACTATTATTAGAGAGTGGCGAATGGCACCGCTTTTCAACGAAAACTACAGACTTAGCAGCCGCAAAAGATTTTGCGCTTAGGCAACTTTACACTGCTGATTTCCGCAAAAAGAACAATTTGCCAGAAAGCACACGCAAGCTTCGTCGTGTTGCAATGTTCACAAGAGACAGAATGCAGGAAGAATTGGATGCGGGCGGCGGAAAAGTTGTGTTTGTAGATTACATCGCTGCACTCAACCGCTACATAATTCCGTACTTTGGCAACATGGATGTTGCAGCAATTACAGTTAAGGATTTGCAGGAGTTTGATAAGTGGCGCACAGACAAACTTGGGCGACAAGCATCACACAGCACAATTAACACGCACAACAGCGCTCTAAACAGAGTGTTTGACGAAGCCATGCTGCGCAACTGGATTACACACGCGATACGCCCCACCCTGCTTAACAAAGGCGTTAAAACACGAAGCAGAGGCTCATTTTCAAAAGAAGAGTACGAATTCATCTACAGGCGGATGCCCACTTGGTACAAAAAAACAACCAATAAAAAGACAGCAGAAACGCGCAAGGTGCTGCGTAACTACATTTTGTTTTTGACAAATACTGGCGCGCGACACGGCACCGAAGCGCTGGGTTTGAAGTGGAAAAACATTAGCTGGATTGATCAAAACGACACACAGTATTTAGGCATTTACGTCTCAGGTAAAACTGGCGGGCGTAATCTGATAGCACGTGACCAAACTAAGGATTACTTAGACAGGCAACGTGCAATGAATCCTGACTTGGTTGATATGACGTTTGATGAAGTGATTGCGGCAAAAGTTGACGATTGGGTTTTCAAAACTCCCAGCGGCGCAAAAGCTGATTTGTTCAATCTCAGTCGTAATTTTCGCTCGTTTCTCGAAACACACAATATGCTGGAAAGCAGCGACGGACAATCACGCACGCTCTACAGTTGGCGGTCTTACTACGCCACAATGGATTTAGGGCGTGGTATCAGCACACATGTATTGAGCAGACAGATGGGCAACAGCACAGCTATGCTTGATAAGTTTTACAGCAAGCTTAGTCCGCAAATGAATGCTGAAGTGCATTCAGGACGTGCGAACAGAAAAACTAAAGCTGAAAGCAAACCCGCAAAGGATATTGGAAACAGCACAGTTGCGGATAAAGCGTTTAAAATGCTGTTTGCTGGTACACTTAGCGAAAAGGCATTGCTGGCGGCTGTAGGTGTTGGACAGAGCGGCTACGCAGCAACAGAGCACTTAACGATGCTTGCTTTGGATGCGCATGCGGAAAGTAAGTTGAGTGAAGATGGCTTAATGCGGGTGTTGAACGGATAATTATACACATCCGCAAATGAAGATTGCACATCACCCTTACTTTTTAGATTTTGCGGTCGACGAAGTTGATGAAGAAACTGGGATTGCCTAATGTCGGTTCCAGCCCCCAAGCGGAAGTAGCATTTTGTTACGACTGTTGGCTTTAGAGCGCTTACTGCAAGCGCTTAGATTTTGCGTCTAGAGACGGAAGCAGACACCCAAACTCAAAATCCGATGTCTGTCATGCAGATCAATTTGCCTGTCGGCCGTAGTGTTTAACTAGAGAGCCTTGCAAAAACACACGAGCGGTCTATTTCTGTTGGAAAGCAGCATTTGAACAAGGTCAAATTATCATGACATTGAATGGAATTAGTTCTGAAATAGCAGCGGTGCTAGCAAAGAAGCCTGCCGCCCCATTTTTATTTTTAGGTTCAGGCTTTTCAAGAAGGTATATTGGGCTAGAGACTTGGGCGGGTTTACTAGAAAGGTTTTCTGAAGGCGTGAAGGATTTCAATTATTACTTAGGATCCGCTGATGGGGACCTTCCCAAAGCTGCCAATCTTTTAGCCAAAGATTACTTTGAGTATTGGTGGAAAGATGAACGATTTGAGAAAAGCCGGGTTTCGCATGGAAGGAAAATGCACAAGAGCTCGTCACCTTTGAAGCTCGAAATTTCCAAGCATCTTCGCGAGCAGACAGACATCACACCAAGTGATAACCATCTACGTGAGGAATTGGCTTTGCTTACAAAGCTTAACGTCGATGGTGTCATAACCACAAATTGGGACAATTTGGCTGAGGCCATATTTCCCGAGTACAAGGTGTTTGTTGGTCAAGAGGAGTTAATTTTCTCAAACCCTCAGTCAATCGCTGAAATATACAAAATTCATGGTTGCTGTTCGAAGCCAGAGAGTCTTGTTCTTACTGAAGAAGACTACTCTGCATATGAAAAGAAATACTCCTATTTGGTTGCAAAACTAATTACGATTTTCATCGAGCACCCAGTGTTTTTTATCGGATACAGCTTAGCTGACGACAACATTCAAGATATGCTAGGCAGTATTGTGGGATGCCTTACCGAAGCACAGTTGGAAATTTTTTCGCAAAATTTGTTTTTCGTCAAACGCGCACAAGAAGCTGGCATATCCAGAATATACCCATCCACTTTGCAATTCGGCAATTATGCACTATCCTTGCAAGTAATAGAAACGTCAGATTTTTCTGAAGTTTATGCCGGTATAGAAACCGTTAAACGCAAAATTCCTGCGAGAGTTTTGCGAGTTTGCAAAGAGCAAATGTATGAGCTTGTGAAATCCACTACACCAGACACGAAGCTTGCAGTAGCAAATCTTGATGAACTGGATAGCGGAGCAGAAATTGAATTTGTTGTTGGAGTTGGCGTGGCGCAAGAAGAGCGGAACGTTAGTGAATTGGCTCAACAGGGGTATAGAGGAATAACTCCTAACGAGCTGTATATGGATGTAATCTCTGATCGTTATGATTATGACCCGAAGCAAATCCTAGACGACTGTTTTCCCAACATGCTCAGTAAAAGTGGTACTTTCTTTCCAGGTTACAAATACCTCAAAGGTATTGGGATTACCTCTTTGTCTGAGCTGAACCAGACCCAATATAGTGAGATAAGGCCCTTCTTCTGCAAATATACTGAATCGCGATTTCGAACAAATTCATTTGCAAGGCAGTACATTAGGCTCATGAAAGGAAAAACTGCATCTGAAATTATTGATGAGTTTCCAGTAGAAAAAGCTGCTGCGTATCTGCCGTATTTGGAAGGCGTTGCATTTGATCTAGATGTTATTCAAAAATTCTTGCTGGATAATTTCGATCGAATTTTTGACAAAAATGACTCGTATCATACCTACTATAAGAAGCTTGCTGTTCTTTATGACAGAGTGAAGCATGGGTTTCATTCCAGTCAACCAGCCAATTAGGTATTATGACGTCTCAACGCTCTATTGTCAGTGTACGTTGTGCTAAAACTGGAGCGACCAGATTCATACATCAATCGGCAGCAATGACTGCTTCGGGGAAGACGGCAGTGCATCGTTTGGTGCCTATGAATGGCTGAAATGGACGGTTTCGCCACACTTTGCGCAGTGCACTATCCTGCCCATTGCCGACCTTCGACGTCAGCTCGCAACAACTCATTTCAATGCCCCTTGCTAGGCGTTTGGCATCAGCGAATGCTGCTATCGGTATGAACGCAAGCGAAGCGATGAGAATGCTGATATCGCGGAATGGCTTGTGAAGCTGACCAGTATACTTGCATCACTTTTCAGCCCCCACGCCAACCAAGCCAGTTTAGAAACTCCTTAGTTTTTTAATGCTAAATAAGTACAGGAGGGCATAACCATGCACGCAAATGAACTGAAACAAACCTTACAACAACTGCAAACTTTCAGCCACGAAATGAGTAACTTGGAACGGCTTGAAACAACGAAATTTCTTATCAACGCGGCGCGAGATTGCATTGAGCGCCTGCAGATAGATATGCACGAAAGCCTAACTACTACAAACAGACGAAAACTTAAAAAGCGGGAAACAGAAGTAGACCTGAAACCCCCAGTATCGCCTGTACGCATCGCAGAGCCAAGCAAACCCAAAAAGCCCAAATATTCAGGTAATTACGGGCCAAAATGACGAAGATGATAAATACATTAACAAGTTAAGGCACCAGCCACTTGTAATTCAAACTGACCATAAGGTTAGCACGCCAGTTGTAATCGTGCTGTGAACCCGTTCTAGTTGTGACGGTAAGCAAACGGATTTGTCAGTGATCCGCCACATCACACTACCCCGTGTGCGAGTGCGGGATGCCTTAAACGTACTGCGTTTGTGTTGTTGGGAACGGTTTTCAAGTGAGACGGATGACAAGCCTTACGGTATCCGTCATCGCACTGGATCAAGCTTTGCTACACCAGCTCCAGTGCGTGCGTATGATGTCCCAGTAATAGAGATGATAGGAAAACCTGCTCTTCCCATGTGGTTTGGTGAGTGTAGCCTGTAGAGCGACGAGTAAAGTCAGCAACAGATTTAGTCCCCAAATGGGGGCTTGATCTATTGGCTCTAAGTAAAGCCGCTTAAATTGTATCTTCATAATTTAAGTAATATTCTAATTCGATATTTGTAGAAGACAACAAATGCTGATGCTGTGAATGCGCAGCGATAGCGAAGCAATTAACTGCTTCAGCTGCTGATGCGAAGCAGCAGCTAAGAACAATTGAAATGCATTAAGCATTGAAACTCAAAAACAGATTTAAGGAGAAAACCCATGTTATTAATGGAACAGATTTATACACAACTGCGAGATTTTGACCTAGTTGAAACAGCCGAGAAATTTAGCACTCGGTGGTGCTGGCGAAGCAAAAGCTGGTACGCGGTACAAAAGAACAAGAACAACGATTTCGGCGTTGCCACTGCAATCACCTGTCTGAACAATGTCAAAGTTCATATTGCGCTGGCACACTTGCGACGAAAACGACTGGGCAACGTTGTGGATGGCGATATTGCAGTTCTGCACTCAGTCAAAACGAGCTTGGAAACATATCTGCTTGATCAGCACCAAATTTTGGCTGTTGCCGATGATAAGAGCATACGAAGCAAGATGTTATGAATTACACAATCTCTAACATCTTCAGTTAACTGCTTATGAAAACAAAGACTTAGCGATCCACGACAATAAGGTCGTCCGCCAAAATGTTATACTTTACAATAAGTTATAGTAAAACCACACATTTCAGGTGATTTATGAAACAAGCAAAGCTACTGACACCGGCAGAACAAAAACGCGTTTACGCAGTCGTTGACGCTCATCGCTACAGAACAAGAAACAGTGCAATTTTTGCATTTAGCTTTTTTGCTGGGCTTAGGGCTTGTGAGATTGCTGCTTTGAAAGTTGGCGACGTGTTTGGTCGTGACGGCGAAGTGCGCGACACAGTGTATTTGACTGCAGGACAAACGAAGGGCGACGAAGCAAATACCGTGCTGGTCAGCAAGCGACTGGCAAAAGCGCTCGTCGCATATGCCGCCGCTTACCCACGTCACACATCAAATCCATCCGCGTCATTGTTTTTCAGCGCAAAGCGCGGCGGATTTAGCGCGCAAACAATTGTGAACCTGTTTGCACGCTTTTACGCGCTTGCTGGCATCAAAGGTGCCAGCTCACATAGTGGGCGCAGGCAGTTCTTAACTGAGCTAGCAGACAAAGGCGTGAACGTGCGGGTGATTATGGCGCTGGCACGACACAAAGACATCAGCACGACGATGCGATATATAGATTTTAGCGAAAGCAAGCTACGGAACGCGATTGAGCTGGTGTAAAACTTCACTTCAAAAAGTGTATGTTAAACTAATCTATACTGCTACGCATAAAAAAGGGCTCGCAAAGTTCGAACCCTTTGTTTTTGTTGAGTAAAATACTCTTTCGCACTTAGCGCTTGGCTAACTTGACTGACCAATAACATCTATAATATCAACAGGTTACGTTTGGTCGTATATATATGCTAATTATCTGCTATCTTTGGTAGCGAGCCATATTTACGCTAAGTTGCTGATTTTATGAAATAATATTCGTTTAAAACCAATTCTCTAATACCTGCAATTTTCGTAGCTACTTGCCATGCATTCTCGTGCAAGTGCTTGCGCGCTCAAAATGTCAGCTTGTGCCATTTCCTCAGCAGCTAAATCTCTAAGTTCAGCACCGTATTCGTTACCATTCGCAGCCGCAATATTTGCCCACATATGTGCCAATATGTAATCCTGCAACACACCGTCGCCGCTGTTATACATCAAACCCAAATTTTTCTGCGCACGTGCATTTCCTTGTTCAGCAGCCAACCTATACAACTCGACTGCCGTCGAATAATCCTGTGCAACACCAAAACCATTTTCATACATCAATCCCAAATTGGTCTGCGCAGATGCATACCCTTGTTCAGCTGACAATCTATACCACTCAACTGCCGCAGCATAATCCTGTACAACGCCGTCGCCGCTTCTATACATGTGACCCAAATTATACTGTGCCGTTGCATATCCTTGTTCCGCTGCCAACGTATACCATCCCACAGCCGCAGCATAATCCTGCGCGACACCTAAGCCATTTTTATACATCACACCCAAATTACTTTGCGCGGATGCATCTCCTTGCTCAGCAGCCAACGTATACCACCCCACCGCCGCAGCATAATCCTGCGCAACGCCGTTGCCGTTGTGATACATCAAACCCAAATTAACTTGCGCGCCTGCATATCCTTGTTCAGCTGCCAACGTATACCACTCAACTGCCGCCGCATAATCCTGTACAACCCAGTCTCCGTTTGCATACATCAGACCCAAAACTGCCTGCGCAACGGTATCTCCAAGTTCAGCAAGTTCACTAAACTCAATTAATGCCGTTGCATAATCACCAGCCTCGTAAGCAGCAAACCCTTTCTCAAAATCCGCAGCATGTGCTGTCGATAGTGTTAACGTCAAAGCTGCTACAAAAGCCAAGCACGTCTTTTTCATATCAATATCCACAGTTTTCATAGTTACTTGCCATACATTCTCGCGCGAGCGCTTGCGCGCGCGAAATGGATTCTGGCGACAGATCCTCAGCAATACTGCCTGTAAGTATCGCACCCTCTTCGCTACCACTCGCAACAGCAATGCTTCCCCACATATACGCCGTTACGTCATTACGCGACACAGCATGGCCAGCGTAATACATCCAACCCAAATCAGCCAGCGCGCTTGCATTTCCTTGTTCCGCTGCCAACCTGTACCACCTCTCAGCCGCTGCAGAATCCCGCGCTACGCCATGGCCGCGTCGATACATTTCACCTAACTTCTGCGAAGCATTTGCATTTCCTTGTTCAGCTGCCAACGTGTACCATCTCGCAGCCGCTGCATCATCCGGCGCTACGCCATTGCCGTTGCTATACATCCGACCCAAATCCATCTGCGCGCCTGCATTTCCTTGTTCCGCTGCCAACCTGTACCAAGTCAAAGCCGCTGCATCATCCTGCGCTACGCCATTGCCGAGTTCATACATCCGACCCAAATAATACTGTGCGCCTTCAATTCCTTGTACAGCTGCCGACCTGTACCACCTCACAGCCGCCGCATAATCCTGCGCTACGCCATTGCCGCTGTAATACATCCAACCCAAGTGATACTGCGCGCCTGCATTTCCTTGTTCCGCTGCCAACCTGTACCACCTCGCAGCCGCTGCATCATCCTGTGCTACGCCATTGCCGTTGTAATACATCCGACCTAAATCAACCAGTGCGCCTGTATTTCCTTGTTCCGCTGCCAACCTGTACCACCTCACAGCCGTCGCAAAATGCTGCGCTACGCCATTGCCGTTGTAATACATCCGACCCAAATAAGTCTGCGCGACTGCATCTCCTTGTTCCGCTGCCAATGTGTACCACCTCACCGCTGCCGCATAATCCTGCGCTACGCCATTGCCGTTGTAATACATCGAACCCAATTCAATCTGCGCGCCTGCATATCCTTGTTCCGCTGCCAACCTGTACCACTTAACAGCCGCCGCATAATCCTGCGTTACGCCACTACCGTTGCTATACATCACACCCAAAGCAATCTGCGCAGTTGCATTTCCTTGTTTAGCAAGTTCAGAAAATTCAGCTATAGCAGTCGCATAATCGCCCGCTTCGTAAGCAGCATACCCTTTATCTAATTCCGCTGCGTGTGCTGTTGAAAGCGTTAACGTCAAAGCAGCAACAAAAGCCAAGCACATCTTTTTCATTAAAATTTACCTCAAAAGTCATTTTTTAGAACAATGCCAAACTGATAATATTTCACAACCAAAAAGTGTTCTACGTCACACGTTAATCGTCCAATAATCAATCTCTATGCGGTGTAACGACATAATGGCTCGAAAAATGCGGACCTTTTGTTTTGTTTAGCAATATACTCGTTTGAAGCTAGCGCCTGACCTTTCAAATCTAGTAATTTAGTGTATTTTTCAAATGGTTATCAGAATCACAATTTATCAGTTAACTTTTTTCTAGACGAAAACATTACGGCTTTGATTTGATAATTTCCATCAGTGCAGCTTCACTCAACTCCCCTCGCCTATACCGCTTCAACGCTTCCACTACAAAAAAATCATCTTCTATGTTAGCGCCTGCTTGTTCTGATCCATGCCTTTGGCTAGATTTTTCATTAGCCTTCTGCTTCGCAATTTCTGCCTCTCGCTCTTTTAGAAGCCTCACTTGTTTATCAACCCAGTTCTCAGCAACCAAAACGTTCTCAAATGCTTCACCATCTACGCTAACACCCGTTTTCTCTTTTATTATCACAAAGCCTTTATAAGCCTTCACCATTTCGCCAGCCATTTTTTTAGTTCTGTAGCCAGAAGTAAGCATATGACCTTTTGCGATTGTATCCTCGCTCTTCCTCCTAACGGTACTTGGCCCAAGTTGCTCAGCCCGCTCCATCTCAAATTCAGCCCAACGATTACGCAAATAGAAAAAATTAATGATCATCCAAAAGACGTTTAAGGAAAGTAACGTTACAAGCACAAGCGCCCATTTATTCCTCTGCAGCGCCTCCACCACAACAACAACCAACACAACAATAACTACAGCACTAAACAGTGCAAAACTAATTTCCCCCACAAAAATAGAAAGGGCAATCAAAACAAACCCGTTTCCTAAAAACATGCTAAAAACAAAGAAATAGCCCCATTTAAATCCCAATTTTCCTGGATTATTTTCTTCCCATTTGCTACCTTGCACCAACGAAATCACTAGGGAAAATACAAGGGAACACATGTAGGCGGCAAATAATATAGCTCTAATATAAACTTCAATACTAAGCATTTACCGTCCCTTCGTTAAAATCTTTCTTACTCCATGCGGACCTTATAGCACTACCTCAACACACCCTGTATTCTACCCGATATTCTGCTCGCTCACCAACTTTCTTAACCACCACCCTACAGATCATCTTGTGCCGCGCCTGTTTTCAAAGCCCTTCGTTACGCGTGATTTCATCGTGTTTTGAATAGCTTCGTCAAGTTCACCAGCTTCCGCAGCTGCCTTCAACGCAGTTAGCGCGTCTTGCACATCTTTCAACGCCTCTACAGACACTGCATTTCCGTCGCCAATTGTCAGCGCCTTGTTCCCGTAAAGAAAACCGCAGCCAAGCGGCAGCGTCAACAACACCAATAATACACATAAAAAAAGCGCCGTTTCAAACGGCGCTTGTTGAAGTGATATGGCTGGGTGTTATGCGGCTTTTTGTTTTTTGTTCAGCCTCAGTGTAATATCTTCTAATGTCCTAATAGTTTCTCGCATATCGCCGTTACAAGTTGCTAGTGCAGCCAGTAATTTGTCGTCTGCAACGGTCAAATTTTCCTGCTTTAAAATATACTTGGCGCGGCTAAGCATTGCATTGGCTGACAACGGAGCAATTTCGACAGATTGGCAACGGCTTAGTATAGCTGGCTCGATATTGTGGCGGTTGTTGGTTGTGAATATAAATCCAGCATCGCTGCCAAAATCATCCATCACAGCACGCAATTCATTTTGCAGCTGCGTCGACAAAATATCCAACTCGTTAATAATTGTGTAACCATACGGTTCGCCTTTAATTTTATACCACTGTAATCCGTTTTTAATTCGCTTAAAGTTTGCACGTTCAAATTCAGCGCCGTTATATTCGTCAACAGCGCTTGCACCATTACTCAACGAGCTTTGCGCGACAACCTTCGCTGCGCTAGTTTTCCCCGTTCCGTACGCTCCGTATAATAGCACATTACCGTGGCGCGCACCCGTTGCATATTGTTCAAGCAAGTCACGCGTTTCTGCATTTTCAAATATGAGATCGCCAAAATTAGTGGGCTTGTATTTGTTGTTTAACATAGTGTTTTTCCTTTAGTTTTAAAAAAGTTGGCTGCGCAAACAAGTGTTGCGTCTGCGCAGTCCAAAAGTAATTATCCAGCTTCGCAAATTTCAATTACTGCATTTGTGTTATCGTTTTTACGCACGCTTTCCAGCTCAAGCTTAAGGCGTTTTTGCTCTTCAGCGCGTTCAGCTTTACCTGCATCTGCAAGTACTGCATCTACAAGCGTCACGTTGTTTGTGCCGTAAACAATATTGCTCGTGCCATCAGAATTTCTACGAACAAGCGCGAGAGAAAACTGGTTGGTTGCTTCAATACTTGGTTGAAGTGCCCGTGCTGAAGGCAGTTTTGTGTCGATGATTGGATTACGTTTAGCAAACAAACTTTCAGCAAAGTTGGTATTTTCTTCGCGTCTTTGTGATGGCGTTTGCCCGTTAATTTTACGGCGCATTTGCTCAATGCCCCCAGCGTTTGTGATAAACGCGTTCATTGTCATATTTTCAGGCTTTGTGTCGTAAGCAATGGTAATTACACGTGCGTAAGAAAAAGCACGTTTACCGCAATCTCCAAAAACAGCGCGGACAATACGTGTTGCAAGACTGGAGCTTTTGTTAAATTTGATGCCACGTTCACTCAGCGTTTTGTATAGGTCTTTGCGCTGTTGCACACTTGCAGACACTACATTGTAAAAATCGAGACAATCGCTAAGCAATTGATAAAGCTCTTTTTTACTTGCTTTATAAGTGCCTTCATTCCACACTTTGTGCTGTTCAGCTAGTGCTTCAATTTTTGCTGCGATTTGAGCTTCTGTCATTGTGTTTGTATTCGTCATCTTTAAATCCTTTTTGATAGATGAGTTTTTCGTCACCATTGTTAGTGACAACTACAATGTGCCATCTATTAACCTCTCACTTGAATATCTCCGATATATCTGAGAATAAGGGGTTAATATTTTGGGCAATTATCTTGGCGGAAATGGCTTTGGCACAGAAAAAGAAACGAGTTCCTATAACCACTCTTCCAACTGACTTCAGGCATAGTGGCTTGTGGGCGACGAAGGTTAGCTTTTACATGCTTTGGTTCGAATACCTTGCCCTTAGCCCAAGTTACGAACTTGCACGGCAATATCGAGCTGGCAAACTGTCCGCTAAAGACGAAGAAAGTTTACCCGTTGACTTCGACCTAGTTTTGGCCACGTATGACGATTTTGGTGATGTGCAACGAAAGTCGTTTTTGCCTTGGTGGCGCGAACGAGGAATGAGTTTATGCGCATTTCAAGGAGCGAAACCCAGAGTTTCGACAGTAGCTGCCTTGAAGCATTCACCTAGCAAAGCCCCAGACCCTATTCCTAACATCCACAATTACGTTGATGAAAAGTGGGTTAGCGAAGGCAGTCAAAACACAATTTTAGTTGCTATCCCAATCGGCTTGCCAAAAGCACGTATTGCAAGTCAGATCAGTGACATTTTGGACAAGTACCCTAAACCTGTGAAACAGATAAAATCTCAACCGTCCAAATATTCACTGTCTGGTAAGCGACAAAACAAAGACATGCTATTTCGCTATATGCACGTACTGCGTGGTAGGGCTGCCATGCCAAGTCACGCATTGTGGCGAGTTGGGGTGAGAACCGGCGTTAGCGATACGTACAGTCCAGAACTTGACTACAACGCCAAAACCGTCCCCAACGAAGATACCTATGACAGAATGATGCTTACCATTTTAACCAGTCGTGCTTATTCAAGGGGAAAGTTGATTGCTGAAAATGCCGCTAGGGGTGTTTTCCCCAGCTATGCGCCTTGCCCAACTGCGGTCGAGCCTGATTTGGGTGAAGTGCATAAAAGAATTGCGTCAAGACATCGGTGGCAAAAGAAGCAACGTGCAGGTTGAAAACAAATAGTGACGCATTACCACTTTAAAAGTGTATGTTAACATAGTGGTTAACGGTGAGGCGGTTGCAACACTGAAACAATTAGACTTGCCAACTTGGGAGTTTTAGAACGCGATACACCGCCTATTTTCCTAGAGCCACATCAATTAGCGGTTTACACGCGATCCAACTGTTTGCCATCAAATCCAAGGCTCGACGCTTGTTCATATTATCGCATTTTGCGTAATCGAACACGACACCAATCTGAAACTGATAATTCGAGCTTTTGTTATCAAAACTGTTGAATAGCGCGTCGATCCATTGTTCTTGCGTTTTAGGTCCTTTGCCAACACGCTCAAATGCCGTCCGCAAATCAAATTCCAACAAAGCATCCATAATCGGAATCGATCGTTGAGAGCGATATCTTCGCTGCGCCACTCGCATAATCGGTCGAGCATTTGGTTCAATGTCCAATATTTCAGTCACATTATTGGAAATAGCGGAGCATACATCTCTAAAACCCTCTAATTTAAGAGATTTGATTGAATTACGAGATTTTGTATTCAAACCATTTGGAAACGTGACCATAGCCTCCGCTGCACGCCGACCAACACCTAAAGTTAAATGCGGAAAAGTTGTAAATTTCCCAGTGTTAGGAGCATCGGAAAGTCGCAAAAAATCCCAAACTGCATCTGAATCTACTCCGGTTATAGCTCCGCGCCCTTCACCATCGGGATTCATATTTAACTGGTTGATCAGATTTTCGTCTTTTCGCAACTCGCGCATCGCTGTCTTCAACTTACTTTTTGCAAGGACATAACTAAACTCGTCTTCTCCCCCTAAAAAGCCGGAAAATGTCGTTAATTCCGCAGTCCCTAGTTTGTCAGTATCCAACAAATTTGCCTCCAATGTTTCAAAGTATTCAGCTGTAATAGCTGCCCAATTTTGAGAGTTTTTCTTGTGCGATGATGTTCGCCGCTCAATAAGCCAGCTGTATATTTGGGACCATTGAATTTGTGCCCAACCATCTACGTCTATTACATTTTCGTTAGCTACAATTGCGAAAAACTTAGCATTATCAAACCCTCGCCTAACTGCAACACGCCGATGCCCTTCTAACTGCGTTCGAGTAAGTTTAGCAGTGATCTTTGCCTCAAAAACCAGTGCCCAACCTTCATCATCATAAATCCATGCATCTGGTATATTGCGGCTTTCAACTTCTTTATTATTGTATGACGTTCCATCTGGATAGGATTGTACAGACAACTTAAGATCACGGGCTTTACTTGGCAAAGATGTTCGACAGATATCTTTAAGAAAGCTAGTTAATAACTGACGGTCCTGCTGCAACGCTGAAAACAGAGCATGCGTAAGCTTATTCTCAGCTTGGGAATATTGGTCAAATACATTTCGCACTAAATTAGCCACCACAAATTGGTCCTGCGTTTAAATAATTATCTCCCCATTTAATGCATCACGCAAGTTCGACTATTGCCAAAGTTATGTGCTTCAACACAACCATCAAAAACACTATGTTAAACACAGTATTTTACACTCACCTATTGGCAGCGGACTATACACATTTTATAGCACACTATTAAACCGAGGCACTAACCTCTTATTATTACTAACTATTATCAAGACTAAATCCTTTGCAAATCCGTGTACACCGGTTCGATTCCGGTACTCGCCTCCAATTCTTAAAACAGGCGCTTCGCGATAAAATGGACACTACGTTGGGCAGGTCATCCCCCCTAAAATTAGTGGTGTTCAAAAGTAGAGTTTTCTCAG
>Ga0209395_1001815_pt1 | contig 29251 bp, 19 predicted proteins | sample GOMGulsemesocosm_3_FD_184635 | JGI IMG/M metagenome (GOLD analysis project Ga0209395, IMG submission 184635) | Methane-oxidizing microbial communities from mesocosms in the Gulf of Mexico - GOM9D Gulf of Mexico (SPAdes) (version 2) | ecosystem: Environmental > Aquatic > Marine > Cold seeps... | reverse complement strand
AAGCTGCACTTGAACGTGCTAAAGCTTATGTTGCTGCAGGTGCTGACGGTATTTTTGCTGAAGCGGTTAAAACCGAAGAACATTACCGTGCTTTTACTTCAAATTTAGACGTACCTGTGCTTGCTAACATTACTGAGTTCGGTCAAACCGAATTGTGGAATAAAGAGCAATTAGGCGAGTGGGGCTGTGCCATGGTGCTTTACCCATTGTCAGCATTTCGCGCGATGAACAAAGCGGCTGAATCGGTTTATAAGACTTTATTAGCTGACGGAGACCAAAAAGCAGAAATCGATAATATGCAAACGCGTATGGACTTATATGATTACCTTGGTTACCACGAGTATGAACAAAAACTTGATGGGCTTTTTTCTGAAGGTAAGAATAAATAAACATCATCAATAATAAAAACTGTAGGTCGGCACGAATATAGATTGCCCGACAAAACATTAAGAATATGAGGAAATTATAATGTCAGATAAAAAAGTAGTAGATAAAAAATTAAGTGGTGCAGGTTTACGTGGTCAAAGTGCCGGTGAAACAGCGCTGTGTACTGTAGGGCAGTCAGGTTCAGGTTTAACTTACTGTGGTTATGATATTGCAGATTTGGCTGAAAACTCAACGTTTGAAGAAGTCGCCTACTTACTTTTTAATGGTGAATTACCCAATAAAAAAGAACTAGCGACCTATAAAGCTGAATTATTCGCCATGCGTGATTTACCGCAAGCATTAAAAGCAGTACTAAAACTTATTCCAAAAGAAACACATCCAATGGATGTTATGCGTACTGGTTGTTCATTTTTAGGTAACTTAGAGCCAGAGAATGATTTTTCACAGCACCCTTCACATCAGGAAAGAGCAGCAAATCGTTTATTAGCTACATTCCCTGCCATCATGTGTTACTGGTATAAATTTTCCCATGACGGTGTAGAGATTGATTGTACGTCGAATGAAGACTCTCTAGGTGGTCACTTTTTACGTTTATTGAATGGCGAAAGTCCATCAGCACAGCATCAGCGTGTTATGGATGTATCATTAATTTTATATGCTGAGCATGAGTTTAACGCATCTACCTTTACAGCGCGTGTTTGTGCTTCAACATTATCTGATATGTTTTCTTGTGTCACGGGTGCTATAGGGACTTTACGTGGTCCATTACACGGTGGCGCTAACGAAGCCGCGATGGACATGATTCAAACGTTTAAATCTCCTGAAGATGCAAAAGATCAAATGGCTGGCATGTTAGAGCGTAAAGAAAAAATCATGGGTTTTGGCCATGCAATTTACCGCACATCAGATCCACGTAACGTTATTATCAAAGCTTGGTCAGAAAAGCTAGCGAGCGAGAATGGTGATACTTCACTTTACGATATTTCTGTAGCTTGTGAAGAGTTCATGTGGGATACGAAAAAATTATTCTGTAATGCTGACTTTTTCCATGCTTCTACCTATAACTACATGGGTATTCCAACGAAATTATTCACACCTATTTTTGTTTGTTCACGTTTAACAGGTTGGGCTGCTCACGTTATGGAACAACGCTCAAATAACCGTATTATTCGCCCAAGTGCTGATTATACAGGTGCTGAGCCAAGAACAGTTATGCCAATTAGCGAAAGGTAATTACTATGAATTATGAACATCGTAAACCGCTGCCAGGCTATAAAGTTGGCGGCTTAAATGTTGATTATTTTGATACGCGCAGCGCTGTTGATGCGATTAGTACAGGTAGTTATGCAAAATTACCTTACACCTCGCGTGTATTAGCTGAGCAGCTTGTTCGTCGTTGCTCACCAGAAACCTTAACGGATTCACTAAAGCAATTAATTGAGCGCAAGCAAGACTTAGATTTTCCTTGGTATCCAGCACGTGTTGTTTGTCATGATATTTTAGGTCAAACCGCTTTGGTTGATTTAGCGGGCCTTCGTGATGCTATAGCAGACCAAGGTGGTGACCCTTCAAAAGTAAACCCCGTTGTGCCAACGCAGTTAATTGTTGACCATTCAGTTGCCGTTGAACATGCCGGTTTCGAAAGTGACGCATTTGAGAAAAACCGAGCGATTGAAGACCGCCGCAATAAAGACCGTTTTCACTTTATTGAATGGACAAAAACAGCTTTTAAAAATGTTGATGTAATACCTGCTGGCAATGGCATTATGCATCAAATAAATTTAGAAAAAATGTCTCCTGTTATTCAACTTCGTGACGGTGTTGCTTTTCCTGATACTTGTGTCGGAACTGATAGCCATACTCCACATATAGATTGTTTAGGTGTTATTGCTATTGGTGTTGGCGGCTTAGAAGCTGAAACTGTTATGTTGGGTCGTCCATCCATGATGCGCTTACCTAATATTATTGGCGTAAAGCTAACGGGTAAACGTCAATCTGGCATTACCGCTACAGATATGGTTTTAGCGATTACTGAATTTCTACGTAATCAAAAAGTTGTATCAAGCTACCTAGAGTTCTTCGGCGAAGGAACTGCAGGTTTAACCATCGGCGACCGCGCGACTATTTCGAATATGACACCAGAATATGGCGCTTCTGCGGGCATGTTTTATATTGATCAACAAACCATTGATTACTTAAAGCTTACTGGACGTGAACCAGAGCAAGTTGACCTAGTAGAAACGTATGCTAAACATACTGGTTTATGGGCTGATGATTTAACAGAAGTTGAATACGAACGTGTTATCGAGTTTGATTTATCAACGGTTGGCCGTAACTTGGCGGGTCCGTCGAATCCGCATCGCCGTTTACCGACTAGCGAATTAGCCTCGAAGGGTATTGCTAAAAATCTTGATGCTTGTCAAGCACAAGAAAAAGCCGGTGAAATGCCAGACGGTGCAGTAATTATTGCTGCGATAACCAGTTGTACAAATACTTCAAATCCTCGTAACGTAGTAGCTGCAGGCTTAGTGGCTAAACGCGCTAACGAACTCGGCTTAACACGTAAACCTTGGGTGAAATCGTCTTTTGCGCCAGGCTCTAAAGTAGCAAAACTTTATTTAGAAGAAGCGGGCTTATTGTCTGAAATGGAAAAGATGGGCTTTGGTATTGTCGGTTACGCATGTACTACGTGTAATGGCATGTCGGGCGCACTAGATCCTAAAATTCAAAAAGAGATTATTGACCGTGATTTATATTCAACAGCGGTACTCTCTGGTAATCGTAACTTCGACGGACGTATTCATCCGCATGCTAAACAAGCCTTTTTAGCTTCACCGCCATTAGTCGTTGCTTATGCAATTGCCGGTACCATGCGTTTTGATATTGAAAAAGATATTTTAGGACAAGATCAACAAGGTAACGATATTACCTTGAAAGATATTTGGCCAAGTGACGAAGCAATTGATGCGATTGTCGCCTCAGCAGTAAAGCCTGAGCAATTTAATAAAATTTATACCCCGATGTTTGATTTAGGTGCATTTGAACCAGCTGAAAGTCCATTATACGATTGGGATCTTACCAGTACTTATATCCGCCGTCCCCCATATTGGGAAGGAGCGTTAGCGGGTGAGCGTACGATGAAAGGTATGCGTCCGTTAGCGGTATTAGGTGACAATATAACTACGGATCATTTATCACCGTCAAACGCTATTCAACTAGATAGCGCTTCAGGTGCTTATCTTGATAAAATGGGCTTGCCACATGAAGATTTTAACTCATATGCAACTCACCGTGGTGACCATGAAACAACGCAACGTGCAACATTCGCTAATCCGAAATTGCTTAATGAAATGTGTCGAAATGAAAATGGCGAAGTTAAACAAGGTTCATTAACACGTATCGAGCCTGAAGGCGTAGAGTCTCGCATGTGGGAAGCAATCGAAACTTACATGAAGAGAAAGCAGCCATTAATCATCATCGCTGGCGCTGATTATGGGCAGGGTTCATCACGCGACTGGGCAGCAAAAGGTGTTCGCTTAGCGGGTGTTGAAGTTATCGTTTCTCAAGGTTTCGAGCGAATTCATCGTACAAACTTAGTGGGCATGGGCGTATTACCATTAGAATTTGTTAATGGTGAAACTCGTCATACCTATAACATCGATGGTAGCGAAACTTACGATGTAGTGGGTAAAACTGCACCGGGTGTAGCAATGACTGTTGTTATGACTCGAGCCAATGGTGAAGTTATTGAAATACCTGTGAAATGTCGTTTAGATACCGCTGACGAAGTTTCAGTTTATGACGGTGGTGGGGTATTACAAAAGTTCGCCACAGACTTCTTAGAGGAAAATTCATAATTTTTAATTATAAGCAGCTATTTGAACCTGAAGCTTCATTAGAAGTACTTTAGGCTAAACGCTCAAACTTATTAAGTAAAAAATGAATTAAAATATTTTGAAGCAGCAGAGAGAAATCTACTGCTGCTTTTTATTATTTATATAAATGAGGCTTTGCCTCATACACAACAAATTAAGGAGATAATATGTCTCACAAACCTCAAGTCAAAATTCCCGCAACCTATATGCGTGGCGGCACCTCAAAAGGGGTGTTTTTTAATTTAACCGACTTACCTGAACGTTGTCAGGTAGCAGGCGAAGCACGCGATAACCTGCTATTACGTGTTATCGGCAGCCCAGATCCTTACGGCAAGCAAACTGACGGTATGGGCGGCGCAACCTCTAGTACCAGTAAAACAGTTGTTTTAGCGAAATCAACTCAAGCAGATCACGATGTAGATTACTTATTTGGTCAAGTTGCTATCGATAAAGCTTTTGTTGATTGGAGCGGAAACTGCGGTAATTTAACCGCTGCGGTTGGTTCATTTGCTATTAACTCAGGTCTTGTTGATGAGGCACGTATTCCTGAAAATGGCATATGTACGGTACGTATTTGGCAAAAGAACATTTCAAAAACCATTATTGCTCAAGTCCCTATCACGAATGGTGAAGTACAAGAAACTGGTAGTTTTGAATTAGATGGCGTTACTTTTCCTGCAGCAGAAGTACCGGTTGAATTTATTGCTCCTGTTGATCCATCTGAAGCGATGTTCCCAACGGGAAATTTAGTTGATGAATTAGTCGTACCTGATATTGGCGTGTTTAAAGCGACTATGATCACCGCAGGAATTCCTACCATTTTCTTAAATGCAGAAGAAATTGGTTACACAGGAATAGAATTACAAGAAGCTATAAATAGCGACCCAGCGGCACTCGCTCGTTTTGAAACGATTCGTGCTTACGGCGCAATTAAAATGGGCTTGATAAAAGACATTTCAGAAGCTCAAGCTCGTCAGCATACGCCAAAGGTCGCTTTTGTGTCATCAGCGCAAGATTATGTTACCTCTAGTGGGAAGTCTGTTTCAGCGAAGGAAATTGACTTACATGTACGTGCATTATCAATGGGTAAATTACACCATGCGATGATGGGTACTGCAGCTGTGGCTATCGGTACTGCAGCAGCTATTCCTGGCACTTTAGTGGCTCTTGCTACAGGTAATGCCGCAGGTGAAGGCTCAGAGTCAGTCACTTTTGGTCATCCTTCAGGAACACTAAAAGTGGGCGCACAAGCGAGTGAAGTAAACGGTGCTTGGGTCGTAGACAAAGCGATAATGAGTAGAAGTGCTCGGGTATTAATGGAAGGTTGGGTGCGTATTCCTAGCGATTCATTTTAGTTAATTACAGAAAAATTGTAAAAAATTCAGAATAGTTGGATCGTTTTAAACTCGGTCGCTTGCGACCGAGCTATTTAACCTAAATGACCATTTTACTTATCATTCATTTCAATATTTATATAAAACAAGTTTTCTAATACAGATAAAGCAGTTTTACTTTTAATAGTTTGCCAATCATCTGTAGGATAAAGACGAGTGATATTTCCATTTATTTTTACATCAAGCGGCATGTTAAAACCTTCAACATTCGATTTCCAGCGATACTTTATTTGATTTTTTCCATTTGAAATGACTAAAGTCGGTATTTCGTTGAAATATAAATACTGATCAAATATTTTCTCAAAATCATCATCAAAATAATGATTAAAAAAGTTTAAAACATCTGCGGTATTAAGTTGCGACTTTTTAAAAGTGCTTGTGAACGCTTTAACTCCAGCCCACCACTTTTCATCGTCGTTAATTACATGCCTTAAGGTATTGATGAATAACGTGCCTTTAAAATAAATATCAGACGTAGGCCAGTGACTAACCGAGGGAGGGCCGATCATAGGGAATTTATTACTAACCTTATTTTTATAACCATTAAGGTACTTTATTGCATCATCGTAGCCAAATTGATCTTCTACATAAACCGCCTCTGCATAAGTACACCAACCTTCATGAATCCAAGCATCAGAAAAGTCATAACTGGTTAAGCTATTGCCAAACCACTCATGACCCGATTCATGAATAATAATAAAATCAAATTTTAGTGATATGCCCACACCAGTCCAATCTGGATCCGCTCTGCCACTGTTATAACCGTTTTTAAAACCATTACCATAAGTGATAGCACTTTGATGTTCCATGCCGGTATACTGTGCCTGAATAAGTTTAAAGCCATCTTCGATAAAAGGATATTCACCAAAGTATTTTTGATAAGTCACCATCATAGGTTTTGCTTGTTTAAATTGCCTTTTAGCTTTGGCTAGGTCTTGTGCTAAAACATAATAATCGAGGGTTAAATTATCGAGCTTTTCACCAAAGTGAACATAATTTCCAATGTTAAGTGACACACTGTAGTTATTAATAGGATTGAGTGTTTGCCAAACATATTCGGTATAACCATTCCCTTTTATATTTGTTTCTATCAACCGACCGTTTGAAATATCTTTTAAAGCAGAAGGCACAGAAACTCTCATGATCATGCTTTCAACTTCGTCTGACTGTTGATCCTTATTCGGCCACCAAACCATTGAACCCACGCCTTGGCAGGCGGTATTTATCCAATCGAACCCTTGGTTATCTTTGTTGAAGGTAAAGCAGCCAAAGCGTCCTTTAGCTATGGGCTGGCCAGAGTAATGAAAATCAATTTCATGAATGCTGGCGTTTTGTAATCGCGTAGGGAATGAAATATAAACAGCATTCAATTTTCGTTCAAATTTAAGCTGTTTTCCTTGATACAGAATTTTATCAATGGTTAAGTTTTGATAAAGGTCAATTCGGATAACGTCATCGTTTTTGAGCATTTTAAAGCGAATTTTATTATTACCCGTAATAAACTTTTTAGCCGGGTTTACTGTTATTGATAAGTCATAAGTTAATAAGTCATTATTCGTTCGATATTCATCAGGTGACCCCCATTGAACATTTTCTTTTTTATGAATAAGCGCTTGATCATCAACCAGTAACTTTTCGTCATATTGTAAAGTAATTGATTGAGATGATTTGCTGCCGAACATGAATAGTTTTGGCTGATGATATTTAGCTTTAACTTGAAGAGCTTTACTATCATCATCCAAAAATACAAGACCTTGATGGTTTGATTGATAGGCTTTTAATTTTTTTCGATCATAAATAATCGCCCCTTCAATCGGTTGACTGTCTTTTGAGCTGAAAACAAACAGCTTATTTTCAGCTGCATGTACGGTTGAAAAAAATGTGCTATTAAATAAAGTAATAGTGATAAAAAAAATAAATGGTAAAAACTTCATACGATGACTCTTATGTTGATAACAATAACTAACTCATTATTCCACTGATGAATACGACGAGTATGGCAAGGGGAGCAATAAACTTAATTAAACATTGCCATAAGAAAAACTGGCGATTCGATAAATTTAATTCAGCTTGCATGGTTTTAGCAGAGACTTTCCAGCCAACAAAAATGGCCGTTAAAAATCCACCTAAAGGTAATAAAATACTGGCTGCAATATAATCTAAGCTTGCAAATATCGATTTGTTTTCTAGTAAATTAATAAAGTCAAAAGGATGGAAGTCTTTGAGTATATTTAACGAAAGAACCGATAAAAGTCCTAATAACCACATCACACTACCGGCTAAATAAGTCGCTTTTTTACGAGACAATTTAGACTTTTCAGTTGTCCATGCAACGATAGGTTCAAAATTACCAATACAGGATGTTAGTGCGGCAGCAATAAGTAATAAAAAGAAAATTGCACTAAATATTTGTCCGCCAGCTAAATCACTCAATGCTATAGGTAGTACTTGAAAAACAAGCCCTGCACCAGCATCGGGTGTTAATCCGTGCGCAAAAACAAGTGGGAATATCGCAAACCCTGCTAACATAGCAACAAAGGTGTCAGCAAAAACGACAATAAATGAATTTTTACCTATCGATGCACCTTTATCTAGGTATGAGCCATAGGTCACCATGACGGCCATCGCAATACCAATAGAAAAGAATGCTTGCCCTAGCGCTAATAGAAAGGTCTCGCCAGTGATCAAACTAAAATCAGGGGTTAACAAAAAATGCAATGCCGCAGTCATATCACCAACAACAGAAGAGTAAGCCACCATAATCAGCAAACAAATAAACAATGAAGGCATTAATATTCGAACTGCTTTTTCTATTCCACCTTGTACACCTTTAGAATTAACGAACACCGTAATAAACACGACAACAGAGTGCCAAAAAATTAACCGTAAGGGATCCGACATCAAGCCATCAAAAATTGTAGCTGATTTCTCTGGGGTCATGGCGGTAAATTCGCCCATAATGGACATTGAAAAATAGTCGAGTGTCCAACCGGTAATTACCGTGTAAGTGAGCATCATCATAAATACAGCGATAATGCCCATACCACCAACACCGGCCCACTTAGTCGATAATCCTTCACTTATTGCGACCTCTTTAAAGCTACCTGCTGCAGATGCGGCATTTTTAGCCTTACGTCCAATTGCCCATTCAGACATAACCAGCGGTACGCCAATACATAAAGCACAGGCTAAATAAACGATGATAAAAGCCGCACCACCATTTTCTCCTGCAACATAGGGGAATCGCCAAATGTTACCTAGCCCGACAGAAAACCCGATGGATGCCATTAAAAAGGTAAATCGAGAAGACCAGTTTTCTATTTTGGGTTTTTGATATTTTTCCACGAGAGGTTTCCTTTTATTAAAGTAACTTTATGCTCTGTTTATTATCTTGGATAACAAATTAGCATTGATATTTTGATAGTTATTTCTATCAAAGTATCTTCATGTTATGAAGCGTCTTGGTTACTAATACCCGTTAATGTGTCATAAGAATCACATTGGCTGTCATTAAGGGCGTTTCAAAATATTGTTGAAAAATAAAGGGGATGTGTGAATATATTTTTAACTATTTAAGGGAAATATGTTTATTAGTACTTATTAATTAACAGCGCTTATTTGAAATAAAAAATACCTAATTTGTTTAAGTCAGCATCATAAAAATATGCTGAATAATCTCCATAACCATTGTTACTTGGTTCACCTGCACAGCAAGCGCCAAGCCTTAGTGCTGCATTGTAGATCAGCCTAACTTCATTAGGGGTGTCTGCGGAAAAACCAATAATGGTATCGTTATGTTTGGCGATTTTTTGATGAGTATGCAAATGGATAACAATCGATAATGAGTTTTTATGGCATTTCCAGGTAATTGAATGTTCTTTTGTCAGGTGCTTACTAGCGCCAAAAAGGCGAAGAAAACCATCATAAAAACATTCAGCTTGATGAAGATTATACGTGGGAATTAATATGCTATTAATCATAACAACCTGCCAAAAAGTAAACCGATAATTATTGATAGCAAAATTAATTATTTAACGAAACCACGTTTGACACAAGATACGATTAACAGGATATGAGCTGGCTATTTTTTGACAGTAGCGGGGCGTGTCATTTAAGGAAATTGGCTATGGCTTATTTTCTGTATTGCTTAGTCTAATGATAAATTGCGAAATAAATGGCTAAAACTACGACTGATAGCAACGGGCTCTTCCATGTTTTTCATATGAGCTTGTATTTGTTCATGATCGATATTTTTTACATAGTCTAAATGCGTAATATTCATGACAGTACTGCGATGAACCTGCCAAAAAATATCAGGGTTTAATTGTTCGCAAAGGTTTTTTAGCGGCATGCGCACTAACGCTTCTCTTTCTTTGGTTAGTACTTTTACATATCGGCCACTGGCTTTTAAACAAATTATGTCTTCTGTGGGGATCAGCCAAATTTTATTGCCAATTTGAATTTTCAAGCGCTTGAGGTGTTGTTCGCCAGTGCTATTAACATTGAGTAAAAGCTGTTTTAAATCTAAGGGTACTGAAGATAATCTGACATTAACTCGTTTTATGCATTCTTTTAGTCGATCATCTGAGTAAGGTTTTAATAAGTAATCAATAGCACCGGCATCAAAGGCCTGAATAGCATATTTATCATAAGCGGTAACAAAGACAACATGACAACAATGCTCGGTTTGCTTGACGACATCTATGCCTGATACTTCGCCCATTTGAATATCAAGAAAAGCGATGTCGGGCTTTAGCTCATTTAGTACTTTTAATGCCTCAGCGCCAGAAGATACCGAAGTAATGCTGACAGTTTGTGGCCAATACTTTACCAATTTATTAATTAAACTCACTCGTAATATTTCTTCGTCTTCAGCCACTAAAATATTAATCATTACAGGGTACCTCTATTGTTGCTATCGTCTCATTATTGGATTCACAGCTTAATGAGAAATTGGCTTGGTTGCCATAGGTCACATTCATTCTGGCCAGTAAATTACTGATCCCCGTGCCGTAGCTACTGTTGGTCATTAAGCCTGCATTATCTTTTACGACCACCGATAACATCTTTTTATTATTGATCTCCCCGGTAATGCTAATTAAACCATTGCCTTTTTGTTTTTCAATGCCATGTTTAATCGAATTTTCAACAAGGGTTAACACCGACATAGGAAGAATAGGGAGGTTGAGTAAGTCTTGAGGAATAGCCACTGTGTAATTTAGTTTATCTCCAAACCTAATTTTTTGGATATTAAGGTATCGTCTTATCATTTCCATTTCATCATCAAGTTTTATATATTTTTGACGATATTGTGGCACGGTTGAACGTAAATACTCGGTGAGTTCTTCAAGGAGTCTTTTCGCTTTTTCAGCATCAAGATCTATTAAATTATGCAAGTTTGCCAACGTATTATAAAAAAAATGCGGTTCAATTTGAGCTTGCAATAAATGCATTTCCATTTTAACTTTTTCTCGTTCAATAGAATGTTCTGCCACTTGTTGTTTAAGCATTTGAAACTTAGGCAATGACTCTCTACTTTGTACATAGATGATCAACATTATTGCCCATGCTGAAAAAATCAACGTCGATAAAGAATAGATACTTACCTGCCAAAAAGGGTGTAATGGGCTTTCATTCCATGGTGAGCCTGTAATATAAATAAAGGGAAAACTGATCACAAAGGCCGATAAACCTATCATAGCAATACGAGTAATTGACATTTTATTGTCAGGGCCCAAAGACAAAACCAAGTACGACAATGCCAATGAAAATCCAAACACATTCATGGCTTTAAAGTAACCATAAAACTCAGCAAAGAAAAAATCAAAACTACTTTCAACAACGGTTAAATGGTATATCGTTTTTAAAAAGGCACAGGTACTATTAATTAAAAAAATAACCAATAACATTTTTATTGAAATCAAAGAGGTAATAGATTTTAAACGACTATTTATATGATACATAAAACACAGCCTTAACCATTAATAAAGGTATGATTATCTTTATCTTTTCTTTAAATGGCAACAGAGTAGTCATTAATTATAACCTTTTACAATGTTTGACTCTTCATTATCTAATGCCAATAAAGAGAAAGGGTAGCCAGTTGAATTGGCTTTATTGTTCGTTTTAGTTTGTCGTTGTTTTTGGCTGTTTTTTTCTACTGCTTGCTTTTTTGGCTGATTTTTATCACACATAAAGAGTCCTTTACTTAGGGGCTGTTGTTACTTTGCATTTACCGTAATTATCTTGATAGCTTATAAAGTTGCGATGACAAAGCAGAGATGTAACCAGTCACCGATTAAAAGGTACCAAGAGAATATATTCATTCATCAACATTTGCAGCGATTGATAGACAAGATAAACGAGAAAATAATTTGATAACGGTTTAGCTGCATTTTAATCACCCGTTTCGTTATTTGATGACTTTCTTGCTGTTATCACTTACAAAATTCATCTTTACTTTTCTCAACAATTTAAACATTGACCGGTGAGAATTGTTATTTTTAAGCAACAAAGTACGTTTTAATACCTCCCTTACAAATCGTGCCTTTTATTTATTTCCGCCTATTCATTTAGGCGTTTTTTTTCTTCAAAAGCTCCACACCTCAAAACGATTCAAAAGCGTTCCAAAAATAATTTAAACCTTGTACAGGTACTTTCATTACCTCTTTCTCTTATTTCATGACATTTCACCATGTAATAACTTTGTAACCCTGATAATTCTTTACATGGTTATACAATATACAATAAAATATGGGGAAGTCATGAAATATAATAAAATAAAAAAAACAGCCATCGCATTAGCTATTTTAGCCAGTGTTGGAGCTCCAGTGAGTTATGCTGAAGAAGTAAACGAAGAAATAAAGGAAGTTGAAGTGATTAGCGTCACTGGTTCTCGTATCGCTCGTACTGATATCGAGGGAATTTCTCAGGTTGTGGTCTTCGATAAAGCCGCTTTAGAGGCATCAGCCATGACCAATGTTGGTCAATTTTTACAAAAAATGCCTTCTATTACCGGCCCTTCAAGAAACTCCGCGCAACAGTATTCTAATGGTACATCTACCGTAACATTACGTGGCTTAGGCGCGCGAAATACCTTGGTTTTAATTAATGGCCGAAGATTAGGTTCTTCGGGGGTCGGTGGTGCTTCTGATTTAAACTCTGTTCCAATGGCTGCAATTAAAAGCATAGAAGTATTACAAGATGGCGCTTCAGCTATTTATGGTTCAGATGCTATCGCGGGTGTTGTTAACATCATCATGAATGATGGCTATGATGGTCTACAAGTAAAAACTAGCTATGGTATTAGTGCAGAAAATGACAATGCTGAACGTGGTATTGAAATAACTTACGGCATGAATACAGACAAAGGTAACCTTTTATTTAACTACTCTCGCCATAAAACTGACGGCTATGTTATGGCGGCTCGTGATGTTCAATCTGACCCAGACAGACGTGGACTTGGCGGACCAAATAACAGAGACCCATTTTCTAGTACAGGTACTACCTATAATATTGACGACGACTGGTGGGTACTTAAAGATGATGCCACTCGCTTCAACACTATGGATGATCTAAGAGAATATAAACATCCTTGGGATGAATCTTTTGCGATTGAAGGTGGTACTGCTCCAGGTGATCCAGACGGTTTTAATTACTGGTTATACGACATGGGTGCAGGTGACGTAGATGTTGAAAATATTTGGGCAAGTGGCGCCAGAGAAGTTAGTGATGACGCAGAAGTATATTTTGAATACTTATCAAATAAGCGTAAATCATATTCAGAATCACAGCCCTATGGTTTTACTGCTGATTTTGGTGACCCGGTAACTTACTCAGCAGACAACAAGTATAATAATACGGGGCAGAGTTTCAGTGTTGCTCGTGCACTTGTGGAATTAGGTGGACGCTCTACTGGTAACATAGATTCAACCACAACACGTTTTGTTGTTGGTATTAGAGGTGAGTTTCATGAATTTGATTGGGACTTTTCGCTAAATCGTCAACGTACTAAATCATACGATGATATGATGGGTGTTTCTTTTAGTAGAGTACTTGCTGCAACAGGTAGTTCGGCTGATTGTGAAGCGCGAAATGACGGTTGTGTACCATTAGATTTAATGGGGAAAGTCGGCTCGATTACCCCTGACATGCTCAACTATTTACAAGTTGATGCTAAAGCAAGCTCTGAAAGTACTATGGACTCATATCAGTTCAATGTTAATGGTAGTGTTTATGAATTACCTGCTGGTGATATAGGCATTGCATTTGGCGCTGAATACCGCACCGAACATGCCATACAAGATTATGCCTCTATTGATAATCAAGGTGACCGTATTTTCCAAAGTGCATTAGGTGATACTAATCCTCCTGAGCGTGAGGTTACTGAATTTTATGGTGAGATTGTTGTGCCACTTTTAGCTGATATGCCAATGGCTAAGCTACTTGAACTTGATATGGCGGCTCGTTATTCTGACTACAGTGATTTTGGTACCACAACCACACCTAAATTTGGTTTAAGGTGGCAACCAATGGAAGGGGTTTTAGTTCGTAGTTCATATAGTGAAGGTTTTAGAGCGCCAGGCTTTGACGAGCTTTATTCTGGTTTAACTGGTGGCTGGTCAACTCTTCCTGCTGACCCTTGTGCTGAAGCTAACTATGCTAGCCTTGCTGGTTGTCCTCAAAATTTTGGCGGCCCTGCTTTAGCTGCGCCTAACGGCTTTAGTTATAGTGGTGGTAATGCAGACCTAAAACCTGAAGAGTCAGAAAGTGTGACCGCAGGTATTGTTTGGGTACCAAGCTTCATGGAAGGCTTTACCATTTCATTAGATATGTTTGATATTGAAAAAAGCAATGTGATCCGTCGTAGTAGTGCAAATACCACAGTGCAAAACAATGCGAAGGGTATTTCAGGTTATGAAAGCATGGTTGAGCGTGATCCGACCGATGGTCATATTACTGGGCTTTATGTTTTAACTGAAAATACCGGCTTCCAAAATATCAAAGGTTATGATACCGAAGTTACCTATTTACTAAGCACTGATTCGTTTGGTGAATTTAATTTCAACTATAAAGCCACCGTAATGACTGATTACGATACGGGTGCAACAAAAGCATCAGCGGTTGATCTATCAGGAAATTGGTATGAAGGTTCTGGTTCATATCCTGAACTTAAATCTATATTGTCAAGCACATGGACATATGACGACATAATGGTAAATTGGTCTGTTCGTTATGTAGACGGTGTAGAAGCTGCTGATGGTGAAGGTTACTGGGGGGGCTCTCAGTATAAAGGCACTAAAAAAATAGATTCATATGTACAACATGATGCACAATTTAGCTATCATTTTGATCAATATGAAACAAAAGTGAGCATGGGTATTGAGAATGTACTTGATGAAGAGCCACCACTTGTTTTAGGTAGTTACCGAAACGGTTTTGATGCTAATGCTTTCTCATCACGTGGACGCTATTTTTATGCGCGCTTATCAATGAGCTTTTAATATAATTTGCTATTAGCCACTAAATTTAAAAAAATTCACGCCTTATTTATAATTAAGTATATTATAAATAAGGCGTTTTCATTATTACTTCTAAAATGAATAAAATTAATTAGAGTGTTATAGCTAGAAGGGAAAACCATAGACTACTTTTTGATTCGTTGATCATGTAGGCAATGTTTTAAACCGTTTATTCAATACTTAGATGAAGGGGAATGTGAAATGCAACAACCTTTATCGTGTTTAAGAATAACTCACTTAGAAATAGGTAGGATTATTTTGAACAGTGACCATCTCCCATTGAGGATGAGCAAATTTACTTTTATACATAATCGATAGGGTAACTTTAAGTGGGAGAAGAACTTACTAATGATAAATAAAGTTAACTTTCATTATTTAAGTTGGTTTTCAATGACTTTGGTATTTTCTCTGAGTGGAAAGGTTTACAAAAAAAAGCCCTGCAAGCAGGGCTTAGACATTTCAAAAAAACTTGAAGTCTATAAGGGAATAAAGAGAAACATTAAGAGTTACTTAATAAGTAAATTACTCGCCGCTTGTAGTGTTTTCGGGCCGCCCCACAAAATAGGTGGAAGAGGTTGCATCACGCCTTTATCAAAGCTAAAGCCAAACTCTCTGTCATCACGAATTAATAATGGGCCGTCTAAATCGACATAACGTGCTTCATTGACTAATAAGGCCGCTGGCGCCATCGCTAAAGAGCTAGCTACCATGCAACCGAGCATAATTTCGAATCCTTGGCGTTTTGCTTGCTGAGCCAGAAGAACAGCTTCGGTTAAGCCACCTGTTTTATCAAGTTTAATATTAACCACCTGATAGCGCCCTTGTAAATAATCAAGCTCTGCCCGTGTATGGCAAGATTCATCAGCACAAAGCGGAATAGGGGAGTCAAAGTCAATTAAGTCTTGGTCCTGTCCCGCAGGAAGTGGTTGCTCAATTAAGATGACATTTAATGCTTTAAGTTGTTCACCGCAATTACGTAAATCGTCGATAGACCATCCTTCGTTGGCATCAACAATAAACTCACTTTCAGGCGCTGCTATTGCAATGGCGGTCATTTTTTCGATAATATCTTGATTATCAAGTTTAACTTTCACCAAGGGTGGTTTATTCAGTTTAGCTACGGCTTCTGCCATAGCATCTGGCGTATCAATACTTAATGTTTGGGCAGTAATACACTCTTGTGCAGGAGTGAGTAATAATAGCTTTTCGACAGTCGTTTTACGCTGTTTAGCTTGTAGATCCCACCAAGCACAATCTAAGGCATTTCGTGTTGCCCCCGCCGGTAAAGACGAAAGCGCTTTATTCATGTTTTCATGAGATAAGTCGGTCAATGCTATTGCATTAATTTGCTCCATAACAATATCAACCGATTCGTTATAACGAGCATATGGCACGGCTTCTGCCCAACCACAATGTGTGCCATCATCAATTGTCACTACAACAACATTTGCTTGCGTTTTAGCCCCGCGAGCAATACGAAATACATTTTTTAATGGTTGTTTTTCATTAAATATTTTGACCGTCAGTTTATGAATAAACGGTTGTTTTTCATTGCTGACGTTTTCAGTCATCATGATAACGTCGCCACTATGCTATCGGTACCATCTCGTAAAGGATCTACACAAGGAAGAGAAAATTCTTCGCTTAGTTTGGCACAAATACGTTGTCCTTCTTCAACACTAACACTTGAAGTATTAACGGTAATGCCAACAACTTTAACCTTGGGGTTTGTTAATTTAGCTGATTGTAAATTTAACGCGATGGTGGTTTCAATACTTGGGAACTGGCTATGAGGTAAACCGCGCATATAACTACGATTTAAGTCATGACAAATAACTAAAGCGTCAGGTTGAGAGCCATGTAACAAACCTAAACTAACCCCTGCAAATGCGGGGTGAGAAAGAGAACCCTGGCCTTCTATAATATCCCAATGCTCACTGTCATTATCTGGTGATAACGCTTCAGCAGCCCCTGATAAAAAGTCTGAAATAACACAGTCAATGGCAACACCTGTACCGGCTATTAAAATGCCACATTGTCCCGTAGCGCGAAAGTCGACATCAATGTTATGCTTTTTCATCGATTTTTCTAAACTGAGCGATGTGTACATTTTCCCAACAGAGCAGTCGGTTCCTACCGTTAATAGTCTTTTACCGGTACGGTTTACAGCAGTGCCGGTAACAAACTCTGCTTTGGGATGGCGAATATCGAGTAATTGCTGATTAGTTTCTTCAGCCTTTGCGACAATTTCAGGAAAGTCGGTAAGTTTGTCATGTAAGCCACTAACGATGTCCATACCATTGTCCATAGCCTCTAAAATATAAGGTAACCACTTTTTATCAAGGACACCGCCACTGTTAGCAAAACCAAGAATAAATGACTTTGCACCTTGTTGACCGGCTTGGATAATATTTAATTTTTTAATGCCAGTAGAGACTGTACAACCGGCTACAGCATATTCACCGATGCAAAGCTCTGGGCGCCAATCTGCTACACCACGAGCCATTTTTATTGAGAGTTGGTCAGTGGAGTCACCGATAAATAACAAGTATGGAGAAGCGATATGCATAGCAATATTCCTAAAGTTAAAACGTGGATAATTTTTTTGTATCCAGAGCATAACTTAGTGAGTACGCATTAGAAGTGGTAAGGTTTTAACTGATCATAACCCAGGGTTATGATCAGTTTAATCTCCTTTAGAATCCTTGGGTTAAGTATGGAGTGAACTCGTCAATAACCTTGGAATTCTTGCGGTTTTCAAGATGAACGGCATTAATAGTAAAGGTTAAAGCTGGCTCGAAAGAGGCTATAGCGACATTATCGCTTAAGTTACCTTCTGCGGTAAAACGGTCAACAACACATACGCCTATGCCTCTGGCAACTAATCGAGCGGCAATAAAATAGGTTTGCACTTTAATTGTTGATTTAAAATTAATGTCTTCTTCCATGATTCTCAACCATAGCATTTCGGCTAAGGGGCCACTGTCACTAATATCAATAAATTCAAGGTCACAGATGTCGCTAAGGGTTAGTTTGTCAGGGCTATGGGGAAATTTGTCTTTCGGGTAAACAATAACCAGTTCGGATTTTGCTAACGGGACAGATGTTACCCCCGGCATAGTATTAGGGGAAAATAAAACGGCTAAGTCACATTTGTGCTCTAGCAGGGTTTGCATCATATCATCGTTGTGAATAGTTTGAATATCAAAGGTAACGTTAGGAAAGTCTTTGTGGAATTTTGCAATGACATTAGGAATAACATCAAAACCAAGCGCTGGTGAAACCCCAAGACTAATACTGCCAAACTCTGATTTTTTAATATTCTGTGCAGTGTTTTTGATTGAACGCATTTGTTGATAAATTTTATCAACTTCATCAAAAAGCATTTCAGCTTCATCGGTAGGGATCAGTCGTCCTTTCACCCGATCAAATAAGTTAAAACCTAATTGAAGCTCCGCATGAGATAACACTTTACTGACCGAAGGTTGTGACACATGCAATATTTTTGCTGCATTGGTGATTGAGCCTGTGGTATAGATAGCATGAAAAATTTCAATATGTCTTAAGCGCATGATGTTTCCTAAAAACCTAACTACCAGTATATGGTTTATTTAATTTTATGCTAACCATTGATAAACGGTAAGCTTAAATATAACTGTATTACTAAAGCATTGGTAATATCAATAAAAAATGCACCAACGAGTGGCACAACCAAAAAAGCTTGAGGCGAAGGGCCATGTCGAGAAACTAATGACTCCATGTTTGCAACAGCTGTTGGCGTGGCGCCTAAGCCAAAGCCACAGTGTCCACCAGCCATTATTGCGGCATGATAATTTTTCCCCATGATTCTAAAGGTCACGAAATACGCGAAGAACATTAGCATTACAGCTTGAACTAGGATCATAAATATCATTGGGCCCGCTAAACTGACTAATTCCCATATTTTAAGTGACATTAATGCCATGGCTAAAAACATCGAGAGAGCCATCGTGCCCCATAAATCAATACATGCTCTGCTGATCTTATACGTTTTAGTGAATTCAGTAAGGTTGGTTATTACAACACCGACTAATAATGGAATTAAAAAGGCTGGTAAAACGACATTTACTGACTTTAATGCCAAATAGCCTATATTACCTAAGTACATACAAGATAGGATGACAAACAATGTTTCCATCATCTTTCTCGGTGTAACAAGGTCGTGATCTTCGGGATCAAAGGTAACCGTATCGTCTAGTTCCTCATGATAAGAGTTGTCTGGCTTTAAATTATACTTTGTGATTAACCTTTTACTGACAGGTCCGCCAACCAGACCACCTAAGATTAGCCCTAAAGTTGCCGCTGCCATTGCTAATTCAAAAACATGGCTAGGCAAACCGTACTCATTAATAAATAAATCGGCGTATGTTGCGCCATTACCATGGCCTCCGGAAAGAGTTACCGAACCACCGATAAGACCCATTAATGGTTCGAGTCCTGTCGCCATTGCTATAGAAACACCTAGGGCATTTTGAATAATCAAATATACGGTCGCAACCCCAAGAAACAATAAAACCTTAGGACCCCCCTTAATGAGCAAAGCAAAACTTGCCCCTAAGCCGACAGTAGTAAAAAATATTGTCATTAATGGCGTTTTAAAAGCCATATCAAATTGAAAGCTTATCTCAAAATAGAGATATAAAATGGCTGAAAGTATTGAAAATACAATGCCACCGACCACAGGTTCTGGAATATTATTGTTTTTCAAAAACTTCACTTTGCTATTTAAAAAGTAGCCAGTGAAAAGAATTAAGAAAGCGATTATTAATGTTTCAATGATTGATATTTCTAGTTGCATATGAGTAATTGCCTTTATTTTTTGACACTTTTATTTTTATAGTGAATGAACGGTTAATTCAAAAACAGAAATTTGATTGTAAAGAGGTAACCAGAGAATAAGCAGTTCAAAAAGTTAACAAGGCTATAACCGAAGGTTGTAACCGAGTGGTGAGGGAACAAATACAAGTTTACTTTATGCTAATCCTAGCTAATCTTAATTATACATAACTTTAGGTTATAGGGTTCGGATATTCTGGAAATTGTAATTTTGTGTAACTTTGGGCAAGGTGACTTTAATAAAAAAACGACCGAATAAAAATATTTGGCAAAAATTACCACAATAAAACTATAGAAGGTGGAAAAGATGAAACAACAAGTGAAAAAAACACATAGATTAAAGCACCTAAGCTTATGTGTCATTACTGCATTAACAGCCCAAGTGACTTTTCAAGCATATGCCGAAGAAGCTTCTACAGAGGAAAAGAAAGTAGAACGTGTCAGCATTATAGGCTCTAATATTAAAGTTAACCATGATACGGGAGCATTACCGGTTACCGTAATTTCAGCTCAAGATATTGAAAACAGCGGCGCTTTATCAGGCGCTGAACTGTTAGCCGATATTCCACAGCAAGGTGACGTTGCATTTAATAGTTCACGCTCTGTTGGTGGTGTTAATGATGCACGTGGTGATGTTTCATCTTTTAATTTACGCGGTTTAGGTACGGGCAACACACTTGTTTTACTTAATGGTCGTCGTTTAGTACTTCACCCTGGCACACAGTCTGAGAACTTTGTTCCCGTAACCACAGCTAATGCGAATACTTTACCCGTTCGCGGATTAAAAAGAGTTGAAGTTCTACGAGATGGTGCTGCCGCTATATACGGTTCAGATGCTGTTGCAGGTGTTGTTAACTATGCATTAAAAGATGATTACGAAGGTTCTGAATTGAATTTAAACTTTGGAACAGAAGAAGGCACTGAACGTGAAGCCCTTAATATTTCTGGTGCCACGGGATTTTACTTCAATGAAGATAAAACGCATTTATCTTTATCTGCAGGTTATTACAACCGTGAAATGATCATGGCCAGCGAGAAATCTTACACCAAGAGTTCAGATCTTCGTGATAATACCCGTTTTCCTGATGAAGTTCGCATCGTCGGCGAAGATGACGATGGTAATCCTATTTATAATAGCGATCTTCATAATCTTAATTCATCAACCCCTTGGGGTGAGTTTAAAACAGGTACATTAAGCACATTTCATTTACAACCAGACACTTTATCAGGCTGTGAAGACTCAGATTCTCGTGGTAACCCAACAACAGCACTAGATGTTGAAGGTGTATGTGTTGACCGTGGTAGCCAACCGAGTAGTGATGGTTATGACCGTAATAGTGAACGTTCTTTAAGTTCTGGTGTTGAACGCGCTAATTTTTACGGCATGCTAACTCACGAATTAACCGATGATATAGAACTTTATAGTGAAGCACTTTATTATTACGCCCAAGCAGAGCGAGTACGTGAACAGACGTCAAACCTGACATCACAACGTTTTGAAATTTCAGCAGATGCTTTTTATAACCCGTTTGGTGAGACCGTCGATTTACGTAAATACCGCCCGGTTGATACTGGCCCTCGTAATATTGAAGTCACCGATGAAAGCTACCGTTTATTAACCGGGTTACGTGGTTACTATAACGATTGGGATTGGGATTCTGCCGTTTTATATTCTAAAGCAACAACCGAAGATAAAGCGAATCGTCTTCATACTCAACGTTTCCAAGAAGCAATCAACAGTACTGATGAAGCAACCGCATATGATGTCTTTAATGGCGCGGATGTTAATAACACTAATATTGGTGACCCAACAGGCAATAGCCAGTCAGTCATCGACAACTTTATGATTGATGTCGTTCGAGATAGTGAAACCGAACTTGCCTTATTTGACTTTAAAGTCTCTAGAGGCGATCTTTTTGAACTACCTGCCGGTGAAGTCGGTTTTGCCGCAGGTGTCGAATATCGGTATGAAAGTTTTTCTGATGTGCGCTCTGATGAGCTAAACACCAGTGAAAAATTCTTAGATATTGTTGGCGGTCCAAAAGATGTTGATCAATATGCCAGTGTTGTTTTAGGTAGTAGCCCAACACCTGATGCAGCGGGTAGCCGTAACGTGTTCTCAGCTTATAGTGAATTAGCTATTCCGTTATTTGAAGGTTTACCTTTAATGGAACGTTTAGATATGCAACTAGCGGCACGTTATGAGCGTTTTTCTGATGTCGGTGATATTTTAAAGCCTAAAGCGGCTTTATCATGGATAGTGAATGACTATGTTCAAATGCGCGCTTCTTATGCTGAAGGTTTTAAAGCGCCAGGCTTACCACAAGTAGTTGCCGTTGATATATCACGGGTAAATAACCGTAATGACCCAACAACTGATTCTCGTTATGGTGTATTAGAAGTGCGTAGTGGTAGCGATAATTTAAAACCAGAAGAAAGTCAAAGTGTCAGCTGGGGTTTCATTGTACAACCTACAAACAACCTTACCTTTACTGCTGATTGGTGGCAAATTGACCAAACAGATACCGTGGGTTTAATTCACTCTCAAACACAACTTTTATACGATGCAATGCTAACGCATCAAACAGGTACGGGTAACTCTTTGGTAACCCGAGGTGGTGATGAGAACGAAGTTATCGCCCTAAAAAATGATTATATTAATTTACAATCTAGAGAATCAGCAGGACTTGATTTAGGTGTTATCTATGATTTAGAAACCCGCTTTGGTACTTTTAAGTTTAAGGCGAATGGCGCAAAATTAACTAAGTTTTATCAAGAAGCTGACGATGTGACTGCGCAGGTTATTGCCGCACAAAACTCAGATGATCAAGCATTGGTTGAAGCGTTAGAATATAAAGGTAAGGAAGTCACGATTATAGGTAGTGGTGATTTAGTTGCTACCAATGGTCGTCCGGAATGGCGTGTTACTTCATCGGTTGATTGGAGAAAAGACGCTTGGGGAGCAGGGTTAAGATACCGTTATGTTAGCGGCTTTGAAGACACTAGCTTAGATTATACGGTAGGCGAAGAAGACTTGAAATATCAAGTTGAGAGTTACTCAAGAGTTGACATGTATGTTAACTACCGCTTACCTAAAACTGTAATGAAATCTACTAAAGTGACTTTCGGAATTAAAAATGTAGGTGATGAAAAACCACCTATTGCCGATGAAACTTTTGGTTATAACAGTAGTGTTCATTCAAGCTTAGGTCGATATTTTTACTTGAACTTTAATACTAAGTTTTAATTAATTATATCACCGGTACGGCTTTAATATATGGCTCGATTAGTTAACGAAAGTTTATCTATTCGAGCCATATTCATTTTTAATTTATTATAAAAAGACTCTCTTATGAAAAATTTATTATCTATTTGCTCATTATCATTTTTAGCCTGCTTGCTAATCGCTTGCAACACAACCCAAGATAACAAGAATGACAATGCGCAAGCATGTAATACTGGCAACGTAATTTTAACGGCAGACTTCGCTACAGGCCGTATGGATGAATGTAAGTCACTGGGTAATAATGAATACTTAATTACCCTAGTCCCTGAAAATACTCCTATTAACTCCAGTCCATGGTATGCATTTAAAATACAAGCAAAACAAGCAACAAGCATTAAAGTCACTATGTTAGTGAAGGGAGCAAAACATAGGTACCTACCTAAAATTAGTCCCGACGGTTTAAATTGGAAACTGCAGCCTCATAAACTTAATGGCAAACGCTTAATTATGGATATTGATGCATCACAAAATGCTGTTTATATTTCGGCACAAGAAATGATTGATAACCAATACTATGTGGATTGGGCTAAAACACTGCAAAATAAAATGAAGGTTAGCTATGATATTTTAGGGAAGTCGATACAAGGTCGTCCCATATACAAAATAGAAAGCAAGAGTAATAGTAAAGAATGGATCGTGGTATTGGGTCGACAGCACCCGCCAGAAATTACGGGTGCTTTAGCATTATTTCCTTTTGTAGAAACACTGTTAGAAAATAATACTTTAGCTAATCAGTTTCGTGAAAAATACAATGTATTGGTTATTCCTAATATTAACCCTGATGGTGTTTTTATGGGAAATTGGCGGCATAATGCTAATGGCTTAGACCTTAATAGAGATTGGATTGACTTTAGCCAACCCGAAACCCAACATATAAACAATTATCTAAAGTTTCTAGTGGCACAAGGGCAGAAAATAAAGTTCGCTATAGATTTTCATTCAACCGCACATGATGTCTTTTATGCCATGCCAGTAAATTATGGTGTTGAAGAACCTTATTTTGTTAAACATTGGTTAGGTCATTTAGACAAAGCTATGCCTAACTTTAATGTTGTGCTGCAGCCGGGAAATACGCCAAATAATGGAGTGTCGAAACAATATTTTGCCGATAATTTTAATGTTCATGCCATTACTTATGAAGTGGGTGATGAAACAAATCGTGAAAGTATCAAAGTTATCGCGAAAAATGCATCGACAGTATTAATGCAAACAATGCTGTCGAACACTAATCATAGTAAAGAATAGGTCAAGGTTAATGAGTCAAAAAATAATCAAACAAGTATTAATAGCGGGCTGTTTACTTAGTTTATTTTCCTGTTCTTTTGCGAATAAAACGCAGGTTGATATTTTAATTGAAAATGGTCAAGTCTACACAGGTATTAATGGTGAAGCTCAAGCGTTAGATATTGCACTTTGTGGTGATATTATTTGTGGTGTTTATCCAAGAGGTGAACATAACGTAACGGCTACAAAAGTGATTGATGCAGAAAATAAAGTGGTTAGCCCAGGTTTCATTGACCCTCATACACATTCACTTGCAGAGCTTTATAGTCAGGATAAAAATCATAACTTAAATTACCTGACTCAAGGTGTAACGACAGTTATTAACGGTAATGACGGAGAAGGGCCCGTTGATATTGCTAAAACTGCTAAAGCGTTAGAAGCCAACGGCATAGGAACTAATGTCGGGTTACTTGTCGGTCATGGTAGTGTGCGTGAACAAGTTATGGGCCGAGCTCAACGTTTTGCTACAGCCGAAGAACTTGAAGAAATGTCGCAATTATTAACAAAAGCGATGACGGCTGGCGGGTTAGGGTTATCAACCGGGTTATATTATGTACCGGGTAGTTATGCCAATACCGAAGAAGTCGTAACCTTGGCAAAAGTCGCTAGTAAACATGGCGGGATTTATGATACCCATTTACGTGATGAAAGTACCTTTACTATCGGTTTAGATGCGGCAATTGATGAAGCTATTCATATTGCTAGCGCAGCGGATATACATTTACATCTTGCTCATCTTAAAGCGTTAGGTGTTGACGTTTGGGGGCAAAGCAAAAATGTCATTGAAAAAATTGAGCAAGCACAGGCAAGTGGTTTAAGTATTTCAGCGGATCAATACCCTTGGTTAGCTTCAGGCACTAAATTACACAGTGCCGTAATGCCAAAATGGGTAATGGCTGATTCAAACGAAGCCTTTTATAAACGATTAAATGATCCCAAGTTAGCCGAGAAACTACGCAGCGAAATTACTGAAAACATTCGCCGGCGTGGCGGCGCTAAATCATTATTGATCACCGCTTTTAAAAAACAAGCACTTGTTGGCTTAACGCTAGAAGAGGTGGCTAATAATAGATCAGTAGACCCAATTACCACTGCCATTCAATTAGTACAAGAAGGTGATGTTCGTGTGGCCTCTTTTAACATGTCACCACAAGATGTTGAACTTTTTATGGTTCAGCCTTGGGTTGTTACATCGTCAGATGGCACTAATGGTCACCCGAGAAAATATGCAAGTTTCCCTCAAAAATATCAGAAATATGTTGTTGAAAAGAAACTACTCACTTTAGGTGACTTTATTAAAAGAAGTTCAAGCCAAACGGCCGAAATTCTTGGTTTAGAAAATAGAGGGAAATTAGTTAAAGGTTATAAAGCCGATGTTATTGTCTTCAATCCAAAAACGTTAAGCGCTAATGCTGACTTCTCGATATGGAATAAATACTCAACTGGAATAGATCATGTAATGGTGAACGGCGACTTAGTTATTCATCACCGAAAGTATTTGAAAAAGCTTGCGGGGAAGTTTGTACATTAAACTAATTTATTAATCAGAGCTAAATTTATTGAACAAAGGCTGATACTTAGTAATAAGGTCAGCCTTATTACTTTCTTTTCATACATTTTTATACATAATTAGTTATTGGATGTATTAAAAGGAATACCTAATGAAAGTAATTGTTTATTTGTATTTACTGTTTTACTTCATTAGCGGTGAACAGGCTAAAGCCGTTCAAGTATCGGAAGAAAAGTTAGTTGTTAAAGCTGGCGTTGCTAAAGGGTTTCAGAGCGGTTTACATGCTAAATACTTAGCCTATTTTGCCGACAAGCTCTCTGTAACATTAAATATCTCTACGATGTCGTTTGCACGTCGGCTCCATCAATTGAAAATGGGTAAGTTAGACTTAATGGTTGGGCTGCAACGAACAGAAAGCCGGCAAGATGAATTTATTTATATTTTTCCTGCTTATGAAACATTAAGGTTCCGTTTTTATTCATTGAAAGAAAATAGTGACAGTTTTATTGAATATAAGGATCTACAGGGGAAGGACGTAGGAGTTAACCGTCATGCAAAATATTTCTCAACATTCGATCTTGATAAAAAAATAAAAAAACATTCGGTTTCTTCATTAAAGCAAAATATTGAACTATTGCTTCATAAACGTATAGATGCATTTATTCATTATGAAGAAAGTACTTCACCTATTTTAGAACAGCTAAACTTAAACGATAAAGTTGTTAAAACACTCTATCAGCCGCAGCATGAATATCCACATTATTTAGTTATTTCTAGCCATTCACCTTTAACACATTTACAAACTCGATTAGAAGCTATTGTAAAAAGTGCCGTTATAAATGGCGATCTTAGTAATATTCGTGCTGAACATTATCGACAACAAAAATAACTCGATATTTTAGTTATAACCTAAAACATAAAAAGGCGTTATATCATCGCTTTCATGAGTAGGCGTTGTAAATTGTTTATGGGCTTTGCTTAATGTGCTACGGGTAAAAAATGAATTCGTTGCTTTCTTTTCTGTGGTTGTTGGTTCATCGTTATTAGTTGTTGCGTTGTTCATCATTGCCTCGGTTTCATCGTTTGGAAGGTATTCCTTATCCTTACTTAATTCTTTGAACATTAATATTGCTAAAATTTTAGTACTTCATAAATGAAGGCTATAGGTAATATGAATGAAGTTAACCTCCTTTTAACTCATACCCTTAGGTTATGGGGTTGTTTATTTTAGGAATAAAGGTTTAGATAAAAAAGCTATATAGTAGTGGTTGTTAATGGTTTTAAATTAGGAAATATGATGAACAAATTTTGGTGTTTTTTATTATTTATCTTTACGGTAAATAGCTTTGCTAACGATAATTTTGCTATCAATGGCAAGGTGTTGACTGAGCAAGGAAAGCCGCTTACGGGGGTAGAAATTACCGTAGGAGATGAAATAGTAACTACAAGCCAAGATGGTACGTTTTTGGTTAAAGCAAAAATCGCAGGCACTTACCAAGTTGTTTTATCGCATCCACATTATTTTCCTAGTGTGCAAACATTTAGCCATTTTGAGCTAGCACAAGCTTCAAAAAACATACAAAACATCAGTGATATAACCTTAGTAAAAAAAGCCAAAGAGCGTGTAATGTTGGCTTTTGGTGGCGATGTGATGATGGATCGCCGTTATTATAAACCTTATTTTGGTGATGAAGTGTTGATCCACCCTGAGACTAAAGCTGTAGATAGCCGTGCTATTGTCTCGCATATTAAACCTTACATGAGTATTGCAGATTACGCCGCCGTTAATTTAGAAACACAAATAGCGGAGAGTAAACCTGCTAAACGTGCGCCTAAGTCAGTCACCTTTTATTCTCGCCCCGAAATACTCGATGCCTTGAGTTGGGCGGGTATTGACTATGTGTCCCTTGGTAATAATCATACCTATGATTATATGGAGCCAGGCATGCACTCAACCTTAAAGTTTTTAGATAAAAGTAAGTTGGCTTATTCTGGTGCAGGTATGGATGAAGAATCAGCATTAAAAGCCCATAAACAAAAAATTAAAAACATCAATTTTTCAATGCTTGGTTACGTAGGTTGGGAAGGCAGTGCAAACCCAACACAAACGGCAAATAAGCAACATGGTGGTGCAGCATATGGTTCAATGGAAAATATGTTGAGTTCCGTGAAGAAACAAGTGGCACAAAATAATGTAACCATTATTCAGTATCATGGCAGCCAAGAATATGCCAGTAGTCCAACAGGTGTTACTGAGCAACGATTAAAATCATCTCTTGATGCAGGAGCCGCGTTAGCGATAGCGCATCACCCTCATGTTACGCAAGGTTTAGAGCTTTACAACAACAAGCTTATTGCTTACTCAATGGGCAACTTTATATTCGACCAAAACTTTAGTGCAACTCAACACAGTTTTATTTTATATGTGTGGCTTGATGGCGAAAATTTTCACCGCGCAGAAATTGTACCCATTTACGTAAAAGGCTATAAACCAACACCAGCAACAGGTATGCATCGTTATACGGTAATGAAGCGTCTTAAAACGCTTTCTAAAATTCGTAATACCGACATAGGTCAGTCAGGCGGGCATGGTGTTATTACCTCTAATAAAGCTATAGCTCAGGTCCAACCTAAAGAAAGTCAACAGACTAAATTAATGTTGGGCAGTAATGAACGCGTTGCCAGTTTATATGAACTACCGTGGCAAGCGCCGATTGCGCAGGTTGTGTTACCTAACAGTGAAGTACGGTATCGCTTAGGAACAAACCTTATCAACGATAGTAATTTCGAAACATTCAATCTTTTTGACAGCCCTGAACGAGGCTGGTTATTTGATAGAGAAAGTACGTCAATTAATGACTTTGGCGCCAGTGGACAGCACAGCTTAGCGATACAATTAAAGCCAACACAAGATAATATTTTCGGTATGCAAAGCTTTAGACGCGTGTATAACGCGAGCAGTGCAATGACCTTAAAAGCTAAGTTTAAAGCACAGGCGGCTGTTAAAGTTAATTTTTATTGGCAGGGACGTAAAAAGAGACAAAAATTATTTGATGCTTTTAAAAATGGTAAAAAGCATTTAATTGGTACAGTAGACTTAACTGCAAACAACCAGTGGC
>Ga0209395_1001814_pt1 | contig 29263 bp, 26 predicted proteins | sample GOMGulsemesocosm_3_FD_184635 | JGI IMG/M metagenome (GOLD analysis project Ga0209395, IMG submission 184635) | Methane-oxidizing microbial communities from mesocosms in the Gulf of Mexico - GOM9D Gulf of Mexico (SPAdes) (version 2) | ecosystem: Environmental > Aquatic > Marine > Cold seeps... | reverse complement strand
TTTTCTAAACCTTACACCGATAATACCTAGTGCTAATAACAATAACGTACTTGGCTCAGGCACACGTGTGAAGCCAATATCGTCAATACGGACATCATCTGTTTCACCATCAACCCAGACCATAAATGCTAAACCTTGTACGCCGGGGAAAACACCAAATAAATCTTCATCCTCATTGCTACCAATATCTACAAAGATATCTGTGGTTTTAATATTACCTGGAGAAGTAAATTCTACAATCGAAAGGTTAATGTCATCATTAGAACCTAACTCAGAGGCAAAGAAACCATAGAAATTAACTAATTCTGAAAACTCAAATAATAAACCTTCATCAGGGTCCCTGCTAAAGCTCTCTTTCAAACCACCGTCTAAATCAACACCATCTTTATCGTTTGATTTAACACCTAAACCCGTACTGCCTTTGTAGACACCATAATTACTGTCAACTTGGTGCCAACTATTCTCAAACTCTTGATTGTCTTTAACATTAGCATTCCACGCTGACACATTGACAGATACGCCATCAATAGCAAAGTCGAAGCTTTGTTCAACACCTTCATTATTACCTGTAAAGTCTATTACTGAAATAAAATTTGCTTGAGAAGTGTTTGACACCAAAAAAGCGAGAACTAATACAACGATTTTATACATTTACTACGACTTCCAAAAAATTATTATCAACTCGTCAACCAGTAGCAAAAATCGAACCAACAAGTTAACTAATTGATTAATATCTAATTTTATATTTTAGGTCGTAATATAAAATCCGAAATGTAAAAAAACCATACACTTTCGGATTTTATTTAACTTCTTTAGCGATATGTTACTTGCATAGGAATGGTGAGGATATTTTTTCCAAAACGCTTAAGCCAAAGGTAAATAGCAAGGAAAACGCTAATCACCACCAACAAATGTATGCCCGAAGAAACAGGTGAAGTTGTTATCATCGCAATCTGGTACGAGAAAGTGGCGGCTAGATAAGCCAATGAAAAGCTCCATAATGCAGCAAAACCAGCCCAACGCGATCCCACTTCACTCTTTATCGCTCCCATGGCCGCGGCACATGGTGTATATAGTAAAATGAATAATAGGTAACTAAACGCGCCAATTTTACCTGCAAATGCTGCTTGCATAACAGTAAAAGTATCTTCATTAACACCCTGCTCTTCTGCAGCAACATGCAAGTTCGAAACATCGCCAATATCTGTGCCAAGAGGATCATCAGCTTCAATTCCTAGAAGGTTTTCTTTGATTGAGTCTGTCGCATCTGTCCACAACTCAGCCATTGGCTTCAATGCTTCATCTTCGCCGCTTACATCTGTATATAGACTATTAAAAGTAGCGACTAACGCTTCTTTAGCAAACAGACCGGTAATAATACCAACACTCGCTTGCCAGTTATCTTCTTTAATTCCCATAGGTGCAAGTAGTGGCGTAACGACTTGTGCACTTTTACTTAATAGTGAGTCTTGAGAGTCATGGTGACCGAATTTACCATCAGTGCCTAACGAGTTGAAAAAGTTAAGTACGCAAACCACTAACACAATCGTTTTACCCGCCCCAACAATAAATGAGCGAGTACGCTGCCAAACACGGTGCACTAAATAAGACAATTTAGGCATTTCATAAAGTGGTAATTCCATAATATTTACAGAATTCTTCCCCATCAATACGGTATATTTTAATAAAAACCCCGTAAATAGCGCTGCGGCAATACCAATTAAATATAATAAGAAAACCAAATTTTGACCTGACTCAGGAAAGAATGCTGCAGCAAATAATGCGTAAACGGGTAAACGAGCACCGCATGACATAAATGGTGACATCATAATGGTAGTAATACGTTCACGTTCACTGTCAAGAATTCTCGCTGACATTACCGCAGGCACAGTACAACCAAAACCAACAATTAAAGGTACAAACGCTTTACCTGGTAAGCCAATTCTTTGCATAGCACTATCAACAACAAAAGCAGCTCTAGCTAAATAACCGCTACTCTCAAGTATTGATAAACCAATAAATAAACAGGCTATAACAGGAATAAACGTTGCGACCGTTTGAATACCTAATCCTGCACCCTCAATTAAAGTAAGCAGCCATTGCGGTAAACCAAAATTTGATAAAAATTGTTGTGGGTAATCAACAAAAATAGCGCCCGCGAGGATATCAAAAAAGTCGATAAACGCACTGCCGATATTAATCGCAAACATAAACAATAAATACATCATACCTAAAAATACAGGCACACCTAACCATGGGTGAAGAATTACTTGGTCCAGTCGATCACTTAGACTCAATGCTGGCTGTTGGCTATTTTCTGAAAACTTAGCTTGAGCGCCTGTTAGTAATTGTTGAATAAACTCATACCTAGCTTGCATTATAGCAATAGCGTCAGTGTCATTTTGCTTGCATCCACCTTCACTACAAGTGCCTGACTCTAGTTCAAATAAAGTATCAGTTGATTTATTTTGTTCGAGCTTGGTAATAATATGATTTGGAAGTTCTAATTTTTTGGGGCGGTGACTCGCAGCAGGCAGTTGCTTTAATGCTTGTTCAACTTTTTCTAAGGTATCTTTTGCTAAACTATTAGCGATAATAACCTTACAACCTAATTCTTTCTCTAGAATGTCAATATCGACATTTTGGGCTTCTTTACGATCAACTTTGTTAATAACAACTAATAGGGGTAATCCCAACTCAAGTAATTGCGTTGTTAAGTAGAGTTGACGTTTTAATTGCGTGGCATCGACAACATTAATTAAACAATCAATATTTTCATTACTGAGAAAATCTTGAGTGATCGATAAATCTTTGCCCTGCTGCGCGCGACCTGCTAGGGAACTAACGCCAGGTAAGTCTGATAATAATACTGTTTGGTTATTAAATGAAAACTGTTGTTGCTTCTTAGCAACGGTAACACCTGTCCAGTTACCCGTTTGTTGTTTTGCGCCGGTTAAGGCATTAAAAAAGGTGCTTTTTCCTGAGTTAGCAAAGCCAACTAAAGCCAAATGAGAAGCGTGAGACATTATACGATTTCTATACCTATTTGTTGAGCAATGCTAGGCGATAAGCAAAGTTTAGTTCCATGGAGATGAAAGGCAAGCGGCCCATTAAAAGGAGCTTTATGAGCTAATGAAATTTCAGTTCTTAACGCAAATCCTTGCTCGATTAATTTTGACGTTAAATCGAAATCCTCGGGTAACGTGCGTATAACCGCTTTCTGGCTGCGGGTTAATTGTGAAAGGGTCATAGATACCACTTAAATAAAAATCATTATCATTTAATTCTACTGTAATACTCCCTTTTCAGCAAGGGCACATAACAGAGGAGTTGATTTATATCAGTAAAGTATGGTTCATATTTTAAAGCTATTCTTACAAATTTTATTGGCTGATTATCACGCTGTTATAACCAGTAAGAAAATAGAAAAATTCTTTAATTATACTACTTTTCAATGAGCCATTTTTTGATTAGGCTTTTATCAAGTAAACCACTTTTACCGTGAAACTCCCCTTGCTCATTAACAAAATAGCTTCGTGGCAATTCGCCATACCATAGGGGATCAATCTGATATCGATTGAGATCTCCTTGCCCGTCAGTAAAGTAAAAATTAACAAAGCTTTTCATATCATAAGAATTGATCACTTGTTTACGTTCATTGTTAGCATCATCAGTATCATCAGTATCATCTGCATTAATAAAAACAATATTTAATGCTTCCCGTGGATGTTCTAACTTAAGTGTTTTAATGAGTTCTAATTCTTTGAAGCACGCAGGACATTCTAACGACCACAGTACCATCAACCAACGTTTACCTAAGTGCTTTTGTTTTATTTCTTCAAGAGAAAGTTTGCTAAAAGCTTGCTGATTCACTGCCTGATAATTAGCTTGGGCAGTTGCGCAGCAGAGCAGAAATAAGCCTAAAGTAAAATAAGCACTTAAATGTTTATTCATAATGCTTGTAACCAGTGACCTTGCTTAGGTCGTTGCCATGAAACATAACTGGTTTTACCTTTATTAATAATAAAGGGACGGTCAGAACCTTTTTGTGCGGTAGCAAGTAACGAGGCTTTGCTAAATGATTGACCATTATTTATTGAACGCTGGTGCCACAGCTGATGCTCAAACCCATTAAATTGAGTCCAGACAATATCAATATTTTCGTTATTTTTATTCACATACGGATGAGATGCTTGTTGAGATAAAGTCCCTACTGAAATAGGTTGAGAAAGTGTTTTACCTTGATCACCGCTCGACGCATAAAATATGCCTTTTCCTAGCTCTCCTTGGTTAAACCACACCATATGGTAACGGTTTTCTTTATCAACACTTATTGCGCCCCCCTGATGAGGACAACCGTTAATTTTCCAATGGTCATGGCTTACTTGATAAATTTTTCGTCCTGTCTCTTCATTTTTTATATGCGTTAACAAAGCAAACTCTCGAATATTATCTCCGTAAATATGTCGCCATAAAATAGCGAGATCACCTTTTTTATTAAAATCCATCGCAATCCGACAACAAACACAAGTACCGTTAGCTAATTGTTGATTAGTAAAAACAGCCAAATTATCGCTACTCGCTTCCTTAAAATTAGCTTGAGCTAAAAATAATGCCGAGCCATTCGACTTTTTACCTTGTTTACGTAATTGATGAGATAAACGGCCATCAAGCCATACAATACTAACCTCACCATTTGCAGTCACCAACATTTCATTGAAACTGTGTCCAGCTAACAAGTTATCATTATTCACAGTAATGGGTTTAAGAAAACTATTCCCATAATCTTTGGAATAACTAAACCGAACATCAGCGGTGTATTTTCTCTCTCGTGGGGTCGCCCAAGACAAATAAACGCCGCCGGCATTGTCAAAAGCAATTTTAGGACGGTTCTCATTTCTAGCTGATATTTTTTCAGCTGGGATAGCTAACGATTTTGGGGCAGAAAATGATACACCATTATCTTGAGATATTTGCACCCACAACTTTTGTTGCTGAGCCCATAATCGCCATAAATCGCCGTTTGGTGCAAAGGCTGAAGTCATGGTTTTTGCACATTTCACCTCTGCATTTTTGCACTTATTATCAGTTATTAAGTTTTCTTTTTTTACCGCTGATGGCTGATGATCATGTTTAAGCATTAGTGCTTGGCTGCTAGGGAGCCAAGCACTAATAACAAATAGAAAAACAAGCACAAGCGATTTATTTATTTTATTCATCTTAAGTTCTATTACCATTGGTAGCTCAAGCCCGCATAAATAATGCGTGGTGCCCCCGGAGAGAAAGTTGTTCGACCGTAACGATAGGACGCTTCTTGTGCATAATCTTTATCAGTCAAATTTAATATTCGAGCATTAAAAGCAAGTTGCTTAGATAGCTGATAACGCGTTTTAAAATTTACGATAGTATAACCATTATAAGTCCTGTCATTTCCTTCATCATCTTGGCTGTTAGCGTCATCTAACCAATATTGACCAATAGATTGAAGTTCAAGCATACTGGTAAATCCAGTTAAGAATGATGGCTGATAACGCAAGCGTACATTAGCGATATATTTCGGTGCCATTGTCATTTCATTACCTGAGTATGTTTCATGTTCATCGAATTGATGTTTGGCTTGGCTATAGGCAGTACTTAGATTTAATTGGTCATTAATTTGCCACTGCATTGCGGCTTCAAAACCTTTATGTATTACACGGCTCGCATTGGTTAAATAACGTTGACCTTCATCGTTATAGGCCCGAACAATGCCGTCATCTACATCCATATAATAAACAGCAAAATCAAAATTCACTTGTTCAAAGTTTACTTTATAACCCAATTCATAGGTATCAGATACTTCAGGATCAACCGCTTTCGCGTTACCATCATCTTTAGTGGTTAAGTGATACAAACTACCTGCCGTTGGTAAACGAAAACTGTTGGCATAACGTAAATAAATGCTACTGGCGTCACCTAATTGATAATTCAAACTTGCCTTCGGACTTATATGAGTAAAGTTATCGTCTCGATTTTCGAGACTTAATTTACCGTGCCCTATGTCACCATACGTTCCGAGGTGGTTATCAAATTGATATTTTGCATAATCGTAACGTGCACCAAAAGTTAACAAGAGCTTGTCACTCAAAATACGTTTATGCTGAAAATATGGTGATAACCCAATATATTTCGTTGTGTCATCATAAAATTTTTCATCTTTAATGAAAGTATCTGCGCCCCAACCGGACGTGGTAAAGTCAAGCGGTTGATACGACAACTGCTCACCTTCTGTAAACTCAATATCTGCGCCAACAATCGTTTCACTATTATCATTATGTTCAAAGCTGGCAAGTGCTAATAAGCCAAAGGTTTGCACCTCAGATTCAACTTTCGGCATATTTTGGTTCCACGTTGCAGTGTAGTTGTTTGTCCGTAAACGATAATAAGGAATAACTGAATAGAAGTTACTAACATCCGTTTTATCCCATTGCATTGAAAGTCGCACGTATTCAGTTTTTCTTAAGGGATCACTAGCTAATACCTCATCAGATAAACCTGAATTAGTCTTATCATTTTTATAAAGGCCTTCACTGAGACTTGTTGCCATTTCTTGCTCTAAGTCAGAAATAACAATCGAGCTGACCAAGCGTTCATTATCTGAAATTTCAAATTCATGTCGAAAAGTAATTTCAGCTCTTTTTGAGCCAGTATGATCACGCCAACCTTCATTCTCTAAATAAGATGCCGAAATCCGATAGCCTTGATGATCAGAAGCCTTATTACTATGACTTAACTGCACTTTTGAATAGGAGTCTTCACCTGACATCAAGTTAAGTGAAGTTTCTGCTTGATCGGTAATATCCGCAGATAATATATTAATGGTTGCGGCAACAGCACCTGAGCCATAAAGCGCAGTACCGGCCCCTTTTAATACTTCCATACGTGAAACATTTGAATTAAAGCTCGACCACCATAAAGCGTTATGGTTAAAAAAAGCGGGAGATTGCAGTGGGATATTGTCTTGCAAATATAAATAATATCCGCTGGTATTTATTGGCATTCTTATAGCCGTTTTATGTCCTTGCCCACCAGACAACTGATCAATTAATACACCTGAAATACTATTTAAGGACTCAGCAACATGCTGACCATTATCAATAGCTAGTTCTTCTTTGCCAACACTATGTACTGACATCGCTAAATCAGTATCGAGAGACTCTTTACGGTTTGCAGTCACGGTGATTCGCTCTAAATCTGCTGAGTCAACAATCGTATCTGGCTTCGTTTCTACAGGCAGTGTTTTAGCTGCTAATGAAGCACAATATTGACTAGTTATAATGGCAAATATTGATAATTTAGTGATCGTTTTCATGGCTTATTTTTATCTATAATTTCATAAGAGTATTTGACCTTATAGTAAAATATTTAAAAAGCTTTGCAGTGTGACCAAATGTCGCAGTTTACAATTTTATTTCAAATTGCTTGATGGGAATCAAAGGGATAGCTGAGTTCATTTAGCATGAAATCAGTAATAATGATGGTTCGAACAACAAAGTTATTTACCCGCAGGTAAGAGTTCAAGCTACTGTTATATATTAAAGTAATAAGAGAAGCTTACATAAAAATATAAACTGCAGGAATTGCACCACCAATAATAATCAACCAGCCTCGTTTAAACCGCCACGCGCTGTACTTTCCTTTCACCATAAAAAGAGCCGATAAAGCGAGGTAAATAAGCAAACCGGCATATATATCAGAAAAGACTAACCAGCCCTTTTTCGCTTCATTTAGGTGGAGGCTATTGAATTGCTTGAATACAGCACGTGCTCGAATGTGTTCGTATACGGCAGTTTGTTTGCTAAAATTAACCGTTATTGCCCCACCGTTATCAAAAAACAATTTATACTGATTTATTGACTCCCAATAGTTAGCTTTAATTGGAGGGGTGCTTGGAAATAACCTTAATAACGCCTTGTTTAGTTGCGCATCAGTAGATTTTGAGTTTACTAAAAAAGATTTTTCTGAGCGTTCTACAATATAATTAGGGTTCCAATCACCGATATGGTTTAAAGCAATACCAGAAATAGCAAAAACTAAGGTAAGCCCAACACATAAATAGCCGATATCGCGATGTAAGGTTCTATTAAGCTTAAACCAATTAATCGTCTTATTTTTAGTCAAGAACCTTTATCCCAACTGGTGTTAACTGGTAGATAGACATAGTTTCGTTAATGCTTTCTGGCTCAATTTTTTCACCACGGCGTTTAGCTAATTCTGTTTTATGCTTTTTTGTCTGTTCAAGGTTTAGTTCAATAGCCGTTAGTTTTCCTGTCGCTAACGCTTGGCGTCCTTTTACATGTATAGGAAACACCATTTCGCCATCGCGCACTTTAATGCGAAGTTTTTCGAATTTAGCATCTGAAGCAATATCAACCCAACACCCCTGATGACTACAAACGCCAACAATAGTCCCAGAAATAGTAATTTCTTTTTCTAAGTATTGTTCTGGACTAGCGAGTAATGTGGAAATATTAACTTTTACTGCTTCATTAACGGCTTTGCCAAAAGATAATTCTTCGGCAAATACAGATGCAGAAACTGCAGCCAAGGAAAAAACAAGTAACGATAATTTTTTTATGATGTTCATTTTATTCCTATTTATTAAACTCGAAAATAGCGCGGAAATTAACGGTTTCTTTCAGCATTTCTTTTTCCTATTGCTCTCATGATATCTCGCCACGTTATTATTCCAACAGGCTTATTACTTTGATCAACAATCGGAATACATGACATTTTAGTGTCATTGAAAATATCAATCGCTTCAAAAATGCTGGCCGTATCGCTTAACGTTGCTAATTGTCGATTGACTATTTGATGCGCTTTTTTGTTCAAGGTTGCTAAGTCACGAGTACGTTCGGCGGCAGTACCAATATTCGGACTAAGTGCTTTTAATAGGTCTCGGTCTGAAATAACGCCTGATAACTGTTTATTGTCGACAACAAGCAAGTGATGAAAGTGAGCATTATCAAAAATATTTTTGATTGTGAATAAAGTATCGTCTAATGAAACACTGACAAAAGGCTTTGTCATAATACTTGCTACTTTCATTTAATTCTCCCTGATGAGGTTACGCGAACAATAAACTACACATTGTATTAAAGTAGTGCAAAGAGATTTTGTTTTATTTTGGGATAAATGATGACAATTCCGCTAACAGTGGCACAATGAGTCAATACTAAAAATAAGGAATGTAAATGAAAGGTTTGATCACCTTAATTTTATTGTGTGTTAGCACAATAAGTTATGCCGCCGAACAAGCAGAAGAAATATTCAAACAGCTTGCACCGTCACTTTATCAGATACGGCTCATCGACACAGCGAGCGGTGAAAAATCATCGATAGGTTCAGGTTTCCAAATTAGCAGCGATGGTTTAATCGCCACGAATTACCACGTTATTTCCGGCTATGCTCGCCATCCCAATAAATATACGATTGAAATTTTTGATCATCAAGGGAATAAGGCACCACTGACTTTACAAAGTGTAGATGTTATCAATGATTTAGCGCTTGTTAAAAGAGCGGTTGAGAGTGAAATGCCTTTTTTTGAAATCGCTAACGCAGTTCCTCATAAAGGTGAAGAGCTTTATTCTTTAGGTAATCCTCATGATTTAGGGATGATTGTTGTACCCGGTACTTATAATGGTTTGAAGAAAGAATCGTTCAATGACCGTATCCATTTCACTGGCTCAGTAAATTCAGGCATGAGCGGTGGCCCAGTAGTAAATAATAAATCACAAGTCGTTGGCATAAATGTCGCGACATCTGGTAACCAAATTGGTTTTTTGGTACCACACGATAAACTACTTAATTTATATGAGAGTTATAAGAAGTCACCGCCAGAAAGCATAGCAGAACAAATGGCAGCTCAGCTTGCTAACAATCAAGATAAGTTGGTTTCAACTTTACTCGAAAGTGAATGGTTAATGCGCCCATTGGGTGAAGGATTAGTGCCAACAGTTAATATTCCATTTATTCGTTGCTGGGGGGAGTCAAATGCCGACAAAAACGACGCGATTGTTTTAGCCGTTGTTGCAAATTGTTCTCTCGATGAAAATACCTATCTTTCTTCCAGTTTTTTTACTGGTTCTGTTGAAATGGAATTTCGTTACATGCAAGCCAAAGAGCTTAGTGATACTAAGTTTTATCAAATTTTTGAGCGTCAACTGACGCAGGTAATGCCGGGAAATAAAGCAGGTAAAGATGATGTTTCTGAGTTTCAGTGTCAGCACGATATTGTCACACCATCAAATCAAACAATTACCAGCAAGTCGGCTTTTTGTACGCGTGCTTATAAAGATTTTCCAAAATTATTTGATGTTATATATATAGCGATTTCTGTTGATAGAGGAGACCAAGCTCTGTTAAGCCACTTTACCATAGCTGGGGTCACTCAGAGCAGTGCACTTAGCTTTACCGAGAAATTTATGGAGTCGGTTACATGGAAATAATTATTGAAGAAATAACACGCTCTCATAAACTTATCGCACGTCATAAATTTTCACAAAATCGCGTTAATATTGGCCGTGGCTACGATAACGATATAATTATGGCCGACCCTCATATTTGTGCTCAACATCTTAGCTTAAACTTTAATGGCGAAGAGTGGATTTTAAGTGACAAAGACACAGTAAACGGAAGCTTTTTTGAAGATGAATTTTCAAAAATAAAATCAGCTGTTAATGAAAATATCGTTCACTCAGGACAGGTTTTTGCTCTAGGAAAAAGCCTAGTTAGGATTATTTTCCCTAATCATACTGTTCCTGAAAGCATCAGATTTAGTCCATTTGAAAATCTCGTTAACCTTACTCGTCATCCCGTTTTTTTAACATTAAGTATTGTTCTTTTTGCCTCAATTACCGGCTGGTTGCTTAATTTACATAACCCGGTTGAAGTTTCATTCACCCAAATACTCGTGCCCGCTGTTTCAATGACTTTATTGTTTACCCTTTGGCCTGCTGGCATCGCATTAGTTTCTCATTTAACTAAGCATGAATCCCGATTCTGGGGCCAGCTCGGTATTTGTTTTGTTTTCTTCAACTTAATGTGGATGAGTGATTTTATTGAAAATTTAGTAAGCTTTAATTCATCATCTCAATCTATGCTTAGCTTAATCGTTTCCTTAATCCCCATTAGTTTAGCTTTTTGCTTATTTTGGTTAAATTGCTATGTCGGTTTCCATATGACAAATAAACGAAGAACTGTCATTGCCTCTTGTTTAACCGTGCTACTTTTTGGTGGTAGTTTTTTAATTCAATTAAGTAAGAAGGCTGAATTTAGTGTGCGTCCTGTTTTTAACACTACGTTAATGGCACCGAGTTATTTATTTACTGAGAGTAATAATGTTCAAGGCTTTATTGAAAATTCAAAGTCGTTATTTACTGAAGCTCAAAAGCTAGCGAAAAAAGATAAATAATTACACCGTTATAAATAAGAAAGCTAACGATTAATATCGTTAGCTTTTTTTATGAGCAGTATTTGTCATTTCGACTATGGGCGAGGAATAAAACCAACTGCCTCATATACTTTTGCTAATATCTTGCTTGCTCTTGCTGAGGCTTTCTCTGCCCCAGCTTTCATTACTGAATCCAAATAAGCTTGATCATTACGAATCTGATGATATCTTTCTTGAATAGGCTCTAATAAAGCAATCACTGCATTAGCAACATCGCCTTTTAAATGCCCATACATTTTATCTTCATATTGTGGCACAAGTTGCTCTACCGTTTCACCGGTACAACAAGAAAGTAAAGATAATAAATTTGATACTCCGGGCTTTTCTTCAATATCAAAATAGATATTTGCTTGCTCGTCTGAGTCAGTCATCGCTCTTTTAATTTTTTTACTCAGTTTTTTAGGCTCTTCCAATAAACCAATAAAATTGCCTGGATTGGTATCAGATTTTGACATTTTCTTCGTCGGCTCAAGTAAGCTCATTACTCGCGCGCCAAATTCAGGAATGTATGGATCCGGCACAGTAAAAGTATCACCATGAAGATTATTAAAACGTGTTGCGATATCTCGTGCTAATTCTAAATGCTGCTTTTGATCATCTCCAACAGGCACACGATCAGCGCCGTATAATAAAATATCAGCCGCCATAAGTACTGGATAAGTAAATAAACCTGAGTTCATGTTCGCTTCAGATTTTTGCGACTTATCTTTATATTGAGTCATGCGATTTAACTCACCCATTTGAGTGTAACAGTTTAACACCCAGCTGAGCTGTGCATGTTCTGGCACGTGTGATTGAATAAAAATAGTACTTTTCTCAGGGTCAACACCACAAGCTAAATACAGCGCTAAGCCATCTAAAGTCGCCTTTCTTAATGCTTCAGGCTCAGGTCGTACTGTAATCGCATGTTGGTCAACCAACATATAATAACAATCATGGCTATCCTGCATGCTAACCCATTGTTTTAACGCACCTAAATAGTTACCAATGGTTAAATCACCTGATGGCTGACAGCCGCTTAATACGATAGGTTTACTCATGATTTCCCTTTATATTTAATTATCTAATTTATTTAATACCCACAAAGTTCATTTGCAGGAGAGGCTTTAGCCTACTGTTTTTTATATTTTAACTATATGTAAATACAAGAATTACTTACTAACTTTAGCTAATTCACTGCGCATTGCATCTATAGCCACTTTATAGTCTGGTTTTGAGAAAATTGCTGATCCGGCCACAAACATATCAGCTCCAGCTTCAGCAATTTCAGCTATATTGTCTGCTTTTACACCGCCATCAACTTGTAAACGTATATCACGGCCGCTGGCAATAATTTTCTCTTTCACTAGTTTTAATTTATCTAGAGTTGTCGGAATAAATGACTGTCCACCAAAACCTGGGTTTACTGACATTAATAGAATCACATCAAGCTTGTCCATAACAAAGTCTAGACAATGCAACGGAGTCGCAGGGTTTAACACTAAGCCTGCCTTACAACCATGATCTTTAATTAATTGTAGAGTTCTATCAATATGGTCACTGGCTTCGGGATGAAATGTGATGATGTCAGCACCAGCCTTCGCAAAGCCAGGAATTAAACTATCAACCGGCTTTACCATTAAATGTACATCTATCGGTGCAGTGATCCCGTAGTCACGCAAAGATTGGCATACCATCGGGCCAAACGTTAAATTAGGCACGAAGTGATTATCCATTACATCAAAGTGCACAACATCTGCACCCGCAGCTAGAACATTAGCCACATCATCTCCCAAACGAGCAAAATCGGCAGATAAAATAGATGGAGCAATTAAAAATGAAGACATAGGTAGACCCTTTTAAAATATTACCTAACATTATAACAATGACCTAAGGGAAAACTCTATACAGTAAGTAAATGATTATAAAAATTTTTTGCGCACTCAATGTGAGCGTAAACCATCCAATTGCACCAAAGTTGACCATTGTTACCTGTCTATTATTTAAAAAACAAGCTAACATCTAGTTAACTCATTAAAATTCAACAATAAAAAAATCATTAAAATATAGCACTGCTCAGGCATCGACCTTGCAATGTGCTGTATAGAATTAAAATATAACTAAATAAAGAGACCCTCATGAAAAAAACACTTTTATCACTATCACTAATATCATTATTTACAGCCACTTCATTGTTATCGACGCAAGCGTCTGCAGTTGAAGGTTTATCTGCTAATGTTGGCGCTACCAGTAACTATTTATGGCGTGGTGTAAGCCAAACTGATGACGCTGCCGCTATTTCAGGTGGTATTGATTACGCGAACGAGTCTGGATTTTATGCCGGTACTTGGGCTTCAAATATTGACTTTGGTGACGACGCAAGTGCTGAGCTAGATTTTTACTTAGGCTTTAGCGGTCAATTGAATGAAGATGTAAGTTACGATGTAGGTTATATCTATTACGCCTACCCAGATTCAGCAGAAAGTGATAGCTCAAATGAATATGACTTTGGGGAAATATACGGCTCTTTATCATATTCGTACTTTTCAATATCGGCTAGCTACGGTGTTAATAACGACGATGGCGCAGAGTTTGCCGATTCAAGCTTATATATCTCAGCTGACGCAGAATTTGAAGTAGCTGATGGTTTAACATTAGCATTTCATATTGGCGATTACTCTTACGATGACAGTATGGTTGCCCAAGATTATAATGATTACGGTGTTAGCTTAAGCAAAGACGGTTTCACTTTTGCTGTATCTGATACTGATATGGATAATGACGACATGAAATTTGTCGTATCTTATTCTGTTGATATCGACTTGTAATAGCAGTTAAAGTAGATTCAAAGCCAGTAAAAATTATTACTGGCTTCCATTCTTTATTAAAGACAGTGCAAAAAAAATCCTACCATAGTACAATCTAATTTGTGCTGAATTTAAAATAAACGGCAGTTTAGCTAAAATACTTAAATCATTATAAAAATGTATTTAGCTACACTAAAAAGTCGATTTTCATCACAATATTTATTTGCATCCATTAGTGAAATTAAATTTCATACAAAATTAAATTAAATTTTAAGGATTTTACATGCAAATAATTATCTTCGATAATGCCCAACAAGTGGCAGAAAATGCAGCTCAATGGGTCAGTGAATTAATCACTAACAAAGAAAAACCTGTATTAGGTCTTGCTACTGGCAGTACCCCAATTAGCCTATATCAGCAATTAGTCAACAAGCATAAAAATGAAGGATTAAGCTTCGATCACGTTTCTTCATTTAACCTCGACGAATATCACAATATTAATGAAGAAAACGCTCAAAGCTACCGTAGCTTTATGAAAGAGCACTTGTTTGACCATGTCGATATTGATCAGAGCAACACTTATCTACCAACCTGTACGAATACGCAAAATCCTAGAGAACAAGGTGTTAGCTACGAAGAAAAAATTAAAGAATTAGGCGGTATAGATCTGCAAATACTTGGTATTGGTGCTAATGGTCATATTGGCTTTAATGAACCAACATCGAGCTTAGCATCACGCACACGTATTAAAACATTAACCCAGCAAACATTAACCGATAATAGTCGTTTATTTAATGAAGGCGAAGAGCAACCAACCATGGCAATGACTATGGGTATCGCTACCATAATGGACGCTCGCTATGTGTTGCTAATGGCAACGGGGAAAAATAAAGCAAAAGCGGTTAATGACATGATTTCTGGTGCTCTATCAGCAATGTGTCCTGCGTCGGCCTTACAAATGCATGAGAATGCAGTTATTTTGTTAGACAAAGAAGCGGCAAGTGATTTAGCAGATCATCAATATTATCAATGGGCTGATCAGCAACACCGGAAAATTAATGAAACTTACGGTTATTATCACAACTATTAATCCGTTATAATTTTTATTAAAGACAATAAAAAAAGCTTTTACTATTACAGTAAAAGCTTTTTATTTGTTGAAAATAGCGCTATAAAATAACGATATTTATACCTTACATTTATTTCTAAAGTTTAAATTCTTGAACTGATTGTTGTAATTCTTCAGCTAGTTTTGCTACTTCATTACTCGACTCAGCAGTTTGTTGTGCTCCTGCAGTAGTCTGCTCAGCAATAGCTACAATCGATTCTAAATTTTCACTTATTTCATGTGCAACGACACTCTGTTCTTCTGCTGCTGAAGCTATTTGTGTACTTCTGTCAAACGCTTCATGTACAGAGTGAGTGATAGTTTCTAATGCTTTCTCAGCTTCACTACTTTGCTCAACACAATTAGACGCTTGTTTCTTACCAGTATTCATCACACCAACAGCTTGTTGAGCACCACTTTGCAGTACTTCAATCATATTTTGTATTTCTTGTGTTGATTCCTGAGTTCGACTTGCTAATGTTCTTACTTCATCAGCAACAACAGCAAAACCACGGCCTTGTTCACCGGCACGTGCAGCTTCTATCGCAGCATTTAATGCAAGTAAATTAGTTTGCTCTGCAATGCCTCGAATAACATCAAGAATGCTACCAATAGACGCACTATCTTGTTGAAGTTTATTAATCACTTGTGATGCTTCATCAACTTCGTTTGCTAGTAACTCTATAGTTTGACGATTACGCTCAGAGATAACTTTAATACGTTTTGCTTCGTCATCAGCTTGCTTAATTTCGCCTAAAGTATCATTGGCACTTGCTAGTACGCTTTGTGAAGTACTGCTCATTTGCGTTGTTGCAGAAGCAGCTTGTTCAACTTGAGAACGTTGCTCGGCAATTGCAGTTGTGCCTTGCGCGGTTACCGCAGATGTTTCTTCGGCAGCAGTAGCTAGCTGAGTAGAGCGACTGACAATACCTTGAATTAAATTACGTAAACTATCGATTAATAAATTACAGTTACGTGATAATTCAGCAAATTCATCTTTACCACTTTCATCGAGTTTATGAGATAAATCTCCAGAAGCTACAATGTTAAGCATTTTATTCACTCGGCTAAGCGGGCGAGTAATACTAGTCAAGGTGAACCAAGTAATAGCTACTGCAGCAATAATAGAAATAACCATTATCAAAGTGGTTTGGGTATTACCTTCAGATACTTTTTCATCAACTAATTGACCCGCCGCTAATGCGGTTTGATTAGCTAGTTCAACTTGTTTAGCTAAAATATCATTCGCTTGCTTAATATCATTTTCTGCTGCACTTAAGTTTTCAGTTGCCGTTTTTAGTGCAAGTAACTGCTTATCTTTATGAGCAAAAACACCGTCATCTGAATTTATTAAGTCTCTTAAGTCTTCTAAAGCAGTGGTTAAGTCTGCGGCAACATCATCAACACCTTTGCCTTGTAACTCAGAGAAGATGTCGAGAAATGATTTTTCAACCTCAACAAAAGCATTGCTAATTTCTCTACCAACTAAATCAGTTGATTTAATATCAATTAATTCTTTATATTCAAAACCTGAGCTAACAACACCATTAAGTAAGGTTTCAATATGTTCGCCTAGCTCAACTGCTCGTTGTAGCTTAGTATCAGCTAAGTCGTGATCGGCAAGATCTAACAATAATGTAGCAGCGTCGTCAGCCTTCTCTTCTAGGTTATCTATTTTATCACTTAATATTAGTGCTTCTTCAATGCTAATTTTTCGGTTGCTAAATACCGTTTCAATTTCTTGCTCTAATTTACTATAAACAGTGTCAACCTCTCTCAAATTCGAGAGTAATGAATTTTCTTTTTGTACAACTGCTTTTAACTTTTTCAGCTCAACAGCAAAGCCACTTTTCTCAGAATTAAACGATGATAAATTTTTATTAAGGGGGGTTAACTCTGTTTGATAATATGCACGTAATGTTAGATTACCTATTTGGGTTAGGGTATTTGCAAGCTTATTACTACCTTGTAACGTTGGTATAGCCAACTCACTTTGCTGTAAAGTTGAATGATGAATTGTATTTAAATTCATTAAAGATATAGCACTAGTTATTACCAGTAAAACAGCAATAATGGCGAAACCACCCATTATTTTCATTGCTACCGTTAAATTCATAAATGTCACCGTGTAGATAGATATTGTGAGTATGTGTTTAAACCATGATGGTCGTTATGTTTAATTTAGCTTTAGAACCGCTCAGTTAAAGATACTGAGTTTATCCTTTGACCATATTACAAGTAGATATCGGCTAACTTTGAGAAATAATTAGCCATAAAGTTCAGTATAACAAGCTTAATCTATTTTTCATCTTTAGTTGTTGCTTTATCGCAAGTTTTTTTACTTTACCGTTTTATTGTGTGAATGTTCAACAAAGAGTTTTTTGTCTGACCATCTTAATAAGGTTAAATAACCGCCCCAAACACAGCCAGTATCTAGTGCGTAGATATTATTTTTTGCACATGCCCCCATTAGTGCGGCCCAGTGGCCAAAGATCCAGCGATAAGTTTTATTCATCTTTGTAAGTTCAAACCAAGGTTTTATATGATTAGGTGCATCACTCAGTGATAATTTACATGAAAACTCTAAAGCATGATCTTGTTGACAATAACGCATTCTGGTAAGAGCATTTACCGTAAAACGAAATTTTTCAATATCAGTTTCCGCCATTAACCATTGATTAGGCAGTTCACCGTACATTACCTTTAGCCATTTTACTCGTTGGGATGATGCAATATAAGATGAAGCTATATTAGCTTGTTGCAATGCTTGCTCTGGCGACCAATGTGGTGGTAAACCCGCATGACTCATATAAACATCTTCGTTAGGAATTTTTTGAATTAACGGCTGTTGTGCTAACCAATTTAGTAATTCATCAACGTCATCAGCAGCAAGAAGTTCGTTAAGAAGATCTGATGGTTTAGCTTTTTTTAAACCAGCATGAATGGCTAGTAGATGGAGGTCATGATTACCTAAAACGACTTTAGCACTATTACCTAATGATTTAATGAATCGAAGAACAGATAAGGAATCAGGACCCCTTGCGACTAGATCGCCGGCAACCCATAGTTGATCTTTCTTAGGATCAAAGTCTACTTGTGTAAGTAGAGAACGTAACTCCTGAAAGCAACCTTGAATATCACCAACAAAATAGATTGCCATAAGAGACGTATCGCTATTAATTTAAAATATTGGGTTGAGCTAGACCAAAAACAGGAATTTCGACTTGTTGGAGCTTGTTGTCATTATCTACTACTTGATAATGACCTTCCATGGTACCGACCGGCGTTTTTAATATACAACCACTCGTGTAGGTAAACGTTTTAGCAGGCTCTATTGTCGGTTGCTTACCAATAACACCTTCACCTGCAACAGTTGACGTTTTGTTGTCACCATCAGTAATCAACCAATAACGAGAGAGCAACTTAACTGCTTTACTGTCATTATTAGTAATACTAATGCTATAACTAAAAACGTAATGTTTTTCATGTTCAATAAATTGTGACGCAATATATTCAGTCTTAACACTTACAGAAATATCATGATTAATATCAAGAAATTCTGATGTTATAGATGATGTATCTATGGTCATAATTCTACCGGATTATCAGTTAAAAAATTAGCAAGTTTAATGTAGTCACTAATAGGCAAATTTTCTGGTCGTAAGCTTGCATCTATATCTAATGAAGCTAATTGCTCGACAGTAAATAATTTTTTAAAGCTGTTGCGAATTGTTTTTCTACGTTGATTAAATGCAGCTAAACATACTTGATTTAAAGACTTAATATCTTTTACAGGATTCTTAATTTCGCCATGAGGGATCAAACGAACAATCGCTGAGTCAACTTTAGGTGCTGGATTAAAGGCTTCCGGACCAATTTCCATGACAGGAATTACCTGGCACTGGTATTGCGTCATAATTGAAAGTCGACCATATGCCTTGCAATTATGGCTAGCAGCCATACGTTGAACAACCTCTTTTTGCAACATGAAATGCATATCTTTAACTGAGTCTTTAAACGTTAATAAGTGAAAGATCAGTGGTGTAGAAATGTTATATGGTAAGTTACCAAATATTCTTAATGGCTTTTCATCGTTAGCAATTTCATTGAAATCAAATTTAAGTGCATCCGCTTCATGAATAGTAACTTTAGATGCTAAGAAAGGATGATGACGTAAGCGATGTGCTAAGTCTCTATCAAGTTCTACAACAGATATCGGTCCAGCACGATCAATAACCGGTTCAGTTAGTGCACCTAACCCTGGACCAATCTCAATTAGGTTTTCACCTGGTTCAGGGTTAATAGCATCAACTATTCTGCTGATCACCCCATCATCATGAAGAAAGTTTTGTCCGAAGCGTTTTTTGGCCTGATGGCCTAAGTGTGTTTTATTATTCATGATTGATTATTTGCTAAAGAAATGGCGGTATTAATAGCTTCAACGAAGCTACCTGAGTCAGCAGAGTTTGTTCCAGCAAGTTCTAATGCTGTGCCATGATCTACTGATGTTCGAATAAAAGGTAAACCTAAAGTAATGTTAACCGACGAGCCAAAACCTTTGTACTTTAGAACCGGTAAGCCTTGATCATGGTACATAGTTAAAATGGCATCGGCATCACTCAAGTACTTTTCTTGAAAAATAGTGTCGGCAGGTAATGGACCTATGGTATTAATTCCTTCAGCTTTTAGCTCATCTAGCGCAGGTATCATGACTTCTATCTCTTCTTTACCAAGATGTCCGCCTTCACCAGCATGAGGATTAATGCCACAAACATAAATTTTAGGTTCAGAAATACCAAATTTTGTTTTTAAATCGTTATGGAGAATACGTGTCACTTTTTGCAAGCGCTCTGCAGTTATTGCTTTCGATACATAGGCTAGTGGAATATGAGTTGTTACCAGTGCAACTCTCAAACCTTCCGTTGCAAGCATCATAACCACATCAGAACAATTGGCTTGAAGAGCGAAATATTCAGTATGACCACTAAAGGCAATTCCTGATTGATTAATTAAGCCTTTATGAACAGGGCCAGTAACAACAGCATCAAATTCACCTGATATATTTTTCTCACTGGCAATTCTTAACGTTTCAATAACGTAAGTACCGTTTTGAGCATTAAGTTCGCCAGGAATGCAAGGTTCACCCATGTCTACCGACAAGATGGTTAACGTACCAGCTTGCTGTGGTTGCGGCGAAATATTTGGGTCATAATCAATCAACGTTAATGGTAAGCCTAAATTTTTAGCTCGTTCTGACATTAACGTTTTAGATGCAACAACAACCATCTCAACAGGCCAGCTTTGTTGAGCAATAGCGATAGCTAAATCAGGACCAATACCAGCAGGCTCACCTGGCGTAATAGCAATACGTTTGGACATTATAATTTAGTCTCTCGGAAAAATATCAACATAGGCATCATCACGCAATTCTTTTAACCAGCGCGCGTTTTCCAGACCAAATTTTCGGTTGAAAAGAATTTGATATGCTCTTTTTTCGTTCATTTGCTTAGTTGCATCTAAAGTTCTTCGTCCGGTTAGCTGTGCTATATGCCAGCCAAATGATGATCTAAAAGGTTTGTGTATTTCATCAATTTTTAAGCTAGCTAAAGCATCTTTAAAAGCTGGGTCATAAGCATTAGGATCTGCCCAGCCTAAATCGCCGCCGCGAACAGCTGTACCATCTTCAGAGTGCTCTTTGGCTAAATCAGCAAAATCAGCTTCACCCGAAATAATTTTTTCCATATAACCTTGTAACAATGACTCGGCTTTCGCTTCACTTAAAATAACAGATGGTTTAATAAGAATATGGCGTGATTCAACTTCTTCTATTTCAAGTATTTGACGACCACGAATATCTATGATTTTTACAATGCTAAATCCTAAGCCCGTACGAATAGCACCTAATATAGCTCCTTTCTTTTCACCATCAATGATCTCAGAAAATAATGTCGGAAGTTCGTTGATATTTTTCCAACCTAAATCACCACCTTCAAGTGCATTCGAACCACCGGAAGACGCTATGGCAATTTTAGCAAAATCACTGCCATTGTTGAGTAACTCAATAACTTTTTCAGCTCGTATTTTTGCTTCGTTCATATCATCTTGTGTTGGCTCAGGAGGGAAACTAATTAAGATATGACCTAAACGATAATCAACATCATTATTCGTTTGCTCTTTCATTGAAGATATTAAATTGGTAACTTCTTGCGGCGAAACATAGATACGGCGTTGAACACTACCTCGGCTTACTTCACCAGAAATAATCTCTGTACGTACTAGCTCTCGATATTTATCATAATCGCTACCATCGCTGATGATTTTTATACGAAATTGCTCTAAAGTCAGCTCTTCTTCTTTCGCCATATTAGAAAGGGCTTCATCTAATTGAGCATCACTAACCTTTACGCCCATTCGTTCGCCAATCTGCATAATTAGACTATCATTTATCAGTTTGTCGATAACTTGCACTCTTAGTGCTTTATCTGAGGGTAAACTTTGATTTTTTTTCTTAGCCTGTAGTTTAATCGAACTTAGCAAATCGCTAACTTCAGATTCTAAAACCACACCACCATCAACAATAACGGCAACGCGATCTAACTCAATTTCTTCAGCTTGAACAGTAGTTAATGAGATTGCCGTACAAACGGTCGTTACTAGTAAACTTTTTAATAATTTTTTCATGTATCTTCTATTTCTTATATTTAATTATTGAGAAAGTAAGGGCGTTTATAGCCAAATATACTTGAATTGAACATCTCTGTAATATCCTGTGTTCTCATGCTAAATCTTAGCATGAAACCACTATCAAATTCATCGCGATTTTCATTGTCATTAGATTGTTCATCAAAATTAGCATTAATATAACGATGATAAGCAAAACTCACCGACCAGCAACAGCTTTGATACTGTAAACCAGCATAAGTTTCAACACTGCGAGCTTGTTGAAGGTCCTGCGTTACTCTTGTTATAAATTGCCAATTTTGGTTAATTCGAACATTCCCTGCCAATGATAATTGCTCAAGTGTCATACCTGAGACATCACGACTGTATCGATGGTTCAATTGTATTGTTTGATTTTCATTAATAAGGTAATCAACACTGGTTTGACTTTTATTAGTCACGTCTTCTTCTGCGTTGTATTGAATATCAGTACTAAACTGCCACTTCCGACTTATCCGTGCATACACCTCAGCAGCTAATGCAGATTCATCTGCGGCAACTTCTTTGTTTTCATTAAGGGTAAAATTACTATTATTGAGATAAACAATTCGTCCTAGACTCATACGAAATTGTTCTTGATTAGCGCTGTCTAATAAACGGCTCGTTACACCCCAAGAATATTGGTTTGCTTCTGCTATTCGGTCTAAACCACTAAAACGCTTATCGCGAAACAAACCGTTATAATCATCTTGCAAGCTCGTCGTATCATATACGCCTATATTACTTTGATCTTTTTCAGGTATGTATAAATACTGCAATTGTGGCTCTAAAGTCTGTGTAAAGCCTTTCCCCCAAAAGCTTGCCTGCCTGTCAAAGTTTACGCCGCCATGAAATCGCACCTTAGGTAAAGTTCTACTGACATTCTTTTCAAGATCGCTAGATAATGGAATATTGTCTTGCACGTAATTAGTTTGCAGTAACTTAAACTCTGAATTTAAAAACCACGCAGGTGTAATCATGGGAAAGGTAAACCCAGCTTCAACATGATAGCGTTGTGCTGTAGGTAAACTCTTATCAGAAGTTTCAAAATTACTGATCTCTGAATAAATATCAAATAAGCCTGACAAGAAATCAATTTCTTGGTGACTATCCATTTCAATATGCGCCAAGGTTTGATAACTCGTTTGGTTATCACCTAACACTTCAAAATCTTGTAATTTAATTTTGGCCTGCCAACTATCAGCGAAATATGCCAGCTCACCCGTTTGATATAAATAAGCATCGTTAGAATTATAATGTTTACTACCAATATCTATTAAATAGTTATCATCACTAATTGTTGTGTAATCAACATAAGCCCTAAACCTGTCTGCAAAAGTACCTATGTGCTGAATTCTAGCCAAATAACGATCATTGTTACTTTCTAACTCATTGTCTTGAGCTAAATATTCGAGATCGATTTGTCCATTTTGTTGTTCGTGTAAATAACGAAACTCTGTAATCAACTGAGAGCCGCGTTTTGACATATATTTGGGCGTAATAGTCGCATCCATATTAGGAGCAATATTCCAGTAATAAGGAATAGATGCTTGAAAACCAGCGTTATTTGAAGATGCTATTTCAGGATATAAAAAACCAGATTGTCTTTCTGTTCCAATGGGAATAGTAAAATAAGGAAGATATAATATAGGTACATTAAAAAGAGAAAATCTCGCATTATATGCTTCTAAATACCTTTCATCTTTTGAAATGTTAATTTCACTGGCATTCATTTGCCAATCTGGCGTTGAACCATAACAAGTGGTAAAAGATGACCCTATTAATGATAAAGTGCCGGTTTTAGATACTGATATTTTTTCAGCTCCACCATGGCCCGGCGTACCTACAAGTTGATACTTAGTATCAACTAAAGTTGTCGAGTTTAACGAGTCGCTTAACATTAATTGTTCGGCAAAAATATCAACGCCGCTATTTTGAAAGTGAATATCACCTCTAGCATTCAACGTTGAAGTTTCTCTGTTTAATTCAACTTCATTGGCCAAAATAACTTGCTGCTCTTTCAGTAACATTACGTTACCAACAAATTTAGCCACTTTATCTTGATTGATCTCGGAATTTTCAGCCAAAATTGTAATCGATTTAGGATTTTCAGCGTTAAGCTCAGCTGATAAATGTGGGTATGTTGGTACAGGACATTGAGCCTGGTCGCTTAATGCATTACTGTTGTCTTGGGCATAGCTATAGTTAGCTATTGATAAATAAGAAAATATTAAAATTAAATGGCGCGGAAATGGCATTAACAGTCCGATAGGTAAATGAATAAAGCAATATAAATAATCAGCGAATGATATTTTATACGCAAACAACCAGATAATATAGCAATTTTCTTTACACGACTAATTGGGTATATTGTCGGTATTTACTCCAAATTCACTCATTACGATATTATTAGGAATATATACGATTGCTAAACTCTAGAATTCAGGCTCTGCAAAACTGGTTATGCGAACAATTATCAATGGACAAAGTCACTTTAGTACCAATGTCAGGTGACGCAGGTTTCCGTTGTTATTACCGTTTTTCTCAGCAAGGAAAATCATTTATTGCCGTAGATGCACCTGTTGATATGTCAGACAACCCTGCTTTTGTTAAAATGCAAAAATTGCTTAGCCAACAGGATATTTTAGTACCTGAAATTATTGCTGTAGATTTATCGCGAGGTTTCTTTTGCCTGTCTGATTTTGGTAATACTTTGTTAAGTGAAATACTAACCTTAGAAAACATGACAAGTGTTTACCAACAAGCCATTAATATTTTGCCGAAATTGCATTTGGGACTGAGCTCAATAGATAAAAGTATTGCCCAATATGATCAAGCTTTCGTACAACGCGAGCTCAATATTTTTACTGAATGGCTCATTGAAAAGCATTTATCTATTAAGTTGTCAGCAGCGGAACATGCTCAACTTAATACTTGTTTTGCCCTACTAACTGACAATATGCTACAGCAACCGCAAGTTTTGGTACATCGCGATTACCATAGTCGAAATATTATGGTATTAGAAAACAATGAGCTTGGTATTATCGACTTTCAAGATGCTGTCATCGGCCCTATCACTTACGATATAGTGTCATTATTGCGAGATTGTTATGTGAAATGGCCACAAGAAAAAGTAACTGAGTTATTGCAATATTATATTGAATTATTAAGCCCACAGCTTATTTCGACCAAAATATCTACAATACAGCAAGCACAATGGCAACGCTGGTTTGACTTAACAGGCATGCAACGCCATCTTAAAGCCAGTGGTATATTTGCTCGGTTGCATCACCGCGACGGAAAAAGTGGCTATCTTAATGACATCCCTTTAACGCTAAGCTACCTTGTCGATATCAGTGAAAAACATCCAGAATTTCAAAGTTTACATCAATTATTAAGCCAAAAAATACTTCCTGCTATGGACGAAAAATTACAGAATAAAAGTGCAATCAATACAAGGTTGAATGATTAAAATGAAAGCAATGATATTAGCCGCAGGACGTGGCGAACGTATGCGACCATTAACTGATAGCTGCCCCAAACCACTTTTAAAAGTTCACGGTATCCCTTTAATTGAATACCATGTTACTAAATTGGCACAATGTGGTATTAGCGATATTGTTATTAATCATGCCTGGTTAGGTGAAATGATTTCAAGCCATTTAGGTAAAGGGGAAAAGTTTGGCGTAAATATAACTTATAGCTCTGAAGCCCAAGGTGCACTCGAAACTGCAGGTGGTATTATTAAGGCATTGCCCTTACTTACGAAAAACTCTGACGGAAGTCATAATAATGAACCATTTATGCTAATTAATGGTGATGTGTTTACTAATTTTGACTTTGCCAACATGCCACAACTAGACAAAAATTGCTTAGCGCATATCTGTTTAATCGAAAACCCTGAGCACAATTTAGGTGGTGACTTTATCTTTAAGAACCATCAACTAAAAAACATTGAATATCTGTCAGACTCAAAAAAGAGCAATGAATCAACTTTTACCTTTAGTGGTATCAGTCTTTTTCACCCTGATTTTTTTAAAGGGCAACATCTAGAACAAACATTAAAGCTTGGCCCTATGCTCAAAGAAGCTATCAGCCAACAAAAAGTTTCTGCTAGCCTACTTAATTGTGCATGGACCGATGTAGGTACGCCAGAACGTCTAGCTTCATTAAATAACAATAACAGGTAATATTAAACATGAAAATATGGGGAAAACTCTTAGGCTTTCTATTTGGCTTTATGCTCAGTAAAAACCTATTTGGTGCATTAATTGGTATGTTTATCGGTCATAATTTCGATAAAGGTCGCTCTCTCGACTTTAGCCATTTATCTAATTCAAAAGGCGCGGAAAATAAGCGTCAAGCGGCATTCTTCTATACTACGTTTTCAGTAATGGGCTACATAGCTAAAGCTAATGGTTTAGTGTCAAAACATGAAATTCAATTTGCCAGCGCTTATATGGACAAATTATCTTTACAGGGAGAATTAAGGCAGCAGGCCCAAGATGCTTTTAATGAAGGTAAGAGCAGAGATTTCTCTCTGAAAGATCGTCTCGTTAACTTTAAAACCGCCTGTGGGAATAGACATGATTTATTATCACTTTTTTTAGAGATTCAAATTCAAGTCGCCTTTGCTGATGGCACTTTAGATAACGAAGAGCGTCAAGCATTACACACTATTGCTGCGCAATTAGGTTTTTCAGCTAAAGAACTCGACCAATTGTTGGAAATGATTATTGCTGGAGCGCAATTTCATCAAGAAGGAGCTGCTCAACAGTCTTCGCAATCTCAGCTTGAAAATTCTTATAAAGTATTAGGCGTTTCGTCTGAAGCTTCTGAAAAAGAAGTAAAAAATGCTTACCGTAAATTAATGTCTCAGCATCATCCTGATAAGTTAGTCGCGAAAGGCTTGCCTCCTGAAATGATGGAGATGGCAAAGCAAAAAACTCAAGATATACAAGCTGCTTATGAAGTGATCACAAAAAGCAAATAACATGATGAGTCATTAAAGTTAACTATGCTAAAGCACAAATAAAAAACGCATTCTTTTAGAATGCGTTTTTTTAACCTTTGTTTATTTATTTTCGCTCATAAACGCAAAAGTTAAGTTGATAGTTATTTTTTTCATCAGCGTGAAATATTGCACTCTCAAGCAGCTGCCAATCTTTTTTTACATCATAATCCGGGAATTGTGTATCTCCGTCTATATCAGCTTTTATATGCGTAATATAAAGTCGGTTCGCAAAGGGTAAACAATGTGCGTAAATAGCACCTCCGCCTATCACCATGACTTCTTCGACATTTCCAGCTAAGGTCAGCGCTTCTTCTACAGATGTTACACTATCAACACCTGCAGCCTGATAGTTATTATCACGTGAGATAACAATGTTTTGTCTACCTGGTAAAGGCCGCCCAATAGACTCATAGGTTTTCCTACCCATTATAATAGGCTTACCGAGCGTAGTCTTTTTAAAATAGGCTAAATCTGCAGGCAAATGCCATGGCATATCATTGTCTTTGCCTATTATACGATTATCTGCATGTGCAACGATCATTGAAAGTATTGTCATTATATTTTTCGCTTTAATCTTTATGATAAATTTTGATAAAGTAACATCGCTATGATCTTCAACCGACCTAATAGCACAGGTACTTTAACGTAAAAAAAAAGCTCAAGTACAATAATACTTGAGCATTTTTATAATTAGTAAACTTTTACTTAATGACTACTTACGATATTCAACTTCAACATCGTAATCATCTTCGTCCCAATCTTCATCATCAAGCATATCACCAACTTCGGCAATGGTATCTTCGTGGTATGTATCCCACTTAAACTCAACCGTTTTATCTTCCGGAGTTTCTTCTTCTTCCGGAGGTAAACTTTCAATAAAGGTCATTACCCCTTGAGTTAAGTCAGCAGTTCCTGATTTATTAATTGCAGAAATACTACGAACTTCACCTTGCCAATCTAAACCAGTAATAATTCGCTCAGTTAACTCTTTCGCTTCATCTTCAAGCATTAAATCGAGCTTGTTGAAAACTAACCAACGCGGTTTATCAAATAATTTCGATGAATGTTGTTCTAATTCACTGATAATTGTTTTAGCGTTTTCAAGCGGATCAGAACCATCGGCAGGTAAGACATCAACAACGTGTAATAATATACGACAACGTTCTAAATGCTTAAGGAACTGTGTTCCTAAACCAGCGCCATCAGCTGCACCTTCAATTAATCCAGGAATATCAGCAATAACAAAACTACGTTGGCTATCTAAACGAACAACACCTAAGTTTGGTGCTAAAGTTGTAAATGGGTAATCGGCAACTTTAGGTCTAGCTGCTGAAACGCTGCGTATTAGCGTTGACTTACCTGCATTAGGCAAACCTAACAAACCAACATCAGCTAATAATAATAGCTCAAGCTTTAAACAACGAATTTCACCAGGGGTGCCATCAGTTTTTTGTCGGGGTGCGCGGTTAGTACTACTTTTAAAACGCGAATTGCCTAAACCATGCCAGCCACCTTTAGCAACAAGCATTTTTTGTTCATGGTGAGTTAAATCACCTAATTGCTCACCCGTGTCTACATCAACAGCACGAGTACCAACAGGAACTTTCAAGATTAAATCGTCAGAGCTTTTACCTGTACAATCACGACTCTGTCCGTTTTGACCGCGCTTAGCACGATGAAAACGTTCGAAACGATAATCAATTAAAGTATTTAAGCTTTCGTCAGCCATTAAATAAACATCGCCACCATCGCCGCCATCGCCGCCGTTAGGTCCGCCGTATTCAATGAACTTTTCTTTTCGAAAACTTACACAACCGTTGCCACCGTCACCGGCCTCAACTCTAATTTCAACTTCATCAACGAATTTCATGGTGCTTTGAAACACTCCAAGATTAAACTATTGCCTTATTATAAGTTATTTTTCACACTTACCAACACAAAGTTATTTTTTATACAAAATTATGATACTCAGTAATAAAGTATCAAAAAAAAACCCTGCTAAAGCAGGGTCTTTATTAAGTTCGGGTAACGTTACTCTGCAACGATACTTACGAACTTACGGCTTTTAGGACCTTTAACATCAAATTGTACTTTACCATCTGTTAAAGCAAATAATGTGTGGTCTTTACCAATACCCATGTTTGTTCCAGCGTGGAATCTAGTAC
>Ga0209395_1001812_pt1 | contig 29277 bp, 22 predicted proteins | sample GOMGulsemesocosm_3_FD_184635 | JGI IMG/M metagenome (GOLD analysis project Ga0209395, IMG submission 184635) | Methane-oxidizing microbial communities from mesocosms in the Gulf of Mexico - GOM9D Gulf of Mexico (SPAdes) (version 2) | ecosystem: Environmental > Aquatic > Marine > Cold seeps... | reverse complement strand
GACTACCTTTTTTCAAAAGATAACAGTAAATTATTAATCTATACCAACAGTAAAAAAGTATGGCGTTCAAAAAGTCGTGGCGATTATTGGTTGTTTGATTTTAGTAATAACCAACTCAGCCAATTAGGTGGAAAAGATGTAGCAAGCAGCCAACTCATGTTTGCTAAGTTTTCACCTGACGCGAGCAAGGTAGCTTTTGTTCTAAACAATAATATATATGTGCAAAACCTAACTACGATGAACATAGTGCAACTTACCAACAGTGCTGGTAATGGCATTATCAATGGTTTGTTCGATTGGGTTTACGAAGAAGAATTTATGATTCGTGACGGCTTTCGTTGGAGTCCTAACGGTAAAAAAATCGCTTACTGGCAGCTAGACACTAGCGGCAGTAAAGATTTTATCATGATCAATAATACTGATGAGTTATACCCTACCCTAACTAAATTCCCTTACCCTAAAGTTGGCGAAGACAATGCTTTAGCTAAAGTAGGTGTTGTTGATTTAAGTAGTAAAAAAACCACGTGGACTAAGTTACCTAACAACTCTCGTAATATGTACATTCCACGCATGAACTGGTCAGGGAATAGCAGCGAAATACTTGTGCAACATGTTAATCGTAAACAAGATACTAACCACTTATACCTAGCCAATGCTAACAGCGGTAAAGTGAAGTTAGTGATGACTGAAAAAGAAGAAACCTTTATCGACTTTGTTGACGATGCCAAATGGTTAGACAAAGGTAATAGCTTTATTTGGACCAGTGAACGCAGCGGTTGGCGTCACCTTTATCGCATTTCTCGCGATGGTAAAACAATTACCAACTTAACTGACGGTGATTTTGATATCACTGAAATAAAAGCGATAGATGAAAAAGCGGGCTGGTTATATTTTATCGCTTCGCCTGATAACGTTGCACAACGCTACTTATATCGCAGTAAGTTAGACGGCAGTTTATCTAACCAACGTGTTACGCCAACAGACTATGCCGGATTTAATACTTATCAAATGGCCGAAAACGGCAGTTGGGCCATTCACAGTCACTCAAGTTTTGCCAAACCTACCAGCAAATACTTAGTTAACATTGCTTCAACAGAAAATAGTGTGCATGAGAACAAACACACGCTAATGACTAACGACGAGTTAAACACTAAGTTAGCAAAAATAGACCTTGCTAAAACTGAATTTTTTCAAGTTAAAGCACAAGACGGTTTAGTACTTGATGGTTACATCACCCGCCCAGCAAACTTTGACGCTAGCAAAAAATATCCAATCATATTCTATGTATACGGTGAAGCGTGGGGACAAACAGTACAAGACAAATGGCGTGGCGATAAATTTTTATGGGACCAGATGTTAACGCAACAAGGTTATATTGTTGCCTCAGTAGATAACCGCGGTACTCGTGCACCTAAAGGCCAAGCTTGGCGTAAATCTATTTATGGCGGCGTTGGTATATTATCATCACGCGATCAAAGTGATGCCTTAAAAGCAATGGCAAAACGCTGGTCTTACATAGACAGTAACCGCGTAGGCATTTGGGGACATTCTGGCGGCGGCTCTATGACCTTAAATATGTTATTTAGATACCCAGAGCAATACCATGTAGGCATTTCATCAGCGCCAGTCGCTGACCAACTACTTTACGATACTATTTACCAAGAGCGTTACTCTGGCCTGTTAGAAAATCACGCAGAAGGTTATAAAGAAGGTTCTCCTATTAATCATGCACAAAACTTACAAGGTAAGTTATTACTGGTTCATGGTACGGGCGATGACAACGTACATTACCAAGGTAGTGAACGTTTAATTAATAAATTAGTTGAACACAACAAGCAGTTTGAATTTATGTCTTACCCTAACCGTAGCCATAGCTTACGCGAAGGAGAAGGCACTACATTGCATTATAAAACAATGAAAAATGAATTCTTTAAAGAGCACTTGTTAGAGAAGTAGTTTTGCTATAAGAAACTCACTAGCATTGAGAAAAATACGAAAAAGGGCAACGAGTTTTAAACTCGTTGCCCTTTTTAATATGAACGTTTGTATATTGGTAGCAGCAAGTTATCTTTTATCAAACGAACAATAGAGGTTTTAGATAGGTCAAGTGACACTGCCTCAGCAAGCACCAACTCTGCTTGAACAAACGCTGAAATGAATAAAAGTGTTCACGTATATTCATCAAGGATGATGAACAAAGCGCTGTCGGCACATGGATGTGCCATCAGCGCTGTTACGTCGAAACACACTTTTTATCATTGAAGAGTACGTTTGTTAGCAGCTCCGAGGGATTCCAAAGGGAGGCCGGAGGCAGTCTCCCTTTGGGTGTCGTCGCCACCGCGACAATATAACTTGAGTGATTAACAAAGGGTGAGTGTAATTAATTTAGAATGAGAATAGCTATCAAGTGTCACCGACCCCTTTTTATCTTTAAGCTAAGCATTGTTTGAGTCGCAGTAGTTAAAATTTAAAATTAATACTCAAGCTAACTTCATTTTGTAACCAAAGAGGATCTCTACTGGCACAGGCGAGTTGTTGGCATAACGTAGTATTCTCTCCCGCTAAAAAAATTGAATAAACTTTCGATTCTAACCGAACATTAACATCACTACTCACGGCAAAGTCTTTATGTACACCAAAGCTCATTGAAAGCTTTATATCATCGTTAAAGGATCTATTGGGTGCTGAAAAATAAGTGACGCCAACGCCCGTACTTATCCAGATATTTTGTTCCTTCGACAGAGGGTAGTTACTGCCAAAATGTAAAAAATGAAGTTGTATATTGTCTTCTGTCGTATCGTTTAATTGCGACGCTAATAACGCTGTAGTGAATACTTGTTGATAGTGATTGAAAAGAATATTTCCATATTGGGGGGAGTTAAGCTTAGATGTGTCGACCTTAGGAGAAAAATCAAAAGAGAGCAAATCTTTACTTTTATCCTTACTCTCATCCTTATCGCTAAGGTTGAGGTTAAGATTGAGGTTAAAATTGATTTTCTGCTGCTGCACCAATAGGTCATTATCTTGAGATAACATCGAACCAGAAGAAAGTGAAAAATCTAACGAAAAGTCATCCTTGGCCCCTGCAAAGAGCGGGAATAGTAAAAATATACAGACAACAAGTTTAAACATACAACTCTGTACAGCTCAAAAAACGAACAAACAGTATTACCCATCATGAGTAAAAACACCAGCGATTCGTTTGTTTTTCGTACACCACGGTTTGTGTGCTCATGTGTCACCGATCCCTTTTATGCAGATCCAGTTAATGGAAAAGATGAAATGGCACTACCTCAGCAAGCACCAAGTCTGCTTGAACAAACGGTGAAATGAATAAAAGTGTTCACGAATGTTCATCAGGACGCTGCATGGATGCAGCTTATTAGAGAATGCAGGATGCATATTCTCCTGATTATGAACAAAGTGCTGTCGGCACAAGAAGGAGGTGACATCAGCGTCTTTACTTTAAAGAGCCTAGACAACGCTTTTTTATCATTGAAGAATACGTTTGTTAGCAGCGCCATGTGGTTCCAAGGGGCTTTTTCCGTGTAACGCCCCTTGGATGTAGTCGCCACCGCGACAATATAACTTGAGTGATTAGCAAAGAGTGAAAGTAACTAATTAAAAATGAGAATAGCGATCAAGAGTCAGTGACTCCTTTTGTCTCAAGCAGGTTGTGATTGCTCCTTATTAACTAACCTAATAGCATAAGATAAATCTACACCTCTCTCCTCTAATAAATATTTATGAGTCTTAGCTAATTCATACCTAGCCATGAAAGGTAAGTTATCAATATTTTTGTTTTGCTCAAAGGCCAATATGCACAAAGTCACAGAATAACTAGAAGCATGCAAGTCTTTTCTATCTTCAGGTATTATGGATAAAAACAGTGCTTTATCCTTATTTTCATTTTCTAAATTATCATTCTCTTTTACAAAACCTCTCATCGAAGACCGAGTATCTTCTTCTTTAATGAAAGCATCTATGTAAAACCTTGCTTGTAAAAAAAGGTGACTTAAAGAACCTGTACCTGATTTGAAGACTTTAACATGAATAAATTCTTTGCTTGAGTGAAATAAATCACAAATTTCATAGCGCTTTTGTCCAGCTATTTCTATTTTCGATTTATCAAATAGAAATATGTCATCATGATTATTAGCTATATGAGAGTTATAAACTTCCTCTTTGTACTTATCTTTTCCTTTTTCAATACAGTGTATTGAAATATCATTAGATAAATAATCGGACTGGTTGTTTTTCACCCTTAGCTTTATATATTCTTCTATTTGAGATTTAAAGTCTGTATTGACATTTCTCCAGGTTCGACCGCTAAGTATATATATTTTTTCATTATGCTCTATTTCGAAATTGATACAGTCATAGGCACTCATACATGAGTATTCACCTATATCATTAACACTATAAACCTTCCATTTTTTTACCGTATCAATGGATGATTTGATGTTAAAATTTGAATGGGATTTCAATAATTCAAATATATCTAAATCACCATGTTGTAATACTTCGGCCTTTGGCTCAACATAAGTATAGTAATCATGGTTTTCAGGTTCAATAGTACTCGATGATAGATGGATGTTATCCAGTTCATTAGACTTTAAGCTTTTGAATAGTAAATCATCTAGTTCTTTAATTTCATCACTATCGCTTACAAAATCTAAACGTCCATAAGTAGGAAAGCTGGTTTTGTAAGAATCTAATTTATATGCTCTATCTAACTTGAGAAGAGTATTAATCAAGTCATCATTATCAACTAAGGCTTTTTTATTGAAATTGACCTGAATGGAGTTTCGACCTGAGAATGATTTAATAAATTTATAGTTTTCATGAGTTGAACCAGAAATAGATCGAAAAAACTCTTTTTCATCGTCAATATCAAAGATATCGAGACTAGCTCCCTTACTTGCTTGTCTATCAGTTAGAGTAGATATGGTAGAGTGAGTGGTTGTATTTACTTTCCGTAATTTATTAGGATCGCAAATGTTCATAGCAACCTTAATTCCAAAATCATTTACAAGCCTATCAACATTGATGAACTGGGATGTATGCATCCCGAAAGTAAGTAAAAAAAACAATACTTCTTGATCTTCTTTTTTTGTAAGTTTGATCCCTACTACCGCAGAAGGTGTTTTATTTTTTGTCGAAAACGTCAAGTTTATATCATCCGATAAACCATTAACCATACCCATCCATGGATAATCATCTTGGGTCTTTTTATTTCCGCCGACTTCACTATATTTGACAACTCCTTCAACTAGCGCATTTTGACTTTCGAATGCGAAGCTATCGAGAGTTTCTGTAGTAACATCAAAAATCACAGGAAATGCATCAACCGTATTTTTTGCTCTAAACACGGTCATTTTTTCTAGTTTATTCTCACTCAAAGCAAACTCCTTTAGATAAAAAACTATTCTGACGCAAATTAATTAACCTAAAATAACGGAAAAACTAAAAGGGGTCGGTGATATTTTAGAATGGCAACTACCTAAATATTCCACAGCCCATTCCTACCTTAGCTTTTTCTTAATTATAAGAAGCCAAGACCCCGTCTTGATAACCTTTAGAAAATGCAGCTTGAACGCTTTTATGTCTCACTGTACCTGCTTGACTATCTGGTAAATCCTCAAATGCAATATTTATAGATTGCGCTCTTGAAAGACCTAATGAATGCCCTTGGTCATAAGCACAACCAGCGCATTTATGGCGCCCATTGAACGGACTTTGATCATAAGGAAGTGACTCAAAATCATTGCTATAACGATGTTGTTGCTGACAAGTCATTATTAACTCCTATTAAATTGTATTTGTGCAAAGTTTCGATTATCTAAAAGCTATAAAACTACCCCTTACAGCCATTCTTATCACACGTAATTTTTTGCTGTGAATCGACCCAATGATCATTATTCTTATTGGTGTCTACACCACAGCCAGTAGTGCCACCCTTTTTTTCTTGGTGTACGATACCTGTAGGAATATGTTTAACCGCCATGTGATTCTCCCTTCGTAATGTAAATAAATTCATTCATTATTAGCCTTACCGTGAAGGTAAAGCTAATAGTGATTAACAAAAATTGAGGTCTATGACATGTAGAAGCTGTACTCAGGCCTCATTAGCATTTACTAGCTCAACTCAAAATGAACTTGGCTCTGACTTGCTAACATTAACAACAGCATCATAGGCCGTAATTCCTGAATATTTACCCGCAGCACCTACGTCGAGTTTTACTTCGGCAATAATTTTAGGTTCGGTTGCGGTTTCTTTATAACGTGTAAACCAAGTAGTGGTAACTTTACCCAACTTCATCCAGCCACTGTCTCTTAAGTGAGCTTCGAATTTCTCTTTTTCTAGAGTTGTAGTCTCATTATTTAAGGTTAGCGATATCATTGCGTACATTATTATTTCCTGTTCTTAACACTTGAAAACATCTACCTTGATGACATCATTTGATACTTCCTACATTAGGTACAACTCAAGTAGAGATAGTATTTTTAATATGATCTAACCAAGTAGTGTTTAACTAAACAGTGTTTAACTGAGTAAGACTTAATTTTCTTCACATGCAGGGAAAGGCATACAAAGTATAATGATTATTGGGCGTTTTTTGTCTGTGCTATTAGCGCTTTTAAAGTCATTGATTTGCGTGGAGGTTTGAGCTGATGCAGTCGCAATTAATAGCGTAAGGGATAATGCTGTAATAAATTTTTTCATGACGTCCATCTTTAATTTTAGATTTAGATGGAGTTAAACTACTGCAATATAAGGAAATAAAATAACTGCCGTTTACTGCTTTTTACTGCCCTCGGGGGATATTTGTGCGATATAAGAATCATTTAGTACTTTTTCACTGAAGTACACCGTTGTCCCTAAAAGGTTAAACGTTTTCAGGTTGATATCAGTCATGTGTATATCAGGTGAATTATTACTGCTAAGATTTGCTGAGTAGAACGCTCGGTTATGAACAAAATAAGCAATGCCATTTTTGACTAACCACTGTTTACCACTGCCCAAGTAATAGTCAGCTAAATATACTGTGGATTGTGGAGCGCCATGTAAATCAGTTAACTCGTATATTCCTAGTTTTTCTTCTTGGGTGACATAGTATTTATCATTGTCACAGTCAGCTTTAATACCTGTTACCCCTTTTAATAAAACATTAACAGTGCCTGTCTCTGGTTTAATTTCGACTAAAGACCAAACATCGTTTACTTTGGTGGTCGCGATAATAGTTTCGTTGTTACAGTGCCAAATAGGACTTCTAAATAGTTCGTCATCTGTGGGAGCTTTCGAAGAATTTTGCTGAGTTAAATCGAGTACATTTAGCCTTGCATTGGCTAAGTAAACGAGTGAAGTCATGTTTGCAGATACATTAAGTTCTTTAATTGACACTTGTTTTTGATAATTAGTCAGCTGTTTTAAGCTGCCATCATTATATAACCAAATTTGTTCTAGCCCTGTTCTATTAGAAACAAAAGTATATTTTTCGGGTGAATTACTTATGGGCATAATTGAATGATCATTAAAATAACCTTCTTGAAGCTTTACCGATTTAAGCGTTCCTAAAGTCTTTTTAAATAAGTCACTGATATAAAACTCACCAAAGCCCACTAAAAACTGACCTCCTTTAATCACTTGAATAGTTTGCGAAGGTTGACTCAATTTAGTGATTTTATTTGTCAGGTGATTGTCTAGATTCAATTGAACAATGTAAGCATCTTGGTCGATATAAAAGAGAGATTTTCCGTCCTTTGCCCAAGCAACATTATATATAAGGTGTTTAAAGCTAAATTCCAAAGTTCGCTCTTTGGTCTTTAAGTTCAAGGTATATACATTACCTTTAGCAGCAGCGTCATAAGTCAATATTGCTAAAACGCTACCGTCTGGGCTTAAGCTTAAACCGTAGTCACCGTAAGCATCTTCGGTAGGACTTGTCAGTTGCTGTTCTTTTCCAGTAATTAAATTAATTCTCTTAATCTGCATTGCTTTATTTATTGCTGTTTTATAAGAGAAATAAAGCCATTCATTGTGTTGGTCAATCGCCACAGGGCTTATGCTTTTTTCTTTACCACAAGAAGTTATCACTTCAGGTTTACCAAACGTTATTTCATCAATGAGGTGAGCTTTTTTCACCATACATTCTTCATTTTCAAAAGCCTGATAATATAGTGTTAAACCGTCGGCACTCCAGCTAGGTGTGCTTGAAAAATTCGCATCATCAACAACCAAGAACTTATTATTCGATAATACTTTGACCTTTACCTGATAATGTAAGGCTTTATTTTTGGCATGTGTAAACGCTAATAGTTTACCATTAGGAGATAAGCTAGGATTTATTTCCTGGCCTTTAAGGTAGGTGATAGGTTTTGTGGTGAATGCTGTAACTTTTTCAACATCACTTTCGCTAGAGTAAACATAGGTAATACTTATAAACGTTATGACGATTAAAGTGGCTAAAGTGAGATAAAGCGCTTTAACATTACCGACTTTTTTTACTTTTTCAGCTTCAATCTCTTCATCTTTATGAATAAAAGCATCGCTATTTTCATTTAGTTGGACGACTTTACAAACTAAGCGATAACCTTCACTTCTTTCATTTATAAGGTTTGTATCAGCTTGCCAACCTAAGCTTGTTCTCAGTTTAGTTAATGCGGCCTGAACTGTTTTATCTTCTACGGTACGGTTGGTCCATATGCGGCTATGCAGCTCTTCAAAGGTGATCAGTTCGCCTTTATTTTCAATAAATAGAGTCAGGATTTTAGCCAGTTGTGGCTTTAACTTTTCAATGGAACCATCCGATTTTTCAACGGATTTAGTTGATGGACAAAAGGTTAAGTTTGCTAGCTGGTACTTAATTGAATTGTTCATTGAATGATGGTTTCATCTATATTGCTCTGCATATTAACCGGACAGTTTATAAATCAAAGATGCAGCTTTAATTTGGTATAAAAGTTCAAAACTGAATTTTTCAATAAAAGGAGAGCTTCAACGAACAGTAAATAACGTGATGTGAGGGGTTATGCTTTTTGTACAAAATAAGGGGGTTTATTTAGACCGCTTGATCCTGTTCCTTAAGTAAACATAACATATTTATAAAATTCTGAGCTTCTTTTAAACTACCAAAACGACCAATAGCATCTTCTTCAGGATCTACCACTTCGTAAGATGTTCTTATAGCATCGCTACCTGCATTTACTGAGTCGACTTGAACCAAGTCGAATCCAGATTGTGTTACTAGTGTTTTCCTGTCTTTCATAAACAACTCCAGCGGTAAAACGCAACAAAGACAGCAGTCAGTTCACTTTAATGTAAGCAACTAATTGGACTATGTTGTTATACCCTTTGTATTAATTAAGATTACAGAATTTAATATGAATAAATTTCAAGAACTAGCTGATTGATTGTACATAGCGAGCTATTGAGGTTAGCTTCTAATAAAAGAATTAACACCATCGCTGTACCCTAGAGCAAACGCTTGATGAATACTTTTGTAATGGCCATCTGCACTGGCATGTGAGTCACCTAAACTTTCAATATCCAAGCTAATGAATTTTTGTAGCAGTGAACCTTGCTGATAACCAGAGTTATATGCGCATTGGCAACATTTGTGTGCTCCCTTAACATGCATTTGATGTGCAGCTAAGTTTGAAAGTATACTTTCATCAATCGTTCTTGCATGAGCCAGATTGCATGATATTGAATCATTCATATTTATTACCTTTAACCCATGCGTCCCAGTACTTGTTTCAAGCGCTGACATCCTATCAACCCCCTGCCTTAATCCAAGATTTGATTTATGATTTAAGTCGAAATCTGGTGATAGCATTGCATGCATTATTTTGCCTTTCTCCCCCTAAAATATGAATACCTTCAGGATGGATGTTATTTTTTAGCCTCTGTAAACTATCCCACAATTAAATATCAAAGAACATTACACGACATTACAACAGCACTGACATTGTTCCGACATTGGACAAATAAACTAATTTTCATCACAAAAATTGCTCAATAAATGACACCCCATTACAAAAACAAAACAAGGTGATTTTTTACAAGTAACTTTCTCATAAATAAAAAAAAGACGATAAGCAATTATTAAACAATAACTTATTAAGGAGGAAAACATTGAAATATAAGATAAATAGCAGTATTAAGTACGCTGTAATTGTCTGTCATGGTTTGAGAGACCCCAAACCTTTAAATTTACCTCAGCTTTTAAGCAACTAATTACCTTTAGACAAGCTTTAGACAGCAAGTTTAAGCACAATTTAAGTACAAATCTAGGTACACATTAAAGTACAAGCGCAGAAACAACAAATTAATCACGAGTATTACTTTTAGCAAGAATACTTATTATCAAATGCAGTAGGAAGTATCATGAACAAATTTATTAAAGTTTTATCAGTAATCTTGGTTTTATCAAGCAGTGTTTTTTTAACAAACGCCAATGCAGCCAGTATCACGAAAGACACTAATCCTACTGACATGTTAATTAACCTTGCCGAATCTAACCCAGTGTTGGTTGACCGATTAAATGATATTGCTTTAACAGATGAAGAGCTACTTACTCAATTATTAAAAATGGCAGAGTCAGACCCGGTAAAAGTAGAAAGATTAATAAACTTAGAAGAACAAAACTCGGATATGTTTTGGATGTTAGCAAATATTTATAATGCGCAATCTAGTAAAACGACTCAACCTGGTAAAATGATTGAATCAAGTGACATGTTTCAATCAGAAGAAGAACTTCCAATGTCGACATTTGGTGCTATTAAAGATGGCGGGGTTATTCGAAACTAAGTTCTATTAGTAAATGACTTAAGTTTCACATCGCACATCATTATCATGTTTTTTCATTAGTTGTTGAAACTCTTCTTCTTCACATAAACTATCGAACCAAGGAAGGTTAAACCAAACAGTGCCAACATTGTTTTCTATAGCTTTTTTCGCATAAAAAACAGCCGAGACATTCTCTTTCAATAAACTGTAAACAATTGCTGAAGCATAAGATACTTCGCCATCTTCAGGAGCTAATACTTGCGCTTGATTTAACACATTTATAGCCAAGTTTTCTTGATTTAGCTGACTATAAGCTTGCGCTAAGTATGTTAAATACTTCACGTCACTTTCTTCAAGCAAAATAGACACTACTTGTTGATAATGAGAGATGGCTAACTTCTCATGCCCTAAGATCATTTCAATATCAGCTAAGTTTAATAAGTTAACTGGATGATTAGGATTTAAAATTAAAGCTTTTTGAGCAAATTCAAGTGATTTAGCATATTGTTTATTTAAGCCATAAGCCAAACTTAAGTTAGTTAAGTCTGTGCCGTTATTTAAATTGCTTACTATTTTTTCATAGGCATTAATCGCTAGTTGAAGCCTCCCTTGCAGTAACCAAATATTTGCTTGTAGCTGTCTTGCAGGATAATTATCAGGGACAATCATTAACATCTTATTTAATGATTCTTCCGCATCTTGCAGTGATCCCATTCGCCAATAACTAAAGGCAATGTTATATAATAAACTTGAACTAGGTCGAAGTTTAAAAGCATCTGTATAGGATTCAGCTGCTTTTTGGTATTCCCCTGAGTTAAAGTACATAAAGGCTTCAAGCGCTAAAATAGTTAAATCATCAGCACCTCTTTTTTTAGCCTCAATAATTTTACTTCTTGCCGCTATCATATTTCCTTTGTCTGAGGCTAGCCAAAACCTATCGATGGCTTCAAAAACACTGTAACGATACTCAGGAGGAGAGTTTTGTAATAATAGATCGAGTTGATTAAAATATGTTTTATCTTGAAAGTCTAAATATAAATCTAATGCTGTATCTCGATATAAGCCATAAGCTGCATACAAGTAGGGGGATCGTGTTAGTAAGGCTTCTAATTGAGTCAGACTTTCAGCACTATAATTCCCTTGGCCTTTAATCTGATTATATAGTGCTATGTAATCACGGTAATCATCTTCATTAATGGGGCGTTGTACTAAGCCTGATTGGTTAACTTCAGAATGCTCAGGAAAAAGTGAAGCAAACTGGGTTTGGCTAGTACTAAAAACCGCATTAAATTCGTCGATAGGTGCTAACCAGTTTTTCTCAGCCTTAACCTTTAACATTTCATTGTTATTTGGGTTGGCAACCAAACGTGAAAAGCTCACTTTACAACGGCTATTATCACACTCTAAATCGGTTGAAATTATGTCGGATGCACCAACCGCTTGTTTAAGCTTTTTCAAATCATCAGGGTATTCTTTAGTGATCGCATTCACTTCACGTTGCGAGATTAAATACATATTTTTAGTATTTATAACTGCTTGTCGCAGTGCATCTTCTACTGCTGAAATAACTAAATCTTGCTGCATAGCGACAATGTTTGAGTTATCAGTAAGTGTTGGCTTTAATATAACGACTTGCTTTGTTTCAGGCTCTGGTTTGCTATAAAACCAAACGGCTAATATAACAATAAGCAAAGTTAAACCTAGGCTTGCGAATTTATTGGTAGGTTTTTGAAACCATTTAGCTTTATTAGTGTGCAGTGCGTTTTGTGACTGAAGTGTTTGAGTATACTGCTCAGTAAAAAAAGGCTGCGTATTTGTTAAAGGTGAAGTTCTTGATAAAGGTAGCGTACTCGATAATGGTTGAGTACTTGCCAGATGAGATAAGTCATTGCCAAGTGGCACTGTCTCTTCTTCACTTATCGCTGCTTGCATTAACGCGGTTCTAATATGCTTTATGCGATTTTCTATTGCGCTTGCGGTTAATGTTCTTTGCTCAAGCGGCTTAATTAGCATTTCCATTAACAAGTCTGTTAACGCAGCTGGTGCGTTTAACATTAAGTTTTTGGCATGCTCTGGTGTGTATTCACATATTCTTTTGGCAATATCTGTCGCAGATCCGCCATTGTTGCCATAAGCAAAAGGATGACTACCAACCATAAGTTGGTAACCAAGAATACCCAAGGAGAAGATATCGGTTCGATAATCTACCGCTTTAAGCTGTATTTGTTCTGGCGACATAAAAAGTAAGCTGCCAAATTGTACTGGCTCGCTCTTATCGTCATCTTCAGTATCTGAACTTTCACTGGGGGCTAAACAAGCGATGCCAAAATCGGTGATTTTGAGCTGTCCTTGATCATCAACCAATATATTGCTTGGCTTTAAATCACAATGAATCACACCGTTTTTATGGGCAGCAGCTAAACCTGCGGCAATTTGCTGCAATAAGTCCAGCTTTTGTACCAGAGTGGTATAGGCTTCAAGTTGAAATTGGGTCAGCGTTTTACTGTTGAAATATTCCATGACCAAAGAGATATGATCACCTTCATCATGGACATTATAAATTTGTATAATATTTGAATGGTTCACACGTGCTAACAAACGTGCTTCTTGCAGGGCAAGATTAACCTCACCTTCTTTAGGTTGGTAAGTTAATTCTTTAATGGCAACTTGTCGTTGTAATTGGTTGTCTTGGGCTAGGTAAACCTTACCCATACCACCTTCACCTAATAACCTTACACGGCTGTAATGCGGTAATTCCTTATCCATGTAATACCGTAAGGGATACTTTATCTTGACCGCGATTAACGATCAGTTCATTACCTTTATAAATACGATAGAAAACGCCTGCAAAACGTATTTTTTTACCTTTACGCTCAATAAGTTCATCACCATCACAAGCGCCATCAAGCACATCTCTAAATTGCTGCTTAGCGCGACAAACATGGGTGTTGAATAGTGTTATTTCATACCCTAGTTCTTTGATTAACGTTTCAGGTAAGCGCCAACCTTGATTGTCTGCATCGATACCTTGTTTAGCATCTTCATCGCGATGTCTTGCCAAACTCAAGGTTAGATAATGGTGTGCTTTATTTGCTAAAGAAAATTTCTCATCGTCTGTGGTAACAGTTAACTCGGTACTCTCTTCATCTAGACTTAAGTTAAAGCGATATTTAATTTGGTCAACAGATAATTTAGCTTTAGCCATTAATACGGTATTTTCAGTTAATGGCGTTAATTTTAATTTCCACTTCTGGTTTGCAAAAATAAGTAAGTCTGAATCTGCTACGGGAAAGGCGCTGCCATCGGTATCAACAAGAAACTCTTTATACCACTGGTCTTTACTCGGTACATAAAACAAAGCAATTTCAGGGTTTTGTTCTGAAGGCAACAAATTACCATCAGATAGAATAATCGGTGATTGTGCTGCTGGCTCACCCGATTGGTCAATAGGTAGTAACATATTTTGAGGAGGACTTAGGTCTTCTATTGAAATACCATGGCTTTCACCCGAAGCGAAAAACACCTTATCACCGACTTTAAGTTTATGCGGACTATCTTTTACTAATTTTTGATTGTTTACCCAAGTACCATTATTACTTATGTCACGAATAAACCATTGGCTACCGGTAAACTCTACAACAGCGTGTATTCTTGATACTTCCTGCGCATTAATCACAGTATCAACATTAGTTGGCGAACGGCCAAAACAATGACAGGCATTCAAATAATTTAATGCTTTGTTTTCATTATTAAGATCTAAAATAGCAGCCATATAGTTATTGATACTTTAAGTTGTTACACGTATAAAAAGGTATTGAAAGGTTGATTGTATATAAATATAAGTGACTCTACTAGTGAAGATGATAAGTTCTCTTCTGTTTTCATAGTCCTAACATAAGCTTTGACTGGCTCAGCGTTCCTGAAGTTATTACTCTACCTTATATTAGCCCGATATAAACTATTGTTAAACAAAACATTAAATATAAAAAGGGTCGAGTAATTAATATATTTTTGTTTCAAACACTTAAGCTATATAAAAAAAGCGCTAAAGCCTTAAGAAATTTTTGCTAACACTTTGTTATTATTAACAACAATTCATCTACCTAAAATCACAAACACAAGATTATTCAAACAAGCGTTTACTTTATGTTCTAATAATAGCAGCAAAGCTAATAAAATTGCTGCCTACATCAATATTTATCATAACTTACCTGCTACAATTGCACTATCTCAGTAGTAACTTCATTTTGACTTTATCATGACTAAAAAAGAGCTCACCATACGAGAGAAAACCATTTTCGACGGGGTTTTCACCAAATATTTCTTAAAATTCATTTTTGCCACCTGGTTTAAAATTGCTGGCTGGAAGCTTTGCAAAACTGCACCTGAAGGTGCTGGTGTAGCGATTGCCGCGCCTCATACTTCTAATTGGGACTTTGTTTACGCCCTTGGCGCAGCAATTTTACAAGACGTTAAAATTTACTTTTCGGTAAAAGATAGTTTATGTAGAGTACCTGTTTTAGGCACTTGGATGATGTATCTTGGCGCTATACCAATTAATCGTTCAGCAAAAGGTGTTGGCCAAGTTGAGCAAATCAAAGCATTTATTAATAGCCAAAAACTAAATAGAGTATTTTTCTTGTTTACGCCCGAGGGAACTCGTGGCCCTGTACCTAAATGGAAAACGGGTTTTTACCATGTTGCTCAGGGTTGTGATTTACCAATATTTTTAGCTAAAGTAGATTACTTAAGTAAAGAAGCTGGTGTTTTTCATACCTTTACCTTAACTGAAAATAAAGAAAGTGATATTAAAGCTATTCAAGCTTCTTATGAAACTGTTCAAGGTAAATTTCCGTTAGATCAGTACCCTGCCTATACAGGTCGCATGCCAAAAATATCTGAAGCGGAAGCGAAAATTATCAAAGCTATGTATTCCTTTAAAGGAGTCGCCACTAAGGTAGAGATTACCGCCAAAGCAAAATTAGGTGAGTTATCAAGTACTATGTTGGATTACTTAATTGATAAAGGTCTATTAGAGAAAAGTATAAATGGTACTAAAAATGGCGAGCCAGCTTACCAATTAACGTTTGCTGGTAGAGGTTGTTTTTTACATTTATCACCGACGGTTTAATTAACAAGTAGTTAGCCCGCAGTAAATAATAAAAGGCCCGTTAATGCATTGAAAAATGAATTAACGGGCCTTTTTAGTTTTAATTTATCCCCAAGGTAAATGAAATTAAAGCGTTCAAGTTTACTCGTTGTAAAAGACACGATTTTTTCGATTATTAATTTCTGGGTTTTACAAAGACCACACTGCTAAGTGGCGGTACAGTGAAGCCCTCTGCCGTTACTTTACTTTGCTTCATAACATCATCAGCACCATTTTTTTGAAGTGGATGTAATTGATAACCTTGGCTGCTATTATAAGCAGAGCTAGCGTATTCTTCCCCTTCCTCTTTAAAGTCATCGTCATCGTTATAACTAAAGCTTTGTGTTTCGGCACTGGTATTAAAAATAATTATCAAACTTTGATAGTTACTATCAACTGGCTTGCCAGCGTTATCATCAATTTTCATGACTAACAGACCAAGCTGTTGCTTTGCTTTTTTCTGCTGCTCAGGTACTGAAGCATTGAGGAAACTCACTTTATCAATAATGCTCTGCTCATTGGTCAATCTAAATAATGGGCTACTCATTCGTATCGCCAGCATTTCCTTAAAGACTTCACTGGAAAACTGTATATGCTCGGCACTGACCTGATCACGGCCCTGATGTCCTGCTAACACTTCTTTGATCAACGGCCAGTTAGCTTGATCTTTTTCTGCAGGGGGTAAACCAACATTATAAAAATTATCTTGCTTGGAAAAATCAACACGGTTGAACCAATCGCCGTAATCATAACTGTCTCGCAGAAATGATTTAGAACGCATAAACTCTGAGCCCATGTGAATAAAAGGAATACCTTGAGCGAATAAAGCAAAAGATAAACTTTGTAAGTGCATTCTTACCCTGTTTTTGGTTGGTACGTTAAAAGCTAAGCGGTATTGACTGTTATCCCACAGTGTTTGATTATCATGTTTAGAAACATAGTTGATGGTGTCCGCAGGGTCTAAGGCATATCCCGTTGGCTGATCACCATAAGGAATATCTTTACCTAAGACTTTTTGTCCATTGATAGTTCTTAAAGGGAAGTTAATCAAATTACCTGCTAAGCCAATACGTAATTGATCCATACGCAACATATATTCTGTATTAAGCTGCGTTTGGCTTTGCTCTTCATCAAGCTGTTTTTCATTAGACTGTTTATTATTTGGGAAGGTTAAGAGGCCATTGCCAACACCCTGAGAATCTCGGGTATTATTTCCACCGCCACGCACTGCATCACGTAATCTATCTGAAAAAGTTCCTATTTCGCTACCACCTAACTCTAACTGACTGGCTTGAACAAATTGGCTATTACTAACCACTTCACCAAAGTTCCAGCCTTCACCGTAAAAGTAAGTATCATTGTCTACTTGGCGCACCGCTTCACGTGCCGCTAACATTACATCTTTTGGTTGATGTCCCATTAAATCAAAGCGGAAACCATCTATTTTATAGTCGCGTGCCCAAACAACTAATGAGTCTGTCATGAGTTTTGCCATCATTACACGCTCTGTCGCAGTATTATCACAACAAGTAGATTGCTCAATTGCGCCTGTTAGCGGGTTTAATCGGTGATAATAGTTGGGTACTATCTTATCTAAAACAGCATTTGTTTCTAACCCAGCTTGGTGAGTATGGTTATAAACAACATCCATAATTACCCTAAAGCCCATGTTATGTAGGCTTTGAACCATCTCTCTAAATTCGACTAAACGTGATACACCTTTAGCATTAACAGCGTAACTGCCTTCTGGTACTGTGTAATGAAAAGGGTCATAACCCCAGTTGTAGTTGTCATATTCACGTAATTCGCTAACCAATTGCTGTGCTTTTTCTCCTTCAACCGCATAACTCTGTAATAATGCTTTAATTGACTGTTTTTCATCGTAAGGTTGCTGACAGATACTAGAATTGGGTGTAATGGTGCAAACCTTAGCTAAATTATCATCTATATCTAAGTGCTGTGATTCGTCTTCATTAACAGTGGCAATATCGAATGTCGGCAACAAGTGAATATTATTTAGCCCTGCCGATTGCAGTGCTTTTAAATGTTGGATGCCATCAGATTCTTGTTCACTAAATGCTTTATATTTACCTTTAAACTTTGGATTACTTAAGCGCTGCTCGTTCGAACTAAAGTCACGAATATGTGTTTCATAAAAAACATTATCTTCAATGTTTTTCACTAAAGGGACTTGTTGATTATTCCAACCTTCTGGCTGAGTGATTGCATCGTTTAAATCAACAACCTGTGAGTACTCACTATTAACTGACAGACTCAAAGAATATGGGTCTGTAACGGATAAGGATTCTATTTTTTGTGATGCTGGGTGATAAACATCAAGCTGATATTTATAATAACCGTAACTCGTTTGGCTATTTGCTAGCACCTGCCAAACACCTGTAGTGGTGTCTTCAGTCATTTCAAGTTGGCCGCCTGGAACAGCTTGTAAATTATCATCAAAAAGATGTACCGAAACAGACTGTGCCGTTGGAGCCCATATTTTAAAGTTAATCCCCTGCTCAGTAATAACCGCACCTAAACCAGTAGTTTCATCAGCATCTTTTTCGCCCTGAGTATATAAGGCATCAATAACGGACCCTGTTTGTACATAGGTTGCTGACTGGACAATTTCACTGCGATCTAACCCGATAACCATCAGTTGACCCTTTAACCATTTTTTTGCTTTTTCATTTTGGATATCAATTTGATAAGCTTCAAAACTAGCTAAATGCGGGAAGCGTTTCTGCCACTCTTCGGTTAAAGCAATAGTGGTCATTGCTACTGTATTGATATCGCTACTGTTAGACTTAGCATAAAATTTATAATGATCTATTTGTTTGTTTCTGGGAATTAGGATTAATTGAGGTGATAACCAATGGGCTGAAAATCCTTTAGCGAGTAATTCAAAATTAGCCGACCCTTTCTCAGCGGGCTTATTAAGGCTAATTTCATTATTTTTACTCTCTTGGCAAGCTGACAACAGTAAAACCAAAAGTAATACGTTTATATACAAAGTAAGTTTTTTCATCATATTTATTCAGTTAACTAAAGTAATACAGCTAATTTACGGTGAAATTAAAAAACTAAATACCATCATGCTTGGTATGCATACGTATTCAATAGTACCTGACCGCTATGAATACGTATGCATGCGCTATCCAACAGACATCACCAGTCTTATATTAATGTTGTTCACAAATAATAACGAATTAATACACATGAACTACATAACGATATAACGATATAACGACAACACAAACAATATAATTATTAGGCTAAAAGGAAGTTAGCTAATAAAATTAATCACGGATGGCTAGGGGAGAACATTCAATGTTACATTTTAAACCAAGCAAAATGACATTAGCGCTACTTTCAAGTGGCTTAATGGCACTAAGTACACAAGCTTTCGCCGCAGAAGCAGCTACAGCCGCAGAAAAAAAGGCTGAACAAGAAGTTGAAGTAATTCAAGTGACCGGTATTCGCGGAAGCTTACAACGAGCACAAGCAATTAAAATGAGCTCAAGTTCAATTGTTGAAGTTCTTTCTGCTGAAGATATTGGTAAATTACCTGATACCAGTGTTGCTGAATCTTTAGCACGCCTTCCAGGTGTAACTGGTGAGCGCCGTAACGGTCGTACAAGTGGACTATCAGTGCGTGGTTTTAATGAAAACTATGTTGGTACCTCATTAAACGGTCGTGAATTACTCGGTATGGGTGATAACCGTGGTGTCGAGTTCGATTTATACCCAACAGAAATAGTGTCTAATATCGTAGTATATAAAACACCTGAAGCCGGCCTTATCTCGCAAGGCATTGGTGGTACCATTGATTTACAGACTGTAAGCCCATTAAATTCTGATTCTTCGATGACAGTTAATGCCGTTTACGAACAAAATGAAAAAGATTCTGCTAACCCAGATTATGATAACAACGGTCATCGTTTATCTTTCAACTTAGTTGATCAGTTTATGGACGATACCTTAGGTCTTGCTTTAGTTGTTTCTTCACAAGAAACACCTCGTCAAGAAGAAAACTTCCGTGCTTGGGGTTATGCTGATACACCTGAAGGTGACAAGATTTTAGGTGGCCATGATTCGTTTGTACGTTCTGCTATGATGGAACGTAATTCTGTTGCTGCAATTGTTGAATATCAACCAAATGATCAGCTTACCGTTAAGTTAGATGCATTATATATAGATTTTGAAGAGAGTGATGTGCGCCGAGGCCTTGAAGAAGGTGGCCCTGTATGGGGCGGAACAAACTATGAAGCTACGTCAATTGAAAATGGTTTAGTTACTGCTGGTAATTGGGATGGTTTTCATTCAGTAGTTCGTAACGATGGCAGAACACAAGAGTCCGAATTAACGACTTTAGGTTTAAATGTTGAATATGCTTTAGATGACAACTGGTCAACCGTCTTAGATGTATCAATGGGCGATGTGAATAAATCAATCATCGATCTAGAGAGCTACTCTGGTACAGGCCGAGCAGGAACTGATGGACGTCCATCTGCTGCTCGTTCATGGGAAATGACTTCTACAGGCGTTATGTATAGTGCTCATCCAACACTTCCTAGTGTTGATTATACTGACGAAAGTCTTATGCGTCTTGCTGGTCCTCAATCATGGGGTGCGCCAGTTATTGGTAGTGATGCACAAGATGGCTTTGTTAACCGTCCAGAATTTGAAGAAGAATTAAACAGTATTCGTTTTGAAGTTAATGGTAACGTTGAATACAGCATTATTAGCAGTCTTAATGTGGGAGTTAACTACTCTGAACGCTCTAAAAGTAAAATTAACGAAGGTGATTACTTAACATCACCAGATTACCCTGGCGATGCAGCTATTCCTGATGTTTTAGGTGTTGCTGATTTAAGTTTTATTGGTATTGATGGTGTGCTTGCCTATGACAGTTTAGGCCTATACAAAAGTGGTTATTACACTGCAACAGAAGCTTCTTTAGTACAGACTGACCGTTTAGGTGATACCTACACCGTTGATGAAGAAGTGTTAACGTTATATGCAAAAATCGGTTTAGAAGCTGAATTTGCAGGCATCTACATGACAGGTAATTTAGGCATTCAGTATATTGACGTTGATCAAAATTCAACAGGTTTTTCAACGGTTGAAAATGAAAATGCTTATGTTGTAGCAACACCGGTAAGTAGTGGCGCTTCATATTCAGATGTTTTACCTACGCTAAACTTAAACTTTGAAATTGCGGAAAATCAATTTATTCGTACTGCTTTATCTAAAGTACAAAGTCGTCCTCGTATGGATGATATGCGCCCGAATGCTCGTGCAACTTTTGCTTATAACGATAATCAAATTCAAAGTCCAGATCCACAAAATGGCCCTTGGACCGGTAGTGCTGGTAACCCAACATTAGAGCCTTTAACAGCTAACCAGTTTGATCTTTCTTATGAGAATTACTTTACTGAAGACGGGTATTTTGCAGCAGCCTTTTTCTATAAAGATTTAACCAACTGGCATAGATCTTCAGATGCACTCACTGATTTTTCTGATGTTTATATCCCTGAGATACATAAAGACTCTAATGGTGATGCTCCTGCAACACTGATGGGCTTTGTTGATACCACTGAAGGCGGTTTAGAAGGTTTTGTTCGTGGTTACGAATTACAAGCCAGCATTCCATTTCGTGTAATGCATGATGCTCTAGAAGGTTTTGGTTTAGTGATAAGTGGAACATTCTTAGACGGAAAGCTTGAAGATGGTGGCAAAGTGCCAGGACTTTCTGAGGAAAGCTATTCATTAACAGCTTACTACGAAAGCAATGGTTTCGAATTTCGAATTGCTGGTACAAAACGTGATGAATTCTTAACTGAAACACGCGGTGGCAGTCTTTCTTTGCAAGCAACTGAAGACACAGGTTCTGAAATTTGGGATGCACAAATTAGTTATGACTTCGATGAATCTGGCATAGAGTCATTACAAGGATTACGTGTTTCCTTCCAAGCTCAAAACCTTACAGATGAAGATACTATCCAAGCTGAAGCATCTGATCCAAGACAGATTACATCTTACCAATCATTTGGTGCTAACTACTCGTTAGGTCTTAACTACAAGTTCTAGTGAACTGTTGATTAAAAAAACCTGTCAGTGTACTGACAGGTTTTTTTTTAAGTGACTTTTGCAGTATAAAACAGTTAGTGTCATTAGAACTTACATTTTTCTTTCTGCTGTTTTAAGGTACCGAAACAATACAGTACAAAATTCATTTGATTTAATCGCACATTATTTATAAGAGAAACTCAAAGATGAATAGTCTAATTAAGAAAGTAGTAGTTTTAGGTGGCGGTACTTCTGGGTGGATTTCTGCAGCCTTATTAAAAAAAATTCTCGGCTCAGCTATTCAACTTGAGCTGGTTGAGTCGGATGATATTGGCACTATTGGCGTTGGCGAAGCTACCATTCCTCCAATCCAGCATTTAAATAATGTGTTGGGAATTAACGAAGCTGAGTTTTTGCGTGAAACCAAAGCAACAATAAAGCTAGGTATTAATTTTGAAAATTGGAAGAGCCAAGAACACAGCTATTTCCATAGCTTTGGCGCAGCAGGAAAAAGTTTAGCTTTTTGTCATTTTCATCACCTATTGAAGCGCGCTAACCAGCTAGAAGATGATAGCCAATTATGGCAATACGACTTAAATTATTTATGTGCTAAAGCAGGTAAATTTGCCCAAATAAAAAGTAAAGATCCGATCATTGAATTACCTTACGCCTATCATTTTGATGCTGGCTTATATGCTAAATTTTTACGTAAGTTTAGTGAAAAATTAGGTGTGGTTAGAACTGAAGGTCTAGTAGAACACGTTGAACAATGCTCTGTATCAGGCCATATAACGTCTCTTAAACTAAAAAGTGGCCAAACAGTTACCGGTGATTTATTCATCGACTGTTCTGGCTTTAAAGGTTTGCTCATTCAAGAAAAGCTGCGTACTGGTTATGAAGATTGGAGCCATCTATTACAGTGTGACCGAGCCATTGCAGTCCCTTCAGAACGATTAGAAAAAACCTTACCTTATACGCGTTCTATTGCTCATGCAGCAGGATGGCAGTGGCGCATTCCACTGCAACACCGTAACGGTAATGGCATAGTGTATAGCAGCAGCCATTGTAGCGAGCAACAAGCAATGGACACATTGATGGGGAATTTAGACAGCAAAGCCATTGCTGACCCGAAAGTTATTAAATTTCAAACCGGCCGACGTTACCAGCAGTGGAATAAAAATGTAGTCGCTATTGGTCTATCAAGTGGTTTTTTAGAGCCACTTGAATCTACTAGCATTCATCTTGTGCAATCTGCAGTTGTCCGACTAGCCCACCTTTTTCCTCACCAAGGTATTAATAACAGCTTAGTCGATGAATTCAACAAGCAGTCAGCTACTGAGTTTGAACAAATTAGAGATTTCTTAGTACTGCATTATCATGCCACGGAGCGAACAGACAGTGAATTTTGGCAAGATATGCGTCATATGAAAATACCAGACAGCCTTGCCCATAAAATTGATATTTTTAAACAAAGTGGTAGATTATTTAGAGAACAAAATGATCTATTTACCGACAGTTCATGGCTGCAGGTTATGCTAGGACAAGGTATAGTACCAAAAGATTATCACCCAATAGCGAACACAATGTCAGATGAAAAACTGACTGAGATGCTAAGAAAAGTGAAAGAAATAAAACAATCGCCAATTAATAAACTACCCAGCCACGATGAATTTTTGAAAATGTTTTGTCGTCAATAAATATCAAAAGATTGTTATAAACGAGAGCAAACTAGATAAAACCAAGGAACAAATTAAACACATGCAAAAAATAAAGCTCAATTCATCAGACATAGCCAGTTCACGCCTTATTTACGGTTGTATGCGTATTTCCGGCGATAATACTCCTGCAGATAAAGCAAAAGGAAAATTAGCACTTAGAGCTGCACTTGATGCAGGTTATAACCACTTTGATCATGCAGATATTTATGGCGGAGGTCACTGTGAAAGCTTGTTTGGTGAATTGTTATCAGAGCTTAAACACGAAACGCCTGCAATACGTGAACAGCTTATTATCACCTCTAAAGCAGGTATTCGCCCAGACCCACAGCATTATGACTTTTCATCAGATTACCTAACAACCAGTGTCGAAAATTCACTAAAACGATTGAATGTTGACTACCTTGATATGTTTTTACTACACCGTCCTGATTATTTATTTAATGCAGAGCAGGTAGCGCGGACATTTGAACAGTTAAAAGCGAGTGGTAAAGTAAAACATTTTGGCGTGAGTAACTTTACCCCCTCTCAAGTTAATTTATTGCAATCTGCTTTAGCTGAGCCGTTATTAGTTAATCAAATAGAAATTAATATTCATAATATTAATAGCTTAACCGATGGCAGTTTAGATCTGTGTCAACAGCATAAAATTACGCCAATCGCTTGGTGTCCATTAGGCGGTGTCGCCTATCCTGCTTGGGGAAATACTTTTTCTACGGCTGATGAACAACGTATTGAAACGGAGTTAACAAGGCAAGCTGAGTTATATAACTGTTCACCTTGGCAACTCATATTAGCTTGGTTGTTAAAACATCCAGCCAATATTTGTCCTATCATTGGCTCAACCACGCCAGCTCGAATTGTTGCAGCGAAACAAGCCTTAGCGATTGATTATAATCATGCTGATTGGTATCGCTTACTTGAAGCTAGAAATGGTTATCCACAACCTTAAATTCTCTTCGTTATAGATGCAAATAGCCCACCAGAGACTTAGGATAAGAGCGTAATTATTTACGCTCTTATCCCATAGATAAAACTACATTTCGGTAATTTATAATGCTCATCTATAGGCTTTAATTCAATAAGCTCTATCTTACCTACGACATCTGCATCAATGCTTTTGTGTATTTCATAATAGAAACGCCACGCTTTATTTGACGAGGTTAACTCAATATACGGGTAACTTGTGATCTGCCAATTGCCTTTTAGTTGCTCATTTTCATGGTTATGATTATTTGAGTATAAAAATTGGTAAGTTGCATCACTATTCAAGCGAAGCTTTATCGAACTTTCACATTTTTTACTTTCGTATTCATTGGCAAGGTCTTGGGCTGTGACTTGATCATTTTTCACCAAGCCATCAGGCAGTAAGAGCAAGCCAACACTATTTTTAGTGTAATAATGATTACCAGCAAAGATAGGCTTCACGTTAGCAACAAGCCAACCCGATTTATCAAGTGAATCAATTAAAATATTTATACTATCTTCCCCTTCAACAAAGGGGGAATAGAGTAATGTCGACTGCTCAACATCGTCAGGAAAAATAAGGGTATTAGCCACTACATCAAAACCTAACTCCTCTAAATTTTTAGTGACTACCTTAGTTTCTTCTGTTGATAAGTAACGCGTGTAAAGATGAACTTTTGTTGAGGAACATGCCAAAGTAAAAAAGCACATTAGCACAACACCTATAATCTTCATTTTTACAATCCTTAATGTCTAAAAGAGTAAGCGCAGATAAAATAACAATTGACACCAGTGATTACAAGTGTAATCTATAGCTATTGATTACACTTGTAATAATTATCGATACCTAGAGTAATACCTAGACTGATACCTAGAAGAAAACTGGAAATAATATGACTGAAATAAGTAATGCCGAATTTGAAGTATTAGAAGCCCTCTGGCAAAACTACCCTGCTAGTGCCAACGACATCATTGCCAAACTGAATGAAGGTGGCAATAGCGATACTCATGGTACTAATGAGCTAAATCAAGAAAAGCAGTGGCACGATAAAACGGTAAAAACACTACTCAATCGCCTCGTTAAAAAACAAGCGGTAGGTTTTGAAAAACAGCAACGTCATTATTTGTATTCTCCTTTATTAGAACGTGAAGCTTACACATTAAAAGAGAGTAAAAGTTTAATCGAACGTATGTTCAGTGGAAAAATAGCCCCTTTAGTTGCAGGATTTGCTAAGCAAAATGATTTGAATAAAGATGACATCAGTGCACTAAAATCATTAATTTCTGACTGGGAGAAAAATAATGATTAGCGCGTTAGTTAATTCATTACTGCCACTAACCATCTTATTATCGCTGATGTTACTTATCCGTCAGCCGTTAAGAAAAAGTATGGATGCTAATACTGTTTATAATTTGTGGCTGGTTATTCCATTAAGTTTAGTGCTTTATTTCTTGCCCTTACCTTGGCAGAACTTAAGCTGGCTAAGCATCAATGAGCTAAGTAATATTGAGTCACAAAATGGCTTGATTCAACGCTACCTGGTTTCGCCAAGCAAGAACATTACCCAACAATTATCAATGAATAACCTACTTGGTTTATGGCTTAGCAGTTTGTGGATTTTAGGTTGTACTCTACTTATTGGTTACTGGGGCTTAACACAACATAACTATCGTAAAGCGATAAAGCTCGAATTATTGCCGAATAGCAAACATCAACAACAAATCTTCGACAGTAATGCCAAATCATTAAAACTAGCGCAAAGCAGTCATATTCATAGTCCGATACTTATTGGATTATTCAAACAAATTTTAGTCATTCCTGAGGACTTTGAGACACTTTACACGCCTGAGCAGCAACAGCTAATCATCAGCCATGAAGTTTGTCATTTTTCTCAACACCATATGTGGACGAACCAACTAGCGCTTTTGCTCTTAGCGCTATTTTGGTTCAATCCGCTAGCTTGGCGTGCTTATGCGGCATTTCGTCAAGATCAAGAGCATTCCTGTGACCAAGTTGTTTTGGCGCAAAAGCATACTCAATCCAGGATCCAATACTGTAAAGCACTGGTATTAGCGGCGGAAACATCCCCCCCCAACGCTTTTACTTTACTTAGTTTCAAGCAAAATGGAGAACAACATTTTATGTTTAATCGAATTGAACAAATAAAACAGATGTCAAAAGCCTTTTCAGCAAAGAGCACTATGACTAAAGTAGCTAAATTAAGTTTGGTTACTCTAGTATCAAGTTCGTTACTGGCAGGCGTTAGTTATGCAGGTCATCAGTTACATCAAAATGAAAGTAGTCCGGCTGGTCTAAAAAAAGTTGTCAATGGTGTATCCCCGACCATGAGAGTCGAGCCTAAATACCCTATTGAAGCAGCTAAAGCAGGGACTGAAGGCTCAGTAGTTTTAAAGTTTGATGTAGAAGCAGATGGCTCAGTTAGTCATGTAGAAGTGATTAATGGAAAACCCGCTTATGTCTTTGATAAATCAGCTATCACCGCTTTAAAACAATGGCGATATAACGCTACAGATACCAGTCATACAAATTTATTAGTGCAATTAGACTTTGTAATGGATGGTTCATCTACCAAACCCGAATCTCTGATTGAGCGTATCAAAGTAAGTCAATAAACTTAGTTAATTACTCACTTTATACCAAGAATATTAAGAGTCTGTAAGGTGTCCCCTTGCTTTACAGACTCTTAATTTATCTATTTTCCCATTATTATTCGTTATGATTAATTACAGACGAAAAGTATTAGTAAGTAAACCTTCCTATTTGCTCAACGAGCTTTGCTTGTACTTGAGTTAATTCATTGGTTGCAGAGTGTAAAGTACTTGCCTCTTGCTCCAACCTTTCTGCGCCATCATCAACCTGCTGCATACCTTGCTGAACACTCGAAGTAACTTGAGTTTGCTCTTCAGAGCCACTAGCAATAAGTGTGTTCATCTTATTTATTTCATCAATTTTCTCATTAATTTCATTTAAAGAGTCATTGGCGTTTCTTGTCGTTTCTATGGTTTCACTTACTAGGTCTTTACTGCGGTGTGTCGCATCAAAGGATGCCTGAGCTTGAGTCTGTAGAGAGCCAATAATAGTTTCAATTTCATTTGTTGAATCATGCGTTTTACTTGCTAACGCCCTGACCTCATCTGCAACAACAGAAAAACCTCTGCCTGACTCCCCTGCTCTAGCAGCCTCAATAGCGGCATTTAATGCCAACAAATTAGTCTGTTCTGCGATGCCTTTTATTACGTCTAATACGCGTGTTATATTTTGGCTTTCAACACGTAACTCAGTCACGATATCTGAGGTGTTATCAAGCTCTCGGAATAATAAATCAACTTTTTTGATATTATCTTCCATTTGGCTAATGCCACTTTGAGAAAGCTTATGTACATTATTAGTATTTAATGCTGTTTGCTCAGCATTTTCAGCTATATGAGCTGTAGTCTCTTGTAATTGAGTTAGATTCACCAATGCGTCTTTAGTTTGCATTCGTTGCTCTTGTGAATCTCTATTTGTGCTTTCACTAACATTTTTTACCCGTTCAGCCACACTCGACAATTCAGTATTAGCTAATGCTAAGGCTGAAACAATTGACTGAACCGTATTAATAAAGTTATTGAAATTTCCCGCAAGCTCTCCAAGCTCATCTGCTGATTTAACAGGAATTCGTTGAGTTAAATCTCCGCCACCTTGAGCTATATCTCCCAATACAGACGATAGACTTGCTAGTGGGTGAATGACTATTTTTCTGAGAAAATAAATAACCACCACACTTAACAAAATGATAGTAACAATCAAAGCAATGAACTTATCAAACAAAGCATTATTCAAACGGTTGTTAACAAGCTCATGAGAATAACCAATGTGAACTGAGCCTATAGTTGAATTATCAGTCCATAATAAGGGCAATACTAAACGCTCATCTGGCTTTTCAGATGAGCTAACACCTGTTGCCAATACCTTGTCACGCTGATCTAGTACTTTCAGGCTTGTGATAGCGTTGTCTTTCAATATCGCAGTAAGAATTCCTTTAATTAACGGCTTGTCATAAGCAAAAACCGGCTCTTGAAAAATAACAGATAGCTGACTATTAATGACGCTACGTTTATTTTCCCAATCAGCTTGTTCATCTGATTTTTGTACAAAGTAACTGATACTGGAAACAAGGAATAATACCAAGATAGTAGAGCCGACCAAAGCAAGTAACATTTTGTGGGTGATAGATTGCGTCATAATTATTTACCTTGTACTTCTAAAGGATCAAACCAAAGCTCTTTTCGAGTGAGAGGGGTATTTTCTGAAAGTGTTGGGTTATCTATTTCAAAAACAATTCTGTTTTTAACGTTGGCTTTATTGATAGCATTTTTTACTTCATTGTCTTGGAAAAATAATTCAACAAAATCACCACTTGAAATAAGTTCATTAAGTAGAATGGTCAGTTGTTTTGCCAATTGAGGGTTATCTTTGGCAACAAAAAAATAGTTTGGCGCGGTATATCTAAGCATTACGTTCTTTTCAACAGCGAGGTTTAGCTCTTTATGATCAATAATTTCTTGCCAAGGCTCATGCA
>Ga0209395_1001810_pt1 | contig 29291 bp, 30 predicted proteins | sample GOMGulsemesocosm_3_FD_184635 | JGI IMG/M metagenome (GOLD analysis project Ga0209395, IMG submission 184635) | Methane-oxidizing microbial communities from mesocosms in the Gulf of Mexico - GOM9D Gulf of Mexico (SPAdes) (version 2) | ecosystem: Environmental > Aquatic > Marine > Cold seeps... | reverse complement strand
AGAATAACATCTATTGGTTCTACCATGCAGATTACTAGTGCCATGAAAATGGTATCTGCTGCTAAGTTGAAAAAAGCACAAGATGCAATTACGGCAATGCGCCCATATTCATCTAAGTTAACCGAGTTGTTACAAAATTTAAGCGCTACTTTAGATAGCGATGCTGGTGGAGAATTCTCTAATCAAAGAGAAGTTTCTAAAGCATTAATCGTTGTGGTTACCTCTAACAGAGGTTTGTGTGGTGGATTTAATTCATCTGTTATTAAAGGAACAGTGAGTAACATTGAATCTAACTATAAAAATGTATCTGTAGATTTATTAACTATTGGTAAAAAAGGAAACGACATTTTATCAAAAAAACACAATGTTATTGAATCAAATACTGAAATATTTGATGAGTTGACATTTGATAATGTTGCCGTTATTGCAGAAAAGTTAATGGGTTTATTTGTAGATGGAAGCTATGATAAAATTGAGATTGTTTACAATCAATTTAAAAATGCTGCAACTCAAATAACTACTGTAGAGCAATTTTTACCAATCAAACCACTTGAAGGTGAAAATAAAAATGCAAATCAAGATTACATTTTTGAGCCAACTAAAGAAGAGATTGTTTTAGCATTGATTCCTAAGTCATTAAAGACTCAGTTATACAAAGCGATTAGAGACAGTTTTGCTTCAGAACATGGTGCACGTATGACTGCAATGCATAAAGCAACTGATAATGCAACTGATTTACGTGATGACTTGTTATTAACGTACAACAAAGCACGTCAGGCAGCAATTACTAATGAAATTTTAGAAATTGTTGGTGGAGCTGAGGCTCTAAATAATTAAGCTAAGAGAAACGTAGCTAAATTTCTTATGCTGAAGCATTGAACAATTAGAATCCTACTAAATTTATTTTAAAAAACTCTTCAATTATTTTTGAAGAGTTTTTTATTTTACCTTTACTTCTATATAACTTAATAAATGAAAAGGTCTATTTTTTGTTTAATCTTAATATTTTTAATTTCTTGTTCAAATAATGAATTAACTGAACAAGAGACAAATGTAGAGGCTAATAACCTTGAAATAAGTTATAGTGGATATTATCAAGTTGTTTTTGGAGAACCTTACCAGAATGATATATATGATAATATCACGATCTCACCAATTACATTTCAAACTTCACCGACAGCAACAATTGATTTATTAAAAATCCATGCTTCTTCAACGAGTAAAGGTAATAAATCTGATAATTTTATTAGTTTCAACGTACTGGCAAATACTATTGGAAATGATGCATTATACGATAATCATCTTTCTTTTAAATCACATGGAGCAACTTATTATACCTCTAAATTATATTTTAAAGTGTTGACAAATAATGAAATAGGGTTTTCTGCTGCTTTTTCTGGAAAATTAAAACATTGGTATGAAGGAGAGAATAGGTATGTGTATTTAGATATAAGTAAGGCCTCTGTTTCTATTTTATATTAAACGCTTATTTATTCATTGTTTTTTTATCCCAAAACAGAAATTGTAATTATTTTTACACATACTATACATAAGTATAGGGTGGTAAACAATATAAATCAAGATATCTAGTTTTAATACCAATTATTGGTTGGGGGATTTATAATTATTTACGTTGAGGATTGGTAGTATCAAAATACTTTGGTAGAACGAATCCTTTTTTTGTAAGTTAATAAGACATTTGAATCAAAGAAATCTATGAAAGCAATAAAAACATTATTATCAATAGTTTTAATCTTGAGTTTTACACACTGTAAAACAATTTGTTTAACTAAGAGTCCACCATTTAAAGTTACTGATGCAACTTATAATAATTGGATTGGTGGTCAACCTGGTGTTAGTGGCATCAAGGTAATAATTACGGTAGGGCTTGATGAAGAAATTACTTTTGATAAAATGTATTTTTATGGAAAATCAACAACCATCCAAAGAAAATCAACAACGAATAAAGCGTATTTAATTGGTCATTTTAATACCTCAAAGAGAATTAAACTGGAAAGGATTATAAAAAAACAGCCTGTTAAAAAGAAAAAAACAAAGAATGTAAAAGGTATATTTCCGTTTGAATTAAATGAAAATGAAGCAGTAATAAGTTATAACAAAGGAGCTAAAATGTTTTACTATAAAGTATCAAACCTTAAAAAAACTAAAACAAATTTTTATCCGTAATTAAAAAATTTACATCGAGTAAAAGGCAACCAATTTGGTTGCCTTTTCTTTTTGGCATGCAATTTGAAATTGCTTCTGTAGAATTCAAAATATAAGAGCATGAAATCAATAAAACTACTTTTAGCAATCTTACTAACCGGAGCAATTTTCACTTCGTGTGAAATAGTTATAGACGATGAAATTTCATTAGAAGAAGTTGTGTCAGAATATGATTTGTGGTACATCGATTATCATAACACAACAGGAAACGGCGATATTCCTTTCCTATCAAAAGCATTTACAGTTTCATTTTTTAATGGACAAATGTATGCCAATAATAATATTGCAGATATTGGAAAAACAGGAAACGGAATGGGGATTAAAGTAGGATCGTACAATACCTTTAATGGGTTCTTAGAAACCTATCACCAATTAGATGGAGGTTATGACTTTGAAGTATATCAAGTTTCTGCAAATGAAATAAGAATTGAAGATCGATTTAACAATGTTTCCTATTTATTAGTGGGGTATCAGAGAAATAATTTTGATTACGATAAGTTGTTTTATGAAAATATAGAATACTTTTTACAAGAGTATGTTGCTTGGGAAAAAACAGATACAAGCATTTCTGGAAATACAAACGCATTTGACGATGAACAGTTTTTACAATTTACACCAGAAAACACCACAACATTTTACTCTTCGAAAGATGCTTTTGGCACAGATATTGATATTATAGATTGGAGTTTTGTGGGGTATTATGAAGTGTTTGATGTTCAGAATTATGATGATCTAAAGATTTTAACACTTAATTATGATAACGGAGACAATGAAGAGTTTGAGTTAAGCGTTATTAATGACAGTACGATTAGTCTTTACCATGTAAGTTCTAAAACAACTTATGAATTTGAAGGAAGAGGTTTTATCCAATATTTAAAAGGAGGGAAAGCTAAGCCAAATGTAAGGAATAGTGGTAGAAAACGAACTAAGATAAAAAGAGAAACGAAAATTAGAAGACATTTAAAATAAAGTTTGGTTAGTTGATTTTTAGTTGGTTGGTTAAGCAATCAACTAAAGGGAACCGCTCTAGAGGTAGAGCGGTTTTTTCATGCCCTTATTTTTTGTTTTTTAGAGGAATCAAGTATCTTTATCAAAAAGAGATTCAATGAGTTTAACAGCGTTTATTACAGGAGCAACTTCTGGCATTGGTAAAGCAACTGCAGAGTTGTTTGCTAAAAATGAAATAAGATTGGTTCTTTGTGGAAGAAGAAAGGATCGATTAGAGCAAATGCAAAAAGAATTGAGAACTTTAACTGACGTTACCGTTTTACAATTTGATATTAGCAAGAGAACAGAAGTTTTTACCGCAATTAATTCATTACCAGAATCATTTTCTCAAATAGACATTTTAATCAACAATGCGGGAAATGCACACGGTTTAAGTACTATTCAAGATGGAGATATTGACGATTGGGATGCGATGATAGACATCAATGTAAAAGGTTTGTTGTATGTGTCAAAAGCGATTATTCCTAAAATGACAGAAAGAAATAGCGGTTTTATCGTAAATATCGGGTCAATTGCTGGAAAAGAAGTGTACCCAAATGGAAATGTGTATTGCGCATCTAAGCACGCTGTAAACGCCTTAAATAAGGCAATGAGAATTGATTTAAACAAACACAATATTCGGGTTGCTGCAATTCACCCAGCAGCTGTAGAAACAGAATTTTCGGAAGTACGTTTTAAAGGTGATTCTGAAAAGGCCGAATCTGTTTATGCTGGATATAAGGCATTGCAAGCAGAAGACATTGCAGATATCATCTATTTTGTGATAACACGCCCTTATCATGTGAATATTGAAGATTTAATAGTATATCCAACAGCACAAGCAAGTGCAACAATCATGAATAAAAATTAATTTTATGAGTAATTATTCGAACATTATTGCAGGTTGTATGTCTTGGGGAAATTGGGGGAAACAATTATCTACTGATGAAATGATTGGCCAACTAGATCGTACTTTAAGGGCAGGGGTTACTACTTTTGATCATGCAGATATTTATGGTGATTATACGACCGAAGCGCAATTTGGGAAGGCTTTTCATCAGAGTAACACCAAAAGAGAAGAGATTCAACTAATTTCAAAATGTGGAATCCAATTAGTTGGGCAAACAAGGAAGAATGCATTTGGACATTATGAGTATTCAAAAAATTATATTATTAAAAGTGTAGAACAGTCTTTAAAAAACCTCCAAACTGAATATTTAGATTTGTTATTGCTTCACAGACCAAGTCCGTTGATGCAGCCTTCAGAGATTAATGAAGCAGTATCAAAATTACAATCAGAAGGGAAAATTATAGATTTTGGCGTTTCTAATTTTACTCAATCACAAATGGATTTGATTGAAACAACTCAAAAAATATCTGTGAATCAAATAGAATTTTCTTTAACAAAAAATGATGCCATGTTAGATGGGACATTAGACGCAATGAGAGTCAATACAATTACCCCAATGTGTTGGAGCCCGTTAGGAACTGTTTTTAGAGATGACACAACACAAACGAAAAGGATTAGAATTGTACTTAATAAGCTATGTGAAAAATACAATGTAAAAGAAGATCAATTGTTGTTAGCATGGATATTGAAACATCCAACAAAAATTCATCCGGTTATCGGAACGACTAATGTTAACCGTATTCAGAATGCTCAAAAAGCGATCGAAATAGAATTAGAACTTGAAGATTGGTTTGAATTATTAATTGCGAGTCAAGGACATGCAGTGCCATAAATGATATGATTAACAAGCGACTCTTAATTAAAAACCTTATATCTCACAACGATGAGAACAGTTTTTATGATAAAAAGCAAAAGTTATCGCTCCATAATAAAGAAGGAAAGGCTAAGTTCTTAAAACACATCTGTGCGCTTTCTAATTCAAATCCAGAAAACAATTCGTACATAGTTATAGGAATTGAAGATGAAGAAAATAAAATTATTGGTGTCGACTTTTTTGATGACAGCAAGATTCAAAACTTGGCAAATGCCTATTTAACCAATCCTCCAAAGATTCAATACGAAAATGTTGCTTTTCCAAGATTGCCAAGGCATAAAGTAATTGGTTTGGTTACCATTTCGCCAAATAACAAAACAACCTCGTTGTTTAAAAATGCTTGGAAATATAGAAAAGGATCTGTTTTTTTTAGACGTGGAAGTAATTCGATGCCGGCAGAAAAGGCATTTGAACTAAAAAACACGAATGACACAATTGTTGCAGCCATAGAGAAAAATGCAAGCAGCAATATTGAATTAACGTTAAATGGTGTGTTCGATTTTATTAGCAATCACAAACTAGAATACAATCCTCAATACAAGGTTTTTAAAGAGCAATTTGTGCTGTGTTGGGCAGGAAAAAAAAGAATCATAAAAGGACAAGAATATTTTTCTAGAGTAGATATTGAACTGATTAACGAACAAGTTAGACTGTTCTTTTCGGCTTTAGACGAAGTTCAAATTAATTACAATTCGCATTCTTTTATCATTACAGAATATATTTTACTTGGGATAGATAAGAAGGAAACACATTATCCGTTAGAAAAGACAATTATCAACTTTAAAGACAATGGTAAACACGATATCGTAAAAGAGTTTATTTTTGAGCCACCAATGTTTGATGCAGCTGTTATTGATCATATTTATAATAATAACAATCAAATTATTTCAAAGATTGTAAAAAATGAAGCACTTTCTGTAACAGAGTTTGAAGATGTATTTCGCTTGCCAACCAACTATTTAATATGTTATTTACATGGATATTTAGATGCTCCAACTCAACTTAGAAAAGCCAAAGAATATATTAAAAATATAGAAAATAAAACTACATATGTCAAATACAAAGAAGCGATGCGGGTCTTGCGAAAAGTAAAATATAATTAATGAGTTTCGCTTTCTTTGTTTTATTAAAACAAAAAAACCACGCAAATTAATGCGTGGTTTTTCTATATTCTTAAGAATCTAATTATTGAATAATCATATCTTATAAATCAAACTTAATTCCTTGCGCTAAAGGTAATTCATCAGAGTAGTTTACAGTATTTGTTTGTCTTCTCATGTATACTTTCCAAGCATCAGATCCAGACTCACGTCCACCACCAGTTTCTTTTTCACCTCCAAAAGCACCACCAATTTCAGCACCAGAAGTTCCGATGTTTACATTTGCAATACCACAATCAGAACCAGCATATGATAAGAATTTTTCAGCTTCTTTCATTTCATTAGTCATAATTGCAGATGACAATCCTTGAGCAACACCATTTTGTTGTGCAATAGCATTTTCTACTTCTCCAGAATATTTCATTAAGTATAAAATTGGAGCAAATGTTTCGTGTTGTACAATTTCGAAATGGTTCTCTGCTTCAATAATAGCTGGTTTTACGTAGCATCCGCTTTCGTAACCTTCTCCTTCTAAAACACCACCTTCAACCAGTACATTTCCGCCTTCAGCTTTTGCTTTTTCAATAGCAGCTAAATATGTATTCACAGCATCAGTATCAATTAATGGTCCCATGTGTTTCGTTTCATCTAATGGGTTTCCGATAACAATTTGTCCATAAGCACCCACAATTGCATCTCTTACTTTATCGTAAACAGATTCGTGAATAATCAATCTTCTTGTAGAAGTACAACGTTGTCCTGCAGTACCAACAGCACCAAATACAGCACCAGGAACTACTACTTTTAAGTCAGCAGTTGGTGTAATAATGATTGCATTGTTTCCGCCTAATTCTAATAAAGATTTTCCGAAACGTCCTGCAACAGTTGCACCAACAATTCTTCCCATTCTTGTAGAACCAGTAGCAGATACTAATGGAATTCTTTCATCCGTAGTCATCATTTCACCTACTTTGTAGTCTCCATTAATGATAGAAGAGATTCCTTCGGGTAAATTATTTTGTTTTAAAACATCAGCAATGATATTTTGACAAGCAACAGAACATAAAGGAGCTTTTTCAGAACCTTTCCAAACACATACATCACCACAAATCCATGCTAAAGCAGTATTCCATGCCCAAACAGCAACTGGAAAGTTAAATGCAGAGATGATTCCAACAACTCCAATAGGATGCCATTGCTCTCTCATTACGTGACCAGGACGTTCAGATGGAATTGTTTGTCCGTTTAATTGTCTAGATAAACCTACAGCAAAATCACAGATATCGATCATTTCTTGAACTTCTCCGTATCCCTCTTGTAAAGATTTCCCCATTTCATAAGAAACCAATTTTCCTAAAGGTTCTTTTAACTCTCTTAATTTGTTTCCAAATTGACGAACAATTTCTCCTCTTTGTGGAGCGGGCATATTTCTGAAAGATAAAAAAGCTTGAGTAGCTGTACTCATTACTCTTTCATAATCTTCTTTAGTAGTTGTTTTTACTTTTCCGATTAATTTTCCATCAACTGGAGAATAACTTTCGATAATCTCTCCATTAGAAAAATTATTTGAACCTGTAGAAGTTCCATCGTTTATGTCTTGTAAGCCTAATTGAGCTAAAGCTTCTTTGATACCAAAATCTGCCATTTTCTTTTTAAATTTATTTGTTTAAATTGAGGATCAAAATTACAAATAATTTTAGACTTTATAATTAAACAAATAATTAATAATTGTTTAAAATCAAACAACATACAAATGAAGAAAATACTTTTTTATATTGCTCTTTTGGTTATTTCTATTGGATGTAAAGATCAAATGGAAATCAAAAAATCAAACGAAATCAAACAGAATCAATTTGCTATTATTATTCATGGTGGAGCTGGAACAATATTGAAAAAGAACATGTCTCCAGAAAAAGAAAAAGTTTATAAAAACAAGTTGAAAGAGGCAATACAGGTTGGTTATGCCATTTTAAAAAATGGAGGAACAAGTCAAAATGCTGTGATGAAAACCATACAAGTAATGGAAGAGTCACCTTTGTTTAATGCAGGTAAAGGAGCGGTTTTTACACATGAAGAAACGAATGAACTAGATGCGTCTTTTATGGATGGAAAAACCTTAAATGCAGGAGCAGTTGCTGGTGTTACAAATGTTAAAAGCCCAATTGAGTTGGCTATTAGTATAATGACAGATTCAGATCATGTAATGCTTTCAGGAAAAGGTGCTTCAGTTTTTGCAAATGAAAAGGGGTTGGAAATTGTAGATCCTAGTTATTTTTATACAGAAAGACGTTTTAAATCACTTCAAAGAATTAAAGATAGAAAAAAAACTGAATTAGATCATGATGATAAAAAAGCTGCTTTTTATGATACAGATATTAAAAACGCAAAATTTGGAACTGTTGGTTGTGTTGCTTTAGATAAAACCGGAAATATAGCAGCAGGAACTTCAACTGGAGGAATGACAAACAAGCGATGGGGAAGAATTGGCGACTCACCAATAATTGGTTCTGGAACCTATGCCAATAATGCAACTTGCGGAGTCTCATCTACCGGTTGGGGAGAATATTTTATTAGAGGACAAGTGGCTCATGATATTTCTGCTCAAATGGAATATAAAAATGCAACTCTAAAAGAAGCCACCACAGATGTTATACAAAACAAGCTAACCAAATTAGGTGGAACCGGAGGTGTTGTAGCTCTTGATAAAAACGGAAATATGTCCTTTGAATTCAATACAGCAGGAATGTATAGAGCTTCTATGAATGATAAAGGGAAATTGGTGGTGAAAATATATAAAAAAGAATAGCTTAATTAAGCCATTCTTCTGGTAAAGATTCTAATTGAAGTTCTTTGATTTCTGATTTTACTTCAATTTCGAAAATTGGAGCTTTAGGAATCGAAATATTTACTTTCTTCTTCTTTTTAATCTTTTTGATAACTTCATCTATTGTTTTTCTTTCACTCAAGATAAGGTTATTCATTATTAAATTAGCCTCAGTTTTAAAATCAAAACAATCAACAAAATAGGTTGGTTCTTCATTTAAATAAATAATCCATTGTCCGGATGTTTTTTTAGGGATTTCTAAGATTTCTTTTGTGCCAGTTAATGTTCTGTAAGTAATGGCTTTGTATTTTTTCATTTGTAAAAAGGTATTTAGGGGATGGTAAAGATATGTTATTCTTCTTACACATCTTAACAAAAGATAATGTATCAAAAATAATACCAAGCCAATATTTAAATAAATTATTTACTGCAATTAATGTTTTTAAGAGATTGCTAATAAAATTACAGTTATTTTTGCGTTCACTTTATGATAGAACAAATCTTTAACATACAAACCGAAGCAGTATTTACAAAAGTTGCTTTGCAAGTTTTTAAACATCAGTTTACAAACAATAAAGTGTACCGCTCTTTTTGTGATTTGTTATATGTTCATCCTTCTGATGTAAAATCAATTGAGCAAATTCCGTTTTTACCTATTCAGTTTTTTAAATCACATAAGGTTATTTCTTCGCTTGATGAAACACAAGAAACCTTTACCAGTTCTGGTACAACAGGCAGTGTAACAAGCAAGCATTTAGTAACAGACATTTCTATATATGAAGAAAGTTATTTAAAAGGCTTTAAGCACTTTTATGGTGATATAGAAGAATACACTGTTTTAGCGCTCTTGCCAAATTATTTAGAAAGAAAAGGTTCTTCTTTGGTTTATATGGTTGATGATTTGATACAAAAATCTCAAAAACCAGCGAGTGGATTTTATTTAAATAATTTAGATGAATTGGCGAATACTTTAATTCGATTAGACGCTGCAAATGAAAAAGTGCTGCTAATTGGAGTTTCTTTTGCTTTGTTAGATTTGATTGAAATCCAGCAATTCAAATTGAAAAACACCATTGTAATGGAGACAGGCGGAATGAAAGGAAGGCGTAAAGAGCTTATTCGTGATGAGCTGCACACTATTTTAAAGAATGGATTTGGTGTGGATCAAATTCATTCAGAATACGGAATGACCGAATTGTTAAGTCAAGGATATTCTAACGGAAATGGAGTTTTCGATTGTCCTCCTTGGATGAAAATTTTAACGAGAGATACAGAAGATGCTTTGGCAATTCAACTAGCTGGTAAGACAGGTGGAATTAATGTTATTGATTTAGCAAACTACAATTCATGCTCTTTTATTGCCACTCAAGACCTAGGTAAAGTGCACCAAAATGATAGTTTCGAAATTATTGGCCGCTTTGACAATTCTGATATTAGAGGTTGTAATTTAATGGTTCTTTAATTTTTCCGCATCTACATCAAAGTAAATTTTGGATTTCGTTAAATAACGAATTGGCCCTAAATTTATTGATTATCTTTTAATTTGAATATTACCAGTTTCTATATTTCTCATTCTAGCATTGTATGGAAAGCATCCACCAAAACCAGCATAATAATCAGAAAACTGATCAGAATCATTTTTAGATCCTTCTCCGTTATCTATCACTTTAAACCAAACTGATGCTCCAACAACATAATTTTGAAATGTTCCGCCATCGCCTTTTACAACTTTAGTTACTGTACCACTTAAAACAGCAGTATTGTCATTTAAAAAAGTAACGCAGTCAATTGTTCCATGTGTTCTCAAACTATTTTGCGATGGGCTTTTAGATTCGAAAGAACCAGAAACGTTTCCATCACCATCTATCGATGCATGAAAAGAAAAATGTTGTGTTTTTGTTCCTTCTCCGAACGATAATCCTCCTTGACCACTTACAGATGAGATTGGGCTTTTTCCCGATTTTGATAGTAAAACAGGCCCATCAAGCTCTTCTTCAAGGAAGACTATGTCTTCACCAGTACAACTGGAAAAAGTTAATAAAAAACCGAAAGCTAACATTACTAAGTACAATTGATTGTTCTTCATGACACAAATATTTATGGTTAATATTAAATAGTATTAAGCTTATAAAAAGCTAATGATTTAATCGATACAATAAATAAGGGGTTGTTGTAATTTGCTTTAGGGAAGGCAGTTATGCTAATTTAGTGATAATAATTTGTTTAAAAATAGGTAGTATCCTTAATTTTTTAAAGTTGGGGTTTTGTAATTTTAAACAATGACTGTCGACTATGATTAAAAACCAACCAAAATGAAACAAGTAGTATTATTCTTATTTATCGCATTTTCAACAGTCACTTTCTCACAACAAATAGACTACAACACAAAGAAAGGCTATGTTGCAGAGGGCTATGATCTGGTTTCTTACTTTACAGAAAAAGAGCCCATAGAAGGAAATAAGAAATTTCAAACAACATTTGATGGTGCTAAGTTTAAATTCTCAACAGTAGAAAACTTAGCTTTGTTTAAAGAAAACCCTAAAAAATACATTCCGCAATACGGAGGCTTTTGTGCTTATGCTGTAGCAGTAAAAAAAACAAAAATGTACATTGATGCAGAAGCTTATGAAATTAGAGACGGGAAATTATATCTTTTTTACAATTCTTGGTTGACTAATAAACTAGAGGATTGGAAAGAAGGAGATACCAAAAGTTTACAAATAAAAGGAGATGAAAATTGGAAAGATTTAAAACATAAGAAACACTAAAATGAAAAATAGTTTAGTTTTATTATTACTGATTTCATCCACAGTTTTTTCTCAGCAAAATTATAATTTAAAGAAGGATTTTGTGGCAAATGGTTATGATGTTGTGTCTTATTTTAATCAGAATCCAGAAAAAGGAAAAAAGAAATTTGTAGCAGAGTATGATGGAGTGAAATTTAAGTTTTCATCAACAGAAAACTTAGAGAAATTTAAAAAAACACCTCAGAAATTTGTTCCACAATATGGCGGATTTTGTGCTTATGCAATTGGTAAAAGTGGAGAGAAAATCTCAATTAACCCAAAAACATTTGAAATAAGAGATGGCAAGTTGTATTTGTTTTACAATGCTTGGGGCACTAATACTTTAGAACTTTGGAGTAAGGAAGGCGCTGTAAACTTAAAGGATAAAGCCGATGAAAATTGGAAGAATATTGTAGCAAATAAATAAATGTCATATCGAGCAAAACAGAGATGTTTTTAAAAGTTCTCATCTTTTGCTTTGCTCGTAATGGCAGATTTTATTACTCAGTAACTTTTAATAAGAAATATGTTTTTTTACCTCGTTGTAGTAATACATAATTGTTGGCAATTAAGTCTTTTGTGCCAACAATAAACTCTTCTTTTACTTTTTCTTTGTTTACAGAAATAGCGTTTTCTTTTAATGCTCTACGTGCTTCACCATTCGATTTTAAAAATCCAGTTTCAGCAAATGCAGCAATAATATCAATACCAGCTTCAATTTGAGATCGTGTTATTTTTGCTTGAGGCACACCGTCAAAAACATCTAAAAATGTTTGCTCATCTAATGATTTAATATCGTCAGCTGTAGATTTACCAAATAATATCGAAGATGCTTTAATTGCGTTGTCATACGCATCCTTACCATGCGTCATTATGGTAACTTCTTGTCCGATCTTCTTTTGTAATAAACGTAAATGTGGTGTTTCTTTATGTTCTGCGATCAATACATTAATGTCTTCTTTGCTTAAAAAAGTAAATATCTTGATATATTTCTCTGAATCTTCATCAGTAGAATTTAACCAATATTGGTAAAACTTATAAGGAGAGGTTCTTACTGAATCTAACCAAACATTTCCTCCTTCACTTTTTCCAAATTTTGTTCCGTCTGCTTTGGTAACCAAAGGCACCGTAATTGCATATGCTTTTCCTTGTGCTTTTCTACGGATTAATTCTGTTCCGGTGGTAATATTTCCCCATTGATCAGACCCCCCCATTTGTAATCTACAGTTTTTCTCTTTGTATAAATGATAGAAATCGTATCCTTGAAATAGTTGGTATGTGAACTCTGTAAAACTCATACCATCTGTGTTTTCACCAGAAATACGTTTTTTTACAGAATCTTTTGCCATCATGTAATTTACGGTGATGTGTTTTCCTGTATCGCGAACAAAATCAATTAACGAAATGTCTTTCATCCAATCGTAATTATTTACCAACTCTGCAGGGTTTTCAGAAGTAGATTCGTTAAAATCTAAAAAACGTTCTAACTGTCCTTTTACACCAGCAATATTTTTTGCCAATGTCGCTTCGTCTAATAAATTACGTTCTGCAGATTTACCAGATGGATCTCCAACCATTCCGGTTGCACCTCCAACTAATGCGATAGAAGAATGACCAGCCCGTTGAAAATGCATTAAAATAATGATTTGTACCAAACTACCAATGTGTAAAGAATCTGCTGTTGGATCAAATCCAATATATCCAGCAGTTTTATTTTCTAGTAAATAATTTTCTGTATCTGGCATGATATCGTGTAATAATCCTCGCCAACGTAATTCTTCTACAAAGTTTGTCATGGTCTCTAATTTATAAGACAGCAAAGATACTTTTATCATTCAAAAAAAACTACTTTAGCTAATACGAATTTATCAAGCAAAAGTTTAGAACATTTATTATGATTTTAGTTACTGGAGGAACAGGTTTGGTAGGATCTCATTTACTCTATCATTTAGCGTTAGAAAATGATGCTATTAAGGCTGTTTATAGAACAGAATATAGTTTAGAAAAGGTGAAAAATGTGTTCTCTTATTATTCTGATAATGTGGATGATTTATTTTCTAAAATTGAATGGATTCTTGCAGATGTAACAGATGTTCCATCCTTAGAAATTGCTTTTATAGATGTTACTTTTGTGTATCATTGTGCTGCTGTAGTTTCTTTTGATTCTAGAGAATATAGAATGATGCGTCAAGTAAACATTGATGGCACGGCAAATGTGGTAAACTTGTCTATTGATAAGAAAATTAAGAAGCTTTGCTTTGTTAGTTCAATTGCTGCTGTTGGAGATTCCATTCATAATAATACCGTAACCGAAGAAAACGAATGGGATGTTGCTGGGAATAATTCAGGATATTCGATTACCAAATACGGGGCAGAAATGGAGGTTTGGCGAGCGAGCCAAGAAGGAATTGATGTTGTTGTTGTGAACCCTGGAGTCATTTTAGGGCCTGGTTTTTGGGAGGTGAATACCGGTTCTATGTTCTCTAAGGTGCATAGAGGGTTTAAATATTATACAGAAGGCGTTACGGGCTTTGTAGGAGTTAATGATGTTGCAAAAGTGATGTTATTACTAATGAAAAGTAGCTTTAAAAATGAACGTTATATTTTGGTGTCAGAAAATGTTTCATTTAGAGAGGTTTTTAATTTAATAGCAAAAGGGTTTGATAGAAAAATTCCCACAATAAAAATTTCGAAATCCTTAACAACTATTGCTTGGAGGGTAGATTTTATTTTGTCGAAACTTACAGGGAAACGACAGAAATTAACAAAAGAGGCATCTAAATCGTTGCATAGAAAAACGTACTATTCTTCTGAAAAATTATTCGCTAGTACCACATTTGAGTTTGAACCAATAAAACATGTGGTTGATAAAACATGTGGTTTATTTTAAGTTCCTTTTATTAATAGAACTAGCACGTTTAATGGAGTCTTTCATGCTTTTCTTTTTATCTAAATCCTTTTTTTTGTTTTCTAAGTTTTGTTTTATGTTTTTATATATTTCATTATATAAATCAATTTCCGAAGTGTAATATAAATTGCTTGTTGCAAAACGCGAACTATCAATTTTATATTTTTTATATACAAATGGTATGTAATTTACCTTTGCCTCTGCAATAGAATTTTTTTCGTAAAAGGCAGACGAGGCTATAAAAAGATCAGTTAAAAGAGAGGTCATTGTATCCTTCGGAATTAAATCTTTAGGTTTCTCATAAATAGAATTACTGGTGCAAGAAACCAATACAATAACACCCAAAAAGAATACGAGTTTCTTCATTTTATGATCTGTTAAATAACAATCGTTCACCTTTAATTTTTTCATTAAAAATACCGTTATCATACATTAAGTTACCATTGACAAAAGTATGTGTAATTGTTGATGAAAACGTTGTACCTTCAAATGGAGACCAACCGCACTTGTACAATACATTGTCTTTAGAAACGGTATTTGATTTATTGGTGTCAATTAAAACTAAATCGGCAAAATAGCCTTCTCTAATAAAACCTCTTTTTTCTATTTGAAATATTTTTGCAGGATTATGCGACATTTTTTCAACTGCTTTTTCAATAGAAATTACTCCGTCTTTTACTTTTTCTAAAATTGCATTTAAAGCATGTTGTACTAAAGGGCCACCACTTGGTGCTTTTGTATACACGTTTTCTTTTTCTTCTAGCGTATGTGGTGCATGATCTGTAGCAATAATATCAATACGATCGTCTAATAATGCTTTCCACAAACCAGCTCTATCACTTTCTGATTTTACTGCAGGATTCCATTTGATAAATGTTCCTTTTTCATCATAATCTTTATCAGAAAACCATAAATGATGTACACAAACTTCTGCAGTTATTTGCTTTTCTTCTAACGGAATGTCGTTTCTAAATAAGTGTGTTTCTTTTTCTGTTGATAAATGAAAAACGTGTAACCTTGCTCCTGTTTTCTTAGCGAGTTCTATTGCTTTTGATGAAGACAGGTAACAAGCTTCTTCGCTTCTAATTATTGGATGAAATTTTAAAGGAATATCATCTCCATAAATAGCTTTGTAATGTGCTGTATTTTTTCTAATCGTTGCTTCATCCTCACAATGTACTGCGATTAACATTTTTGTTGATGAAAATATTTTCTCTAACACTTCTTCATTGTCTACCAACATATTTCCTGTAGACGAACCTAGGAATAATTTAATTCCGGCCACATTTTTAGGATTGGTTTTTAAAACTTCTTCTAAATTATCATTTGTACCACCAAACATAAAAGAATAGTTGGCATATGAAGAATTTGAGGCAATTACAAACTTGTCTTCTAATAATTGTTGGTTTGTAGCTTGTGGAACCGTGTTGGGCATCTCGATAAAAGATGTAATCCCTCCAGCAACGGCAGCTTTACTTTCTGTAGCAATATTTGCTTTGTGGGTTAAACCGGGTTCTCTAAAGTGTACTTGATCGTCAATAAACCCAGGTATTAGGTACTTCCCATCAGCAGCAATTACTTTTGTGTTTTCTGATGCAGTAATACTTTCAGAAATCTCTTTTATGATGTTGTTTTCTATTAAAAGATCTCCTTTAAAAACCTTGTTTTCGTTTACAATGAGAGCGTTTTTTATCAGTATAGAGTTCATGGTTATTTTTGTTATTTAGGTAATCCTTTAAATCTTAATTTTAAGACACCAAAAAGAGCCTCGTATACAATTGATCCGCTCATTTTTGACTCTCCAAGTGTTCTGTCAGTAAAAATTACTGAAACTTCTTTTATTTTGAATTTATGTTTCCAAGCCTTGAATTTCATCTCTATTTGAAATGCATAGCCTACAAACCTAATTTCATCTAACTTAATTGTTTCTAAAACTTTTCTTTTGTAACAAACAAAACCAGCTGTAGTGTCGTGAATAGGAATTCCGGTGATAAAACGAACGTATTTTGATGCAAAATATGAAAGTAAAACACGTTTCATTGGCCAATTTACGACATTCACTCCTTTAGAATATCGAGATCCAATTGATAGATCTGCATTGTCAACAGTACAAGCATTGTATAGGTGAATTAAATCTGTTGGATTGTGAGAGAAATCAGCATCCATTTCAATAATATAATCATACTTTTTTTCTATAGCCCATTTAAATCCATGAATATAAGCCGTCCCAATTCCATTCTTTTCAAGGCGTTTTTCAATAAATAATCGACCGTTAAATTCATTTTGTAAGCCAGTTACAATGGCAAAAGTTCCATCTGGAGAATTGTCATCAACAACTAAAATATGGAATGCCTTATCTTGATTAAAGACAGCTCTAATGATGGATTCTATATTTTCCTTTTCGTTGTAAGTAGGAATTATTACTAAAACGTCAGACATATTTTATTTCGATAATATAAAAATAAGAGTAACAAAGATACGCTAATTTATCACTAATTTTGTGTTATAATATTCATAAATAAGTCAAATGCAAGCAGTAGAACGTGTAGTTATTTCTAACAATTGGGTAACCCTTGTTTTTGTAATTGCTTTGGTGTTGCTTTTTGTGCTAAAAACGACACACCAATCTAAATTGATTGAACTTTCTAAAGCTTTCTTTGTGAAGGGGTTTATCGAAAAAAAAATCGAAGAAAAAGAAACTCCTTTTACATTATTTAATTGCTTGCTTTTTATTTTTTCAGCAATTGTATTTTCGCTATTGATTTTAGTGGTACTAGGTTTTGTTTTTGATCTTGAGTTGTTTATCCGTATTTTGTGTGGGGTGATGTTGTATTTGCTTTTCTTTGATATTTTAAATTTTTTACTTGGTAAATTATTCAACATAAGAAATGAAGTCGCTTATTTCGTTATTGCTAAAAAAACATATGTATACAATACAGCGATGTGGTTATTTCCTTTCTTGGTAGTTGCTATGTATGGTTTTGATAATTTATATTTCATTTCAAGTGTGTTTCTTTTTTTATTTGGAGTGAGTGTTGTTTTAATGGTTTTTAATAACAAAAACTTGATTCTTAATAAGTTGTTTTATTTTATTTTGTATCTTTGCGCCCTTGAAATAGCTCCATTATTAATTATTTATAAGATAATGGTATAAAAAGAAAATGTATGAAAGTGAAAACAATATTGGTGTCACAGCCAGCCCCTAAAACAGAAACTTCACCATATTTTGATCTTTCTGAAAAACAAAAAGTAAAAATCGACTTTAGGTCTTTCATTCATGTTGAAGGTGTAGAGGTAAAGGAAGTAAGAGCTCAAAAAGTAGATTTAAATAATTTCACAGCAATAATATTGACAAGTAGAAATGCGGTTGATAATTTTTTTAGAATAGCTGAAGAGATGCGTTTTAAGGTGCCAGACAGCTTAAAATATTTTTGCCAATCAGAAGCTGTAGCATTTTATTTACAAAAGTATGTTGTGTACAGAAAACGTAAAATTTACGTAGGAACTAGAACCTTTCCTGAGCTTTGTAAATTGATAAAGAAACACAAAGATGAGAAGTTCTTATTGCCATCTTCAGATAAATTAAAAGCGTTAATTCCTTTAGAACTAGATAAACTTGCTGTAGATTGGAAACAAGCTATTTTGTATAAAACAGTGGTAAGTGATTTATCTGATTTAGAGAATGTTATGTATGATATCTTAGTGTTTTTTAGTCCGTCAGGAATTGACTCTTTATTTAAGAATTTCCCAGGGTTTAAGCAAAATGATACAAGAATTGCTGTGTTTGGTAATTCTACGGTTAAAGCAGCAACAGAAGCTGGTTTAAAATGTGATATTACAGCTCCGACGCCGGAAACACCATCTATGACTATGGCCTTAGATAATTATATTAAAGGAGTGAATAAAAAATAATTTATTCTGAACTTGTTTAAGAAATTTTTATAAATATATAAACCGAGCAGATTGCTCGGTTTTTTTATGCAAATAAAGTAGCAAAAGCTTCTTCTATCTTGCCCACTTCTACTAGTTTTATAGTGTGGTTTTTAGTGGTAATTTTATTATATTTTGATGTTACAAAGGTTTTATATCCAAGCTTCTCAGCTTCAAGTATACGTTGATCAATTTTTGAAACAGGTCTAATTTCTCCAGCCAAACCTACTTCCGCTGCAAAACAAACATGCGGAGAAATAGCGATGTCTTGATTTGAAGATAAGATGGCTGCAACTACTGCTAAATCAATTGCAGGGTCGTCTACATTAATTCCGCCAGTAATATTTAAAAAGACGTCCTTTGCACCTAGTTTAAAGCCGGCTCTTTTTTCTAGAACAGCTAAAATCATATTCAATCTTTTTAGATTGTATCCAGTTGTAGAGCGCTGAGGTGTTCCGTATACAGCCGTGCTGACTAAAGCTTGAATTTCTATCATTAATGGACGAATTCCTTCTAAAGTAGAAGCTATTGCAGTTCCGCTTAAGTCATCGTCTTTTTTAGAAATTAAAATTTCTGAAGGATTTGAAACTTCTCGTAATCCGTCAGATAGCATTTCGTAAATCCCTAATTCAGCAGTAGATCCAAAACGGTTTTTTTGAGCTCTTAATATTCTGTATGCATGATTCTGATCTCCTTCAAATTGTAAAACAACATCTACCATGTGTTCTAGAATTTTTGGGCCAGCAATTTGCCCTTCTTTATTGATGTGCCCAATTAATAAGACAGGGGTTTCTGTTTCTTTAGCGAATTTTATCAATTCGGCAGTTGTTTCTCTAATTTGAGAAATACTACCGGGAGATGCTTCAATAGTATCTGTATAGAGTGTCTGAATTGAATCAATCACTAAAAATTCAGGCTGGACATCTTCAATGTTTTTAAAAATTTTCTGTGTATTTGTTTCCGTTAAAATCAAACAACTGGAATTTGATGAATCAATTCTGTCTGCTCTCATTTTAATTTGAGATTGACTCTCTTCTCCAGAAACGTACAATACTTTTTGGGAGATAGACAACGCAATTTGTAGTAGTAAAGTAGATTTACCAATTCCAGGTTCACCACCTAACAATGTTACAGATCCTTTTACCAATCCGCCTCCTAAAACGGTGTCCAATTCGTTATTGTTTGTTTGAATTCTTTCTTCAGGGTTTAACTGAATTTCATCTATTCGTAATGGAACTGCTTTTGTTTTTGAGGCTGTTGATTGTTTCCATACTCTTTTTTCTTCTTTTTGAATTACTTCTTCTACAATGGTATTCCACTCGTTACAAGTATTACATTGCCCGGTCCATTTTGCAGATTGTGCTCCGCAGTTTTGACAAAAAAAAGAAGTTTTTACTTTAGCCATTTAAAATAAATTGAAGGTTTGAAAGTCTCAAAGTTACAAAGTAATCTTGATATTAGTCTTTTGATTTTATTGAAAGTGAGAAACTGTTGCGTTAGTGATTGAATGATGTGTTTGAGCTCTTTTTTGAGCTGCTTATTTTTTCAGCACGAAGAAAAAGCGAGTAATGAAAGCGCGGTTTTGGTCCTGATTGCTTTCAGGACAAAAGAACTCCCAAAAATTACTTACTCTTATTGTAAATAGGTAAGAATAAAAATGCCAAACCACCAGCAATAATAATCATAGCGGTTTGTGCTGTCCACATAATCCATCCAAAAGCAGTTGCAGGTTCGTTATCTACGCCGAATAAAGCCAGTGCGCCAGCTACGGCAATTGGATACAAACCAACGCCTCCATTTGTTGCAGCAATGCTAAATCCACCAGCAATAAATCCGATTAGAATTCCACCAAAAGGAACTTGTAAACCTTCAATTGCAGGGATGGTTGCCCAGAACATGGCTACATACATTGCCCAAATAAAAACAGTATGAAAAATGAAAGCCCATTTGTTTTTCATTTTAAAAATACTCGTAACACCTTCGGCTAAGCCCGTCACAAAAGTTTTTACTTTTAAAGCGAAACTTGAGGTTGCTTTTTTTATGTATCTAGTAAAAAGAACAAAAGCAATGATCAATCCGCCTAAGATGAAAATGATTTTTATTGGGTTGAAATTCTTGGTAAGTAATTCGTAAATAAAATCAAATTGTACAAACAAAGTAATTGTAATGATAACAAGCATCATTATCAAATCTGCAATTCTTTCGGCAACAATGGTTCCGAAACCTTTCTCGAAAGGGATGTTTTCATAGTTTGTCATCACAGCAGCTCTAGAGACTTCTCCTGCTCTTGGTATTGCTAGGTTTACTAAATAACCTACTAAAACAGCTAAGGTGCTGTTTATAAATTTAGGTTTAAAACCTAACGGTTCTAGCATGAATTTCCAACGATAAGCTCTAGATAAATGACTTAAGATTCCGAAAAATAAGCCCAAGCATATCCAACTGTATTTTGCGTTTTGGAAATAAGTTACTAAGGTTGAAATTGAGATTTTAGAAAGAGAATACCAAACTAAAAAACCACCAAAAATTAATGGAAGCACAATCTTTAATATTTTCTTCATAGCAATTTCAATTATATTTAAGTTAAGGTGTTGTCAGTTTCGTTTGGAAAAACAAGAGAAGGTTTAAAGGTCTTTGCTTCTTCTAAATCCATAAATGCGTAGGTGATTAATATTAAAACATCGCCTACAGCAACTCTTCTGGCAGCAGCACCGTTTAAAGTAATTTCGCCACTACCTCTTTTTCCTGGAATCGCGTAGGTCTCTAAACGTTCACCGTTGTTATTATTAACTATCTGTACTTTTTCTCCCTCTATTACTTTAGCTGCATCCATAAGATCAAGATCTATGGTGATACTTCCAATGTAATTTAAATCAGCTCCGGTTACTTTAACCCTGTGAATTTTTGATTTTACTACTTGCACTAACATGCGGTAAAAATAAAACTTTTAAATTTATTTTATCGTTAATAAAATTAAAAACAGTGATTCTTTTTTAATAGCAAGACGATAGTTTATTTGGGGTCAATTTCCTTATGCTTGCGTCTAAATAAAAAAGGAATTTCTAATTTAATACCTCGTATTATTGTGAGAGGTAGTTTAGTTGATAGAAAGGTTGTCTATAAGTCTTACTTTATCAGCAAAAACAGCAATAAAAACACGGTTTTTTTCCTTTGGATTTAATTTTTTTGGAGTGACCAATGTCTTTTCTTCAGCTATAGTGAAATACTCTAACTCTAAAATAGAATGATTTTTAAATTCATTTTTAACAAAAAGAGTTACTTCTTCTATTGTTTTAAATTTTGACTGTTCAACTGCTTTTTTTAAAGTTTGATGGATTAGTGGAGCAGCGTTCCTTTGGGTTTCATTTAGACGGGTATTTCTTGAACTCATTGCTAATCCGTCTTTTTCTCTGAAAATAGGGCAGCCAATAACTGAGACAGGTAAATTTTCTTTTTCAGCTAATTTTTTTACAATCTGAAGTTGTTGAAAATCTTTTTCGCCAAAATAAGATTTTGTTGGAGTAATAATTTCAAAAAACGCTTGGATAATAGTTGCCACACCATCAAAATGTCCGGTTCTAAATGCTCCTTCCATTTGGTGTTCAATTCCGTCAAAAGAATACGATTTTGAACTGACGTTATCAGAGTATATTTCCTCTACGGTTGGTGTAAAAACAATGTCGCACCCCGATTTCTCAAGTAATTGAAGGTCTCTTTCTAAGTTTTTGGGGTATTTTTTTAAATCTTCCGGTTTGTCAAATTGTGTAGGATTTACAAAAATGCTAACAACAGTAATATCATTCTCTTTATTAGAAAAATCGACCAAAGATATGTGTCCTTCGTGTAAAGCGCCCATGGTTGGAACAAACCCAATTTGTTTATTTTTTTGTTTAACTAAAGATAAACAGTGTTTTAAAGCGTCCTTTTTTTTGAAAATTTGCATGTTAAGTACCTATGAAATGTGTGCAAACTTACTATTTTAACACGAATTTAGCATAAAAAAGTGTACTTTTGCACTTCTTTTAAAAGCGATTGATTTAATGAAAGACAAGAGAATTTTATATGTTTCTTCTGAGGTAGTACCATATTTACCAGAAACAGAAATGGCATCAACAGCATTTAATGCTGCAAGAAAAGCACATTCTAAAGGGGTTCAAACACGTATTTTTATGCCAAGATTTGGTGTGATAAACGAGAGAAGGCACCAATTGCATGAAGTAATTAGATTGTCAGGGATGAATTTAATAATTAATGACATGGACATGCCATTGATTATAAAAGTTGCGTCAATTCCTAAAGAGAGAATGCAAGTTTATTTTATTGATAACGATGAGTATTTTAAACGTAAAGCAATCTTTACCGATGAAGATGATCAATTGTTTGATGACAATGATGAAAGAGCAATCTTCTTTGCTAAAGGAGTTATAGAAACAGTGAAAAAATTAAACTGGGCGCCAGATATTATTCATGTTCATGGATGGATGGCCTCACTTTTACCATTATATTTAAGAGAATTTTATAAAGAAGAACCACTTTTTACAGAAAGTAAAATAGTTACTTCTATTTACAATAATGATTTTGAAGGAACGTTAAATTCTTCATTAGCAGATAAAATAAGATTCGATAAAATTGATGAAGATAAAATAACCACAATTACTTCACCTAGCCATACTAATATCCTTAAAAGTGCAATTGAAAATTCTGATGCAATAATTAAAGGAAGCGAAAGTATTTCTGATGATTTGACAAACTTTATTGTTGATAAAAACATTCCGGTTTTAGAATATCAAACAGAAGAGACACTTACCGAAGCTTATTTAGAATTTTATGCTAACGAAATTTTAGCAGAGTAACAACAATTTATATTTATAGAAATGGCAAAAAGAGGGCTATATATTAGTGCGTTTATTATTTTTTTAATTGGTGTAATTTCTTGTGAAAAGGACTTTACAGATGTGAATTCATCACTGATAAGCAACACTAAGTTTGATATTGGGTCAGAGGTTTTTGAAGTTGAAGTTTCAAACAAGGAAATTACGAGTGTTAGGGCTGATGGGCTTTCTTTAACCGGAGGAGCCTTGGGAGAATACCTTTTAGGAGTGTACAACAATGATAAGTACGAGAAAATAGAAGCGTCAATGGTATCAAGATTAACTATTGAATCTGATATTAAACTGCTAGAAGAGATATACCCAGATGTTGAAATAAATATTACTGTAGATACAGCTTATTTAAAATTACCTTACCACGCAACTCTTAAGGCAAGTACTGCTAATGAGTTTACTTTAGATTCTATAATTGGAGATCAAACAAAAGCGTTTAATGTAAATATTTTTCAAATAGATACGTATTTAAGTGAGTTAAACCCTGTTGATCCTTCAAAGACGAATAACTATTTATCTAATGCAAGTTATGATAAGATTGGAGCAAATTTGGTTGCTGAACCTAACTATAAATTTATTCCAAATAAGAACGATACCGTTGCTTATATTAAAAGAAGACTTAGTACTGGACCAATTTATGATACAGACACAATAAAGCTAACAAATAAAAACCCATTTGCAAGAATCCCATTAAATGAAGACGAGATAAAACGTTTGTTTATTGATGAGTACGAGTCTCCAGAGTTGTCTTCTCAAAATGCATTCGATAATTATTTTAGAGGACTTTATGTTGAAGCATCTGGGGAAGAAGGTTCATTAATATCTTTTGACTTAACAAATAGTGTAGCGGATTTAAAGCCTTCAGTAGAGATTTATTATACCGGTACAATAATTAGAGATGGTGTTGTTGTGGATACAATCAAAAGAAGTAATACTTTTTTGCTATCAAACTTTAGTACAAATGTGTACAAAATGAACGATAGAACCTATCCGGTTAATAAAAATGTTGTTATTCAAGGTGCTGCAGGAAGTATGGCTCAGGTAAAACTGTTTGGAGAAGATGCTGATGGAAATGGAATTGCTGATAAAATAGAAGAATTACGAGCAAAAAACTGGTTGGTAAACGACGCATCATTAACTTTTTATGTTGATCAAGAAATTGTGGAATATGATACAATATCAACACCTTTTAAATTGTTTCTGTTTAAAGACACAGATAATAATCCAATACAAATTAAAGATTTGATCACAGAAGGGCCAAGTATTTATGGGGGAGATTTAAAGCTTATTGATAAAAAACCGAACAAGTATACTTTTAGAATAACAGATTATGTTTCTGATATTTTAAGTGGTAAAAGTGATAAAAACCCCGTTCTTGGATTGAAAGTGTATAATTCATCTGACCTTCCAACAACTCAAACAGATACAATTGTTAGACCTTATGGTTGGAATCCTAAGGCGGTAACTCTTTTAAATCATTTCATAGAAAATGGAGATAGAAGAACGCAATTAAAGATTTCATATACAATTAGAAAAGAATAAAAAGAATAAAAAGAATAAAAAGCTATGTGTGGAATTACAGGGTATATTGGATATAGAGATGCTTATCCAATTGTAGTTAAAGGGTTACAAAGACTTGAGTACAGAGGGTATGATAGTGCTGGTATTATGATGTATGATGGTGAAACTATCAGTATTTCAAAAACCAAAGGAAAGGTGGCTGATTTAGAGGTAATCACTGATAATGACGAATCAAGAAAAAAAGGGAGTATTGGAATTGGTCACACTCGTTGGGCAACTCATGGTGTGCCAAATGATGTAAATTCGCATCCACATTCTTCAATGTCTGGAGATTTAGTAATTGTGCATAATGGAATTATTGAAAATTACGACACTCTAAAAAAAGAATTAATATCGAGAGGCTATACTTTTCAAAGTGATACTGACACTGAAGTTTTAATTAATTTAATTGAAGAGGTAAAAAAACAAGAAAACTGTAAGTTGGGTAAAGCTGTTCAAATTGCTTTAACACAGGTTATAGGCGCATATGCAATCGCTGTATTTGATAAAACAAAGCCAAACGAAATTATTGTAGCGAGATTGGGTAGTCCAATTGCAATCGGAATTGGAAAAGATAATACAGAGTTTTTTGTTGCTTCTGACGCTTCGCCATTCATAGAGTATACAAAAGAAGCCATTTATTTAGAAGATGAGGAAATGGCTATTATCAAACTAAATAAGGGGATAAAAGTTCGTAAAATTAATGATGATTCTTTGGTGGACACTAAAACACAAGAATTGCAATTAAGTTTAGAGCAAATAGAAAAAGGAGGATATGATCACTTTATGTTAAAAGAGATTCATGAGCAACCTAAAGCAATTATAGATACTTATAGGGGAAGAATGCTTGCCAATCAGGGGATTATTAGGATGGCTGGTGTTGATGATCATATGGGGAGGTTTTTAAATGCCGAAAGAATCATAATTGTTGCTTGCGGAACATCATGGCATGCTGGGTTAGTAGCTGAATATTTATTTGAAGATTTAGCAAGAATACCAGTAGAAGTAGAGTATGCATCAGAATTTAGATATAGAAACCCGATTATTACAGAAAAAGATGTTGTAATTGCAATCTCCCAGTCAGGTGAAACAGCAGATACTTTAGCAGCAATTAAATTAGCGAAATCTAAAGGAGCTTTTGTTTTTGGTGTTTGTAACGTTGTAGGTTCATCTATTGCAAGAGAAACTCATGCAGGAGCTTATACACATGCGGGTCCAGAAATTGGAGTAGCATCAACTAAAGCATTTACAACTCAAATTACAGTATTGTCATTAATTGCATTGAAATTAGGTAAGGCTAAAGGGAAGATTTCTAAAACTCTTTTTCAATCCTATTTGCAAACATTGCAGTTAATTCCAAAGAAAATAGAAGACCTATTAAAAATTGACGAGCAAGTAAAGGAAATAGCAAGTGTTTATAAAGATGCACCAAACTGTTTGTATCTAGGAAGAGGTTTTAACTTCCCTGTTGCGCTAGAAGGCGCATTAAAGTTAAAGGAGATTTCTTATATTCATGCAGAAGGATATCCAGCTGCTGAAATGAAGCATGGACCAATTGCTCTAATTGATGAAAATATGCCAATTTTTGTGATTGCAACTAGCAAAGGTCATTATGAAAAAGTAGTAAGTAACATTCAAGAAATAAAGGCTAGATCTGGTAAGATTATTGCGGTTGTTACAGAAGGAGATACGCAGGTAAAAGAAATTGCTGATCATGTTATTGAAATTCCTGATACGGAAGAAGCATTTACGCCATTGTTGACAACAATCCCTTTACAGTTATTGTCATATCATATAGCGGTAATGTTGGGTAAAAATGTAGATCAACCTAGAAATTTAGCAAAGTCGGTTACTGTAGAGTAATTGTATTCTAAAATAGAATTATACTAAAAGACTCAGCTAATTAGCTGAGTCTTTTTATTTATATCTTGTCATGAATTTTTGTGTGGTTTCCATCATTCCAAATAGTTAAAATATCTGTAGCAACAGAAGCGCCGCTACCAGCTGCAATTGCGAACTGACTCCGCCAGCCAGCAATCGTTCCGCAAACGTAAAAATTCTCTTTTATTAGGTGATTGTTGTTGTTAAGTTCAATTCTGTCTTTTCTGATATTTGCTCTTTGATGAGGCTCCACATAGTCTTCTAACCCTTTTATGGTGAGAGTATTCGAATAGTTTAAAGCAATAACAACCGTTTTGCACGAATAAGTGTTCTTGTTGGTTGTAATATTAATCTCATAATTAGATGATGTTATTACAGTCACTTTTTCATCTTCAATTTGATCAATATGTGGGTATGATTCTGTGAGTTGTCTTTTGCCATTGGTTAAAATATCTGAGCCAAGTGTTCCTTTTTCTAGGCCTAAAACATTATTCAACAAAGCACTTTGTAAATGAGACGCTTTTTGGTGGATGATAATTCCGATTTTTTTATTTTTAGCAAAATTCTTGTTTTTTGCAGATCCTAAAATCAAAGCACATTGCAAGCCCGCAACACCACCGCCAATTATTAATACATCAAAATCTACCATTAAAACAACTCTTTAATGTTTGCAGCGAAAAGTTTTACGGCTATTGCAAGTAATATTACTCCAAATATTTTTCTAATAATATTAATTCCGTTTGCGCCAATTATTTTTTCAATCCTAGAAGATGTTTTTAATACAATATAAATAACCATCACATTTAATAGAACAGCAATAATAATGTTCTCTATGTGAAATTCTGCTCTAAGTGAAAGTAATGTAGTTAAACTACCAGGTCCAGCAATCAAAGGGAATGCTAACGGAAAAACAGAAGCAGTAATCGCAGAACCTTCTTCTTCTTTATATAAGGTAATACCTAAAATCATTTCTAAGGCAATAAAGAACAAGATAAATGACCCAGCAACGGCAAAAGAATTTACATCAACCCCAATAAGTGAGAGAAGGCTTTTTCCTAAAAACAAAAAAACAATCATAATTATACAGGCTATAATTGCCGCTTTTCCAGATTGAATTTGACCGGCTTTTTTACGTAAATCAATTACAATAGGAATGTTTCCAATAATATCAATAACAGCAAAAAGAACCATAAAAGCTGTGAAAATTTCTTTTATATTAAATTCCATAATAACAATAGTTTTAATAGGTTGGTTTATAGACTAAGTTTTAGTAAAGATAAAGAATTAGAGAAAAATAAATGTATTTTTGCAAAATGTTTCAATTAGGAAAAACCATAGTTTCAGAGAATATTATTGATAAAGATTTTGTGTGCAATCTTTCTGCTTGTAAAGGTGCCTGTTGTGTCGATGGAGATGCAGGAGCTCCTTTAGAAAAAGAAGAAACTAAAATCTTAGAAGAAATATATCCAATAGTTAAACCCTTTTTAAGGCAAGAAGGAATTGATGTAATTGAAAAAGAAGGTACGTGGATAACAAGTGATTTTGGAGAGTTAGAAACTCCATTAATTAACGGTGCAGACTGTGCCTATGTGATTTTTGATGAAAACAAGACTGCTTTGTGCGCTATAGAAGAAGCATACAATCAGGGAGTTATTGATTGGAAAAAACCAGTTTCATGTCATTTGTATCCAATTAGAGTAAGAGAATACAGTGAGTTTTCTGCTGTAAATTACGATAAATGGGAAATTTGTGATGACGCATGTTCTCTAGGTAAAGAATTGCAAGTGCCCGTTTATAAATTTGTAAAACAGGCATTGGTTCGAAAATTTGGAGAAGATTGGTATGCTGAATTAGAAAATGTAGCAGAAAAGCATTTGGCTAAGTAAATTTAGTACCTTTACATTAAAAACAAACTCATAATTATGAAAAAAGTAATATACATACTGTTCTTATCATTAATTGTAACATCATGTGATAGTTTAGGAGAGTTGTTAGAATTGAAAGTTGAAAATAGTTTGACAGAGTCTATCACTGCAACTGTACCTCAAACAAGCAATGTTCCTGCTGTATTTAATTTGTCCAGAACCGTTGATTTAAATTCTGGTGATTTAGCGCAGTATAAAGACCAAATAACAGCTATAAAAATTAATTCTCTTACTTATAAGTTTAAGGATTTTACAGGTAATACTGCAGGGGTAATTTCTACAGGGACTTTAAAATTCGATGATGTGGTTTTGGACGAGTTGATAGATTTTAATATTTCTGATGCTGCTACTGCTGGAACTTTATTTGGAATTACAGATGAGGTAAGGTTGAATCAAATAGCTTCTAATTTTGTTAACAATTCAGAATCAACGGTTCTGTTATCTGGTTCTGTCTTATCAGAAGATGGCGGTATGGAATTTAAAGTAGAAGTATTTAT
>Ga0209395_1001804_pt1 | contig 29340 bp, 26 predicted proteins | sample GOMGulsemesocosm_3_FD_184635 | JGI IMG/M metagenome (GOLD analysis project Ga0209395, IMG submission 184635) | Methane-oxidizing microbial communities from mesocosms in the Gulf of Mexico - GOM9D Gulf of Mexico (SPAdes) (version 2) | ecosystem: Environmental > Aquatic > Marine > Cold seeps... | reverse complement strand
AGAGCATCAATCATAGTCCCCATTTGGTCGCTGGCGTTTTTAATACGTTTAATCTGTTTATGTTGGAAGGTAGTAGGTTCGCTTTTAGTGAGTAGATCACTCGATCCCTTGATGATAGTAAGGGGCGTTCGTAGCTCATGACTGGCATAGCGAGAAAATGCCTGCTCGCGTTTAATAAGCAGTTGTATCTCTGAACGGTAGGTATTAAGCCGCTGTGTTAATATTTGAAACTCAATGGCGGCACTCGCTGAGATTTCAAACGACAGCAGGGATTCTCCCGATAGCTGTTCTAACTGACGGGCAATACTGTTTACAGGCTCTATTAAGTGTTTTGATAATCGATAGAGCAAGCCAGAAAAGATGAGCATTAATACCGTGACTAGCGAAATCACAATAGCGCCTGAAAATATAAAGTCATCGCGATTTAACCCGACCTTGTCAGATTGCGCCAACAAGATCAGCGGCATCTTTTTACCATCAATATAGTAATACCCGATATACATCATATGGGGTAGGGGGTTTAATGCCTCGCCGACTTCACCGAGAAAGCTCTCCTTACCTAATGCAAATGATTTGTAAGGTTTGGGCAGTAAGTTAATGTCGTTATAGGCCATGGTTAAAGCATCAATTTTAATTTCACCACTTTCGCCCTTTATAAAGCGTTCGCTAGCCTCATCTCGATCGATAAGTAAGCGCCGCTCACCTAATTGATCTTCCGACCAATGCAGCGCTACTATAAATACCAAAAAGGTGACAGCGCCTAGAATAATCGAAATAGTGGTAAAAAATAGCGCTAATCGGCCCGTGATGGTTTTAGTGCTGTTTAGAAATCGGTTAAGCATTATTATTCCTCTAAACGGAACCCTATTTTTGGGATGGTTGTTAACATAGGGGTCGCAAAGGGTTTGTCGAGTTGGTTACGCAACTGATAAATATGGCTGCGAAGTACATCGTTATCAGGTTCATTTTCTTGCCATAATTGACTGGAAATCTCTTCTCGGCTAACCACTTCTGGTGCTTTTGTGCATAACAACTCTAGAATGGTATAAGTCGTTGGGTTAAGAGCAAGTAATTTTTCCTGGCGATAGGCTTTACGTGCTTTTTGATCAATTCTAAGTTCACCAAACTGAATAGCAGAGTGAGTCACTTTACCTTTATAGCGCCTCACTAAAGCATTCATTCTCGCCTCTAATATTTCCAGATCAAAAGGCTTGGTTAAATAATCATCAGCACCATGTTTAAAACCATTAAGCATATCTTCCCTATTATCGAGAGCGGTGAGCATTAACACGGGGGTATTGTTGCCAGCGTCTCTTAAACGATTACACAACGTTAAACCGTCCATTCTTGGCAGCATAAGATCCAATAAAATGATATCGAAACGGCTTTGCTGCGCGAGTTGCAAACCCAATTCGCCATTATCAGCATAATCGAGTTCCATTTCTAAATATTCAAAGTAATCGAATAGCATGCTGGCAACTTCTCGGTTATCTTCCACTAATAGAATTTTCTTCATTGCGCTCTCTTACATTCGGTGGTTTTAAAAGTTGCTGCTTAGGCGTGTAGAGTAGAAATATTACAAAGTTTATTTCGATAAGATGTTAGCCCTGCGCTGATGTTATCACACAGGGCGAGTGTAAAATTAGATATGTTTAGCTAAGAAACGGGTAATTGAATCTGCCGCCTCTTGGCCTTCAGGGCAATGCCCATCATCACCATAAAACTCAACCACACCTTGGCTCGAAAGCGCCGCTGTGTATTGCATGTCTTTTGCTGAAGCCACCCTATCGCCTGATGTATTAATGACTAACATAGGAATATCCATTCTCGTTTTACCGTCAAAGTAACCTTTGGTTTTTAGTGATAGGGGAATCGTTAATTCACCAAAGGATTCAAGATCATGAATATCAGCGCCAATACGAACCCCGAAAGATTGCGCGGTCATTAATGGCAAGCGAGGAAATAATGAGGGCTTAGTTAATACACCATCAACCACAGCACAGCGGGCAACAACGGCTTTCAAAGCAGGGTTATCGATAGCAAATTCTATTAACGGAATACCCGCGCCAGATTGCGACAATACAGCAACGCGTGAGCTATCTAAGCGGCTGTTAGTTTTTACGTAGTTAAGTGCCGCTTCATGGGCAATAGACTCTTTACCTAGCTGCAGGGTGATAGCACTGTTTAAGCCAGCACCTGGCATATCAAAGGTGATAACAGCCGTGCCGTTTTGCACGGTATCATTAAGCGAAGCATGATGCTCAACTAATGATTTATCCACACCACCGGTCCATAAAACAACGGGAGGGCTCACCACGTCTTTAGGCATATGCAATATACCGCTAATCGCACTGCCATTAGCAAGCGGCATAGAGACTCTTTGCGTTTGTTCTCCACGAAGGTTGGCAGCTTTTACATAGGCGGCAACGGCATTATCTAAGGCTTTTAATTCATGGGCTTGGTGAAGGTTTGGGTAGCTTGCAATCATCCAAAAAGTAGCGGCTTTTTGATAGGAGAGTGCAGCTTGCTCCTGTTCTTGTTTTTTAGCCAACTGGTTTAGCTGATTGGCTTGCTTAGAAAATTCAAACGTCCAGTGTCCTATAGTATCAGGGTTCGTTTCATCACGCAGGGGTTTATCTCCCTTAATACGCGCTAATACACTAGCGATCTCTTGTTGCTCTAGGCCCATGGCTTGCCAGCTATCCAAGCGCAATTCTCGATACCAGTGCTCTTGCCCTGCTACAACCAAATCTGTGCCACGGAAATTTTCATGTCCCTGTAGGTTTGTTTGAGAAGATGGTGATTGTTCCTTGGTTGTGTTTGCTGTGGTTGTGCCAGCAGCCAGTGAAGCGGCGATCAGTGATGCTAATAGTAGTTTTTTCATTGTGTTTTCCCTATTTGTTTTGCATCAATATAAAGGGTGTTATGTGAAAAAAATGTGAGTAGGGGTTTGGAGGGGGATGTTATTTATACTACTTATTAAACATATCAATGAAGAGCTAATTGATTAAGTGCAGCCTCAAATTGACGAATGAATATGTCAATCAGGCGTAGAACAAACTCAGTCAAAATAACGAACAAATATTTGTTTTATTGTTTAAATTCAAAGGATTGTAGTGCAGTTTCGACTACGTCGAGTTCATTTCTTTTGGATGAGCTAAAAGAAACGGAAACCAAAGAAAATCTCACCCTACGATTCCCGAAAGATCCCTCCGCAATTCACAAAATTGGCGGCCGCTCAGATAGGCCGTCCATGGCCTAACTTCGCTCTGCGCGGCGTCCTGCCGCTACGCTCGCCAATTTAGTAAATTGCTCCGGCGGTAATCCAAGGGATTTGGTGGCTTCGTAGTGTAGTTTGATATGGGTTTGAATTTATAGAAGATAAGAATCAATTCACTCTGACCCTATTGATCTAACCATTCTGATTGAGGCTTGTTTTTGCTACGAGAAAATTTGGTTTATCTGATAGGCTAGTTATAATTCAGCAATGTGTGTCAGTGTTTCTGGATGGCGCTGTACTAGCTTTAGAAGAGTAATTGCTTGTCCATTGGGGGCGCTGCGGCCCTGTTCCCAGTTTTCTAAAGTGCGAGAAGATGTATGCAGTAAGCGGGCAAAAACGCCACGGGACATGTTAAATTTCTCGCGGATGTTTACTATTTCAATAGGTGAAATATCGAGTTCGCTAACGTCATTCAGCTGGTGGGTTTTAAGGGTCAGCTTGCCATCTGAATGCTCTTTCGCTTCTACAAGCGCTGAGCTTAACTCAGAAAATAAATCACGACTGCTCATTTCTCCATACCTCCATAAAGGTTTTTAACTGCTTTTTCTGGTCTGTGGTTAAATCAGACATTTCGTTCTTTGCGTAAATAGTGAGTAAATAACAGCGCTGCTTTTCATCAAGGAAATAGTAGATTACTCGGGATCCGCCGCGTTTTCCTTTGTTGTTACTTGCCACTCGGATTTTTCGCAGACCACCAGTACCTTGAATCACGTCACCTTGCTTTGGATTGGACATCAGTTCTGTTTGGAAAAGTCTAAACTCTTCATCGCTGAGATGATCATCACGGTGTTTTGCAAATATACTTGATTCAACGAATATGCATTTCATCAAACAACTATACGTAATTAGCGTATAGTTATCAATGTTGAATGTTATTCCAACAAAAGTTAGTACTAATCGATTCACCGTAAGAGGCTGAAGAAGGGGACAATTAGAGGAGTTTTTATGAGTGGATAAACCTTAGATTCTATGCAGTTTTTTAAGCTTTATCTTTTGATTCTAATAATTAGCTTGTAGCTTGTAGCTTGTAGCTTGTAGCTTGTAGCTTGTAGCTTGTAGTTCAAATCAAATAAAATATTCCAACAAATCATTTAAAAACAGCGCCCCACGTTCCGTTGGCGCAATCCTATCTCCCGCATGAATCAATCCATCACGGCGAGCCTTCGCCAAAGCCTTCTCAACACTACTTAACCCCAACCCTGTGCGCTGCTGATAAAAGCTCTCAGGAGCGCCATCCGTTAACCGTAGGGCATTCATCATAAACTCAAACGGCAAGTCATCAGCCGCGACGATATTGCTACCCCCCAATGGATCCACAGCCCCTAAATACGCTTTAGGCGAGCGCTTTTTCCAACGTCGGCTGATCTCTAACTGCTGCGTCGATTCATCCCAAAAACTCAGTTTTCCATGTGCCCCTGCACCTATGCCAAAGTAATCGCCAAACTGCCAGTAATTGATGTTGTGGCGCGCTTGAGAGTTAGGTTTTGCATACGCTGAAATCTCATACTGCGTAAACCCCGCAGCGCTTATCAACGCTTGGCCTTCCTGTTGAATATCCCAAAGCGTATCAATATCCGGCAAGGTCGGTGGGCGGGCATGAAATTCGGTATTGGGCTCAATCGTCAGCTGATACCAAGATAGATGATCGTTACCTAGTGCGATGGCGGTACTTAAGTCGTGCAATGCTTGCTCGGGGCTTTGTTTGGCAAGGCCGTGCATCAGGTCGATATTGAGATGTTCAAAGCCTAATTTGCGGGCAGATTCTATGGCGGCAATTGCTTCAGTGCCTGAATGTATGCGCCCCAGCTGTTCCAAGTGTTGATCGTTAAAGCTCTGCACGCCAATCGATAAGCGGTTAACACCGGTTGCTTGAAAGCCTGCGAAGCGCTCTTTCTCAAACGTACCGGGATTGGCTTCCATAGTGATTTCGATATCGGGTGCAAAAGGCACTATTTTGTCAGCGCCGTGTAAAATATCGCCAATCCCTTTTGCGGTGAAAAGACTAGGTGTGCCGCCGCCGATAAAGATGCTGCTGATGGGGCGGCCTTGCGCGGCGTTTTTCTCGCGCTCTAAATCGGCCAATACGGCTTTAACGTACTGTGCTTCGGGAATTTCGCCGCGCACTGCGTGTGAGTTAAAGTCGCAGTACGGGCATTTTTTAACACACCAAGGTATGTGAATATACAGTGCTAAAGGCGGTAAATTGCTGGGTGTGTGTAGGTTCATTAGCGCAGGTAAGCTTCGATCTTAGTGATAAACTCGGCGACCGCTTTGCCGCGATGACTAATGCCGTGCTTTTCCGTCGGTGTTAGTTCGGCAGAGGTCAATGATTTACCGTGAATCAGTTTTGGTGCCACTAAAAATAGTGGGTCGTAACCAAAACCGTCCTTACCACGTAAGGTCTCGATAATGCTGCCCTCAAGCGTGCCTTGGCAAATCAGTGGCGTAGGGTCTTTAGCGTGGCGCATGAAAACCAAAGCACAGCGAAATCTGGCGCTGCGCTTGTCGCTAGGCACACCTTCTAACTCTTTAAATAATTTTTGGTTGTTAGCATCATCGCCTTCACCCGAGTAGCGCGATGAATAAATGCCAGGTGCGCCTAACAACGCGTCTACCTCTAGCCCTGAATCATCGGCAAGGGCAGGCAAGCCGGTGACTTCACAGGCGTGGCGCGCTTTTAAAATAGCGTTTTCTACAAAGGTTAAACCGGTTTCATCTGCATCACAGACATTCAGCTCACCTTGGGATATAAGTGTGATATCCATGGCGGCGAAGATTTCACCGAACTCTTTTAACTTGCCTTTGTTGGAGCTAGCTAAGACGATTTTATCGATCATGTGGATTCTCTACTGGGCGTAAAATTTTTGGGAGAGTTCAAGCACTATAGGTGCAAGGTTTGGATCTGGTTGAATTTTCACTTTGAAGTTCATCAGTTCTTCATCGGCAAAGCGAAAGCTGGCGATATAGTAAACGGCCTTGCCCTCATCGATAGTGGCAAACTTTAATTGCTGTTGTTGGCGCAACAAGTTTTCGACACTGCCTGAATTAAAACTTTTAACCGCGCTGGTGGTGCCATCGCTGTTTTTCTTATGCACTGCGATATTGAGCATAGCGGTGTATTTACTGCGAATCAAATTGTTCTTTTTGGCCGCATTTGCATCGATAACAGTGCTGTTGAAGGCGTTGTAATATACCTTGTAAAGATCAGTTTCTATCACTTGCTCAGCGATAGCCCCTTGGGTAAACAGCGTGAATAATAGGGTGGTTAAAAGTGTTTTCATGGCGCTCTCACTGTGACAGGCAAAAAATAGTTTGAATATGCGACTAGTTTAACATTTCAGAGGCAATGCAGCAGGGGCTTTATGCTTAATATAATAAAAGGAGAAAGGCAAAAAGGTCTGAATAAATAAAAGGTATTTGAGCAGCTCAGAAGCAGGGCAGCACATTTACGCATAGTGTCTATGTTTAGGCGGTAAAATATACCGCCTAAACACAACACAATTTTTATTTAATCTATCAGATTAAGAAAGGGCGTAACTGCGATTGGATAAGCTGAATGGCGATAAAGATCGCAATCGGCGACAAGTCAAACCCACCGATAGGCGGTAGTGCTTTACCGACAAAACGATAAATAGGCGCTGTCACTTGCATCAATAACTGTGGTGCCGGATGTGGGCTATCTGGCGCTATCCAACTGATGATCACGGAGCCCATGACGGCGTAGAACACTATGTCTAAAAAGGTGTTTAAAGTACCTAAGAGTGCATAGATGCCGAGCATAGGTAGAGCAATCAAATGATTGGCCATGGCATAGATGGCGTACAGCACCACGGCTTTTAGCAATATCGCAAAGATAATCGGAGAAATATCTGTGCGGGCAATTTTGGGCAGCAACTTTTGTAAAGGGTCTACCACTGGTTGGGTGATTTTCACCACACCTTGTGAAATAGGGTTGTAATAATCAGCTTTTACCACCTGTAGGACAAAGCGTAATAGCAGAATAAATATGTAGAGCTCGCCAAGTGTGCGAATAATCAAAATTAAAGGATTTGAGTCCATATTTCATCTTTCCAAGTAGTTGATAAGAAAACCTTTGCTACTTCCTTAGTGCAAAGGCCTCAAAAAATAAAGTTTAGCATTCAATAGTAGCTAATGTCTTATTTATGCAAAAATTAACCTAGGAGCCTGTTTTTGGATTGGCTCCAAATTCTTCAGCTAGTTGTTCTGAGCGTTCAATATTTGCCTGCATGCCTGCTTTGATCATGTCGGCAAATCCGGCACCTTGAAAGCTCAAAATAGCCTGTTCAGTAGTGCCTTTAGGGGAAGTGATTTTACGGCGTAGTTCGGCCGGTGAATCCTCTTCTTCCTGTGCGATAACCGCGGCTCCACGTGCTGTTTGCATTGCAAGTTGGGTCGCCGTTTCACGCGTTAGCCCTTGTGAGACAGCGGCGTCGATCATTGATTCCATCAATAAAAAGAAGTAGGCGGGACCAGAACCCGAAAGGGCAGTGACGACATCGAGTTGCGCTTCACTGTCTACCCACAGAGCAAGGCCGGTATTGGCAATCACTTGCTGCGCTATATCCTTCTGCTGTTGGTTAACCAATACATTAGCACACAGTGCACTGGCACCTTCTTGAACCAATGAAGGTGTATTTGGCATGCAGCGAACCACAGCTAAATTGCCACCGAGCCAAGCTTCAAGACTCTGCGCGGTAATACCCGCTGCGACTGAAATAATCAGCGGCTGCTGTGCTTGGCAAACTTCTGCTAAAGGCTCACACACCGCTTGCATCATTTGTGGCTTAACCCCAAATACCACCACTTGTGAGTTTTTAATGGCGTGCGCATTGTCAGTGGTAACATTAATGCCCTGCGCGGCTAAATCCGCTAGCTTGTCTATGTTTCTGCCGGTTGCAGTGATTTTTTCAGCGCTGTAACCATTTTTAATCATGCCGCCAAAAATTGCTCGGCACATATTGCCGGCACCGATAAACGCGATAGTAGGTTGCATTGGTTTCTCTCTATTTGCAGTGGGTAAAATTAGTGTTTGTTTGAATAGTCTCTAGCGCCAAACAGGGCTGTGCCTACGCGAACAATAGTGGCGCCGTGTTCAATGGCTGGGGCAATATCCGCAGACATGCCCATCGATAAAGTATCTAATTCACTGTGTTGCACTTGGCATTGACTCAGTAAATCTGACATAGCAGTAAAGGCGGCGCGCTGCTCATCAATATCTGTAGTGGCTTTAGGAATCGCCATTAAACCGCGGATTTTTAATTTTGGTAATTGGGCTATTTCACTGATCAAAGCCAGTGTTTCACTGGTACTGCATCCCGCTTTATTGGCCTCGTTGGAAATGTTGACTTGTAGGCAAATATTAAGCGGGGGAAGGTGATCAGGGCGCTGCTCACTCAAGCGGCGCGCTATTTTTAAGCGATCAACGCTGTGTACCCAGTCAAAGTTCTCGGAAATGGCGCGCGTTTTGTTTGACTGAATGGGACCGATAAAATGCCAAATTAGTGGCAGCTGCGTCAATTCAACTTGTTTGTCTAACGCTTCTTGCAAATAGTTCTCACCAAAATGTCGTTGTCCTTGCTCATAAAGCTGCGCAAGTTGCTCAGCAGGGCGCGTTTTGCTGACTGCTAATAGCTGAACATCCGTATTGTTACGTTGCGCGCTCTCGCAGCACAGGTCTATCTGGGAAACTACTTTGGCGTAATTGTTTGCTATGCTTGTCATATAAATACTGAGGTTAAAAAGTAGGGTTATTGGCAGATTCGCTGTCACTAAATGTTTTTTAACATTAGTATGAGGAATCCCTAAGTCAGAGCTGATGCTTTGGTGTTAATTATAGCTAAACGAGAAGATAAAAATATGGATATTACTGAGTTACTTTCATTTTCCGTGCAACAAAAAGCATCAGATTTACATATTACCGCTGGATTACCGCCAATGATACGTGTGGACGGTGAAATCCGCAGAATTAAGATGGATGCACTCGAAGACAAAGAAGTGCAGACGCTTATCTACGACATTATGAGCGACAGAGTACGTAAAGACTACGAAGATAACTGGGAGGCTGATTTCTCGTTTGAAGTGCCTGGCCTGGCGCGCTTTCGTGTCAACGCATTTAACCAAAATCGCGGTGCAGCGGCGGTGTTTCGTACTATTCCCAGCGAAATCCTCAGTATGGGCGATCTTGGCATGGGGGAAATATTCGAGAGATTGGCGAACAAACCTAGAGGGTTAGTGCTAGTAACAGGGCCAACAGGCTCTGGTAAATCGACAACGCTTGCTGCCATGGTTAATTACATCAACGAAACACGTGCCAACCATATTTTAACGCTTGAAGACCCTATCGAATTTGTGCACGAAAGCAAAAAGAGCCTAGTCAATCAACGCGAAGTCTCACGAGATACCCGAAGCTTTAGCGCTGCTTTACGCTCGGCGTTACGTGAAGACCCAGATGTTATCTTAGTGGGTGAAATGCGTGACTTGGAAACTATCCGCTTAGCGATATCAGCCGCTGAAACGGGGCATTTAGTCTTTGGCACTTTGCATACCACCTCAGCGTCTAAAACTATGGACAGAATCATTGATGTTTTCCCAGCGGGGGAAAAAGAAATGGTGCGGGCTATGTTGTCTGAATCACTGGAGGGAATTATCTCGCAAAATCTACTGAAAAAAGTCGGTGGCGGGCGTGTCGCAGTGCATGAAATTCTAGTCGGTACGCCGGCTATCCGCAACTTGATTCGTGAAGCCAAAGTGGCGCAGATTTACTCCGCGATTCAAACGGGATCTGCAATGGGCATGACCACCATGGATCAATCATTAGGCAAACTGATTCGCGATGGTTCTATCACGCGTGAAACCGCACGCGAGAAAGCCAAAGTGCCGACAGCGTTTTAATACTGCTAAAAGCTAAAAGCTAAAACGTAATCCAAACCGCCTGATTTGAATTCTGTATTATTCACTGGCGGTTTTTTTATGAGCGCTCATTCAGCATAATACGCACATCATCCACTTCTGGTTTCAGTATTGAGTTCGACAATTTTCTGGGAGGTTGTCCTAGAACTGCGATCGTGACGAGAGCAAGGCTATTTAACGATAATGAGCATTAAATTTAGCCAAATAGCTTTGTTCGCAGTAGGTCAGCCTGTTTTCGGACTCTCTCCTTGGTGTGCTATTATTTACAGTAACTTATGAAAGGTAGAACAGTGTATGGGGACAAAAAGTAATTCAAAACCAAAGCGTCGCTCGCGAGAAGAAACTGAAATAATGATTTTAATGGCGGCTGAAGATATTTTTGCTAAACAGGGTTTTCAAGGGGCTAGTATTGATGCAATCGCCGAACATGGCGGTTTATCTAAGCAAAATTTACTCTATTACTTTCCATCAAAAGACATCCTCTATCAAAAGGTCCTAGAAAACATTCTAGAGCTTTGGCTGGAAAAAATGGCGCTGTTATCGCAGCGTGGCGATGATCCGAAAAGCATGATTAGCGGTTATATACGCGGGAAAATAGCCATTTCTCAATCCCATCCCAACGGATCGAAAGTGTTTGCCAATGAAATTATTCAAGGCGCTCCTAAGCTAAAGGGCTATTTGATTAGCCATGTCTTACCGCAATTAGAAGAAGATGTCGCTTTAGTTAACCAGTGGATTTCAGAAGGAAGGATGGCACAGGTTGATCCCTATCATTTGTTTTTTATGATTTGGGCGGCCACTCAAACCTATGCGGATTTTTCGGTGCAAATAGAGCTGGCATTAAAAAAGCCTCAACTTGAGCAAAGCGACTTTGAACAAGCCAGTGACTTTTTGATTAACATAATTGTACGCGGTCTCGGTATAAAATAAGACTGTGAGATCTCCTTTTTTCTGGACCAGTGGTGAGCGCTATTGGTTCAAATTTATGACATATTATTACACTCCTTCCTGCTGAAAAATCCGCCTTCACGCGCTGTAAATCTCTCTTTTCACACTACTTGTTGAATAGTTTTTCACAGAGATCCTCTTTAACTCGTTGAAATAGAAGCGTTTAAAATATATGTAAATTAATCATTGACCAATTACTGAACAACTAGATAGTATATATTGACCATTTGGTAAAACTTTTCATTTATAGCTTCAAACAACATAAAAATAACAATTGTTGGAGAGTAGAGATGTTTTCAAAGTCACAAGCGGTTGCTCTTGAAGGGGTAACTGGGGATACATTGACACAGCTTTGTCAAAGCGCCTTTGATGTGCGTGAGCAGCATTGGGGAAGGTGCGTTACATACTCGCGTAAGGTTTTTGTGCCTTTGACTAATATGTGCCGTGATACTTGCACTTATTGCACTTTTGTAAAACACCCCGACTCGCCACTGTCTTATATTATGTCTGCTGAGCAAGTGCTCAAAGTGGTGGCTGATGGCCAGCAAATAGGCTGCAAGGAAGTACTGTTTAGCTTGGGAGAAAAGCCTGAGCGTCGCTACCCTCAAGTGCGTGAACAGCTTGCTGGCATGGGTTATGCGAGCATGACAGACTATCTTGTCGATAGCTGTCAAATGGTAATCGAGAAATCTGAATTATTGCCCCACGTGAATGCGGGCACTATGTCTCTCGATGAAATTAGACGCCTAAAGCCCGTTAGCGCCAGTATGGGCATGATGTTAGAAACGGTTTCTAAACGTCTGCTGGTCAAAGGCAACGTGCATTATGCTTGCCCCGATAAAGTACCCGTACAGCGTCTGCGCACCTTAGAGCGCGCCGGGCAATTAGATGTACCTTTTACCACCGGGATTTTAATCGGCATCGGTGAAACTTGGACAGAGCGCGTCGAAAGCCTGATCGCCATCAATGAAATACATCAGCAATACGGCCACATTCAAGAAGTTATAGTGCAAAATTTTTGTGCGAAAGCTGACACACCTATGGCCAACGCAGCAGAGCCTGAATTAGATGATATGCGTCGCACTTTGGCAGTGGCGCGTTTAATTCTAGACTCTTCGATCAGCTTACAAGCGCCGCCTAATTTACAGAGACGTTATGGCGCTTATCTGCAAGCGGGCATTAATGATTTTGGCGGAATATCTCCGTTAACACTTGATCACATCAACCCTGAGCGCATTTGGCCACAAATCTCGCAGCTGGCAACGGCCTGTGAAGAAAACGGTGACTACTTGCAAGAGCGCTTGGCGGTGTATCCAAAGTACCAACGCAATGCGCAACGCTATTTAGACGAGCATATCTCCAGCAGGTTAGGCAGCATCGCCCGAGCAGACGGGTTAGCGGCGCAGCAATATCTATAGTGGTTTCTTTTTTTAAAGGCATAGCATAAGGGGTAGCATTGTGAATATAGCGATAAAAACAAAAACCAGTGATCATCTTGCGTTTCAAGCAAGTTACAGTGGTAATGCAACTCAAAAATGGCCAGATGTGCAACCGCAAATAAGCGATATTCTCAATGATGCGCTCGCGGGTAAAGAGATCAGCGAGCAGCAGGGAATCGTTTTATTTCAAGCACAAGGTGCCGATACTGCTGCAATTGCTCAGTGCGCCGATATTATTCGCCAGCGCAGTGTGGGTGAGCAGGGCAGCTTTGTGATTACTCGCAATATTAATTTCACTAATATTTGTTACATGGGCTGCAAATTTTGCGGTTTCGCTAAAAGTAAAACGGCAGCGGATGCACAACTGTTATCAATGCAAGAAATAGCGAATCGCGCACAAGATGCCTGGGATAGAGGCGCCACTGAGGTGTGCATTCAGGGCGGTTTACACCCTGATCTTCCCAGTGATCATTATCGCAACATTCTGCTGAGTATCAAAAAGCAAGTACCGCAGATGCACATCCACGCTTTTTCCCCGTTTGAAATTATGTATGGCTCGCAAAACGCCAATCTCAGTTATAAAGACTTCATCCAAGACTTAATGGATTGCGGTTTGGGGTCAATGCCAGGCACTGCGGCAGAAATATTAGATGTTGAGGTACGTAAACAACTGACTCGTGACAAGCTAACCACGCAACAGTGGTGTGACATTATCAGCACGGCTCATCAGCTGGGATTGCCAACGACTGCCACTATTATGTACGGTCATATTGATAGTCCTAAGCACTGGGCGGCACATATTGCGCTGATTCGCGATATGCAAAAACAACACGGAGGTTTTAGTGAATTTGTCCCACTAGGTTTTGTGCATTACGAATCACCGCTGTATACCGAGCGAAAAAAACTTAAGTTGGATGTACGCCCGGGCCCAACCGAGAACGAGAACATTTTAATGCACGCAATATCGCGCATTATGCTCAATGGTTGGATAGATAATATTCAGGCTTCTTGGGTGAAGTTAGGGCCAGATTACGCAGTGCAAATGCTGCGCGCAGGGGCTAATGATTTAGGCGGTACCTTAATGGATGAAACTATTACCCGCTCATCCGGTGGTGTACACGGTGAGGAAATCTTGCCGCAAGATATGGTGAAGCTTATTCAACGCAGTGGCTTAAATGCCTATCGGCGAAATACTTTGTATCAACCTCTAGAGCAATTCTCGGCACAACCGAGTCATATTATAGCCAGCAGCGGGGTTAGCGTATGAGCTTGTCTATTTTATTACTGGCAGGTGGCGTCGGTGGTGCCAAAATGGCAGAGGGGTTACTGCACAGCCCGCACGGTGAAGGTTTAACTATATTAGGCAATATCAGTGATGACTGTGAATTTCATGGTCTATGGGTTTCTCCTGATATTGATACGCTCACTTATACTTTGACACAGCGCATCGATACGCAAAAAGGCTGGGGCTTGAAAGATGAGACTAATCGCACCTTAGATGCCTTAAATACGCTAGGTGAAGATACGTGGATGTATTTAGGCGATCAAGATTTTGCCACCCATATTTATCGTACCAATCAGCGAAAAAAAGGTATTAGGCCCAGCGTTATCGCCCGTGATATCGCCACTAAGTTTGGTTTGCAAACGCCATTGTTGTTGCCGACAGATGATGTGGTGCAAACACGCGTAAATACTGAGCTTGGCTGGTTAGACTTCCAAAGCTATTTTGTACGCCATCAGTGCCAACCCAGCATCAGTGAAATTGTCTTTAACGGCGCAGAGAACGCCAAGGCGACCCCTGAAGCTTTGGCGGCCATAGCGGCTGCAGATTTGATTGTATTTGCTCCGAGTAACCCGATTGTCAGCATTGGGGCCATTTTAGCGGTCGAGGAAATTAAAACGGCAATTGTTAAATCCAGCGCTTTTAAAATGGCAGTATCGCCGATCATTGCAGGAAAAACGGTTAAAGGCCCTGCCGATAAGATGCTCAAAGCCTTAGATATTCGCTGTGATGCGCTAGGCGTTGCACAATGCTATCAAGAGTTGATTGATATATTGGTGATAGATGAGCTTGATGCTGATTTGGCAGAATCCATTGAAGCGCTCGGTATTAACACCGCCGTAACTGATACCCAAATGTCTAATCGAGCGGATAAAGTGAGGCTGGGCAGCTTTTTAGTCGATCAATACAGTGCACAGTTGCAGGTGGTGTTATGAGCTTGTGCATCTTGATTCCGATGAAAAACCCCAAGTGCTCTAAGCAGCGTTTAGCAGAAGTATTAGTGCCTAAAGAGCGAGAGGCGTTAGCATTAAATTTATTTCGCAATACCTTAAGTTTTTTAAAACGTCACTTTCCCAATACTCCCGTTATTGTGGTGACGCCCAGTCAAACCATTGCCAGCATAGCGCATAATTTTAATGCCCAAACGGTGTTAGAGCCCGATGCTTGTAGCTTAGAAGCTACTGGCTTAAATGATGCAGTAAGTCACGGCGCTAGAGCGTGCATGGCGTTGGGTTATAGCGCCCAGTTATTAATTCCCGCAGATATTATCGACTTAGATGTGGCGGAATTTAAGCAACTTATCAACAGCCCAAGAGATGCACGTTCCGTTACACTTTGCCCCTCTAGGGATGGTGGTACCAATGCATTGCTTAGCTCTCCTCCCGATGTGATTGATTTTCAATTTGGAAAAAACTCGAGTGTGCATCACCTCAATAGTGCCAAGGCGTTACAAGTGCAATGGCGCGAGCTGAAATTGGCCAAAATGGCGTTGGATTTAGATACAGCAGAAGATTTAGTGCAGCTTGATAGCGCCGTTATCAGCCAACTCAAACAACCTTTTACAGTCATAACAGAACAATTGCGAGGGGTGATGTAATGAATGATTCGACCATTGATACTGCCAAAGAAAGAGCTGCAGGCGTGCAAATGCAGGCAATTACCGGAATACCGGATGTCGTCCCTGGAGATGATTTAGTTGAGCATATACTCAGTGCGCTTGATGGCATGCAGCTGAGCTTGAAAGATGGCGATATTTTGGTGATTGCTCACAAAGTGGTTTCCAAAGCAGAGGGGCAGATTGTCGATTTAGCGCAAATAGAGCCTTCTCAAGAAGCCTTCGTGCTAGCAAAACAATTAAATAAAGATCCCGCCAAAGTCGAAACGGTGCTGCGAGAGTCCTCAAGAGTGGTCAGGGTGAGTAAAAGGCCCGATCAAAATGAAGGGCTGATTATCGCGCAGCACAAATTAGGTTTTATCTGTGCCAATGCCGCTGTTGATGAATCCAATGTTGATCAGCCCAATCATGTCATTTTATTGCCTAAAGACCCAGATGCTAGTGCGCGCGCAATATGTACGGCACTGGAGCAAGCGAGCGGTAAGCAATTGGGCGTGGTCATCACTGATACTTTCGGTAGGCCATGGCGCATGGGGTTAGTGAATGTAGCGATAGGTTTAGCCAACGTGCCTAGTTGCGTTAATTTAGCGGGCGAAAAAGATGCCTATGGGCGAGAGTTACGCGTCACTGTTCCGGCACTGGCGGATGAGTTGGCCGCGGCTTGCGGTTTATTGATGAGCAAAGAAGGTAAAAAGCCAGTGATTTTGTTCAGCGGTGTTGATTGGACACCAACGAGCAGTAGCGCATTAGATTTGATTCGACCCGCCAGTGAAGATTTATTCAAACAGTAGTACGCGCATAGTAAAAATAAATATAAGAGGGGAAGAGTATGACAATTGCAATTTTAGGGGGCACGGGGCCACAGGGCAAAGGGCTGGCACTGCGTTTTGCTATGGCAGGTGTAGCAGTGGTTATTGGCTCAAGAGATGGTGCTAGAGCTGCGCAAATAGCCGCTGAGCTAAATGATCAGTTGCGAGAGCAGGGGAATGCCCCAAGTGCGGTAATTACTGGAGCCGACAATACTCAAGCAGTACATGATGCCGAGCAAATGGTGGTGTTAGCGGTGCCATTTAGTGCGCATCACGCCACCTTAGAAAGCATTAAAACCGATCTGTTAGGAAAGATTTTGGTCGATATTGTAGTGCCTTTAAAAGATGGCGATCCAAAAGCGGTGGATATGCCAGCTGAAGGCTCAGCCACAGAGGCGGCGCAGGCGATTGTTGGCGAAGAAATACCGGTCGTTGGTGCTTTGCACAATGTATCCGCGGCAACTTTAAACAAGCTTGGTCAAAGCATCAACTGCGACATTTTGGTCTGCGGCAACCAATTGGCGGCTAAAAACCAAGTCATCGAATTAATCGAATGCCTAGGGGTAAATGCTTACAACGTAGGTCCAGCGGTTAATGCACGTTGCGTTGAAGCGATTACGCCTATGCTGATCAGATTGAATATTTCAAAGAAAGTGCCTTTCTCCCATGCGGGGATTAAGATCTGGGCGCCGGGAACATAATAAAAAAAAGATTTGTCTCGAAATTAAAGAATCGCCAACAGGCGCATTTGATAATTTCTCACTAACTGAGGTTTTTGGATAACGTAACGAGCGACGATAAGACAAGGCAAAAAACTGCGAAATAGCGGAGTTTACTATTGTAAATGAGCATTTCTAGGATGATTTAAGCACTACTTGATTCATCTTTATTGAGCAGTTTTTAACGCCGTATTATCGAGCGCAGTAGTTATCCGAGGGCCTCATAAAAAAGCTATCTCAGGAGTTACACTATGGATTTTGGTATCACATTTAAAGGCTTTGTTGAGCCACAGCGCGCTAGAAACTTAGTAAGACAAGCGGAAGCTGCAGGCTTCTCACATTGCTGGTTTTACGACTCGCACATTTTGTGGCGCGAGTGCTACCCGGCCATTGCGATGTGCATGGAGCATACCAGTAAGATGAAGTTTGGCCCTTGTGTCACTAACCCTAACTCCCGAGATTGGTCAATTGCCGCCAGTTTATTTGCCAGCTTAGCATTACAGAGCGAAGGTCGTTTTGTGGTGGGGCTTGGCCGTGGGGACAGTGCCATGCGAGTGATGGGTAAAAAGCCTGCCAATCTTGCACGTGTTGCTGAATTTACCCAAAAAGTAAAAGCCATGGTGCGCGGTGAAGAAGTTATTTATGGCGAGAGCCCAGAGCCGGTGAAACTACCCTGGTCAGTAGGCTATGAGCTGCCAATGTACATAGGTGCCTATGGTCCTAAAGCATTAAAAACTGCCGGTGAAGTCGGCGACGGCGTGATCTTGCAAATTGCCGATCCATCGTTAGTGAAATGGTTTGCCGAGCAGGCGATTAGTGCCGGTAAAGAAGCCGGACGCGATATGTCTGATTATCAAATTATTGCCTCGGCTCCTGCCTATATGGGCGATATGAAGAAATGTCGCGATGCCACCCGTTGGTTCCCGGCGATGGTGGGTAACCACGTGGCAGATATCGTTGAGAAGTATGGTGCGCATTCAGGGTTAGTGCCTGAAAGTTTGACCCAGTATATTGAACAGCGCAAAGGTTACGATTACTCAAAACACGGTCAGAGCGATAACCCGTATCTTGATTTTATCTCTGACGACATTATTGACAGTTTCAGTGTCTTAGGCGAACCAGATGCCCATATCGCTAAAATTAAAGAGTTAGAAGCGGTGGGTACGACGCAGTTCAATATTTACTTAGACAGCGGCGAAGAAGAGCACATCATCGCTGACTATGCCCAAAAGATCATTCCCGCTTTTCGATAACTAGATGCTGATTAACGGCTAGCAGTGCACTGCTAGCTAGGAGAACCTATATGCAAAATGTAACAATAAATGGTGATCGGCTCTGGGATAGCTTGATGGAGATGGCGAAGATCGGAGCGACACCTAAAGGTGGTGTTTGCCGTCTAGCCTTGACCGATCTCGATAAAGAGGGGCGTGATCTTTTTGTCAGCTGGTGTGAAGAGGCAGGCTGCAGTGTCAGTGTCGATAAAATGGGTAATATCTTTGCTCGCAGAGCTGGGACTGATGATAGTTTGCCGCCGGTGGTTATGGGTAGCCACTTAGATACTCAGCCAACCGGTGGTAAGTTTGATGGTATTTACGGGGTGTTGTGTGGCCTAGAAGTGATTCGCACTTTAAACGATCACAATATTCAAACAAAACATGCCATTGAAGCGAGTGTATGGACTAACGAAGAGGGCTCAAGATTCCCACCGGCGATGGTTGCCTCTGGCGTTTTTGCTGGTGTGTTTGATTTAGAGTACGGTTTGTCGCGTGCTGATCTAGATGGTTTGACCATGGGTGAAGAGCTAGAGCGCATCGGCTATAACGGCGCGTTGGAAGTCGGTAATCGCGCGTTTAAAGCTTTTTTTGAAGCGCACATTGAGCAGGGGCCGATACTGGAGAACGAGCAAAAAACCATTGGAGTCGTGACTGACGCCCAAGGACAGCGCTGGTATGAGGTCACCCTTACCGGACAGGAAGCGCATGCGGGTCCAACGCCAATGACGACCCGCAAAGATGCTTTAGTGGGTGCGGCGCGCATTATCGATCAAGTGAATAAAATAGGCTTAGAAAATGGCCCATTGGCCTGCTCTACTGTTGGTTTGCTGCAAGTGTTCCCCAATTCACGCAATGTAATTCCGGGACAAGTATTTTTTAGTATTGATTTCAGACACCCGCAAGATGCAACGCTATCACTGATGGATAGCACATTGCGCGAATTTTGTGATGCGGTATCTGCTGAGCTTGGTCTGGAAATGGACTTTAAAGAAATCTGGTACTCGCCGCCTGTTCCCTTTAACCAAGGTTGTGTTGATTCAGTGCGCGAAGCGGCTGCTGCAAGTGGTTATTCTCATCGCGATATTGTCAGCGGGGCGGGACATGATGCCTGTTATATTTCTAGAGTTGCACCGACCGCCATGGTGTTTGTTCCCTGTGAAAATGGTATTAGCCATAACGAGGCAGAGAACGCAGAGCCTGCTGATCTAGAAGCAGGGTGCAATGTATTGATTCAAGCGGTGTTGTTGCAAGCAAATGAGTAAAGTTTGTCGGTAAGAGGAAAGAACGCGCGGTTAAATGCAGGTATCTATGAGCTTGTAAAGAAATAAACTGTCGATTTCAAGCTGGTTAAAAATTTTACAATTTTTGCTTGCTATCGATTTTTTATCGTCATAATATTTACCGAGTGGTAAAAATATAACAATAAATCACCTATTTAGCCAAGGAGCCTGTTGGGCTTGGCCGATCGTAGCGAGGAAAAGTAGATTTGAGACAGATTTCTTGATCTTTTGAGGCGAATAGCGTGCTATTTAACGAGAAAGAACATGAAATATGGCCAAATTCTGATTTTTCGCAGTAGATTAGCGCTAAGTCCGACAGACTCCTAACTGAGTATTTAGCTAGGTAGGAAAAACGAGAGGAGCCTGTGATGGACTATCATTACGCTACACGATTGCCGTGCAATCCTTTGATGCTATGGCGCTCGCACCTCTTCTGGAAAAGCATTCATTGTTATTTATCACCTTTCCCACTTCGCGCAAGCTTACCTGTTAGCACTGTTTTACTTACATTTTGTCTTTTATACATCACTAATAAAATGAGGCAGTTCCAATGAATAAAGTTAAGTGTGGCCTAATTCAAATGTCACTCAAGGGCAGTACTGATCAGTCTGTTGAAGCCATTCGCGATCAGATGATTGATGCACATATTCCTTTGATTGAGCAAGCTGCTGAGCAGGGAGTACAAGTATTATGCTTTCAAGAGGTCTTCACTACCCCCTACTTTTGTCCATCACAGGATAAAAAATGGTACGCCAGTGCTGAAAAAATTCCTGAAGGTCACACTGTGCAATTGATGCAACAGCAAGCTAAAAAGCACAACATGGTGATAGTGGTACCTATCTATGAAGAAGACTTACCTGGGGTGTTTTATAACACTGCGGCGGTGATCGATGCCGATGGCAGCTACTTAGGTAAATATCGCAAGTCGCATATTCCCGATACAGCGCCAGGCTTTTGGGAAAAACTGTACTTTAAGCCCGGTAATACGGGCTACCCTGTGTTCGATACTAAATACTGCAAGCTCGGTGTTTATATTTGCTACGACCGTCACTTTCCTGAAGGTTGGCGCGCGTTGGCGTTAAATGGAGCAGAGTATATTGTCAATCCATCGGCCACGGTGATGGGTAAAAGTAAGTATCTTTGGGAGTTGGAGCAACCAGCTTCAGCCGCGGCCAATGGAGTGTTTATCGGCGCCATTAATAGGGTGGGGAAAGAGCAGCCTTGGGATACACAGATGGGCGAGTTTTACGGCTCAAGCTATATCGTCAACCCGCTGGGGCAAATCGAAGCACAAGCTAGCCCTGATCAAGATGAGTTGTTAGTGCATGAAATTGACTTGAATATGATTAAAGAAGTGCGCACCGGTTGGCAGTTCTTTAGAGATCGCAGGCCTGAAACTTACGATGATATAACCCGCGCATAAATGTGTTTTAAAAATAGTAACAAGTTCGTTCCCTCTGTCTGCAGGCAGAGGTAATTTTCAATCACCATAATAATTACAAAGGTAAAGAAAATGAATGTAAAAGAAACCACGAGCTCGAGCGTCGTGCAAGTTGATGAGTTCTATGAATTAGAAGTGGGTACTGATGTCGCGCAAAGCGCCCACTATAATGAGGACATCGCACCGACGAAAGTCTCCCAGCGAACTTGGGGCACGTTTAATGTCGCTGCCCTTTGGGTGGGCATGGCTATTTGTGTACCCACTTATACCTTAGGTGGAGTGCTAACAGCCTACTTTGGGTTGTCGGTTGGCGAAGCGCTACTCACAATTTTAGTGGCCAATTTGATCGTGTTGATACCGCTGACGCTAAATGCTTTCCCCGGTACTAAATACGGGATTCCTTTCCCTGTTTTGCTGCGCTCATCCTTTGGTGTCTTTGGCTCTAATATCCCCTGTATTATTCGAGCGATGGTTGCCTGTGGTTGGTTTGGCATTCAAACTTTGTTTGGCGGTATTGCCATCCACATACTTTTCTCGGCGATTATACCGGGCTGGGAGAGCATGGGTGGCACTGGTGAGGTGATTGGCTTCTTTATGTTCCTAGTGATGAATTTGTATATTGTTATCAAAGGTTCTGAGTCGATTAAAATATTAGAGACGATTGCAGCACCTTTACTACTGGCAGTGAGCATGGGCCTAATGCTTTGGGCTTGGCCGCAAATTTCGCTAACTGAGTTGTTGGCTACACCGGCTAATCGCCCCGCTGAAGCCTCTTTTTGGGGATACTTCTTTGGTGGGTTAACTGCAATGGTAGGCTTTTGGGCTACCTTGTCGCTAAATATTCCCGATTTTAGCCGCTATGTGAAATCGCAAAAATCGCAGATAGTCGGGCAAATTATCGGTTTGCCAGCCACTATGTTCTTTTTTGCTGCACTAGGTGTCGTATTAACGGCAGCTTCGACCACTTTGGTGGGTGAAACTATCTCTGATCCGATCAACCTTATCGGTAAAATAGATAGCCCGTTTTGGGTCATTATCGCGATGATTATGATCATTATCGCGACGCTATCCACCAACACAGCTGCGAACATTGTCTCACCGACCAATGACTTTCAAAACATCGCACCGTCTAAAATTAACCAGACACGTGGTGTATTAATTACCGGGGTTATCGGTGTATTACTAATGGCGTGGGAGCTACTCAAAAAGCTGGGTGTGATCGAATCAGACGTCAGTGTTGAGGCGATGTACACTAACTGGTTGCTAGGCTACTCAAGTCTGTTAGGGCCTATTGCCGGGATTATGATTGTCGATTACTTCCTAGTGAAAAAACAACAGCTAAATCTTGCTGAGCTCTATCTCACCGATGGTGAGTACGCGGGTATTAATATGGCGGGTATGATCGCTTTTGCAATACCTGTCGCGTTGACAGTCTTTTCAATATTTACTGGCTCTCTGAGCTGGTTCTATCAATACGGTTGGTTCACGGGATCTATTCTTGGAGCCATCATCTATTTTGTGGCGGCAAAAAAAGCGAACTAAAATAGTGCACGGCTGAGCTTCAGCTCAGCCTAGTTCTGCTTAAACCTAGATTCAATCGCCGAATCTAGGTTTAATCCCAATAAAAGGAGTTATCCATGTCTATAGTGATTCGCGGCGGCACAGTTGTGACTGCTGATCAAACCTTTAGCGCCGATGTTTACTGCGAAAACGGTAAAATTGTGGCCGTGGGTGAAAACCTCGAAGTTCCATCATCTGCGGAGATTATCGATGCAACCGGGCAATATGTGATGCCGGGCGGGATAGATCCGCACACGCATATGCAGCTACCCTTTATGGGCACGGTCGCCAGTGAAGATTTTTATACCGGCACTGCAGCAGGCCTTGCCGGTGGTAATACCAGTATTATTGACTTCGTAATACCTGGGCCACAGCAACCTTTAATGGATGCCTACAAGCAGTGGCGAGAGTGGTCAGAAAAATCTGCCGCTGACTACGGTTTTCACGTGGCTGTCACTTGGTGGAGCGAAGGCGTTAAAGAGGACATGCATACGTTAGTGAAGGAGCATGGCATCAACAGTTTTAAGCACTTTATGGCTTATAAAAATGCCATTATGGCCGATGATGAAATATTGGTGAACAGCTTTGCTGAGTGCCTAAAGCTTGGTGCTATGCCGACAGTACACGCCGAAAACGGCGAACTGGTATTCCAATTGCAAAAGCAGATTTTAGCCAAAGGCATTACTGGCCCAGAAGGTCACCCTCTATCGAGGCCACCTGTCGTCGAAGGAGAGGCGGCAAATCGTGCGATACAAATAGCACAAGTGATGAATGTTCCACTCTATCTAGTACACGTATCTTGCAAAGAATCACTGGATGCGATTGCGCGTGCTCGCAGTGATGGGCAGCGGGTCTATGGAGAGTGTTTAGCGGGGCATTTAGAGATTGATGAAAGCGTTTATCTCAATAAAGATTTCGAATTTGCAGCGGCCCATGTGATGAGCCCACCGTTTAGGTCTAAAGAACACCAGCAGGCCCTTTGGAAAGGGTTGCAAGGGGGAACTTTACAAACCACAGCGACTGACCACTGTTGTTTCTGTGCGCCGCAAAAAGCTGCGGGTAAAGAAGATTTCAGCTTGATTCCTAACGGTACGGCTGGGGTTGAAGATCGCATGGCCATTATGTGGGATTCAGGCGTTAATGGCGGAAAGTTGACCATGAACGAATTTGTCGCAGTTACCTCCACTAATGCGGCGAAAATATTCAATATGTATCCGCAAAAAGGGGCAATAGCCGCCGGCAGTGATGCGGATATTGTGGTTTGGGATCCCGCGGGTACGCGGACTATTTCAGCGAAAACACATCATCAAAATATTGATTTTAATATTTTTGAAGGACGCACGGTCACAGGTGTACCAACCCATACTTTATCTCGCGGTAATTTGGTTTATAAAGACGGGGATCTTCGCGCGGTGAAAGGTGCGGGTGCTTATGTGAAAAGAAAGCCATTCTCGCCGGTATTTGAGGCGATGGCAAAACAGAGCGAGCTTGCCAAGCCCACCGCTGTTAATCGGGGTTAGGAGGATGTCGCAAAACTACTGCGCTCGACAATACGGCGTCAAAAACCTGCTCAATAGAGATGAATTAAGTAATGCTTAAATCATCTTTAATATGCTCATTTACTCCAGTAATACCCATAAACAGGGGCACACTGACGCCGCTATTTCGCAGGTATTTTTCCTTGTCTTGTCTTCGCTCGCTACTTTTTTCGACACCCTCTTAGTGTCACAGTATTGAGGTAGAGCGTTATAAAAGCCGTTTTATATGGAAACAGGATCGCTAGGTAATTTTTTTATATTGCTTAGTACTCCTGTTTTTTTGTTTTGTGGCAATAGGGATCAATTTCAATACTTTATTGAGTTTATCAGGGAGAGTAGAAAAAGAGTGTTCAGTTTACATTTATAAAAAAGCCAAGAATATAATAGCTTACCTTTAAATAGCTGGGGTAGGATAGATTCTAGAAGTCATCTATCAGGTTATATTGTGAATCTCAACCAGCTATTAACGACCATTATTGAAAAAAAAGCGTCTGATTTATTTTTAGTCGTCGGCGCAAAACCGAGTATTAGAGTCAGTGGCAAACTCCTTGTTGTCTCAGATGATGCTTTAGATACCGACATGGTCAGTACGCTTGTATTTAGTGCAATGAATGGTCGCCAAAAGACTGAATTTGAGAGTACCCAAGAGTGTAATTTTGCCATAGGCAATGAAGTTGGGCGTTTTAGAGTTAGCGCTTACTATCAGCGCGGAACTCCCGCAATGGTAGTCAGGAGAATATACACTGAAATACCTACCATGGCAGAGTTACAGCTTCCGAAAATATTAAAATCATTGGCAATGTCTAAACGTGGTCTTATTCTGTTTGTTGGCGCCACAGGTACCGGTAAAACGACCTCTCTTGCATCTGTTATTGATTATCGTAATGCCAATAGCGCCGGGCATATTATTACTATCGAAGATCCTATCGAATATATGCACTCGCACAAGCAGAGCATTATTACTCAACGTGAAGTGAGCATTGATACTGAGTCTTTTGAGAACGCACTGCAAAATAGTTTGCGCCAGTCTCCCGATGTTATTTTAATGGGTGAAATTCGCAACATAGAAGTGATGCGTTTTGGCTTAACGTTTGCCGAAACAGGCCAGCTTTGCCTAGCCACTTTGCATGCCAATAATGCCGACCAAGCACTGAACCGTATCATCAACATGTTCCCCGCCAGCTACCATGATAAACTGCGTCTTGAACTTTCTGTGAACTTGAAAGCGATAGTTGCACAGCAACTAATACCGGCTAAAAATGGTGGAGGACGGCGCGTTGCCACTGAGATCTTAACCAACACTCCGCTGGTGGGAGAGTTGATTAATAAAGGGCGTTTTAGTGAAATCAAAGATGTAATGAAAAAGTCTAACAACTTAGGCATGCAGACGTTTGATCAATCCATTTATAACTTATATCTACACGGTGAAATCAGTTATGACGATGCTATATCCAACGCTGATTCGCCTAACGATCTGCGCTTAATGATTAAACTAAGCGCCGATGCACATATCGATGCAGCGGTAACTGATCACCAGCTCTCATTACAGGATTGAGATAAGAGTAAGGGGTCGGAAGTCTTAAGTCGGAGGTCGAAAGTCTTAAGACCCAAGACCCAAGACTCAAGACTCAAGACTCAAGACCCAAGACCCAAGACCCAAGACCCAAGACCCAAGACCCAAGACTCAAGACTCAAGACTCAAGACTTAAGACTTAAGACCTAAGACCTAAGACCCTTATCCCTTCATACTCAGCGATAATCTTTTTCTCTGTACATCCACTTCTAATACCCTTACTTGTACTATCTGCCCGGTTTTAACAATAGCGTGGGGGTCTTTGACAAACTGGTTAGCCAGTTGTGATATGTGCACTAGGCCATCTTGATGGACACCGATGTCGACAAATGCGCCAAAGTTGGTGACGTTAGTGATAACTCCTTGTAGCTGCATGTTTTCCTGCACATCTTTAATGTCATTGACACGCTCATCAAAAGTGACTGTTTCAAATTGTGGTCTTGGATCGCGGCCGGGTTTGGCAAGTTCAGCCAGTGTATCTGCAATGGTATAAGCGCCGTATTTTTCATCGCTGAAACCTTGCTGGTTCAGTGAATTGAGTAGCGCTTGGTTGCCAATAAGCTCACTGCTTTTTACGCGAGCTTGTTTGGCCATTTTCTCAACCAGAGGATAGCTCTCTGGGTGCACCGCACTGTTATCTAGCGGTTGTTTTCGGTTATCAATACGTAAAAATCCCGCACACTGTTGATAAGCTTTAGCACCCAAGCGCGGTACCTTCAATAGTTCAGTGCGGGTGCGAAACTCGCCTTTTTCATCGCGCGCGGCAATGATGTTTTTGGCGATAGTGGTATTAATGCCAGCCACTTGAGAGAGCAGCGCTTGTGAGGCGCTGTTTAAGTTAACTCCTACTTTGTTAACACAGTCCTCTACTACCGCTTCAAGTTTCAGGTTGAGCGACTTCTGGTTTACATCGTGTTGGTATTGGCCTACGCCTATGGCTTTAGGGTCAATTTTAACCAGCTCTGCGAGCGGGTCTTGTAAACGTCTAGCAATAGAAATAGCCCCGCGTATGCTGACATCAATATCGGGAAATTCGATACTCGCCAGCTCAGAAGCTGAATACACAGAGGCACCGGCCTCGCTGACAACAACCGCGTTAAATGGTGCGTTGGTCTGCTCTGCTAACGCTTTTGCTAGCTGTTCTGTCTCTCTTGAGGCGGTACCATTACCTATGCTGATAAGCGTTACTTTAAATTGGGCTACTAAGGCTCTTAATTTATCGATAGCTTGCTGCCACTGTTTTTGCGGCGCATGTGGGTAAATAACCGCTTGCGCAAGTAATGCACCAGTTCCACTTAACACAGCCACTTTGACACCGCTGCGCAGTCCTGGATCTAATCCCATAGTGACTTTTTGACCGGCGGGAGCAGCCATTAACAAATCGGTTAAATTCGTGGCAAAAACGTCGATAGAATCTGTTTCAGCATTTTCTCGTAAACTTTTGGCTAAATCTGCTTCTAGCTGCGATTGGAGTTTTTGCTCCCAGCTGTTCAGTGCAAGCTGTTTTAACCAGTGGTCTTGGTTTCTACGCGCGCCGCTCAAACCCAATTGATGTTCAATAAGCTTTACAGGATAGAGTACATTGTGAGTGGGAGGGGTGATGGATAGTTTTAATATGGACTCTTTAATACCGCGAAAAACGGCCAGTGCTCGGTGGCTAGGCACATCTTTAAACGCTTGGGAGTATGCAAAGTAGTCACGAAATTTACTCTGAGGGTCATTTTTACCGCGCTTAACCGCGACGCTCAAAATACCGTTGTTCGATAACCAATGACGCAGCTGGCCCAGCAGTATAGCGTTTTCACATAGCTGTTCTTGTAAGATATGTTCAGCGCCTAGCAGCGCTTGGGCGGTGTTTTCAATGCCTAGTTTTACATTGATAAAGCCTTTGGCAATATATTCAGGGTTAACACTGTTGTTGGAGCAAAGCTGCTGGGCCAAGGGGGCCAAGCCAGCGGTTTTGGCGATACTGGCTTTAGAATTACGCTTGGGCTTAAAGGGTAGGTATAAGTCTTCAAGATCTGTTTTACTGATGCACTTTTCAATAGCGTTTTTTAGTGTGCTATCGAGGAGACCTTGCTGGTCTACGCTCTGCAAAATGCTTGCTCGTCGTTGTTCTAACTGGCGCAGATAGTCTAAGCGCGCGTCGAGTTTACGCAATTGGATATCATCAAGACCAGAGGTTGCTTCCTTGCGGTAGCGGGCGATGAAAGGAACGGTATCGCCTTGATCTAACAGCGCTATAGTGGCGCTAACTTGCTGTTCTTTGACGGCTAATTCTGTGGCTATTTGCTTGGCGATGTTCATTGTTGGGCCCAAATATTGGAGTATAACGTTGCGTAGTAGGTATTAGTAGAGGGGTGGGTGTTCTGTTGTTTATTACGCTGTAATTTTTAATGTATTTAACGACATTAGTATGGAGTTTTGTTGTTATATAAAGAAATAAAAGAATTTTACTGATTTCTTTTTTAATGTTTGAATTCAAAAGATTGTGGGGCAGTTTCGACTGCGTCGAGTTCATTTCTTTTAGATGAGCCAAAAGAAACGCAACCAAAGAAAATCTCACCCTACGACTCCCGAAAGACTCCTCCGTAATTTACAAAATTGACGGCCGCAAAGATAGGCCGTCCCTGGCCTAACTTTGCTCTCCGCGACGTCCTGTCGCTTCACTCGCCAATTTTGTAAATTACTCCGGCGGTAATCCAAGGGACTTGGTGTCTCCGTAGCAAGTACAATTGAGCGTTATGAATTCACAATCTATGACTGAATAATATTGGTAAATGACTGGTATTAAGTACAGTAAAATAGGTGTTTTTCATTAAGCTTATATATTGCTTTATAGGCGGAAACATTCCGCATTCCTGCATTTTAAAACCTTGTAAGAAAAGACATGACTTGTTGATATTTAATGTTAATATCAATTTAATTTAGATAAATAAAAGCATGATAGACGGAAAACTTCCGTGTTTAAACACGGAAGTTTTCCGTTGAAGAAACTGTTAACTCTCTGAGGATATACCGTGAGTGAAGATGAATTTTGGAAGATAGTAGAGTCTTCTGGTTCGCCGGATGATTGCTCACCTGATGAACAATGTGAAAATATTATAGAGAGTCTTAAAGGCGAGCCAAAAGAAACTTTAGTGGCATTTTCAAATATACACAGAGAGCTTTTATGTAAGGGATATACTTGGCCAATGCTGAAGGCTTGTTTTGTTCTAATCAGTTTTATATCTGATGATGCTTTTGAAGACTTTAGAAATTGGATAATCCTTCAGGGAAAAAAAAGATTTTATGAAACTCTGTCGGACCCCGACACTATGGCTGACTATATTAAAGTTGAAGACCCTGTGGAGGAGGTTACCGGCGAATGCCTATTGTTTGTCTGCGAGGAAGCTTGGGATGGTGATATAGAGGATTTAGAACAAAATTATGTTTATCCTAACGATCCCAACCTTGATGATGACTGGCCTTCTGAGACTGAATTACAACAAGAATTTCCTAAGCTATTTAATAAGTATTGGGATGAACAAAACATTAGAACTCTGAATTAGAGTTAACAAGTGACTATGGTTCCAAGTCAAGTTTTTAGGCCATGTTTTCATCCCAGTAAGTCCCATTTTTCACCATCGTATTAAGTATTGTTAGTTGTTTG
>Ga0209395_1001802_pt1 | contig 29345 bp, 23 predicted proteins | sample GOMGulsemesocosm_3_FD_184635 | JGI IMG/M metagenome (GOLD analysis project Ga0209395, IMG submission 184635) | Methane-oxidizing microbial communities from mesocosms in the Gulf of Mexico - GOM9D Gulf of Mexico (SPAdes) (version 2) | ecosystem: Environmental > Aquatic > Marine > Cold seeps... | reverse complement strand
TTGCTTGGTGAACATAGCGAGCGTGAACCACCCGATCCCATCTCGAACTCGGAAGTGAAACCGCTTAGCGCCGATGATAGTGTGGCAGGTTGCCATGTGAAAGTAGGGAATTGCCAAGCTTTTATTTGAAAAACCCAATCTCACTGAGATTGGGTTTTTTTTTGCCTAATGAAATATGAAATTTATGGAATGGAAGTTTTTAGCCAAAAGTAGATTAAGAGCTAATAGTACTTATTAGTTGTATGATTTTCAGAACTAGATATCATGATCATTAAAGGTAATGTATAGTTAGCTAACTTACTTTATTTTAAAAAAGTAAAGTAGGGATGATATACTAAAAGTGTATATTAATTTGTTCTATACAAATTTTAAAGCTATTTTCGTAATGGTGATAGCGAAAATAGTAATATTTTATTCACCCTTTTAAAGAAGATAACACATGAGTAAAGGTACAGTTAAGTGGTTTAGTGCAGATAAAGGTTTTGGCTTTATAACTCCAGAAGATGGAAGTAAAGATCTATTTGTTCATCATTCAGAAATTCAGGCTGGAGGGAGCTACGCAACTCTAAATGATGGTCAAGAGGTTGAATATGAAGTAGGTCAGGGTCAAAAAGGGCCATGTGCAAACAAAGTACAACCGCTATAAATACCCAATAATAGATAGCAAGGCCATCAGAGGGAAGCATTGCTTTTCTCTGATGGCCTTGCTTATCTGCCATCTAGGCCAAAAATAATTTTTAATTGGCTGTAAAGGGGTGTTAGACACCGTTCTAAGTACAAATAATCGAATGATATGAGTTAATATTTGATATTGAAAATCTATATCGAAATAAAATTATTCTTCTTGTTTACAGCGTGTTTTACAACCACACGTTTTTCCACAGCCTAAGCCTTCTTCTTTTACTGGGCCTAGTTCAGGGTGGTTTGCCGAAAACTTTCTAGCAGCTTGCTGGATTAATACCCACGTAATTAGAATTGAAAATATAATGATTATTGTGATTAATAAGTTAAACATATTATTATCCAAATAAATGTTGTTAGTGCGGGTTGAAAAAAGCTAACAGAAAACCTGGATTTGTTAATAAATGGGCGCAGGTCTTTAGCTTGCTTTTTCGTATTGATACAATGAAGACTTAAAGCCTTCCTCCCAAATTAATTATGCAGTCGTACCTAAACCAGCAAAACCCATAAAAGTTAGCGATAAAATACCTGCCAACATCATGCTTAAAGCGGCGGCTTGAGTAATATTAGGTAAGTTAGATAGTTCCAGTTTTTCTCGTAACCCAGCCATTAAAACAATGGCTAATCCAAAGCCTGCCCCCCCACCTAAGCTGAATGAAACAGATTGTAAAAAGTCATAACCTCTAGAGGTTTGAAATAGCGCAACACCTAAGATAGCGCAATTGGTCGTGATTAAAGGTAAGAAAATCCCTAAGGCTCTAAATAAAGCTGGGCTAAATTTCTTTAAAATCATTTCAACTAGTTGCACTGATGATGCAATTAAAGCGATATAACTAATTAAGCGTAAGAATTCCAATTCATAGCTAATCAATACTTGGTTAATGGCATAAGCACAGGTTGAGCTCACAAACATAACAAATGCAGTGGCAAGTGCCATATTAAATGCAGTATCTCGTTTTGCAGAGACACCAACAAAGGGACATAAACCTAAGAATAGTGCTAATACAAAGTTGTTGATTAAAAAGGCATTAAGGAATATAAAGCTAAGTGATTCAGGATTCATCATTAACTCCGAGGTTGGCTAACAGTACAGTGAGACGCTGAATCTTCGGCGATTAATTGTCCTGTTTTACGCTGTTCAAAATAGTTAATTAATAATAGCCATGAGCCTAAGACGATAAAACCTCCTGGAGGAAGAATCATCACGATCCAGGGTTCAAAATTTAGACTAAAGACTTGATAGCCTAATAATTGTCCTGCACCTAATAATTCTCTAACACCACCTAGCATAACTAAGGCTAAGGTAAAGCCTAGCCCCATCCCTAAAGCACTAATGACTGATTTGCCAAATGAGTTTTTTGAGGCAAAGGCTTCTGCTCTACCTAAAATTAAACAGTTCACGACGATTAACTGAATAAAAGCGCCTAGTTTATTGTATAAATCCAGACTAATTGCCTGAATAATATAATCAACCAAGGTCACAAATGTAGCAATGATAATAATATACGTGGTGATGCGTACCTGTTTAGGAATAAAGTTTCGTAATGCTGAGACTAAAGCGTTTGAACAAACTAAAACAAAGATACTGGCTAAGCCCATAGCTAAAGAATTTTCAACACTGTTGGTGACTGCAAGGACGGGGCATAAACCAAGCATCATCACGAAAACGGGGTTTTCCTTCCATATGCCGGCGGTAAAAACATCCATAGTTAATGGCGCTTCTTTTTTAGTTGGATTGGCCATGCTCGCCTCTTTCTTGTTGTTTTGCAGATTTTATCAGCGGTAAATTTTTGCTGATAATAGGGTGTAATACTTGACCACTTTTATTAAACATTCGGCCTACAGCATTAGAGGTAATGGTTGAACCAGAAATGGCATCAATTTCCCACGGGTTATTTTTTGAACCATGCCTTACTGTTTTAATGACATTAATTAAGCCTGATTGTTCCTGATTAACTTTTGCATCCAGGCAATTAAAGTTGGCAAGAAAACCTTCATCTGAAGTGATTTTTGTACCAAACCCGGGGGTTTCAGTGCTTTTTAATACATCATAGCCTGTAATACACCCTGTATCTGGCTGGTAGCCGTAGAGTAATTTGATAATATCTTGATAGCCTTGTTCGGCAGCATTGAGAGCTAAGCCTACAAAATTATTTTGAGCATCGTACCCCGCATAGATTAATTCGCCTTTGGCTTTATCATTTGCAAGCTTAACTTTCCCTTCAGTAACAGTAAACGTTAAGCGGCTGGTTGCTTTTGGTAATACTTTAAAAATAGCCCGTTCAGTCGCTAGTCTTTGATTCTCTGCAATAATAGGCTTGGTGTATTCGTAAACTAAGACCACTAAAAAACCCGATAGCATAGCCACAACACCTAGTGTTGAAATCAATGAAATACTAGAGGGCAAAGGGGGGACTTTATTTGTATCATTACCTAAATCAGCCATGCTTATTTCCCTCCATAAATTCTAGGTTGGGTATAGGACTCGATTAAAGGCGTTGCAGCATTTCCAAATAAAATAGCGTACATTACGGCTTCAGTCAGCCCTCCGAATAAACGAATAATAACGGTTAGAAATCCAACCAATAATCCAAATACAAAAATGCCTTTTGGGGTAACGGGTGAGGCCACCATATCACTGGCCATAAAGACGGCGGCAAACATTAATCCACCAGAAAACACCATAAACCCCGCGGTTGGGTATTTTGAGGGATCAAGGAGGTGAATGCATTCTGCTGAAATAGCGGTGCCAAAAATAACGGCAGCCGGGATACGCCAGTCCAGCATGTTTTTATAGACTAAATAGACACCACAGATAAGAATTAATAAACTGGATGTTTCCCCCGTTGACCCAGCCGTTAAGCCTAAAAATAAATCCATACTATCAGACATGATGCCTTGGAATTTCATCAGAGCCAGAGGCGTTGCTCCACTAAAACCATCAATGCTGACTTGTGAAACCCATTCAGTTGTTGCTACGGGTTTCATAAAAGGCAAAGCCAGTGTTGATGGAATAAACTCAATAAAGCGGTTAGTGGCTAATGCCGGTGTCCAGGTGGTAATTGATACGGGGAAAGCAGCTTGGATAAAAGCTCGCCCAACTAAAGCTGGATTAAAGACATTAAAACCAAGGCCTCCAAATAGGGTTTTCCCCATGGCAATAGCTACAAAACCAGCGATTGCACTCATCCACAAAGGAAAGCCAGGTGGAAGCGTCATGGCTAATAATAGGCCAGTAATAATCGCACTGGCATCTCCAATGGTTGTTTTTTTATCTGATAATTTGCAGAACAAGTGCTCGGTACCGATACAGGCAAGTACCGTAACAATCATCAGTGCCAGTGCGCTGATGCCAAATTGATAAATAGCGTAAGCCGCTAAGGGCAGTAATGCGTAGACTACATTACGCATGATTTCTGCGACAGTCGGGGCTTTACGAATATACGGAGAGGTACGTATATCTATTTTGGGTTGATTAGCCATTTATTGTGATTCCATCATATGTCTTTCACGGTTCAAAGTTTTGGCAATTCTAAAATACTGTACCAAAGGGATATTAGAAGGGCAGACATAACTACAGCAACCACATTCAAAGCAATCATTCAGATGGTATTTTTCTTCCATCACATCATATTGTCGTTTTGCTGCCAGCATACCCAGTTCTGATGGGTTTAAATTAATTGGGCAGGCTTGTAAGCATTGTGAACATTTAATACACGGTAGAATGTCATCACGTTTGGTGGCTCTTTTATCCAGCACCAGAACGGCTCCAGTGCCTTTTTTTACGGGTGTATCAATAAAACCTGCTGGCATTCCCATCATGGGGCCGCCTAAAATGAGTTCAGCTTCATTTCCCGTAAACTCAGCATGTTCAAGAATATGGCTTAAAGGGGTGCCGAGAGGAACCAGATAATTACCTGGTTTATTAAGATCATCTCCAGTAATTGTCACAATACGTTCGATTAAACCTTGTTGCAAAGGTAGTAGCTCACCAATGGCGGCTAAAGTTGCGACATTAAAAATAGCAACGCCTATTGATGAGGGCAGTTTGCCTGATGGAATTTCTTCACCTAACAGTGAATAGACCAACATTTTTTCTGCACCTTGTGGGTATTTGGTCACCACGGCTTCAATAGTAATGCTGCCATCAGCAGGTAAATGAGGTTTTATAGCCTCAACTACATTAATTTTATTATCTTCAACGCCTATAATCGCTTTGAGAGCTGCAACTGATTTCATTGCGATACGAATGCCGCGGATTAAATACTCGATTTGTTCGAGCATAATACGGTGATCCGTGGTTAAAAATGGCTCGCACTCACAACCATTAATCAGAATGGTGTGAATATGACAGTCATCAGGAATACTCATTTTTACATGGGTAGGGAAGGATGCGCCACCTAAGCCTACCATCCCTGTGTTTTGTACCGCCTGAATAATATCTTTTCGCGACATCTGTTCATAATCTATAAACTCATGAGAAAGTAGCGTTTGATTTGAACTCAGTGCGGTATCAATAAAAATAGCTTGTTCTTTACCGCCACGGGCGTTTGGTATTAAGTCTATTTTTTTTACAGTGCCAGTAACTGAGGCATGTAAGGGAACAGACATAAAACCGTCGGCTTTCGCAATTAACTCACCCCGGTGGACTTTTTGTCCTACATGAACAATGGCAGTAGCGGGTCTACCTATATTTTGAGATAAAGGCAAAATAACTTGTGCGGGGAAAGGTAGGCGACGCGCTTGATGGTCGTGAGTTTCTTCCTTGAATCCTTCTGGGTGAATACCTTTGGGAAATGTTTTTTTGCCAAAAAGGCTAAATAGATTCATAGGTTTTATTCGGCAAATACTTCTTTTAAATCGATTTCTAAATCAGGAAAGATATGCGATGTAGCTATATCATCTTCAGCAAACATTTTTAATAATTGATATTTATTGGTAGACTGGTCTAGTACAAATTGATTGACTGTTTGTTCATAAGGGTAAACAACCCAATATTCAGTTACGCCACTTTCCTGGTAAAGTGAGTATTTTGTTTGTACTTCTTTTTTAGAGTTACCTTTGGATAGTATTTCGATGATTAAATCTGGTGCTCCAAGGCAACCTTGTTCAGTTAATTTATTTGAGTCACAAATAACACATAAATCAGGTTGAATAACGGTATGAATCTCTTTATCAGCTTTCACTGATTTTTTATGGTTATATAAGCGTACATCAAATGGGGCAGTAAAAGCACGACAGTCTTTTGATTTAAAGTATTGGAACAGAACTCCACTTAATTGCCAAGAAATACGTTGATGTTTAACATTGGGCGCAGGCGACATCATCATGATTTTTCCCTTAATCAGCTCGACTGTTTTATCTAGTTGCCAAGTTAAATAATCTGCATAGGTATAGCTTGCATTTAAATCTAACTGAGATAATTGAGTGATTTTAGCCATGATTTATATACCAAAAGGTATTGTTCCTATGTCTTACATAGGAACAATAGTTCGTTATTGAAATTTTTCAGCTCGTTTGATCAATTTTTCTAAGTTTGGTTCATCTGGATTCCAAGGAGTACCAGGGTGAATAATCACAGCGGTACATTTTTCAGCTGAACGTACAATATCTTCAAAAGTACCTTTAGTCGGGTCAATCACAATGGCTTTTTTATCGGCATTGTATTGAAAAATTGCCGGCGCAATATCGACACATTCATCACAAGTCGTACAATCGGGTGTTTCAATCCATACGGGTTCAAAACCATTATCCTGTTTGGCTGGTTCTGCTTTTTTCGGTTCTTCTTTTGCTTTTTCTACAGGCTTGTTTTCTACCACGGGTTTAACAGCTGGAGCCACTGGACTGGAGTTGGAAACCGCAGGCACATCCGCTAAAATACGCGTTAAAGCCCCCGCATCACCTCCTACCATACTCATCAAGCCTTCAGTAATGGTGTGAGCCATTTCGGCTTTTGCCTGATCTGCAATGGCTTGGGTATCTACTTCAACTCTATTTTTACCCGCTAAACCTTTTAGGGTATGCCAAAACTCTCTACGTTCTTGGGTCGATTTCACCATGGCTGCCGAAACAATCACTTTTAATAAATGATTGCTTTCAGAATGTACCGCCCAGATAAAGGGGATGCTATCAGCCTGGTCTCGCTCATTTATATCAAGGTATTCAGTTAGCAATACCATATCATCTGAGCTTGCATCCGCAGCAATAGATTTAAAATGATGACTGAACTGAACTTCTGTTAAGGCCCAGTCTGCATAAGTCAATGGCACATCCATCGCATATTTATTACCATATTCATCAGTATAATCTAATGAATAAATCACCCAGTCCTGATCAATATCAGCATTGCCGAGTAAACAAATACGTTCTTCCCAGGTTTTTCCTTTTCTAGGGTCAAAGCTAGTTAAAGGATATGCTCGGGATTCAACGGCTAATTTGCTTTGGGTTGTTAGCGAGTTATTAGCAAAACCATTTTCAGGCTGACTAGAAGTATAGATACTCCATAAAGCAGGGCCTCTATAATTTAAGCCATCAATATAGCCTGCTAATAAATGGGCTGTATTCGATAGAGAGCCTTGATGGACATAAGCGGTCTGATGAGCCATGGCAATCAGATTCAGATCTTTATTCGACTTATTCGCATCAATGGGAAGCTGGTTATCCAGCACTAGGATTTTTATCGGTAGCCCTGAAATTAAACTATGAGAGACACTTTGAAAACCTGAATCAAAGCTAATACCTTCTGCACCTAATGAAACCAAAGGCGGGCAGAGTAGGTATTCTTCTTCATTAAACTGTTGCCAATCAAAATAAGCAAAGAATTTATCATGCTCATCTTTATCGTATTTGCCTTTTATTTCTAACTCTGCAGTACGAATGGCTTTAAAACCTTCCGCCATTTTTACCATATGACCTTCAAAAAGGCCCATTGCTAATGCAGGCGCATCTTGAGATAAATGCCTAGCCCAAGGAAAAGGGTAGGGGTTAAAGGGAAAAGTACTAGTCCAGGCTGATGCCTCATTTGTACCCTCGGTCATCCCTAAGCTGGCTCGGCCTTCCCCTGATAAACCCTGTGCATAGCTCCATTTTAAATGCTTTAATTTAGCAACGATTTGTAAGGCCCATTTTAGCCATTTTGAATCAATAGGCTGAGTGGCTTTATCTTTATCAAGTGCTCCACTTAAACGCGATAAAGTAAGGTCGACATTTTGATTTTCATCAATGGCGGTTTCTAATGCATCTATATCACTAATATCCAGAGTTTCAACCAATTGCAGACGGATGTGTTTTTCCATCTCTGTAATCAGTTGATTAATATGTTTAATATGCTGCTCAATACGTGGCTGCATTAATGCCGTCACAGTACTGGTAAATAAATGAATGGCTGTTTTTTCACTACTTCCCGCACGAGTATTGTCACTGTTCTGCATGGAATCATGGTTTTTCTTGTCTAATAACAAGGTATCCAGCACACCCTTTTTTGCTTGTAGATCATCAATACGACTGTATTTTTTATTAGAGGTGGGTAAATCTAACCAATAATTCCAGTTATCTCGCAAGGCTTGTGTTGATTCAATGGTTTGTTCGACCACTGAAAGCGCTTCAGTTTCACAAACTGTGACACACTCCATACAGCCTTTACAGCTATTTGGATTAAGAGTGATAGAGAATAGGCCTCCATTTCTTGGCATACGGCTATTCATCTCATTATGATAAGGTTCTGTTAGGGCAAACTTAAACTCACCTGAAACCGCTTTAAACCACTCAAATTCCTGAGCGACGTCTTGTCTTTCGGGCTCCGCATATTCCTTAATAGTATCGCCAATGGCTTTGGCAATAATAGGATCTAAATTAGTACCTACCGATTTATCCGCAGTAAGTGCATGGTATTTCTTTTCTACTGTACGAATCGCACGACGTAAATGCTTAACCACATGCCCTGATTTTTCAATACGTTTAATATTGGTTTCAAAGACTTCATTCACTGTATTAATTAAGCCAGGAATCGCACTATCAGGACAGCTGCTATAACAGTTGCCACAAGCGGTACAATTTTCAGCTATCCAGACCGGGTGTTGAGACCGGTTTGCCGTCATATCCCCAAAAATACCGGTAGAAGCTGGAACCACACCTAAAGCAACAAAGGGATCAGCCAGAACATTGCTGTTATCTGATAAGTTAGCTGTTTGATTCCAAAATCGATGAATGTCAGCAATAGCCTCTTGATTTGCTGGTTTTTGTTGTAATAATAAAGGCGCGCTAGCTTCAATTTCTGCTGCTGAAATAGAGGTGCCTACAACCATCTCAGTAGTATTAATTTCCGCTACTTCGTTATATGCGCGCTTAACCAAATCAATATTGCTATCAACTAATAGCTGAATCTCTTCTGCTGATTTTTCATTATCAATAGTGTTAAATTTAAAAAATACCGCTTTAAATAGAATGTGTTGTAAACCAGCTTGAGCAGATAAGGCTTTATTGCTTTCTAAAGCTATTTTGTTAGCATCAATAAAATAGACTTTAATTTGTTTGTCTTTAATGATTTGCTGCGCACTATTAGGAAAGCTTTGCCAAACATCTTGAGCAGAGTTTAGTGAGCTTTGAATAATAAGATTGCCATTTTCAACTAACCCTTCTAATGGATTGCTCAGATTGAAAATATTTTGATCCGTTGCAATAACTGTATTTATTGCACGGTAGTCATTTTCTTGTGCGAGTTCTTCCGCCGCAAAACTTAAGAAAAAAGTGTTTTCCTGGGCTTTCCGCTCAGTGCCATAATGAGGATTAGCCTTTACATCAAAGTTAAATTGCTCAAATAATGTTTGAGTCAGCCCTTTGCCTATTGATGCGCTTTGTCCAAGACTTAAAGAGTGAATGCGAACCGACTCTGTATTTTTAGTTGATAGCGCCGCTGATTCAGAACCAAGGATAGCAAGTTGCTGAATATCAGGATAAGCTTCCATCATCGCTTGTTGCTGTATTTCCTGTTGTGGCGAGAGCGCTTTTTTATGGATAAACTCAATGCCTAAATAAGCAAATTTTTGCTGTTTACCATCAGGCAACATATTTTCGACAGCTGCAATAATGTCTTTTACTTGGACCGCGTGACCGCCCAAACCAAAACAGGCTGAGTACAAGGGAGTTGCATCCGTTGTTTTGCTATAGCTAGCATATTCAGGAAAGGCCGCGCCTTTAGTGTTGCCATTGTCGATCGCTTTACTAATACAGGAACGAATCTCAGCAATAATAGGTAAATCTTCGGCAAGAGGCTGGTCAGATCTTTCCAAAACCAAGATGCCTTTACGGCCTTTAACTAATTGACTGATTAAATCACCAGGAAAGGGACGAAATAAAGTCATGTCCACTACGCCAACTTTAAGCTTGCGATGTTTACGTAAAAAATTAGCGGTCATTTCTGCTTCATTTAAAATACTGCCTTGGGCAATAATTAAATACTCAGCATCATCACATAAATATTCATTGATACGGTGATATCTACGCCCCGTTAGTTCAAACCATTCATCCATGCATTGATCAGTAATGTCAGTGACATGATCAAAGAAGTAGGGACGTTGACCTGCAACGGATTGCATATAACTATCGGGTTCTTGTACCCCACCGGATTGAGTGGGCTGATCGACAGTCCATGCTTCAGGAATACGGCGACGTGTTTTGCCAAATAAAATACTTTGAGCGGGGGTAGGGCTGCTAATAATATCATCCGGCAACCCCACAAACTCTTCAATTAACTCGCGTTCAGGTAACTTAAGAGGCTCAATTAAATGAGAGGTTAAAAAACCATCTTGAGCAATCGCAGCAGGGTTTAAACTCAGCTCAGCTATTTTTCGACTGATAAGGTTAAGGTCAGCGGCAGCCTGATTATTACGGGCAAAAAATTGAATAAAACCAGTATCATCCATGCTGTGATAATCATCATGACCACAGTGAATATTAGAGGTGGCTTTAGTGATTGCTTTGCAGGCGATGTTTAAAACATAAGGCAGCCTTTTACCAACAGAGGCATATAAAGATTCATGCATGGACGCAACGCTTTGAGCCGATGAGCAAAAGTGAGTTGCTCGTAAACCCGATAAAGCGAGTCCCGCTGTTGCGGTGGCTGCGGCATGGTTATCTTCAGGGTTAACAGAGATTAATGGACGGTTAGAAATATTAAGGTGGCCATTGTTTTTCTGTTGATCCCATTCAGTGCTCATTTCAGACGCAGGTGTTGAAAGGAAGGCACCTGCGGCATCACTGGATTCTCTTTCACACATTATGACGGCTTCGTTGCCTGTCATAATGGTAGAAATGCCAGGGTATTTGAAGACTTTATTTTGTTTTTTCTTACCAAAAAGGGCCATGCTTAACCTAAGAAACTATAGTTTTATGTAAAAAGAAATATTTATTGGGGTAAAGACTCGGTGCGATTAGATTGCTTAGCTGCTTTACCAACGCTGGAGCGGGTTGTACCTAGTTTGCTGTCTATCCAGACAATTGCACCTGTAGGGCAACGCTCGATAGGTGTACGATCAACCAGGATTTCGTCATACTTTTTAAAATCAATCACCGCAAGGTTGTTTTTGATTTCAATCAAACCTTCGGGCGCATCAACCACACATTTTTCACAGGCGGTACAGGCTACTTCACATTCGGCTTCTGCTTTATCGCCTTCTTCCAGGCTTTTACAGGCGACAAATAACTGATGGCTGACAGGTTGCAAGGAGAATAAATCCTTAGGACAAACCACAATACAGTCATTACAAGCGGTACATTTGTCTTCAATAACAATGGGAAGCCCGTGCTCATCCATAAAAATGGCATCAAAATCACACACATCAGCACAATCAGCCAAACCTAAACAGCCCCAGCTACAACCTTTGCCTCCACCTGAAACGACAGCGGCGGCCTGACACGATTGCATGCCTTCATATTTTGCACGGGTATAAGCGACATGAGTGCCACCCGCACAGGCTAATCGAGCCACTACTTTTTCAGTGTTACCCATATCAACGCCCATAAATTCGGCAATTTCAGCATTGCCTTCAGGTGTATTAACCGTGCAGGATGATGGGTTTTTTGCACCGCTGACAACAGCCTCAGCAAAAGGTCGACAACCGGGCACGCCACAAGCACCGCACTGTGCCTGAGGCAGCATATCATCTACCTCATCAATACGAGGGTCTTCGTAAACGAATAATTTTTTATTGGCAATGGCTAAGATGATGGCTAAAACAACACCAAGAATCATCATAAATATTGCTGCTGTTATGATGCTAGAAATCATTTTCTTTTATGAGCGTGCATATTTAAATCTAAATAAGTGCTTAATTATATAGATGTATTTTTTTAAGATAACCGCCAATTATACACCAAATGAGCTGTTTTTGGGGGGTGAAGTTTTCAGCCTGTCTGTCAGTAACTGAATATTGATCTATATCTTTAAATATTTAAAAAAGCTGTCCATTGCATCGGTATAGCGTTCTGTGTATCCTGCTCGTTGTTATATATCACTTTGGCTTCAATAGGATAATTAGCTCAATGCAAATAAATTTGATTTCAGTTGGGAATAAAATGCCTAATTGGGTGCAGCAAGGATACGATGAATATGCTAAGCGGATGCCAAAGGAATGTGACTTGGTGCTCAAAGAAATTATACCTGGGAAACGAGGTAAAAATAGCGATGTTGCAAGGATTGTTCGTGATGAAGGTGAACGAATGATTCAAGCGGTTCCAGCCAAGACTCATATTGTTACCTTAGATATCCCAGGTAAACCATGGACAACGCCTGACCTTTCTATCGCTATGAAACGGTGGATGGAAAGTGGGCAAAATGTTGCCTTGATGATAGGTGGGCCAGAAGGTTTGGCTGATTCAGTTAGAGACCTTGCAAGAGAGTCATGGAGTTTGTCAAAACTCACCTTTCCTCACCCCGTTGTTAGGATCCTGGTTGCAGAACAATTGTACCGAGCCTGGAGTATTCTCAATAATCACCCTTATCATCGATGACTGAACAACTGATTTTAGCTTCAGCTTCCCCTCGTCGGAGGGAATTATTAGATCAAATTGCGGTCAGTTATATTGTTCACCCTGCTGATATTGATGAAACACCTAAACATGCAGAAAATGCAGAAGATTATGTCGTAAGAATTGCAGCTGAAAAGTCTGCTGCTTGCCAAGGGCGACTGGATTTGAAATTACCTATATTAGCGGCTGATACCAGTGTGGTGATTAATGGACATATTTTAGGTAAGCCAGAAAATGAGGCGCATGCGATAGAAATGCTTCAGTTATTATCTGGTCATTGTCACTCTGTTTATAGCGCAGTGTCTTTTAGGAGTGCTGAGAAATCGGGGGATAAAGCCTTTCATCATCAGGTCTTGAGTGTGACAGACGTTAATTTTAGAAAAATTGAGTTAAAGGAAATTAAGGCTTATTGGAAAACAGGTGAACCACAAGGAAAAGCAGGTGCCTATGCGATACAAGGATTAGGTAGTGTGTTTGTTGAATCAATTAAAGGCAGTTTTTCGGGGGTTGTGGGTTTGCCACTGTTTGAAACTGCAGAATTATTATCGAAACAGGGAATAAAAATCATCACATGAGTGAAGAAATTTTAATTAATGTTACTCCTCCTGAAACACGTGTCGCTATAGTTGATAATGGTGTATTGCAGGAATTGATTATCGAGCGAGAGCAGCAGAAAGGTCTAGTTGGAAATATTTATAAAGGCGCTGTTTGCCGCGTTTTACCAGGGATGCAAGCAGCTTTTGTTGATATAGGCTTAGAGCGAGCTGCTTTTCTACATTTATCTGATTTTAGTAATAAGGAATTAGAAAAAAAAGGCTCAGAAAATATTGAGCACTATTTGCGTGAAGGGCAGGCATTGGTGGTTCAGGTAACCAAAGATCCATTAGGTACCAAAGGCGCTCGATTAACTACTGAAATATCGATTCCCTCAAGGTTTCAGGTGTATATGCCTTATGCCAAAAATTCAGGAGTTTCCCAAAGAATTGAGTGTGATAAAGAACGTAGTCGATTAAAGACTTGTATTGAACAGTTCCAGGAAAAAAATCAAAGCGGTGGCTTTATCGCCAGGACAGCAGCGGAATGTGTAGAAGAACCCGTGCTGTTTTCTGATATGACATTTCTGACCAAGTTATGGGGAACTATTTCAGAAAAAATAATTAAAGCCGAAACAAAAACCTTAATTCATCAGGATTTATCCTTAAGCAGCCGAATATTAAGAGATATATTCACTGATAGTATTAAAAGGATAAGGATCGATTCGCGAGAAACGTATCAAAAACTGGTTGATTTTTCAAAAGTATTTGTGCCAGAAATTGTCCCCGTCATAGAACACTATACTGGAGACAGCCCTCTTTTTGATATCTATAGTATTGAAGACGAGATAACTCGAGCTTTAGATAGAAAAGTAAAGTTGAAGTCGGGCGGTCATTTGGTTTTTGATCAAACAGAGGCAATGACGACGGTTGATGTGAATACTGGCGGTTATGTTGGCGGTCGGAATTTAGAAGAAACAATTTTTAAAACTAATTTAGAAGCCGCTCAAACGATATCCAGACAACTTAGGCTGCGCAATTTAGGTGGAATTATTATTATTGATTTCATTGATATGCAGAGTGAAGAGCATAAAAAACTGGTTTTAGACGCGTTACAGCGCAATTTGGATAAAGACCCAGCGAAAAACAAAATAACGGAGGTGTCTGCTTTAGGTTTAGTTGAAATGACACGGAAGCGAACGCGCGAGAGTTTGGAACATATTCTTTGTGAAACTTGTTGTACTTGTGGTGGGCGAGGGATGATAAAAACAGCAGAATCTATTTGTTTAGAAATATTCAGAGAGATTATCCGAGAAGTCAGGCAGTACAATGTACAGGATTTATTAGTACTTGCTTCAAATGAGGTCGTGGAAATGTTGTTAGATGAAGAAGCCGACATGTTGGCTGAACTGGAATTGTTTTTAGGGGTTAGAATAAAGTTTAGGGCAGAGCTTGAATATAATCAGGAACAGTATGATGTGGTTTTATTATAAGTGGGCTATTTACAAGCCTTGATCAACTTATAAATATAGGGTCATCGGTGTGATTCACAAAATTAAAAAAGCAACAAGGCACCTCCTTCTGGTTTTGTTGATAGTCATGGCTATCAGCTTAAGTGTGGCTCGGTTTTTTTTATTGGGTGTGGAAAATTACAAAACGGCATTAGAAAATAAGATTTATGAGTTAACCGAAATACAGCTTGAAATTGGAACGTTAGCTGCAAATATGCGCGGATTTAATCCTGAAATTGTTTTAAAGAATATTCATTTAGTTGACTCTGAGAGCCGAAGAAAATCACCTGTTAAATTAGAGCAGCTCCGCCTAGGTATTAACCTGCTTGATTTGATTTTTACTCAGCAACTCTTACCTTCCAGTTGGGTGACTTTGGTAGGTGTGGAATTGTCTATCGTCCGAAATGAAGATGGAAGCCTTTCTATTGTAGGATTAAATTCTGCTGAATCTGAGCAACCCTTTTGGTTATTAAAAGGGCGGCGATATGAAGTTCTAAAAAGTAAAATTACCTGGTTAGATAAGCAGCGGCATGCAGAGCCTCTTAAATTTGAGCATATTGATTTATTGATAAAAAATGAAATTTCTTCTGAAAAACATGAAATTCATTTAATTAGTCAATTGCCTGAATCAATTGGAGAGTCTTTACGAGTATCAATGACTGTTCAAGGGAATGTTTTTGAAAAGGATAATATTAACGGGCTGGTTTATATTAAGGGAAAAGATCTTAAATTAGCTGAGGTTTTAACTGGGGCCTACCCTTTAGGCTTGGAGATAATAGAGGGGAATGGTGATTTTGAGCTATGGAGCCAATGGGAAAAATCTAAAAACATTGCATTAACGGGGAATGTCCAGGCAACAAACCTCAGTATCCAAAAACAAACGAACAAGAAAAAGAAAACCTTTAAAATTGATCAATTAAGGACAGCATTTAATGTGTCTAAACTTGTATCAGGTTGGCAGCTAGGGGTTTCTGATTTTAATATGCAGACAGCTGAGAAAGAATGGCCTGCTGCAAACTTCAAAGTTTCAGCTAATCATGAGTTAACTCAATTGGCTGCTTCAATTGAACAATTGGATTTGCAGCAGTTGAGTAAGTTAGCCCAGTTTTTTGTACCTTTAGCTCAAGAGCAAAAGGACTTGTTAACGGGCTTGGGCTTGCAAGGGCAGATCAAAGGGTTTTCTGGGTATCTCAATACCGAAAAAAATAGCTATGCCATTAATGGGAATGTTGAGAATATTTTTACGTCTTCTTTTGCAGCTTTTCCACAAATTAAAAACTTCACCGCCAGTATTCAAGGAACCCATGAAAAAGGCATTATTGGTTTAAATACTCTGCAAGCCAGTCTGTTTTTCCCCAATCTGTTTAAAGCAGACTTTTCAATTAAGCAATTATCAGGTTTATTACGCTGGGAACAACAGGTAAATCGGTGGTTAATCGCCTCAGATAAACTGGTGCTGGATGTTAAGGATGCTGAAACAGAAAGTAAGTTGACAGTTGCTATCCCTAAAAATGATGATGCTGTGTTCATGGATCTGCAGAGTGTCTTTTCTAAGCTCAATGATGTCAGTGCTATTCCTGAGTATTATCCAGCCAGTATTATGAGTAAGGATGCATTAAGCTGGTTAGATAATGCGTTTATATCAGGAAGAATTGAGCAGGGGGGGCTTTTGGTTTATGGCGAACTCAATCAATATCCTTTTCTTGATGGGCAAGGTGTATTTGAAGTGTTGCTTGACGCAAAAGAACTGGAGTTAAATGTTGCCCCGGGTTGGCCCCATTTAAAAAATGTAACAGCAGAGGTGCTGTTTCAGAAAGATAGCTTAACCGTCACTGCACCGCATGCGGAGGTTTATGGCCTAGATATTAATCATGTCTTAGTTGAAATTCCGTCCTTTGAAAACAGTGATTATCTGCTAGTCGACGGTTTGGCATCGGGTAATGTGGCAGATGGTTTAACATTTTTACAGCATACACCTATGCATGCGACGGTTGATGACTTCTTGGATGCCGTTAAGGTATCGGGTGAAATGAAACTGGAATTGGATTTTAAAGTTCCATTTATTGACGGGCTTAAGGCTGAAGTCAATGGTCTTGCCAGTTTACAGCAGGCTAAGTTGAATATAAAAGCCATTGACCTGAAGGTGACAGAGCTTACTGGCGACTTAAGCTTTACGGAAAAAGGTTTGTTTAGTAAAAAAATAGATGCGAAAGCCTTGGGGTATCCAGTAACAATCGAGGTTGATAGTAAAAACCTTAAAACAGAGGTCAAGGTTCAAGGTAAAACCAGTGTGACTCAGCTACAAAAGCAGTTTAGCTTTATAAGTGCTGAGTTATTAACTCGTGGTCAACTAAAGGGGGACAGTCATTATCAAGTGAAGTTAGATTTGCCCACAGGAAAAAATAAAGCAGCAACCGTAAAGCTGACATCTAAATTAGTGGGAATATCTTCAGGATTACCTGGCTTATTAAAAAAAGAGAGTCATGAAAAGAAGGCATTAACAGTTAATCTGACATTAAATGATAATGCTTTATTACCGTTGTCACTGAATTACAGTGATGAGCTTAAGGTGAAAATGAGGGTAGATAAAAAATCTAACAATATGTATTCTGCTCATATTGTTTATGGTAATGGCAAGGCTATTATGCCGACAAGGTCAGGTGTGAAACTTGATATTAAACAAAATACCTTTGATATAGCGGAATGGATGTCGCTTTTTCAGATGGAGGGAAAGTCGTCGGGTTTAGCATTCAATAAAGTTAGTTTTATGACTCATGATTTGCAATGGGGAAAGCAGCATTATGGCGCGTTTGAAATGGCAATGAAGCGTTTTGATCAGAAATGGCAAGGAAGTTTGAGTTGTTCAGTGGCTAAAGGTGCTTTTATTTTTCCGTTAAATAGAAAGGTGAAGGATAAAATAAAGCTTGAAATGGCTTATGTGAATTTTTCTGAATTGATGAAAATTGATTTTCAGGGGCGTGGGGTTAGCAGTGAAGAAGTGCCACTTATTGACGTGTTTAGTGAGCAGCTTTTTTGGAATGGGGCTGACTTAGGTTCGCTTGATATAAGTACCGAGAGAATTGTTAAGGGGATACGGTTTAAGAAAATTCACATTATGGCAAAAGACCATAAAATTAAAATGAGTGCTGATTGGATAAAGCAGGACAAAGGAAGTCTGACTAGTTTTCATGGGGCTTTATCTGCTGAAGATATTGGGACATTATTAATGAAAGTCGGCATGGCTAATGACTTAAAAGATGCTAATGCCAGTATTGAAATTTCAGGACAATGGCCTAAGTCACCTTATCAATTTTCCTTGGACGCTGTGAATGCTGAAATTGATTTGGAATTGAAGAGCGGTCGAATATCCAGTATTGAACCTGGTATTGGTCGGATTTTAGGGTTTATTGCAATGGAACAATGGCTTAAGCGTTTAACGCTGAATTTTGGTGACTTGTATAAAGAGGGGCTCAGTTTTAATACGATTACAGGATGGTTTAAGGTGAGGCAAGGTAAGGTAACGACCAAGGATTTATTAGTCGATGCCATTCCCGCTCGAATTAAAATTGCAGGGGAAGCTGATTTAGTCACAGAAACGCTGGATTATAGTATTTCTGTGGTGCCAAAAAGTTCGGGAGCCGTACCTATAGCTGGTACAATTGTCAGCCGTATTGCAGGAACAATTACTCAGGCACTGACCAGTGATTATAAAGAAGGTTATTTTTTTGGTTCTAAATATCAGGTAACAGGTAAATGGGATAATATGAAAGTAACTGCGATGCATGAACAAGATGGGCTTTTAAAGAAGACATGGACAGGGTTAACGGACTTCTCCTGGGTGGAGTCTATTGCAGAATAATGAAAGTTACATGTCATTTTAATTCATGGCTATATACAAACCACAGCTTGATTAAAAAAAGGGTTTGTAGGGTGGACTTCAGTCTGCCATATAGTCAGTTTATGGCAGTGATTGCGGACTGAAGTCCGCCCTACAATTTTTAAGCTGTGGTTAGTTAATAGCCATATTTTAATTTAGCTATATTTAAGATTAATAGAGAATAAAGTATGAGTAAATGTGCTGCCATTCAAATGGCATCAAGTCCAAATGTTGGCTCCAATTTATTGGAAGCAGGGAAATTAATTGCAGAAGCAGCAAAGGCAGGAGCCAAATTAATCACCTTACCTGAAAATTTCGCTTTAATGGGTGAGCATGAGTTAGATAAAGTTAAAGTGCGAGAAGTAGATGGAGAGGGCCCCATCCAGACTTTTTTAGTAGAAACAGCAAAAAAACATGGGGTCTGGTTAATTGCGGGCACCGTTCCATTGGCTGCAGAGGCTGACAATAAAGTGAGAGCGGCTTGTCTTATTTATAACGACAAAGGGGAGCGCGTTGCTCGTTATGATAAGGTTCATTTGTTTGATGTCAGTGTTCCAGGTACTGATGAAGAGTATAGAGAGTCCGATTCCATTGAGAATGGTGATCAGCCTTTAGTGATAGATACTCCTTTTGGTCGCTTAGGTATTGCTGTTTGTTATGATTTACGTTTTCCTGAATTCTTCAGAAAAATGGTAGAACAAAATGTGGAAATAGTGATCGTACCGTCAGCATTTACCGCTGAGACGGGGGCCGCTCATTGGGAAGTGTTATTACGAGCAAGAGCAATAGAAAACCTATGCTATATCATTGCGCCAAATCAAGGTGGCTTTCATGTGAATGGCCGTAAAACTTATGGGCATAGCATGATTGTTGATCCCTGGGGTATCGTGTTAGATTGTTATAAAACCGGCGCTGGTTTTGTGTGTGGCGAGGTGGATCTGGAACGCTTGGAAAACGTACGAGCATCATTTCCTGTACTCAATCACAGACGTTTTTTTTGTAAGTAAATCGCTATGTATTCAAAAAAATATGGGTTATTGTTTTTGATACTCTTGCTGACAAGTGGTTGTGCAGAGGTTAAAAACACACGATATAACGATACCGGTGAGCTGGAGATGCCGCCAGTGATGGAAATTGTTGAAAAACCAAAGAGACAGGCGCAGCAGGAAAAGAAAAATACAGGTCTAGCGGATATTGTTTCATTAGCCGGCTCTGAAGAGCAACCTGTGATTAAGCTGAAGAAAATGTTTGATCGTTCCTGGAGTATTGTTGAGCAAGGCCTCAAGCTGAGTGAGATAGAAATAACCGACAAGAATAGAGATTCAGGGGTTTTTTATCTAAAGTTTGATCCTGATGCCCGAGGATCTAAAGACTCAGGCATGATGGATAATTTGAGTTTTTTCTTATTTCAGGATGAGTATGAAGAAGCGGCCTATAAGTTAACGGTTGTCTGGCGCGAAAGTAATACCGAAGTAACAGTAGAGCTCGTTGATCCGGAAGACAATGATTTATTGGATGATGGGGAAGATGATATCGAAGGCTCTATTGATTCTGGTGCCAGGTTGATTAAAGCATTGTATAAAACAATTAGGGATGATTTACCGAACGATTAAACTTTTTCTGGAGTTTAGATTACATTTTGTATGGCGGACTTGAGTCCGTCATACTTTTCTCATAAGATAAAATTGTCCTATCGTGGATTACCTTTATCAATATAAATACCCAAAAGTTAGATATGTTAAACCAAGTAAAACAATCAATATTAACGCCTTATGGCATGCAAGAAAAAGATATTGATAGCATTATGGACAGCTTACTTAGTGTCTCAGTCGATGAAGCAGATATTTATTTTCAGTCCAGTCATTTCGAGTCTTGGGTGCTAGAAGGGGGCATTGTAAAAGAAGGTGCGCATAGTATAGAAAAAGGCGCAGGCGTGCGAGTGGTCTCGGGTGAAAAAACAGGGTTTGCATACAGTGATCGAATTGAGACTTCTGTGTTATTGCAAGCAGCGAAAAATGTAAAAGCGATTGCCAGGCAAGGACAAAATACTAAAAACCAGGTCACTACTTTAGCTAGTAGAGCGGATTATTATCCAGCAATAAATCCATTGAAATCACTGGCTGACCAAGAAAAAATTGATCTATTACGGAAAGTTGATGTAGAAACTCGTAAATTAGATAGCAGAATTGAAGAAGTTATTGTTAGTCTGGTGGGTGTGGATGAGCAAATTTTGGTGGCAAACCAGGATGGCTCGTTGGTTGCGGATGTTCGTCCATTAACGCGTATGAGTGTCACCGTTATTTTAGAAGATAATGGTAAGCGTGAACAAGGCAGTATGGGCGGTGGTGCAAGAACGGATTATGGTTACTTTTTAGATCAGAATAAGGCGATAGAGTACGGCAAAGAAGCAGTAAGACAAGCGATTGTTAATCTGGAGGCTGTTGATGCACCCGCAGGTAGTATGACGGTTGTATTGGGGCCAGGATGGCCGGGTATTTTATTACATGAAGCGATTGGTCATGGCTTGGAAGGTGACTTTAACCGCAAAGGTACATCGGCATTTAGTGGGAAAGTAGGCGAACGAGTAGCTTCTGATTTGTGTACGATTGTTGATGATGGAACCTTACAAAATAGACGGGGGTCGTTGAGTATAGATGATGAAGGCATCCCCTCTGAAAATACGGTGTTGATAGAAAAAGGTATTCTTAAAGGCTATATGCAAGACAAAATGAATGCTCGGTTAATGGGGGTGCAATCAACAGGAAATGGGCGAAGAGAGTCTTATGCACATATTCCCATGCCAAGAATGACCAATACCTATATGTTACCAGGCTCTCATGATCCGGAAGAAATTGTAAAATCAGTTAAAAAAGGATTGTATGCTAAAAACTTTGGTGGTGGGCAGGTGGATATTACTTCAGGAAAATTTGTATTCTCAGCCAGTGAAGCTTATCTGATTGAAGATGGCAAAATTACTCGACCAGTAAAAGGGGCGACTTTAATCGGTAATGGTCCTGATGTGTTAACTAAAGTTTCGATGGTCGGTAATGATTTAGAATTAGATGCGGGTGTAGGGACTTGTGGCAAAGAAGGGCAAAGTGTCCCCGTAGGGGTTGGTCAGCCAACCATTAAAATAGATGGCTTAACAGTCGGTGGAACGAGTGTTTAAATAAAAGATATTCGCTTTAAAGCCCTCTCCAGCGGGAGAGGGTTGGGTGAGAGGAAATACAAATCTCCTCTCATTTTGCTCCCTTCCTTAGATAGAAAAATATTGTGCAAAATCACGAAGAAATTAATAGATTAAAAAACTTGGTTCAAGATTTACTGGATGAATCAAAAAAACAGGGTGCAAGCTCAGCGGAAGCAGGCTTAAGTGTAGATAACGGACTTTCAGTTAATGCTCGCTTAGGTGAAGTGGAAACCATTGAGCATCACTGTGACCAAAGTTTAGGTGTGACTGTTTATATAGGTCAAAAGAAAGGCTCGGCAAGTACTAATGATTTTTCCGGCGATTCAATTAAAGAAACGGTCAAAGCGGCCTGTAGTATTGCAGGGTTTTCTAGTGAAGATGAGTATGCAGGCTTACCTGACAAAGATCAGTTGGCGACTGAATTCTCTGATCTTGATAGAAATCATCCTTGGGATATTGATGCAGAAGAAGCCATTAAAATAGCCATCGAGTGTGAGGATGCTGCACGCAACTACCATGCGGAAATTAATAATTCTGAAGGGGCTTCCGTGAATAGTCATCAAGGCATTAGAGTCTTAGGCAATAGTCTAGGCTTTTTGCAAGGCTATCAATCGACTCGCCATTCAATTAGCTGTTCTGTACTGGGTGAGCGAAATGGGGATATGCAGCGGGACTACTGGTATAGCGTCTCCAGAGATGCAAAGCAATTAGAGGACGCAAAGGCTATAGGAGTTAAGGCAGCTGAAAGAACAATCAGTCGATTAGGTGCAACAAGCTTAAGTACTCGGCAAAGTCCCGTTTTATATTCATCTGAAGTCGCTTCAGGTTTAATAGGTTCTTTAATTGGCGCGATTAGCGGAGGGAGTTTATACCGTAAATCAAGTTTTTTACTTGATACACTGGGAACGCAAATTTTACCTGAATTTATTCATATTCATGAGCAACCCCATTTAAAAATGGCCTTGGGAAGTTCAAATTATGATTCTGAAGGGGTTGCTACCGCAGCCAGAGATATTGTGACTGACGGGGTATTGCAAGGCTATGTTTTAAGTAGTTATTCTGCCCGTAAATTAGGCATGAAAACCACTGGCAATGCGGGTGGCGTGCATAATTTAATTGTAGATACAGGTGACAATGATTTCACTGCGATGCTTAAGCAATTAGATACAGGCCTGTTAGTGACTGAGCTTATGGGGCAGGGTGTCAATAGAGTCACGGGTGATTATTCGCGTGGCGCATCAGGTTTTTGGGTGGAAAATGGCCAAATACAATACCCCGTTGAAGAAATTACCATTGCGGGTAATTTAAAAGATATGTATAAAAATATTGTGTCTGTTGGTAATGATATTGATTATCGTGGCAATGTAAGAACAGGTTCTATATTAATTGAGCAGATGTCTATTGCAGGGGAATAGCAGAGATATAGAAACTGGCTTTTAAAGCCCTCTCCAGCGGGAGGGCTTTAAAGAACAAGTTTGTTTATATTATTGATGCAGAAATGCAATATACTCACATCTCCTGCAAAATATCCTCAATCAGTTGAGGTCCTCGATAAATTAAACCACTATAAATTTGTACCAGACTTGCACCTGCTGACAACTTATCCTTGGCATCTTGCCCTGATAAAATTCCTCCTGCTGCAATAATAGGAACCTTTCCTTTAAGCTCGGTCGCTAAACCGGCCACAACATAAGTTGATTTGTCTTTTACTGGCGCACCACTCAATCCGCCTGTTTCTTCAGCATGTTTATGCCCTTGAATAGCCTCTCTGGAAATCGTTGTATTGGTTGCGATTACGCCATCAATATCAAACTCTAATAAAAGTTTAGCAATATGAAGAATTTCACTATCATCTAAATCAGGTGCGATTTTAACTACTAGAGGGGTATATTTATCATGTGTTTTCTGAAGTAGCAGTTGCTCTTCTTTAAGGCTAGATAAAAGATTCCTGATCTCATCCCCTTGTTGTAACTGGCGCAAGTTTTTAGTATTGGGTGAAGAAATATTAAGGGTAATATAACTCGCTAAAGCATAGCTTTTTCTAAGGCCAATTAAATAATCATTGGTGGCATCTTTAATCGCTGTATCGGCATTTTTGCCAATATTAATCCCTAAAATACCTTGATAGTTTGCTTGCTTGACTTGTTGAATTAAGTGATCTACCCCAAGATTATTAAAGCCCATACGATTAATAATAGCTTCATGTTCAGGCAGTCTAAATAATCTGGGTTTAGGGTTTCCAGGTTGAGGTCTAGGAGTGATCGTCCCTATTTCTATAGAGCCAAAGCCTAAAGCCGCTAAGGCATCAATATAATCACCATTTTTATCAAGACCAGCGGCTAAACCGACAGGGTTTTTAAAATCTAATCCCATCACCGTAACCGGTTTGTTATCTGATTTAGCTTTACTTAAAGCGGATAATCCCGTTTTTTCGGCAAGCTTTAATAGCTTTAATGTGACATTGTGAGCAAGCTCTGGCTCAAGAGAAAATAAAGCAGGGCGGAGTAAAGGATATAGGTTCATAGTATTAGTGCTCTAAGCCCTCCCTTGCAGGGGAGGGTGGGGTGGGGAGGTGTAAAAAGTTCTTTTGTTAATGATTGGCAGTACGTTAACACGCTTTATGTCAGTTTATAAGGCTCTGGATCAACACAAGGCGTTCTATCTAAAATTAAATCAGCCATTAGTTTAGCTGAGGCAGGTCCCATCACTAAACCATTTCTAAAATGCCCAGCATTAATACTTAAGTTTTTAATTTCAGGGTGCTTATCTATATAAGGTATACCCTGTTGTGTACCCGGTCGTAAGCCAGCCCAGTGATGAATAATAGGGAAGTCCTTTAAGGCGGGAAATAATTCCGTAGCAAAATGAGCTAGCTTTTCTTTGGTTTCAGGTGATGTACTTTTATCAAAGGCTGTGTGCTCGACAGAGCTGCCTGCTAAAATCTTGCCATCTCGCCTAGGAATTAAATAATAATCATTATCTAGCACCATGTTTAATAAAGTATCTGGCTTAGCATCAAATAAGAGTATTTGCCCTTTTACCGGGGCAATGTCAGGTGAATACAAACTATCAGGTAGTAGCTTTTTACTTAGTTGACCGGTCCATGCGCCAGTACAGATAATTAACTGATCAACTTTAATATCCCCTGTACTCGTTACTAAACTGGTGACTTGAGTATTCTTTATATTTGCATCCAGTATTTCACAGTTTTCTATAAAATTAACCCCAGCATTAAGTAAATAAGCCTTTAAAGATTTTAATAATCTAGGGTTTCTTGCTTGAGCAATATTAGGCAGCCATAAAGGATTGTTTATTTGAGTGTTTAAATCATTGAAAAATGAGCTATCAGCTTGTTGATAGCTGATGTTGTACTGGTCACACCAGTTAGTTGCTAAATCGATATCTGGGTTCTTGCAGATCAATAGGCCGCAGTCATACCATTCAGGGTCTATTTGTGTCGCATTAAATAGGTCGTTTGATAAGGCAGAATAATGATTATTACTTTCTATGACCAGAGAGCTGATGGCTTTAGGTTGTCGCCAGGGATATAAGGGAAGTAATATTCCGCCCCCTGCCCAGGATGACTCCTGACCTGAAAGTGATTTGTCGATAAGGGTGACGCTGTGGCCCGCGTTGATGAACTCTCTGGCGGTTAATAAGCCAATAGCCCCACTTCCTATGATTGTAATCTGTGAAATATGAGTCATATAATTTAACGAAAAGTTAAGAATAAATTATTTGCTAGCAATAATGTTTGATAGACATAGTATACATGAGCTATATCAAGGGAAGGGGCGTTGTTTTTTTGTAACAAATTAATGTTAGACTTTGCTAATATGCTGTATGTTATTGAAAAGTAATGAGTAAAAAAATAAACACAAAGCTTGTAAGGAATTTGATTAACTGCTATTATTACCACCGTGGATTACTTTTGTTGTATTTCAGCAAATTTTAAATTAACAATAATAACCTCTTGAGGGGAAACAATGATCAAAAAGACTAAGACTGCATTGAGTGTAGCAACAGCGACATTAACATTAGCTGGAGCGTTAGTTTCTCCGCAAGCTGCTGCTCAAACACAAGCTGAAGCAAATGCTAAAAAAACAGCGGCTTTACAATCACAAGTTGAGCAAATGGCTGAAATGATGCAGTCAATGCAAGCAGAATTAAGCCGTGTTAAAACAATTGCTGCTAACGCTGCTGATACAACTAAAGTACAAGAGTTGGATCAATGGATGGCTTCTATGAAGAATGCACCTGCTCATGCAGCGGCTAAAGAACATAGATTTACAGTTCGTGGCGGTTGGATGCATATGGATGATAACCGTGGTTCGACTAAAAACACTTTGAATACTGGTGTTGGGGAAGATATCTTAACTAGCGAAGTGGATCAAGATGCCTTCTATTATGGTGGAGCCATTGAAATGAACATGAATAATGATTTATTCGGTCTAATGGACGGGGTTTCTTTTGGTATTGAACTAGGCATTGAATATTCAGAGTTGGGAGATAGAGAAGATACAGGGTTAGATGATGTGCTTCTTTTAACTGCTGATACTAAATTACAACAAACAGTAACTGTTAATATGTTAAGAGTTAGTGCTGCGCCTAAAATTAGATTTATGCAGGGTAGCAAGCTAAGACCTTGGATTGTTCCATTAGGTTTAGATTTAAACATTATCAGTCCTCCATCTGATGCGGTCACCGTATTAAACTCTGGTATGCAGTTTGGTGCTGGTGCAGATTACGAAATTCTTCCTGGTATTTATGCGGGTGTTGATGGTCGTTACCATTGGACTCCAGATGATGTTGATGGCGTTGACACAGACGGCTTCACACTAGGTGGGTCAGTTGCTTTTGCATTCTAAGTTTATTCAAACTTAATGTATCCCAAAAAGGGAAGGTGTTCGCACCTTCCCTTTTTTTATGTCTGTAAGAAAATAATAGGGAATAAAATATAGATACAATTGTCATTATTTTAGGTAATATTTATTAAACTATTTTTACCGAGTGTTTGTTTTCAAGGTAATTTATGCCAGCATTATTAAGCTTAAATGGCTTTAAGTTCTTTTTAATTGATTATTAACATTTACTTTAGGATAAAGCTTTGAAAAAAAAATATTCATACTGTTTTTTATTACTTTGTTCGTCAATTTTGTTAAACGGCTGTTCTTTTGTTTATAAAGGGACAGGACAGGTGATGATCAATTATGCTGAAGATGAGGGCGTGCCTTATATGTTAGCAGCAGATGATGTCGATCTTACTTGTTCGATGGTTACATCCTTTACTCCCTTTTTATTAAGTTTTTCACAAGTCACCACGCCGCCCGATCAGTTAGCCATCTTGTTTTATTTGATGGCTGGAAACTGTGCCGAATTTAAAGCACAGGAACAAGAATTACGTTATTTACGAGCCATATATTCTAAGAATGCGATTGAAGCTCAGGATGCTCGTATTGCTCAGCAACGATTGCTTGCTTTAGCCGCAAGGCGACAGCTAACGGGGTATCATTATTTAGTTAAGGTTTTTAGTGAACCGGGTGCTGAATGCCCTGAATTTAGTTCTGAAAATGAAGAATTATATTGGTTAATGGGGCTTATTAATGGTCTTCAGGCGGTTATTAATGATATAGCATCTGCCGGGAGGGTAGAAGTGCCTATGGATATTGCGGCAAAAGTGGGGCGAGGTGCTGCATGCTTAAATAATGAAAAGTGGTGGGGAGCACCAGACGCTATTCAGGCTGCAATCTGGATGGCCATTCCAGGAAATCACCCCAAAGATAAAAAACCAGAGCAAATTTTACAAGATTCATTGCAAATGGGCTTGCAACAGGGAATTAGAATTCCTCAGGTACTAGCTGCACGCGTTTATTTGGGCTTAGGGCGGATTGAACAGGTTAAAACTATTATTCGCAATGGTACGGAAATAAAAGAAACAGCCGCAACTGTAAGCTATAAAAGCCTTAATCAGGTCTCTAATTTGCAAATACAAGCAATATCAGACCGATTGTGGACGGAAGCAACAGGGAAACGGACTCCGCTGGGAAAAGTAGGGGCTTTTTGGGATGATCCTGAAAAGATAGTTGAAATGATAGATATTGATGAGTTACTCTGAATAAAATAGATAGTCTTGATAAATGATAGCGGACTGAAGTCCGCCCTACAGTATTTTAGGCTCTCATCTTGTTTGAGTCATAGTTAAGGGAACATATATTAAAGGTAGGCGGGGCCTATTGGCCGCGTTTGAGAAAGATCAAGGGAATCGCGACCTAAGGTCCCTCCGGACGGCTTAACTTAAAGTCTACTGGAAATGGTTTATTCATTGTCATGTCAAATAAAGCACATAAATAAGGGGGTAGCAGTGAGAACGAGGATCGGTAGGGTTTATAGCTTGTTACTCATATTGGTCTTAACGGGGAGTAGTTATTCCGTTTTTGCCGAGACTAAAAGCCTATGTGTTTTTGATTTATTAGGTGCCAATGGTCCCATCTATGCTCAGATGAAGGATTATAAAATTGCAGCGATAGCGTGGGGAATTGATTTTCAGCTTAGGCCCTATATTAATGAAAAGCAGGCAGCTGTAGATTTTAAATCAGGTTTTTGTGATGCGGTTAGTTTTACCGGGATTCAAAGCCGTCAGTTTAATGTTTTTAGTGGAAGCCTGGATGCGATGGGGGCATTACCGTCATATGAGCATTTAAAAACCATTGTGACGAGTATAAGTTCTGAGCAGGCAATCCCTTTAATGATAAAAGGGGAGTATGAAGTTGTCGGCATTATACCGATGGGGGCTGCTTATTTGTTTGTTAATGATCGGGCATTAGTTAAAAAATATGTCGATACTCAAGGGGATCTGAGTCGCATTAGAATTGCGGTGATGGATACTGACCCCGCACAGCTTGAATTGGTGAATTTAGTCGGCACCTCTTCCGTTAGTACTTCAATCGCTGAAATGTATCAAAAATTCAATTTAGGGTTGGTTGATGTGACCTATGGTCCTGCGGTCGTCTACGAAGCAATGGAACTATATAAAGGAATGCAAAACAAAGGCGGGGTTATTCAATTTCCGGTGGCTCAACTGAGTTTACAATTGATGATTCATAAAGATAGATTTCCTGAAGGATATGGACAAAAATCAAGGGAATATACATTAGCTGAATTTGATAAAGCCGTACAGCGTGCAAAAAATTATGAAGATAGAATTGCACCAGAAGGCTGGATTAGTATTTCTGAAGAAGAACAGCTTCGTTATCATGAAATGTATAGAAAAGTACGATTGTCTCTACGAAATAAAGGCATTTATGACTGGAAAATGTTGAAACTTATGAGCTCTGTCCGATGCAAAAAAAATCCACAGTTACTTGAATGCACGGCGGACGATAGAGAATAATTATACCCAAAAGACTTGAAGTTGCAGGAATTACCCAAGCCGTCATTCCCGAAGTCTTTTATCGGGAATCTAGTGGTATGACTGGATTCCTGCTAAGAGCATGCAGGAATGACGAGACATAGAAATCAAGCATCTTGAA
>Ga0209395_1001801_pt1 | contig 29350 bp, 24 predicted proteins | sample GOMGulsemesocosm_3_FD_184635 | JGI IMG/M metagenome (GOLD analysis project Ga0209395, IMG submission 184635) | Methane-oxidizing microbial communities from mesocosms in the Gulf of Mexico - GOM9D Gulf of Mexico (SPAdes) (version 2) | ecosystem: Environmental > Aquatic > Marine > Cold seeps... | reverse complement strand
TAGCATTTTTGGTGACGACTTGCCAATCATGATCTCGGCCGTCTATCATTGAAGCCAACAATTGTGAACGTTGTAATATAAAGGTATGTGAAGGTTTATGAACGGCTAAATCTATGGCCTCATCTAATAAAGGTTTATATGCAATTAAGCGATTAGGTTCAATACCGCACGACGCGCTCAGAACAAGTTTGGGCTTGGCATCATCAATTCGCGCTGCAAGTTCTGGCGCTGCAAAACCACCAAAAACCACCGAATGAATAGCGCCAAGACGCGCGCATGCAAGCATGCCAATTAGCGCTTCCGGCACCATAGGCATATATATAACAACTGTATCGCCCTTAGTGACACCTAAATTCACCATGGCTCCCGCTAATTTAGCGACCTTGTCTTGAAGCTCAGCAAAGGTTATTTTAAGCTTTGTATTGGTGACCGGAGAATCATAAATTATTGCGACCTCTTCACCAAAACCATCGTTCACATGCCGGTCAACCGCATTAAAGCAGGTATTAAGTTGCCCTCCTTTAAACCAGCGATAAAATGGTTTATCACTGCTATCCAATATTTGCGATGCGGGTTTATCCCACGTAATGGCTTTAGCAGCCTGAGCCCAATATTCTTTTGGGTCATCGAGCGCTTGATTCTTTAGGGTTTCATAACACAATTTATTGTCCATCGGTGTACTCTCATATTTATTTACTTTAAATATAACTAACACGTAAAAGTTATGGTGAAACATTAGACTTAATGGTGATAGCGCTAGAAATTAATCCCTAAATCACTATAATTCCACAATAAGTTATTTAGTCTTAGAACAAAACTTATTTAACCTAAATAGTAACAACCAAATAAATCTTTACCTTTACGTAAACTTCAAGTACGGTGTAGAAAATTTCAGGAGTGTGTGTGCATGACAGATTCACAAAAAACATTTTCCATTAGCGATTTATCTAAAGAGTTTGACGTTACAACTCGCAGCATTCGCTTTTACGAAGACCAAGGGTTGATGAAACCAACACGCCGTGGGCAAACGCGTATTTATAGTCCACAAGACAGAGTACGACTGAAATTAATTTTACGCGGTAAACGCCTTGGTTTTTCACTCGCTGAAACAAGACGTTTATTCGACCTTTATGACGCCGATCGCTCAAGTGTTCAACAGCTTCATACCATGTTGTCTTTAATTGATGAAAAGAAAGAACATTTGCAACAACAAATGGAAGACATCACCGTGGTATTGATGGAACTTAGCTCGGTAGAAACTCGCTGTCGCAGCGAATTAAAAGAAATAATCTAACCTTTATTGGTCATTGGAGCCCCTTATGTTATCAACATTTAGTTCATTAAATTTCAATCACGGCGAAACCATCGACATGCTACGTGATACCGTTAACGCTTTTGCACGTGACGAAATTGCACCACGCGCCGAAGCTATAGATAAAGACAATGAATTCCCTAGTGATTTATGGCGTAAAATGGGTGATATGGGCTTACTCGGCATCACGGTGGCTGAAGAGTTTGGCGGCGTTGACATGGGCTACCTTGCTCACATGATAGCAATGCAAGAAATTAGCCGTGCATCAGCATCCGTTGGCCTTAGCTATGGCGCTCATTCAAATCTTTGTGTTAATCAAATTCACAAAAATGGTAGCCAAGCACAAAAAGAAAAATATTTACCAAAACTGGTCAGCGGCGAGCATATCGGCGCGCTAGCGATGAGTGAACCTAATGCAGGTTCAGATGTTGTTTCAATGAAATTGAGCGCCCGTAAAGAAGGTAACAACTTCATTCTAAACGGCAATAAAATGTGGATCACCAATGGTCCAGACGCTCACACCTACGTTGTTTACGCGAAAACAGATGTCAATGCAGGCTCTAAAGGCATCACGGCTTTTATTATTGAACGTGGCTTTAAAGGTTTCACCCAAGCACAAAAACTCGACAAATTAGGTATGCGCGGCTCAAATACCTGTGAGTTAGTTTTCCAAGACTGTGAAGTACCTGAAGAAAATATTTTAGGTGGCCTCAATGAAGGCGTCAAAGTATTAATGAGCGGCCTAGATTATGAGCGCGTGGTGTTAACCGGCGGTTCACTTGGCATTATGGATGCGTGCATGGATTTAGTCGTTCCTTATATTCATGACCGCGTACAATTTGGAAAATCTATTGGTGAATTCCAGCTTGTTCAAGGCAAAGTTGCTGATATGTATACCCAAATGAACGCTGCAAAATCATATGCTTACGCCGTAGCAGCAGCCTGTGATCGCGGTGAAACAACCCGCAAAGATAGTGCAGGTACTATTTTATACAGTGCAGAATTAGCAACTAAAATGGCATTAGATGCTATTCAATTACTAGGCGGCAATGGCTACATTAATGAATTCCCAGCCGGTCGTTTATTACGTGATGCCAAGCTTTATGAAATTGGTGCAGGCACCTCTGAAATTCGCCGCATGCTAATTGGCCGTGAGTTATTTTCAGAATCTAAATAATCGGCTGTCGCTAACGCGCCGTTTAAATAAAATAGGCATCATGCCTAATAAGTCAAAGTAGATAATGTTGTCCTCTGGGCAAATAATCGAATGGCATTAACGTATTTTGCGCGTTAATGCCACGTCCCTAATCAGGGAAAAGGAGTCATACCGTGACCATTCATACCAGTAAAATCAATACACGCAGTCAAGAATTTCTCGACAAAAGTCATGCCATGCAAGTGCTTGTTGACGAACTCAATGTCAATGTAGAATCACTCAAGCAAGGCGGCGGCGAAGTCGCTCAAACACGGCACCAATCTCGCGGAAAAATGCTAGCACGCGATCGCATAAACACGTTACTCGATAGCGGCAGTGCTTTTTTAGAGATCAGCCAATTTGCTGCTTGGCAATGTTATGAAGATTATGTGCCATGTGCTGGTGTGATCGCAGGTATTGGCCGAGTGTCTGGCGTTGAATGTATGATTGTGGCCAATGATGCCACAGTAAAAGGCGGTACTTATTACCCACTTACTGTTAAAAAACATTTGCGCGCACAAGACATCGCAGAGCGCTGTCACCTTCCTTGTATTTACTTAGTTGATTCTGGCGGCGCCTTTTTACCTCGCCAAGACGAAGTTTTCCCCGATCGCGATCATTTCGGCCGTATCTTCTTTAACCAAGCGAATATGTCTGCCCAAGGCATTCCTCAGATAGCTTCGGTTATGGGACTTTGTACCGCTGGCGGTGCTTATGTACCTGCGATGGCTGATGAATCAATTATCGTCAAAGATCAAGGGACTATATTTTTAGCGGGTCCTCCCCTTGTTAAAGCGGCAACGGGTGAAGTGGTTAGTGCTGAGGATTTAGGCGGTGCTGACGTTCATTGTAAGATATCTGGAGTGAGTGATCACTACGCGCAAAATGATGAGCATGCACTGCAACTTGTTCGCCAAGCTATTAAACGAATCAATCATGTTAAGAAGCCAAACATTAGTCTGCTTCCGTCAGTACAGCCCCTTTATGACGCCAAAGAGCTTTACGGCATTGTAGGTACTGATCTTAAAAAACCATTTGATGTCAAAGAAGTTATAGCACGTGTTGTTGATGGTTCTGATTTTGACGAATTTAAGCAATATTATGGCGCAACATTAGTGTGTGGATTCGCTCGTATTCATGGTTATCCCGTTGGCATTATCGCCAATAACGGTATCTTGTTTTCTGAATCAGCCCAAAAAGGCGCGCACTTTATTGAGTTATGTTGTCAGCGTAAAATACCATTAGTTTTTTTACAGAACATAACAGGCTTTATGGTCGGTCAAAAATACGAGCATGAAGGCATAGCTAAACACGGCGCTAAAATGGTGGCGGCTGTTTCTTGTGCCAAAGTCCCCAAATTCACCGTACTTATTGGTGGCAGTTATGGCGCTGGCAACTACGGCATGTGTGGCCGGGCTTATGATCCAACGATGATGTGGATGTGGCCAAATGCCCGTATATCAGTGATGGGCGGCGAACAAGCTGCTGGGGTACTTAATCAAGTGCGTCAAGACGGTTTAGCCCGTAAAGGCGAGAGCATGAACGAAGAAGAACAAGCCGCCTTTAAAGCACCTATTATTGAGCAATATGAAGCACAAGGTAGCCCTTATTATGCCAGTGCACGTTTGTGGGATGATGGCATCATCGACCCAGCTCAAACACGTCAAGTATTAGGATTGGCCATTAGTGCCTCATTAAATAAAGAGATCGAAGACACCAAATTCGGCATCTTTAGAATGTAAGGAAGCAATAATGACTAATTACGTAAAAACTCATATAAATAATCGCGGTGTTGCTACCATCACGATGCTGCGCGAAGACGTTCATAACGCGTTTGATGATGTGATGATAGCGCAGTTAATTAACGCCTTCGAGCACACAATTTCAAACGATAGTGCACGGGTTATTGTACTGCGATCACTAGGCAAGAGCTTCTCAGCAGGGGCCGATCTTAACTGGATGCGCTCAATGGCCAAGAAAAACTTTCAAGAAAACCTTGAGGATGCAGGCAATCTCGCGACTTTAATGCAGACTATTGCAACCTGCCCTAAACCTACATTGGCACTTGTTCAGGGCGCTGCATTTGGTGGCGCTGTCGGATTAGTGGCTTGTTGTGATATTGCTATTGCTACGCAGCGCGCTAGTTTTTGTTTGAGTGAAGTGAAGATAGGTTTAATTCCTGCGGTTATTAGCCCTTATGTGGTTGCAGCCATGGGACAGCGTCAAGCGCAGCGTTACTTTTTAACGGCGGAGCGTTTTAAGGCAGATAAAGCACTTAACATGGGTTTAATCCACGAGCTTGTTGAAGAAGATCAATTAGACAATAGCGCTCAAGTCATTATCTCGGCGCTGCTTGGTAATAGCCCAGCGGCAATGACTCAGGCTAAAGAACTCATTAGTTTTGTGTCCAATCAAACCATCGATGACGCACTTATTGAAGGTACGTCACAGCGTATCGCGGCTATTCGGGTATCCGAAGAAGGCCAAGAAGGATTGAGCTCATTTTTAGAAAAGCGCTCGCCAAATTGGCTAAACGCACACAACTAACCGCAGCACGTTAAGGAAACATTATGTTTGATAAAATTTTAATAGCGAACCGCGGTGAAATTGCATGTCGCATTATCCAAACCGCCCAAAAAATGGGAGTCCGTTGTGTCGCCCTTTATTCTGATAGCGATAAAAACGCGCTGCATGTAAAAATGGCAGATGAAGCATTCCACATTGGACCGTCACCCTCAAAAGATTCTTATTTAAGAATGGATCGAATTTTAGCGGCAGCCAAAGAGTCTGGCGCTCAGGCGATTCATCCCGGTTATGGATTCATGTCAGAAAACGTTGAATTCGCCCAAGCATGTTTAGACAATAACATCACGTTCATTGGCCCCCCTGTTGAAGCGATTGATGCAATGGGTTCAAAAAGCGCTGCCAAAGAAATAATGACCGATGCCGGTGTGCCGCTTGTACCTGGTTATCATGGTGAAAACCAAGACGTTGCTTTTTTAAAAGAGCAATCAATTGCCATTGGGTATCCACAGCTCATTAAAGCCGCTTATGGCGGCGGCGGTAAAGGAATGCGCGTTGTGTGGAGTACTGATGAATTTGACAGTGCCCTAGCGTCGACCAAACGTGAAGCGACAGCAAGTTTTGGTAATGACAAAATGCTCATCGAGCGTTACCTGACTAAGCCGCGTCATGTCGAAATTCAGATATTTAGTGATAATCACGGCAACTGTATTTATTTGTCAGAACGCGACTGTTCAATACAACGTCGTCATCAGAAAGTGATTGAAGAAGCACCAGCGCCAAACGTCAGTGAAAAAACCCGTACCAAAATGGGTGAATCTGCAGTTGCTGCGGCCAAAGCGATTAATTATCAGGGCGCAGGAACCGTTGAGTTTTTGCTAGACGAAGATGGTTCGTTTTACTTCATGGAAATGAATACTAGGCTGCAAGTTGAGCATCCAGTAACGGAAATGATTACGGGTCTTGATTTAGTTGCATGGCAACTCAAAGTGGCTAATAACGAAGTATTGCCACTAACTCAACCTCAAGTGACTGTCGATGGGCACGCTATTGAAGTGCGAATTTATGCAGAAGATCCTGATAACGAATTCTTACCAGCTACCGGCACCTTAAATTATTTACGCCAACCGACGCCCTCAAATCATGTGCGAGTAGATACGGGGGTTATTCAAGGTGATGAAGTCAGCAGTTTTTACGATCCAATGATTGCCAAGCTTATCGTTTGGGATGAAACACGAGATCGCGCCATCGCGCGCATGAACCGCGCCCTTGATGATTATCGTATTGGCGGTCTTAAAACTAACCTTGGTTTCTTGACCAATTTAGTTAATGCTCAGCCATTTAAAGATATTGAACTTGATACTGGTTTTATTGAAAAGCATCAAGCACTGCTTTTTACGCCGAAAGTAGAGACGTGTTATAAATCCCTCATGCTCGCTTCTTTAGCTATCTTAATGCAAAAAGATGAAACGCCAGCGCCGCACATAACATCATTCGATCCTCATTCACCGTGGAACACATCAAACGCATGGCGCTTAAACGAGCAAGCTATTCATGTTGTTGAATTAACTGATGAGCACGGTCACTCACATCAAGTAAATGTCGTGCAAAGTAATACTGGCTATGATTTTAATTTTAATGATCAGACATTTAATACCACAGCAATCTTAAGCGGAGACCATTTAGTCGCCACAATAAATGGTCATAAAACTAGCTTATTGTTTGATGTGACTGACGTTCAAGTTTCTCTGTTCATTAAACAAGATATTCATCACTTCACGCGTAAATCTACCAGTGGTAGTGACTTTGAAATTGATGAGAGCGACGACAAATTAACTGCGCCAATGAATGGCACCATTGTTGATGTACCTGTTGTGGCTAATCAGTCAGTTAAAGCAGGTGATGTACTTATCATCATGGAAGCGATGAAAATGGAATACAGTATCAGCGCTCCTTTTGACGGCGTGGTCAATGAAGTATTCTTTAGCACCGGCGACATGGTTAAAGATGGCGATCAACTCGTTGATTTAATCGCTTCTGAGGAAAAATAATGCGCTTACCAACCAAGGTTAAAATTGTCGAAGTTGGTCCTCGCGATGGCCTACAAAACGAGAAGGCTGTGCCATTACAGGCTAAAGTTGATTTAGTGAATGCGCTCAGTGACGCTGGACTACCGGTGATTGAAACAGGCAGTTTTGTATCCCCTAAATGGGTACCACAAATGGCCGACAGTCGCGCTGTTTTTGATAACATCATCCGAAAAGATACGGTAAGTTATGCCGCCCTTACACCTAATGTAAAAGGATTAGAAGCCGCCATTGCTGCTGGCGCAAGCGAAGTCGCTGTTTTTGGCGCGGCGTCTGAAAGTTTTAGTCAAAAGAACATTAACTGCTCTATTGATGAATCACTAGCTCGCTTTGAACCCTTGATGTTAATGGCCAAAGAGCACGGTTTGCCCGTTCGCGGTTATGTGTCATGTGTTTTAGGCTGCCCTTATGAAGGTGAAATCGACGTTGCTAAAGTGGCACAAGTGGCTAAAAAACTGTTAGATATGGGCTGCTATGAAATTAGTCTGGGTGATACCGTCGGCGTGGGTACCCCACTGGCTGTTCAAACAATGCTCAAAGCCGTGTTAGTCAATGTGCCGGTTGAAAAGTTGGCCGTTCATTTTCATGATACCTACGGGCAAGCTTTAGCCAACATTTTTAGCGCCCTGCAATTAGGGGTTAGCACGGTTGATAGTGCGGTTTCAGGCCTGGGCGGCTGTCCTTATGCGAAAGGTGCATCGGGCAATGTCGCAACCGAAGAGCTGGTTTACATGCTTAATGGCTTAGGGATCGAACATGGCGTTGATTTGGATAAATTAGCCGCAGCTGGTTGGGCCATTAGCGATGCCTTATTGCGTGCGCCAAACTCAAAAGTGTCAGTGGCGTTAAAAGCGCAATGCTGATAACTGGTTTCATATAAAAACAATTAAATATTACGTTCTAATGTTGAAATTAAAATTTAAAAGGAGCTCAACGTGGCTGGTTTAAATAAAGTAGTAGAGAGTTATGATCAAGCACTAGCTGGATTAACCGATAATATGACTTTGATGGTCGGCGGTTTTGGTTTGTGTGGTATCCCAGAAAATCTTATTATAAAAATGCGAGACATGGGCGTTAAAGGCCTCACTTGTATCTCTAATAATGCAGGCGTTGATGATTTTGGCCTAGGTTTGTTGCTGCAAAAGAAGCAAATCGATCGGATTTATGCATCTTATGTTGGCGAGAATGCGTTGTTTGAGCAGCAAATGCTCAGTGGCGAATTAGACGTTATTTTAACGCCACAAGGGACTCTTGCTGAGAAAATTCGTGCTGGCGGTGCAGGTATTCCCGCATTCTTTACTGCAACTGGCTACGGAACACCCGTTGCCGATGGTAAAGAAACCCGAGAAATTGATGGTAGACATTATGTACTTGAACCATCTTTAACCGCTGATTTTGCGCTAATAAAAGCATGGAAAGCCGATACGATGGGTAATTTAATTTACCGCAATACGGCCATGAATTTTAATCCAATGATGGCAACAGCCGGTAAAATCACCGTGGTTGAAGTGGAAGAGATAGTGCCAGCAGGTAGTTTTGATCCTCATCATATTCATACCCCAGGTATATACGTTAACCGTGTTATCAAAGGTAGTTTTGAAAAACGCATCGAGCAACGCACCACAAGAGAGGCATAATCATGGCACTTTCAAGAGAACAAATTGCAAAACGTATTGCCCAAGAGCTAAAAGATGGTTATTACGTAAACCTCGGGATTGGCATTCCAACGTTAGTGGCCAACTATATCCCTGACGATATAGAAGTTATGCTGCAATCGGAAAATGGATTGTTAGGTATGGGACAATTCCCAACGGACGATCAAGTCGATGCTGATTTAATTAATGCAGGTAAACAAACCGTAACTATGGCAACCGGCGCATCACTGTTTTCTTCTGCCGAGAGTTTTGCGATGATTCGTGGCGGCCATGTGGATTTAACGGTGTTAGGTGCTTTTGAAGTAGATGTGAGCGGTAATATCGCTTCGTGGATGATCCCCGGCAAGCTCATCAAAGGCATGGGCGGCGCCATGGATTTAGTGGCTGGTGCAGACAATATTATTGTGACGATGATGCACGCCGACAAAAAAGGCAACTCTAAAATTTTAGATGCCTGCACCCTGCCCTTAACAGGTGCACAGTGTATTAAGAAAGTGGTGACTGATTTAGCCGTACTAGAAATCAAAGACGGCGCCTTTCATTTGATTGAACGCGCACCTGATGTGACGGTTGAAGAAATTATCCAAAAAACAGCGGGTAAATTAATAGTGCCAGCTGTTGTGCCGGTGATGGCTGTTTAGCTCATATTTGTTATTTTTAGCTATTGAAGGGCGATTAAATCGCCCTTTTCTTTACCTTATCATTTAGTGGCATATTATTTGCTTGGTATGGGTTAATATTCTTCGTTGCTCACTATGGGGCCCAAATGAACATTAATCGATACGCTATTGCCGTACTATATACCACACTATGCGCCGCCTCATTGGCTTTAACTGGCTGTCAAAGTATTGGCATTATGGCGGGGAATAAACCGACCCTCGAGCAACCTGTAGAACTGGCGGTCACCTCTATTAGCAAACAGCTCATCTTAAATAGCCATTTCGATGTAACCTCAAAGCGTATTATAAGCTCAACGTTCGTGTGGTCTGACACGTTAACTACATCTACAAAGAATCAGGATATGGGACACTTGGGTACTTTACTCCAAGAAAGCATTAGTACTAACCTTACTAAAGCTGGTGCTCATGTGATGGAAATAAAATCAGCCAATGCCATATACTTAACACCCACTAGCGAATTAATACTCAGCCGCGAAGGCAAAAAAATAGCATCAAACGCCATGGCTGATTATGTTTTAACCGGTGTAATGACACCAAGTGAATACGGTACCATTGTTAATGCAAAACTCATTAATTTGCATGACAAGCAAGTCGTTGCCGCGGCTAGGCAAGTGATTGCCGCGATGAGCTCTATCAATCCTCAGCAACAAGGGTCAACCATTAAAGATGGCATGCTCTATCGTGACAATACGACTAAGGGACATAACGATGAATAAATTATTTTGTGTATCATTACTCGCTACACTAATGTGCAGCTGTACGATATTTACGCCGGCAACGTCACGACCTCGGATGACAGATGATAAACCGCCGATGAAGCCAGCGCATGAATTAACAACTTACGAGAAGAAACCACTGATTAAAAACGTTAATCACTACGCTAAATGGCTCATCCAAGATTTATTCTCGAACCTAGACTCACCAGATAACAGTAGTGTTTTTGCGGTGGCAAATTTTGCGTTATTAGATTCAGACCTAAAAACAACCAATCATTTTGGCCGGCAGATTCATGAGTCGGTTATGCATGAGACAAACCGCACGGGGTTTTCAGTTATTGATTTAAAATCAACAGGCCGTTTACAGTTTACCGATGCAGGAGATATTTTCTGGCATAGCGAGAAAATTGACGAAGTCAGTGGCGATCTTGATATTAACTTTGTTATTACGGGCACCATGACAAAACATCAGGGTGGCTATTTATTAAATGCCCGTATCATTGATGTGGAATCTAATGCATTAATGTCATCTTCACAAATTTTAGTACCCGCCATTGTGGTTAATGCAGTTTTAACAGAAGAAACAGAACAACCTAAGGGTTTTCCAATTATTTCTAGTGTCAGATAACGGAGCAATCATGCAAAATTTTACAAAATCAATCTTGATGAGTGCCATCCTTCTATCCTATGCTTTACTATCAGGCTGTAGCCACACCGTGACCTTAAAAACAGAAGGTGGGGTTGAACAATTGCTGCAACCACAGACAGATCAGATCAACTCTAGCATCATCCCTCAAGCCACGTTTCACACCCATAGTCTGTTTTCTGACTATACAGATTCGATAGCAACGCAATTGGTTGAAACAGCCAATGTAAACTTAAAAGGTTTGCCTTTAATCATTACATCCTTTGGTTACCAAGCAAGAGTACTCGAAGATAACCATCAACTGAGTTACCAATTAAGTGAAAGTATTTCTCATGATCTACAGCCGTTTGGTGTTCGTACTATTAACGCTTATCAGCAAGCTCATTTAACCTATTTAGATGCCACTGGCCTTCAGTTTGACGAAGGCACAAAAAATATCTTATCTGAATTTTCATCTAATCATGTGTTAACAGGAATTATCACTCCAAATGAGCGGGGTATTATGATTCACGCGAAAGTAGTTGTAATAGATTCAATGCAGGTTATTTCAACAGCACAAAAATTCATACCTTATTACGCCTTTTCTCACTAGAAAATTAGGCACCAACTACAACTAAAGTACTAGTCGAATATAAATAACCTACTTTTTTATTAAAAAATGCTATAACTGGCTAAAGTTTCAAATTATTGAGTCGATAGGTAATTATCAAAGGGGAATTTTAGATTTGTACAAGCCAAGATAGATAAGTCGTCTATTTTTTACTAGCAAAAATTAACTATACCAAGGCATTAATTCATTATTTTCTTAGTGGTTTTAAGCAACGAACGAATAATGCTGGTAACATTAATTTAGGCTGTAAAATGTCCAGAGATTTTACTAGATTGGGATGGCTTAAAGCCTACTCTTTGTTTCTATAATGATGTTATTACGTTTAATTAAAAGGTATATATTATGATGAAAAATAAACTAACTCGCTTATTTGCTGTAACAGCTGTTTCAGCTGCCGTTATGTCTGGTGTTTCTGTTGCCGAAGATGGTGCTGGTACGGCAAGTGTTGAAGTTAAGAACTCCTTTTTAGTGGCTCAAACTACCCCGTTGAGTTTCGGTCAAATTGTTGCTATTGCTAGTGATGAAACAGCAAGTGCAGATATTGCGACACTGACTGTCAATTCTGATGGAGTTACAGCAGATGTTATTGTTGCTGGTTCATCAAAGGCATCAATTGTTGCGATTACTCCTGGTGTTGCTGGTACATTTACTGTATCGGGTGCGGCGCCAAATACCGTATTAACAATCAGTGCAATATCTGATTTTACTTTAACGGATCCGTCAACAACAGATACAAAAATATTTGATGTTACCAACCTAACAACAACTGTTACTACCTCAGGAACGCCATTTACGTATGACACTGATGCAGGTGGTACTTTAGTATTCAATGTTGGAGCGACATTAGAAACAGACTCAACAGGTTCAGCAGTATCTGGTGCCGAGGTTGCAGTACCATACGAAAATGTTACCTTTACAGGTAGTTATACTGTTTCTGTAAATTATTAGTTGATTACAAGAAAGCTCTCTCATTTAGAGAGCTTTCTTTATTATCAAATTAGATTATGAAAAAAAATTTCCTTAAACATTTACTTTCATTTCATTACTATTTACTAATACTGTTAGTTTTTTTACTGTGTAAATCATTCGTTTCGCAAGCAGCCACGGTGAACGAAATCAAATCATTAAGTTTTGGAACAATTGCCCTAAAAGATAACAACGCCAGTTATGTCATGAATATTGCTTTTTCAGGCCAAATTTCAGCAGATTCAGCTTTCGTAATTATTGATGCTGGTCACCCTGCATTATGGGAACTTAATGGGTTTCCCCAACATACACCAATAAATGTTACTTTTATCGTCCCTGACATTCAGACTAAACTTGCTGGCGCATCGGATCCGTCAACGAGTCAATTTACTATTACACAACACCATACGTTTGGCCCCATCATCACGACAGATGCTCTTGGCAACGCCTTATTTAATGTAGGCGCAACATTAACGACCTCGGGTTCAGGTTTTTATAAAGATGCCACCTATTTAAGTCACATGACCGTCATGGTTAGTTACTAACAACAGATAACACAAACCAAGGATAACTCAACTATGTACAAAACAAAGGTATTTAAAATATCAGTCTTTCAAACTTTCATCTTTGTATTGATCTTATCATTTGGTTTGATCAATCAAGCCTTTGCTAATTTGTTAATCACACCGACTAGAGTTGAATTTTCAGAGCGCGATCGCTCGGCCAAAGTATCATTAGTTAACACAAGTAAAGAAACGCGCACTTATAAAATTTATTGGCGTCATCAATATCAGCAGCAAGATGGACAATATGTTGCCTTTAAAGCGGGTGAACGAGAATTTCCGTCCGCTAACCGCATGATTCGTTACAGCCCTAGGCAGGTCACATTAAAACCTGGTGAACGCCAACATGTTAGATTGGGCCTTAGACGTCCTAAAGGTTTGCAGGTAGGTGAATATCGCTCGCATTTAGTCTTTGATGCCATGCCTAATAGAGAAAAACTGGCTAAAGTTAAAAACAAAGGCGGAATTCAACTGCATCTTAACTTATCATTCTCTATTCCTATTATGGTTAGGGAAGGAAAAATAGACGTCTCATCGACTCTTTCAAATATTGATTTAGTGACTCGGCAACGTGATGGAAAAATTTATACTGGTACCTATATAGATGTGGAGCGGCATGGTAAATATAGCACGCTTGGCAATATTAAAATTTACTGGAAAGATGCACCAACACAACCCGAACGAATGATTGGTATTCAAAATAACATCGCTATCTACCCAGAACTAACAATGCGTCGGTTATTAGTCGGATTTAAAGATCACCCTCAAAAATCAGGGATCATGCGTATTGTTTATGAAGGAGCAGATGAGTTCAAAGGGCAGGTATTTGCACAAAAAATTGTAAATGTTAATGCTTTAAATTATCGACGCGAAGAAAATTATAAATAATGATATTGCGTGATTTTCTCTCTCGATATTTATTCATCTTAACCTTGTTACTCATTAGCAGTAACGAGGTTTACGCTCGTGATGTAGAAAAGAAAAAAACTCTTAGTCATGAATTTACGTCGTTAGACAATGTCACCTCAAAATTATCAACCAGCAAATCGTCGACTAAACAATCCTCGCAACAATATTTTAAATCTTTAGGACACAGCTATAGAGATCCAAATTTTAGACGTGCATTGCAAAATAAAAATAATAGAAATTCGAGAAAAAGGCAGCTTGCCCAGCAATATCTATCAAGTTTAGGCCATAAGTTTAAGCAAGCTGTAATAAATACTAAACTTCAAGGAGCCCGTCTAAATAACAAATCACTTGAGCAAGTTGATAATGGCTCGTCTGGTTTTTTAGAGAATGAAGAATTATTGCTTATTGCACAAGTAGATACTCATATCTTAGATACTGTATTTGGCTATAAATCAGGCAATGGTGCCCTCGTCGGCCTTGATAACTTATTCTCAGTCATTGACTTTCCTATTACGGTAAATCCGCAGCAACGGACAGCATCAGGCTGGTTCATTAATGAGTCACAAAATTTTCAACTATCTGTACCCAATGACGCAATCACTCCTGCACAGGTATCCATTAACGGACAAACTTTTCAAATTCCTCGACACTTAATTAGGGTCGAAGATGATGATATATATTTACATTCAAGTTATCTCAGCGATATTTTCAATATTGGTTTTGAAATCAATTTTAAAGATTTACTGTTATTAATTTCTCCAACGCAATTACTCCCATTGCAAGAGAAACTACGTCGAAGAGCACGCTTAGGAAAATTGACAATTGGTAAGTTATTGCCACCTGTACTTCCATTTCGGGATACGCCTTACAAGGCATTTACAATGCCTTTAGTAGATGTTCAAACTAGTTATTCAGTTAGCAAAAATAATGATGATGCCAACTATTCGATGCTAGGAATGGGCGATCTCGCTTATATGACCGGTACTTATTATTTAAGTGGTAATGATGATAAGTTTATGGATAACTTTCGTTTGAACTTACAACGAGATTCTGTTAAAAATGACTTACTCGGTCCTTTAAATGCCTCACAAGTAGCATTAGGAGATATTTCCCCGACTCGGGTTCCTTTATTAAAAGGCACATCACAAGAAGTTGGCTTTAAATTTGGTAACCGTAAATTGGGGACTAACCACAACCAAAATACGACAAGTTTTGTCGGTGATTTATTACCAGGTTGGGATATAGAGCTTTATCACAACAATATTCTACTCGAAACAATGACGGTTGATGAATCTGGTCGATATGAATTTCGAGATTTAGATTTATCATTTGGTGACAATGTTTTTAAGATGATTTTTTATGGACCTCAAGGTCAAAAACGAGAACGTATCGAAAGCGTGCCAGTCACCACAAACACATTGCTTGAAAGTCAGCTAAACTACGATCTGTCGGTAACTAAGCAAAACAGTAGCTTATTTAATAAAGAAAATTCTGAATTACCACTCATTGATTCCTATCGAACAGCTTTATCACTCGAGCAGGGTATCAATAATGATATTTCGATACAGAGTGGCTTTAGCAGTTATCAGTTTAGAAACGGTGAGCGGCATAATTTTGTGCCTCTGAGCATCAATTACTATTTACCCATTGCGAAGTTTAATTTGGGTTATGTTAAAGATGTTGATGCGGGAAGTTCACTCAAGTTTTCAGCAAAATCACGCATCAACAAACATGCTGTAGACTTTAGATATCAACAGCTTGATGAAGATTTCGCCATCGACTCTCATTTCAATACAACCAGCAAGAATAGCGTTGGATTAGGCTTCTCTGGTCCTATATATTCAGGTAATGGATTAGCACTAAATTATTCACTTAACGGCAGTAGTTCTTCATCTTATAACAATGTAAATACATCATCTGTTAACCTATTTTTGGGTGCATATTCTAATCAGTTTTCCCTGACTAATACTTTAAACAAGATAGATATAGCCATCCCAAATAGTACGGATATAGAAACATTTAACGGAAATACTCAATTGACGAAAACATTTGATAGTATGCGCTGGCGAAGTCAAATTGGGTATGATATTAAACCTACTGCAGAGTTTACCAATGCGTCCACGAGTCTATTTTGGGCAATGACTCCACAGTTCAGTAGTGAGTTTGGTTTGCATTATAATAAAAATGCAACACGCGCTAGTTACGCGCTCAACTGGGATACTCCCTATGCCATTGTTAGTGCCAACGTTTCAATGGATGATAATAGTGATTATCAAGCCTTTTTGTCATTGCGATTTAGTTTTGGACAAGATCCAACATCTGGTTCATTCAAAATAGCCAGAGACAGAATGGCGGCCGGCGGTGGCATCTCTGCTCGTGTATTTGAAGATATGAACCTTGATGGCCGATACAACGAAGGTGAACCCCTCATCGAAGGTGCTAAATTACTTGGCGTTCATGCAAGGCGTGATGCTTATTCACAAGAAAGCGGTATTGCCTTTTTAACCGGATTACCCAAAAACCGAATCACCGATGTTAAACTCGATGTTGATAGCTTGGAAAATCCTTTTTGGATTCCTGTTGAAAAAGGGTTTTCATTTTTGCCTAGACCCGGAGCCGTTGAAACTCTCGATATTCCGGTGGTCACAGCTGGTGAGATTGAAGGTGTAATTACCCTAGAACGTGACGATAACAAACAGCTACCAGGGCGTTATATACCTCTACAGATTTTAGATGACGACGGCCAAATTGTGTTAGAAACAGAAAGTGAATATGACGGTTTTTATTTATTTGCGGCGGTTACTCCAGGAGAATATACCGTTGTGATTAACCCTCACTATCTTGAAAATAATAAATTACATATGGTGAAAAGCTATAAAGCCACCATTTTTGGTGACGGCACCATCGTTCGCGGTCTTGACTTTACATTGCAATCGACTAAATCAATTTCAACATTGCTAAATGACAATGATAATTCAGTACAAACAAGTGGCGATTTTATTATCAATTTAGGCAGTTTCGTTTCACCGTTCAACCGAAAACTAACGTATCAATTATTATTAAGGCAATACCCTAAACTGCGAAATTTAAGGTTAATAAAAGATGAGTCTGCTCCTAATAGTTTATTGATAGGCCCGTTAGTTAGCCCAAATGATTATATTCAGTTATGCCACTCGATTCGTGTGAAAGAGCTTCAATGTTCAGTAGAGCAGCAGCCGTAACCTCTTATTTGATTAATAATTTAATTAATCAATATACCACTCGCTTTTAGTTTTGTTGGTAAGCAATCTACTTTCTCTTGTTTAAGTGTATTGCATTGTTTTACGGCAATTTTGAAACTGTTAAAAGGGCCCACTTTCAATCTAAACAAGGCTTTACCTAAGACGACAGGTTCGCTGTAAGCCGATGTTGTGGCTTTAAGTGAACCAAAGCGTTGATAGAACTGTTCAGTAGCCAATATAAGATCTGATTTAGAAGCAAAAGCGCCAATTTGAATTGCCGAGGAGCCAATGTCATCAGGGTTAATGTGTTTGATAGTGTCCGCATTATCATCAATCATTGACGGTGTCGCTGATAGCGATTGATTAACATGACTTTCATTGTTTTTGTCAGTCATCAAATTAATCGGTACAAGCGGCTCATTATTAATATCCTCAATCGACGCTGTTGGCGCTTGTGAGAGTTTCATCAATAAACCCTTAAGCTCAATAAGTTCTTTTTCCATAGCGATTAAACGCTTAATTTCAGGCTGTAATTCATTCCATTCATTGACTGATGTATTAATTTGTTCAGGCGTTAATTGAGTCACCTTTTGCTCTGCACTTAATGTGCAGCCGCCAATTGATATTATCAATGGTAACAGGCTGATGAGGGATAGTTTTATTGACGTATATTTAAAGTTTTTCATCATTCATACTCTTTTCAAGCAATTAACTAAAGTTTAGTAGCACCTTACCTTAGCCTTTTATAAAAAACTATCCCAACATCCAATAAAGTCTTAATGTTCCAATATTCTACCTAACAACAAAATACACTAACCTAAGCCCAAAAAGCACTAACGTTTTTATTAAAGATGAGGTAGTCTCAAGGCTTCATCAATAATAAATTTTGGATTGAGTAGGATAATGAAAAAAGTAGGTTTGGTTGGATGGCGTGGAATGGTTGGTTCAGTATTAATGCAGCGTATGCAAAATGAGCGTGATTTTGATCATATTGAACCGGTATTTTTTAGTACTTCACAAACAGGACAAGCTGGACCAGATATTGGAAAACCAGTGGCACCTCTTCAAGATGCTTTTGATATTTCGACCTTAACCCAACAAGACATTATTATTAGCTGTCAAGGCGGTGATTACACCAGCGACGTTTACCCTAAATTGAGAGCGTCTGGTTGGCAAGGTTATTGGATTGACGCGGCTTCATCCCTACGCATGAATGATGACAGCATTATTGTACTTGATCCTGTTAATCGCGATGTTATTGATGCTGGTATTGAATCTGGCGTCAAAACCTATGTCGGCGGAAACTGCACCGTTTCCTTAATGTTATTAGCACTAGGTGGCTTATTTGCTGACGACCTAATCGAATGGGTTAGCCCAATGACTTATCAAGCCGCCTCTGGTGGCGGCGCTCGTCATATGCGTGAACTTCTTAATCAAATGGGCGATATTCACGCTAAAGTGAGCGATGAATTAGCTTCACCTAGTTCAGCAATATTAGATATAGATGCCAAAGTATCAGACTATATTCGCAGCGGTGAATTAGCTGCCGATCAATTTGGTGTACCACTGGCAGGTAGTTTAATTCCTTGGATAGATAGTCAATTACCATCGGGTCAAAGCCGAGAAGAGTTTAAAGCACAGGCTGAAGCAAACAAGATTTTAAATACAATGGATGCTCCTACCCCCATTGATGGTTTATGTGTACGTGTAGGCGCTATGCGTTGTCACAGTCAAGCACTTACTATTAAACTTAAACGTGACGTATCGATTAGTGAGATTGAAGAGAAGCTCGCTTCACATAATCAATGGGTCAAGGTCATTCCTAATGATAAAGAACTCAGCATGCAAGAACTCACTCCCGCGAAAGTGAACGGCACGCTATCGGTGCCCATTGGTCGTATTCGTAAATTAACCATGGGGCCTGAATATATCAGCGCATTCACCGTCGGTGACCAATTATTATGGGGCGCTGCAGAGCCACTACGCCGTATGTTACGTATTCTGATTGATTAAGTTTAAAAATTGCAACTAAAACGTTATGGCTTTTCCTCGCCAAGCCATAACGTTCATTTAACAAGCAACCAATTCAACTTATTCGTTATACCCCATCACAACCATTCAATTAATTGATACACTCAATAGCACATACAGATAAACAATCGTAAATTTAATAACATTTGATACTAATTTTACTTTATTGACGACTTTCGCTAGGTTTTTTCAACCGATTTGCGTAAATTACTAGCAACCAATTTAATAATAATTATAAGAAGAAAAATATGAGCGCATCTAGAGGTAAGTTTAATTCTCGAATTGGCTTTATTTTAGCCGCGGCAGGTAGTGCTGTCGGCTTAGGAAATATTTGGGGATTCCCAACGCAAGCAGCTGGTAATGGCGGTGCAGCATTTGTCTTAATGTACCTTATTTTAGCTTTTTGTTTAGCTTATCCCGCTTTTATGGCTGAGCTTATTATTGGTCGTCACGGCCAGGCTAACGCTGTTGAATCATTACGTAAAATATCCAAACCTGGTTGGCAAAGGCACTTTGCATTCATTGTAGGCTTTGGTGGCATTTTATGTGCGGCTCTATTAATGAGCTTCTACTCTATTGTCGCAGGCTGGATGTTAGCATTCACAGCCGAACCCATAACCACAGTCATTGGTGCTACCGATGCGTCCAACTGGCTTATCGAGCAAAGTTTATCGCGTAATTTAATTTTTACATTCATATTCACTGTATTGACAGTATTTATTATTAGCCGCGGTGTAGAAAATGGAATAGAACGTTGGTCAAAAAGATTAATGCCAGCGTTGGTTGCCCTGCTTGTTTCACTTACCATTTATGTACTGACACTCGACGGTGCTATAGATGGCTTAAAAGCCTACTTAATACCTGACTTTAGTTTGTTGTTTGAACCTTCTCTTATCGTTAGTGCACTCGGCCAAGCATTCTTCTCGTTATCATTAGGAACCAGCGTTATTATTATATACGGCTCTTATGTCGCTAAAAATGAAAACCTTGTAACCTTAGGAGCATCAGTGACCCTTATTGATGTATTTATTGCATTTTTAGCTGGTTTATTGATTATTCCAGCGATGTATGTAGCCTCGGCTCAAGGCGTCGATATATTCAATCCCGATGGCAGCTTAGTCTCTGGTGATAGCTTAGTATTAACCGTACTTCCAGCCCTTTTTAATGGTATGGAGACTGTGGGTACATTCGTCGCACTCGCCTTTTTTGCATTAATGTCTATCGCCTCTTTAACATCTTCAATCTCAATGCTTGAAGCGCCTGTTTCATATACGGTAGAACGTTTTGGGATAACTCGAAATAAAGCAACACTGATCATTGGCAGCCTTATATTTGCCACCAGTAGTCTCATCATATTTAATTTCGATAGCTTATTTGGCTTTGTTATTGCTCTGACAACTCAGTATGGTCAACCAATAATTGGTATGTTATGTTGTGTATTCGTTGGTTGGATTTGGCATCGTTCTTCACTACTTGAAGAAGTAAAATCTGGCAATGAAAACGTTGAAAACCAATTGTTTTGGAAAATTTGGCCTTGGTACACTAAACTTGTTTGTCCTGCAGCGATAGCTATGGTATTTATTCACTCGCTCTTATAAACAACATAATAATAAAGACACCAAGTCAGCCATAATCCCAGTATCTATTCATAGAATACTGGGGTTGTAGTTTGTATAAATTCGTCTTTTTATGTTGAGGTTAAAGGAGCTAGCCATGTATATTTTAGGTATAGAGTTAAAAGGTAACGACGCTTTTCTTGCATTAGTTGATGCAAATGGAAAAAATAACAACCAGTTTAAGGCATCACTCGGTGATCGAAACGATGCAATACAGGTCTCAACCTTTTCAAGGCATATTGAGTCCGTAATACAACCCTTCACTATAACTTCTGTAAAATTAACACGAACGAGCCATCTTACTTCTAACGCAAATGCCATCGACATCATCAAAATGGAAGCCGTGTTCCAGCTACTATTCCCAAACATCATGTCTATCATTGATAAAGATGAATTAGAATATTGGTTATCTCATCACGTCGTTTCTCAGCGGCTCACTAACAATTATTATCGCGCACTGGGTGCCGCTCAATTTGAACAGAGAACGAATGATAGTTTGATCACTGCCAATTAATATCTGGTACAAATATTCACTATAGCTATCGTCATTATTTAGTTAAAAAATTGTTACAACATTATAAACTCTCGTTATATTAGGCTAAAGTCTAAACAATGCTAATTTAATTAGCTTAGGCATCGCCCTTTTATTTAAGGAGTTTGATATGTTAATCAGTGTGCCCAAAGAAAGACAGGTCGGCGAAACACGTGTCGCCGCTACCCCTAAAACAGTGACTCAGCTCATCAAGCTCGGTTTTACTTTCCAAATAGAGCAAGATGCAGGTTTATTAGCAAGTTTTAGGGATGAAGATTTCATCCTGGCTGGAGCAACTATAGTTAAAACCCCTATAGAGGCTTTCAACGCGGATATTATCTTTAAGGTCAACGCGCCATTAGATGGTTCAAATAACTCACTCGATGAAATAGCGCTTCTAAACGAAAATTCATCGCTAGTGAGTTTTGTTTGGCCAGCGCAAAATGAATCTCTCATGGCGCTCTTATCTAAAAAGAATATTAATGTAATGGCCATGGATTGTGTACCACGAATGTCACGATCACAATCCCTTGATGCGCTGAGCTCTATGGCTAACATTGGTGGTTATCGCGCAGTCATTGAAGCCGCACATCAATTTGGCCGTTTCTTCACAGGGCAAATCACCGCTGCCGGAAAAGTTCCCCCGGCTAAAGTGCTCATTATAGGGGCGGGTGTTGCTGGTTTAGCGGCAATCGGCGCGGCGGGAAGCTTAGGTGCTATTGTTAGAGCCTTTGATACACGCCTTGAGGTTAAAGAGCAAATACAATCTATGGGGGGTGAGTTTTTAGAACTCAGCTTTACACAAGACACTGATTCAAGCGACGGCTACGCCAAGGTAATGAGTAAAGCCTTTATCGACGCAGAAATGGCCTTATTTGCAGAGCAAGCTAAAGACGTCGACATCATCATTACAACGGCTTTAATTCCAGGAAAACCAGCCCCAAAACTTATCACTAAAGCCATGGTCGACAGTATGAAAGCTGGCAGTGTTATCGTTGATTTAGCGGCTGCAAATGGCGGTAATTGCGAATATTGTCAGGCGGGAAAACTTATTACTACAGCTAACGGCGTTAGGGTGATTGGTTATACCGACCTTCCGGGCCGATTACCCGTTCAAGCTTCACAGCTTTATAGCACCAATTTAGTCAACTTAATTAAGCTATTATCTCCCCTCAAAGATGGTGAAATCAGTATAGATTTTAAAGATGAGGTAATACGCGGCGTAACTGTCATTAAAAAGGGAGAAATAACATGGCCAGCCCCTCCCATCAAAGTCAGTGCTGAGCCACAAAAACCGACAGTAGTTCAAGAAGTGTCACTGCCTGAAGAAAAAACAATGTCACCCTTTATTAAGGGGTTGCTCATTACTGCAGGTTTAACAAGTTACGCTTTAATGGCAGCGTACACTCCCGCAGAGTTTTTGTCTCATTTCACTGTATTTGTCCTAACCTGCATTATCGGATATTACGTTGTTTGGAATGTCAGTCATTCCTTACATACACCTCTAATGAGTGTCACCAATGCCATTTCTGGCATTATTGTTGTAGGCGCACTACTTCAAGTATCCAGCGACAGCCTCGTTGTCACTATATTTGCCATTATCGCCACACTTATTGCCACCATTAATATCGTTGGCGGATTCTATGTAACTCAACGCATGTTGAAAATGTTCAGAAAATAAAGGGGAAAAATATGTCTCAAGGCTTAGTTAGTGCAGCATATCTTGTTGCTGCTGTGCTCTTTATTATGAGTTTAGCGGGTTTATCAAACCAAGAAACAGCTCAACGCGGTTGTTACAGCGGTATTTTAGGAATGATTATCGCTTTAGTGGTAACAATTTTATCACCTAGTGTGCAAGGGTTAGCCTTTATAATTATTGCCATGCTCATAGGTGCATTTATTGGTATGCGATTGGCGCAAAAAGTTGAAATGACTCAAATGCCAGAACTTGTCGCCATTTTACATAGTTTTGTTGGTTTAGCGGCTGTTTTTGTAGGATATAACAGTTTTATCGACCCACCGCACACCAATAACGCCATGCATAATATTCATCTAATTGAAGTCTATTTAGGAGTATTCATTGGCGCTGTAACGTTCACAGGCTCAGTGGTTGCATATGCAAAACTGAGCGGAAAATTCAATAGCCGCGCACTTATGCTGCCTCATCGACATAAACTTAACCTGCTAGCATTACTTGTTTGTGCCTATTTATTGGTTAGTTACGTGACTCAAAGCGGTAGTTTAATTTTACTCATTATAATGACATTAATTGCCTTCGCTTTTGGCTTTCATTTGGTAGCCTCTATTGGCGGTGCAGACATGCCCGTCGTTGTCTCGATGCTTAATTCATATTCAGGATGGGCCGCAGCATCAGCTGGATTTATGCTTTCCAATGATTTACTTATCGTTACTGGCGCGTTAGTGGGTTCGTCTGGAGCCATACTCAGCTACATCATGTGCAAAGCCATGAATCGATCTTTTGTATCCGTTATTATGGGCGGGTTTGGCACTGCCACAATGAGTGATAGTGATGAAATTGCTGGCAACACAATTAGCACCTCGGCCAGCGAGGTTGCTGATATGCTTAATGGGGCATCTCGCGTTATTATTGCCCCAGGTTACGGCATGGCGGTGGCTCAAGCTCAGTATCCTGTGAATGAACTTACACAGAGACTGCGCGGAAGCGGGATTGATGTTAGATTTGGTATTCACCCCGTTGCAGGTCGCTTGCCAGGACACATGAACGTGTTGTTAGCCGAAGCTAAAGTGCCCTATGATATAGTACTGGAATTGGACGAGATTAATGATGATTTCAAAAATACTGATGTGGTATTAGTCATTGGCGCAAACGACACAGTTAATCCTTGTGCAAAAGAACCAGGAAGTCCTATTGCAGGTATGCCCGTATTGGAAGTTTGGGATGCAAAAAATGTAATCGTATTTAAACGTGGAATGGCAGCGGGTTATGCTGGTTTGCAAAATCCACTATTTTATAAAGACAATACTCACATGCTATTTGGTGATGCTAAGGACAGCGTTAATGAAATTTTGAAATTTCTATAACGTATTTAAGACACAAAAAAAGGATGCCGTTGCATCCTTTTTTCATTACGATGATTAATTAGTTATCTTTCTTAGACACATAAATCATACCGCCAATAGCACAAGTAAGTAGAACGAATGGCGTTGCTTTTATCAAGAATGCAACAATAGATACATCATTTCTTAAAAATGATAGTGCAATAGGTAAAGCAAGCATCGCTACTACGATGACTGCAATATAAGCCATTTTGGCTTCTGCTGTTTTGTTGTTCTCTGTTCTTTCGCTCATGTTTGATCCAAATCAATAAATTCTTCAATAATGAAATTATAGAACAATACCATGGGTAACCCAAGTAACAATTGACGGGGCTAGCGTATTTAATCATCCATATTCGACTCCAGCCTATAAGACATTTCGGTTGTATCATACAAAACTCATAATTTTGTCCATTTTAATCACTTAAACGTGCGTTTTATCAGACAAAAATTGGCGAATTGTTAATGACTTTGCTAAATTGTTACCTTCAAAAACTTAATGAAGAATAATAAGAATGAAAAAATGGATGATAAGTGCGGTTGCCCTAGCAATGACAGCATGTTCACAGTCACCTAAGACTGACGACTTAGCCGCTAGTGGTATAAAGTTTATCGAGCAGGTGACTACGCAGCCGGGTAAAACGACCATTGCATATAAGAAATATAAATTAGCCAATGGGCTGACTGTTATTGTGCACGAAGATCATTCTGACCCCCTCGTACATGTGGATGTAACTTATCATGTAGGATCTGGTCGTGAAGATTTGGGGATGTCAGGCTTTGCTCACTTCTTTGAGCACATGATGTTTCAAGGTTCTGAAAATGTAGCCGATGATCAACACTTTAAGATAGTCACTGAAGCTGGCGGTACCATGAACGGTACAACTTCGACTGATCGCACAAATTATTATCAAACAGTGCCCATTAATCAATTAGAAAAAATGTTGTGGTTAGAATCTGATCGCATGGGATTTTTGTTAGATGCTGTGACTCAAGAAAAATTTGAAATCCAACGTGAAACGGTCAAAAACGAACGTGGTCAACGTGTAGATAATGCACCTTACGGGCGTTTGGGCGAGACGAAATCTCGTGCATTATATCCTAAAGGGCATCCATACTCATGGCCAACAATTGGCTATATGGACGATTTGAACCGCGTAAATGTTAATGATTTAAAAGCTTTTTTCTTGAAATGGTATGGTCCTAATAATGCCACAATAACGATTGGCGGCGACGTTAATGTTAAAGAAACACTTAAACTCGTTAATAAATATTTCGGTGATATTACGCCAGGCCCTGCGGTTCCAGAGCTTGATAAGACACTTATTAGCTTGTCACAAGACCGCTATGTTTCTTTTGAAGACAATGTCAACTTACCCCTTGTTTACATCACCTTCCCTACGGCCTATGCCAGACATGAAGATGAAGCACCATTAGATCTTTTAGCGTCTATTTTAGGGGGCGGTAAAACCTCACTGCTTTATAAAAACTTGATCAAATCGCGTATCGCCGTTAACGCCGCTGCCAGTCACCCGTGTAGTGAGCTCGCTTGTTCATTCGATTTATATGCTCTTCCTCACCCAGCAAGTGGTAAAAGCCTCAGTGATTTAGAACAAATTATTCGATCTACTATCATGGAATTTGAACAACGTGGTGTTACAGATGATGATTTAGAAAAAGCTAAAGCGCAAATGGAAGCGAGCTTTATTTTTGGATTACAAAGTGTACAAGGTAAAGTGGCTCAATTAGCGGCTTATCAAACGTATACAGGCAACGCGAATTACATTGAAAAAGATATCGCTCGTTACAACAATGTAAGTAAAGCCGATGTTATGCGCGTATTTAATCGTTACATTAAGAATAAATCAGCGGTCATCACCAGTGTTGTACCAAAAGGCCAAGGCGCAATGGTAGCGCAAGCTGATAACTTTTCGCCACAAATTACCAAGCTAAGTGGTCAATCGACGACAAGTGCCACTGATTTAAAAATGCGAGTGAATCCAACCACCTTTGACCGTAGTAAAAAGCCTAAAGCAGGCGCTATTAAAGCGGTAGATGTACCAAGTTATTGGACAACTGATTTTGACAATGGCATCAGCCTTTTAGGCAGTGTGAGTCATGAATCACCAACAACGTCTATTTTATTGCGTATTCCAAATGGTCATTACACTGAAAATAGTGCACAAGCGGGTATCACATCGCTAACAGCATCAATGATGAATGAAGCGACTAAAAACTTTACCAGCGAGCAAATGAGTAAAGCACTACAAAAACTTGGTAGTAGCATTACTTTTTCTCCGGGTAACAGTTACACCAACGTTTTTGTGAGTGCTCTAAGTAAAAACATTGATCCAACGTTACAATTGCTCAACGAGAAATTGTTTCATCCTGTTTTTAAAGCCGCCGATTTTGAGCGTATTAAAGCCAATCAAATCGAAGGTTTAATCAACGCACAAAAAGATGCAGGTTCGTTATCACGTAATGCATTTAGAGCGCTAATGTTCCAAGGTACCGTGGCCGCATTACCGGTTCAAGGCACCATTGAATCACTCAAACGCTTAAGCCTAGAAGATGTGAAGCAATATTATCAACGTAACTATAAACCACGCCGCGCACAGTTAATTAGTGTATCGAACTTAAGTCAGGCTCAAATGGTGAATAAATTTTCTATGCTTAAGGGCTGGAAAGGTCACACTGGCGTAAACGAATTACAATTATTGGCTCCAAGTTATAACAAAAAGGCTGTATACCTTATTAATAAAGACGACGCCGCGCAATCAGCTATTCGCGTTGGCCAACGTACGATTAAAAAGGATATTACGGGTGAGTATTACGAATTAGGTTTAATGAACTTTGCTTTTGGCGGTAACTTTAACTCACGCATAAATATGAATTTACGTGAAGATAAAGGCTACACTTATGGCGCTGGTTCAACCTTCTACGGCGATAAATTTGGCGGCGCTATGGTTGTGTCAGCATCAGTGCGTGCCGATGCTACAATTGCATCACTAAAAGAAATTATTAAAGAACTTAATGATTATCGTCAAAATGGTATAGCTGATGACGAATTAACGTTTATGCGCGCGGCGATTAATCAACAAGATGCATTAAAATATGAAACGCCCGATGCGAAGCTTAACTTTTTGGCTCAAATTATTGAACATGATTTGACGCCTGATTTTGTTAAAAAACGCAGTAAGGTTGTCTCAAATATTTCTAAAGCACGTATTAACGGCTTAGCCCGTGAATACATGAATATTGATGATATGGCTATAGTGATTGTTGGTGATGCTAAAGTATTAAAACCACAGCTACGTGACTTAGGTTACACCGTTATTGACTATACGGCGCCTTAACTCCAACAAATAAAAGCGACAATGACAAACTTTAAAACCGATGGGCTAGCCCATCGGTTTTTTTATACCTATAAGGTATGACATTACTACCCTAAATCGCAGACAAAAAAATACCGCTTAAAAGCGGTATTTTATTATCTGAACATTAAACCAGCTTAACGTTTTTTGTGGAACTTCATTAAGCGTTCACGTTTACGAATTTGTGTCGCAGAAAGCTTGTTTTTTCGGCCTTCATAAGGATTTTCACTATTTCTAAATTCAATCTTGATTGGCGTACCCATAATTTTCAAAGTACGGCGGAAATAGTTCATCAAGTAACGTTTGTAGGACAATGGTAGTTTCTTAACTTGGGTACCATGAATAACGATAACCGGAGGATTGTAACCACCTGCATGCGCATAACGTAACTTAACACGACGACCAGAGAACATTGGTGGATTATGATCATCAACAGCCATTTGCATGATTTTTGTCATCATAGACGTTGAAGTACGCTTAGTCGCAGACATGTAAGCTTCTTGTACTGAATCAAACAGATTACCAACACCACTGCCATGTAATGCAGAGATAAAGTGAATACGGGCAAAATCAACAAAACCTAAGCGACGATCAAGTTCAGATTTAATGCGATCTTTTGCATCGTTTTCTAATCCATCCCATTTATTAACGGCAATAACAATAGAACGACCAGCGTTCAATGAAAAGCCTAATAAACTTAAATCTTGATCAGAGATATTATCACGTGCATCAATCACTAAAATAACAACATTAGCGTCTTCAATTGCTTTTAACGTCTTAATGATTGAGAATTTTTCAATGGCTTCATTTACGTTTTTACGGCGGCGAATACCAGCTGTATCAATTAAAACGTATTCACGTTCATCACGTACCATTGGAATATAAATACTATCACGTGTGGTACCAGGCATATCATAAACAACAACACGTTCTTCACCCAAGATTCGGTTAGTTAATGTTGATTTCCCAACATTAGGACGACCGATGATAGCTAACTTAATAGGTAAGTCTTGCAATGCTTTAGCTTGCTCTGCCGCCGTCTCTTCAGTCAGTTCTTCTTCCTCTTCGCCCCATTCATCCGCTTCTTGCTCATCTACATTGAGCAAGCCCATCTCTAACGCATATGGACGCAAACAGGTTTCAACCAATACTTGAACACCACGACCGTGAGCCGCTGCAATAGGATGAATATCACCTAATGATAACGAGTAAAAATCACCCGTTACAGAATCAATATCCACGCCGTCCGTTTTATTAGCCACAACGTAAACAGTTTTATCTTGCTGACGTAAATGATGTGCAATAGCTTCATCAGCAACCATAACACCATCACGAGCATCCACTAAAAATAACACAACGTCTGCTTCTTCAATAGCCTGAAGAGACTGTTCAGCCATTAAGGCATCAATACCCGCTTCGTCCCCTTGAATACCACCAGTGTCTATTAGAAGAAATTCATAACCACCTAATTTTGCTTGACCATATTTACGGTCGCGAGTTAACCCAGGAAAATCGGCAACGAGTGCGTCTCGGGTTCGAGTTAAGCGATTGAACAACGTTGATTTACCCACATTAGGGCGACCAACTAAAGCAACAACAGGCAGCATGATATTTCTCTCCAAACAAACAAAAGCGG
>Ga0209395_1001796_pt1 | contig 29388 bp, 27 predicted proteins | sample GOMGulsemesocosm_3_FD_184635 | JGI IMG/M metagenome (GOLD analysis project Ga0209395, IMG submission 184635) | Methane-oxidizing microbial communities from mesocosms in the Gulf of Mexico - GOM9D Gulf of Mexico (SPAdes) (version 2) | ecosystem: Environmental > Aquatic > Marine > Cold seeps... | reverse complement strand
CTATAGATTCCGAGAAATAATAGATGATAATCCCATTAGAACAAATTAACGAAGAGACGCTAACAGCCATAATTGAAGACTTTATTTTACGCGAAGGGACGGATTATGGCGTAATAGATACCAGTAATTCAGATAAGATTGCCCAAGTTAAATTGCAGTTACAACAAGGCAGCGCGGTAATCGTTTATTCAGAGCTTCATGAAAGCGTTAATATTTTACCGCGAGACCAGTTTAATAACGAAAATAAAACATAGAATTAATAAACTTTTCTATGAGCTTTTATAACATCCTGCCAATTGATGTTTTGATTGCCTAAACTAAGAAAATCTGGGTTAAGCAAGCTTTCTCTTTTATTATAAGTCATTGGATTAAACTCACTATTTATAATACTGCCACCAGCTTGTTCTAATATACATTGGCTAGCGCCTGTATCCCATTCACCCGTAACACCAACACGTAAATAGCAATCAGCACCACCTTCAGCAATCAAACAGTTTTTTAACGAGCAACTGCCCAAAGCAACATAATCATAGTCATAGTCATCGTTTAAGTATTGTCCCATTAAGTTTAGTTGCTGACGTCTACTTATAGCAACTTTAATGCGACGATTATCTTGATAATCGGCTACATGAATTCGATGACTCAATTGGCTTTTTTCGTGTTGCGAACTTCCTTGTACATTACATTCTTTAAAAGCCCCTAGGTGGGTTTGAGCATAATAAGTTAAATGATGATCAGGTGCATGAATAACACCAATACTTGGCCAACCATTTTCAACTAAAGCAATATTAACAGCAAAGTCTCCACTTCCAATAATAAACTCACCAGTACCATCAATAGGATCGAGCAACCAATATTTAGACCAATTTTTACGTTGAGCTAAGGAAACTGCACCTACTTCTTCAGAGATAATAGGTATATCAGGCGTTAATGTTTTAAGTTGATCCATCAAAATATCATTGGCGGCAATGTCAGCACTAGTTACTGGGCTTTCATCTTCTTTTAGCTCTGCAGTAAAACTCTTATCTCGATAATATTTCATTACCTCAACACCCGCCTTCTTAGCGCTATCAAGGGCAATATTTAATAACCTTTCATCACTCATGTTTAATCCTGATTGGCTAATTTATTAGGGAAAAGATGATCAATTAACAACATTAATGCAGCGATACTGCGTGCCTCTTTAAAATCAAGTTGTTGTAATAAGTTTTTATAATCTTTAATTGCCCAAGGAACTACCTCTAATGGCTCAGGCTCATCACCTTCTAATTCTGCGACATAGAGGTCTTTAGCGATAAAAATGTCCATCTTTGCATTAAAAAACGCCGGTGCCATCATCATCTGAGAAAGGGGGATTAGTCGCTCACTGCCATATGATATTTCTTCTTTTAACTCTCTGTTGGCTGCTTGAATTGAGCTTTCACCAGGGTCAATCAACCCTTTAGGAAAACCAAGTTCATAACTGTGGGTGCCTGCACAATATTCTCGCACTAACAATAAGGTATCATCATCAAGCATTGGTACTATCATTACCGCACCTTTTCCTGAACCGGGCACACGCTCATAATGACGTTGTTCGCCATTACTAAAGGTCAAATCAAGCTGTTCTATCGTAAATAAACGACTTTTAGCGACTTGTTTTTGACTATTAATTTTTGGTAATTGGTTATTCCCTGCCATAAGCTTTCAAGATTAATTATTAATTCATTTGATTAAGGTTATAATGACACGATAAACATCAATTATGGAACCTCTAAATGCTCGATTGGTCAAAAATCTCTACTGTTCTACTCGATATGGATGGAACAATTTTAGATTTACACTTTGATACACACTTTTGGTTAGAGCACTTCCCTGTACGCTACAGTGAAAAGCACGGAATTAGTGTGGAAGAGGCGAAGAAAAAACTCATTGGTCACTATCAAGAGCTCACTGGCACTATTGAGTGGTATTGCTTAGATTATTGGACTGAATTTACCCAGATGCCTATTCCACTACTAAAACGTGAAATACAACATTTAATTCAATTACGTGAGGATGCTGACGAGTTTCTAACTGCATTAAAACAAAGTGGTCGCGAGGTTATTCTAGTAACTAATGCTCACCCTGATGCGCTATCATTAAAAATAGAACGAACTCAATTAGACAAATACTTTGATGTACTGTATTCAACCCATGAATTTGGTGTAGTAAAGGAGTCACAACTTCTCTGGCAAAGACTGCAAGCCAAACAAGGTTTTGATGTGGATAAAACGTTATTTGTTGATGACAGCTTGCCGGTATTAAAATCGGCACAAAAATACGGCATTAAACATATTTTAGCGGTAGAAAATCCAGATAGTAAAAAGCCAGCTAATAGCTTCACTGACTTTACTTCTATTTCTGATTACCGCCAATTAACTAAAGATATTTTAGCAAACCCGATAAAATAGCTTACCTAAAAGTGGTAGTGCACTATTAAGCGCTTATAAAAATTTAACACTAGACTTTCAAAACCATCTTGAAACTCACATATTAAAGTAGCATGGGTATATATGGCAACAACAGCTGAAAATAGCTCTACCCGATTAGACAAGTGGCTCTGGGCAGCACGTTTTTTTAAAACCCGCGCCATTGCTAAGCAAATGATTGATGGTGGTAAAGTCTTTTATAATGGTCAACGAACCAAATCAGGAAAATCGGTTGTTATTGGTGACTCAATAAGAGTTCGCCAAGGTTTTGATGAAAAAGAAGTTGAGGTAATCGCCTTAGCGGATAAACGTCGTGATGCAACCTTTGCGCAAAGCTTATATAAAGAAACCAGTAAAAGCACAGAAACAAGAGAAAAAAATAGTTTGGCACGAAAGCAAGGCATATTGCTCAGCCCGGCAAGTGATACTAAACCCGACAAAAAACAACGTAGAAAACTTAGAGAATTTAAAGAAAGGATATAAGCACGATGTCTAAAACCAAAATAGCTAAAAATACGATTGTAATCACAGATGTGCTTAACCGTTATTTATTTAATGACATGCATGTACGTGGTGAATTAGTACAATTAAGTAATAGCTATCAAAGCATTATTAAAAACCACAACTACCCCGTTGGTGTTCGCTTATTACTAGGTGAATTAATGGCCGCGACTTGTTTACTCAGTGCAACATTAAAATTTGAAGGGGAAATCACAGTACAACTACAAGGGGATGGACCCATTGGTTATATGTCAGTTAATGGAGATAATAATCAAAAAATGCGTGGCATAGCCAAATTAAAACCACAACAAGAGCATACAAAAGCCAACACATTAAATGAACTTATTGGCAAAGGCACCATGGTAATCACTATTAGGCCTGACAAAGGAGAAGCCTATCAAGGTGTGGTAGCGTTAGAACAAGCAACTTTAGCTGAATGTTTAGCGCATTATTTTGAGGTATCTGAACAGATTCCAACTAAAATATGGTTATTTAGTGATGATGATAAACAACAAGTTGCCGGTAGTTTAGTGCAATTGTTACCTGATGGTGATGGCAGCAGCGAAAACTTAACAAAACAAGAAAGTGACTTTGAGCATATATCGCAATTAACCAACACCATTAAAGCTGATGAGATATTTTCACTTAACGCACAAGCATTATTGTACCGTTTATACCACCAAGAAAAAGTGAGTTTATTTGAAGCACAAACAGTCAGCTACCAATGTGGTTGTTCACATGATAAATGTTTAGGAGCAATTTCACAGATAACACCAGATGAAATTGAATCAATACTCGCAGAGCAAAGTAAAATATCCATGACTTGTGATTATTGCTTAACCACTTATGACTTTTTTTACGACGATTTAAAAAGTTTCATTTCGAAAGATATACATTAGTTATAAACTTTCACTTATTAAATTATTTTGTATAAAACACTCTTTTGGATAATTATTACCTAAAAGAGTGTTCAACTCCCGCCCTCTCCTAGCCCTTGTTCTTATTATTGTTGTAAAATTACCTCCAAGAAACCCTTTGCTATTATCACTATTTCTGTTGCTTATAATGAAAACTTTCATCTTAGGTTATTTTTTACTTTCGTTTTGGAGATTAATCCAATAGAATGTCGAATTATTAACATAATGAAAACTTTTACACTTAACCACAAATTAAAATTAGTCATACCTTAGGAGTGAACTCGCTATGACCGCCCCAGAAAACTCAATTGATTTGTCACAATATGGCATTAATGATGTTACAGAAGTTGTTTACAATCCATCTTATGAGTTGCTTTTTAGTGAAGAAACAAAAGCAAGCCTAGAAGGCTTTGATAAAGGCGTAGTCACGGAACTTGGCGCAGTCAATGTCGATACCGGTATTTTTACGGGTCGCTCTCCTAAAGATAAATATATTGTTCGTGATGATATTACGCGCGATACTGTTTGGTGGTCTGATCAAGGTAAAAATGATAACAAAGCGATGACACCTGAAACATGGGATCATTTAAAAGGCTTAGTAACCACACAACTTTCTGGTCAACGTTTATTTGTTGTTGATACTTTTTGTGGCGCTGATGAAGCAACACGTTTAAAAGTACGTTTCATTACACAAGTTGCATGGCAAGCTCATTTTGTTAAGAACATGTTCATTCGTCCAAGTGACGAAGAATTGAAAACTTACGAACCAGACTTCGTAGTTATGAATGGTGCTAAAACAGTTAATGATAAATGGCAAGAACAAGGCCTTAACTCTGAAAATTTTGTTGCCTTCAACTTAACTGAAAAAGTACAGTTAATTGGTGGCACCTGGTACGGCGGCGAAATGAAGAAAGGTATGTTCTCTATGATGAACTACTACCTTCCGCTACAAGGTATTGCTTCTATGCACTGTAGTGCTAATGTTGGTAAAGACGGTGATACTGCAATTTTCTTTGGCTTATCTGGCACAGGTAAAACTACACTTTCAACTGATCCAAAACGCCAATTAATTGGTGATGATGAACATGGTTGGGATGATAATGGTGTATTTAACTTTGAAGGTGGTTGTTATGCGAAAACAATCAACTTAAGTAAAGAAAACGAACCTGATATTTATAATGCGATTCGTCGTGATGCTTTATTAGAAAACGTTACCGTTAATGCTGAAGGCAAAATAGATTTTGACGATAACTCAAAAACTGAAAATACACGTGTTTCTTACCCAATTCATCACATTGATAACATTGTTAAACCTGTATCTCGTGCTGGACATGCTAAGAAAGTAATTTTCTTAACAGCTGATGCTTTTGGTGTATTACCACCCGTTGCTAAATTAACACCTGAACAAACTGAATATTACTTCTTGTCTGGCTTTACGGCTAAATTAGCAGGCACTGAACGTGGTATTACTGAACCAACACCTACTTTCTCAAGCTGTTTTGGTGCTGCCTTCTTAAGTTTACACCCAACACAATACGCAGAAGTATTACATAAGCGTATGGAGGCGGTTGGCGCAGAAGCTTATTTAGTTAATACCGGCTGGAATGGTACTGGCAAGCGTATTTCAATCAAAGCGACTCGTGCAATTATTGATTCTATTTTAGACGGCTCAATTGATGAAGCTGAAACAACGGTTATTCCGATGTTCAATTTAGAAGTGCCAAACACAGTAGCTGGTGTTGAAGGTGATATTCTTGACCCTAGAAACACTTATGAAGATGCGAATGAGTGGCACAACAAAGCGGTTGATTTAGCTAAGCGTTTTGTTAATAACTTTGATAAGTTCACTGATACTGACAACGGTAAATCGCTAGTAGCTGCAGGCCCACAATTGTAATTAAGCTTTAGTTACGAACATAGACAATAAAAAAGTCACTAATAAGTAATTATTAGTGACTTTTTTGTTAAATAATCAAAATTAGCTAAACTTCAATGGCAAGCTGACCTTAGCCTGTAAACCACCTTCGGGCTTATTCGATAACTCAACAAAACCACCATGCGTATCAACTATACGTTTAATAATAGCTAAACCTAAGCCACTACCTTCTGTACCCCTTGCTTTATCACCTTGGGTGAAAGGTTGAAATAAGCGTTCAATATCGGCCTCAGGAATACCCTCACCTTGATCGCTAACAACAAAATAAGCATAGCCTTTTAGTTTGTCTACACCAGTAAATATTTCAATGTCACCTTTTGTGTAACGCAACGCATTTTGAATTAGATTGGCTAATGCGCGCTTTACTGCCACATGACGCAGAGGAATTTTAGGACACTCATTAGTAATAAGATGAATATTTCTATCTGCAGGAATTTCAACGTTAGCAACTTCCTCTACCAATACATTTAAATCACCAGGTACAGCTTTATCTTTTGAGTCATGGCGAATGTAGTCAATAAATTGATCAATAATATTATTCATATCATCGATATCACCCTCAATGCCGTCTTTTAAAAACTCATCTTGCTCTGACATCATTTCACTGGCTAAACGTATACGTGTTAACGGTGTACGTAAATCATGAGAAATACCTGCCATTAGCAGATTCCTGTCATCTTCTAACTGTTTAATGCCTTTTGACATATGATTAAACGCTTGAGTTACCGCCATAATTTCAGAAGTGCCATGCTCAATTAGCGGCTCAGGAAAATCACCCCGACCAACGTCCTCCGCAGCATGCTGCAAAGATTTCAGAGGTCTATTAAGTTGCCTTACAAATAACCAGCCCCCTGCAACACTGAGTACACCGATAATACCAAGAAAGAAAACTAGTGGCGAAAAATTTGCTTCCTCTAAGCCTAGTAAAGGAATTTTTACCCAAAGATTAGGCGCTTGAGGGGGTCTTATCCAAAAGAGATATTCATCGCCTTGGGAAATTCGTACCTCGGCAGAGCCGCCAAGTAATTCAGACATTTGCTCACTACGATAAGGGTAATAACCTGCTGAGCCTAGACCTAACTTGAGGGCTTGTTCTTCTCGGTATACACCAATACCTGTTTCACGATGAAAGGCTTCAGCCATTTTAGGACTGATACGAGCGTCTTTAATATCAATAAAAACAACGCGTACTTGCTTAGCTAATAATTGATTAATTTGCTGTTGATTAGGCTCAATTACATATAAAGCAAAAGAAACATAAGAAACAACTTGATTAACAAACAGCAAAAAACCAATGAGCAAAACAGTTTGACCAAAGGCACTACGGGGTAAGACTTTCATAACATCACTAACTCAAAATTTACTTATTTACCCAAATCACCTCAAGATGCGAGTTTCCAGACGCTTGAGAGAATCATGATCAAGGTGCACCTTTTATTAATGGTTGTTCAGGAGAACATGCTAAATAACTAAGTATTATTGCCATCTGGAACAAAGACATAGCCTAACCCCCAAACCGTTTGCAGATACCTTGGTTTGGCAGGATCATTTTCTAGCATGCGACGTAGACGAGAAACCTGTACGTCAATGCTACGCTCAAGAGCAGAGTAATCTCGCCCGCGTGCTAAATTCATTAATTTATCACGCGATAGTGGCTCTCTAGGATGGGTAACTAACGCTTTTAGTACCGCAAATTCACCACTTGTTAACGGCATATTAATATCACCTTTAACCATTTCTCGTGTCGCTAAATTAAGACGATACTCACCAAAAGAGATAGAATTTTCTTCCATTGATGGTGCACCAGGAGCCTCTTGCACTCGACGACGTAAAACAGCCTTTATTCTCGCCAATAACTCTCTTGGATTAAAAGGTTTCGGCATATAATCATCAGCGCCAAGCTCTAAACCAATTATTCGGTCAACTTCATCACCTTTCGCGGTTAACATAACAATAGGCATGTTATTATTTTGTTGACGCAAACGGCGACAAATAGATAAGCCATCTTCGCCCGGTAGCATTAAATCTAGTACCAACAAATGGAAATTTTCACGTTCAAGTAGCCTGTCCATTTGCTCGGAATTAGCGGCACTACGTACCACAAAACCTTGCTCGACCAAATAGCGTTCTAATAAAGAACGTAAACGCATATCATCATCCACTACTAAGATTTTTTGAGTTTCTTGGGTCATCATATTTCTCGTAATACTTTTATAATTTTAATATATAGTTCATCTTACTATAAGTGATGTTCACTTTGATTCAAAAGGTTGAAAAGTAAATATTTCCACCTATTTGTTACAATTTATGACTATAGCGATTGGTCTTTATACTTGTTTAACAGCAAATGTAATTGAATGAGCATTATTGTAGGTAATGAATCGCTTGCTCAGTAACACATTGAGTAAAGCTTTTTTTACGTTCTCTGCTTGATAACAAATGAATAGCACTTTTTACTAATACCATTTTCTGTTGACGTTCAACTTTAGGTAAATGTGCTAATTGCTCATGAAAACATCCAAGTAAACCAAAGTTCACCGCCACTTCCGATTGTATAGTGTCATCACCAAGACATAGTGCTAACTTCTCTGCCAAGCGGTTTCTATCCATTATTGAAATAAGATCAGCCAGCTGATAATCGTTAGGATCAACTTTGCGTTCAATATTACAAGCATAAAAAATATCAGCAACGGCAATCACGGGAATAAGTTTTTGATGCTGCTCACTGAACCTTTTCTTCAACCAAGAATTATGTTTTTGAGCGTTTTTCTTATCTGTGTTTGTACCTTCAGAGAGGTCTTGTGCTAATGAAGAACCTGTTAACAGTGCACTGGTTAACAAAACAAAAAATAACGTGATAAATGGTATTTTCATTGAGTCTATATTTAACTTATTGTATCAAGGTAAGTTAATTATATACGTAAAGTTCGTTTGGTGATGAACTTCATTCTTCTTATTAACAAACCATTTGGTGAATGTGCATTTCACACTGTGGGTAAGGAATGTCAATACCCGCCTTAATCTAGGATGTTATTATCGTTTGCTTTTAGCGTATCTTATCCAAATATAAATACCACTTAACGATAGCAATATCAGTAAAATAGCAACCGCGTCCATAAACAATACCCCGAACAACCCCAGTATACGACCACTATGAGCATCTAAAATAATACGCTCGAACGTTAAAAATTGAGAGCGATAAGCCAAAGATGCCTGTTGCTCTTTTTGTATTGAAACTGATTCTGCTGTTATCCATAAAGGCTCTAATAGCGGTGAAATTGCTTGCCAATAGAAAAAATCACTATCGCTTTGATAATACCCTGATGCAGTTTTTAGAACGACCATATTATTATCAATACTTAGTGCTTCAATATCTTCAGGTACTCCAGCTTCTACGCCTAGTTGATCAAGTAATTCACCTTGATAATTATAAATATACAAATGGGTTTGACTAGCGATCACATAAACGCCAACTACTTCATCAGTTGACACTTGAGCTGACGTAATTCCAGCGCTGACAACATCAGCTGAACTTTCAAATAATAATTTATCATTAAGCCATACTAAATTATTAGTAACTTGTAATGAACTTTGTTGGTAAAAGCGAATATCATTGGGTGGCGCAATACCATAGTGATCTAACAACCAAATATTACTAATTGGTTTATGCGCTAGTGAAAGCGTGGTGGTGTGATTAAGCGCAACGCCGCTGATGGATAAGAAGATAATAAAAAAAGCGGCAATAATGCCAAATTTTCTATGCCATTCGCGTAAATGACGAATTAAACGGTTATGTAGTGACTTTGATGGTTTCATTGCTGATGTACTTGATTTAGCTTACTACTATTCTGCCGCATCACTTTACTTTTAGCTAGTAATTATAAGCTATTGGTAATCACTTTAGCATTTAACCAGAGTGCTAAACGGGCTACTTTTTTGGTCGCTCTTACAGACAAAGTGGCCCCCGTAATCCCATCGACATTTTTACTAAGTCTATTATCTTTATTTAGCGTGGCATTAATAAATTGCTGAGAGAAAAACTCATGTCGTACTTCATCTCCTCGACTTTCTCTAAAAGTTAAAACTTTATAGCGATTAATATAATTCTTTTTAATATGCACACCAATAGTAATAGGCTTTTCTTTGCCTATTTCATTTAAAATCCATACCGTTTCGTTATCTACTTGCCAATAGCGGATACGCATACGATTGAATTTGTGCTGCAATATGTCGGCAACTACCGCTTTATCGTCCTTGGTTAACCATAATACTTTTGCTTGTGCCGTTCTGTCTACAAATGACTGACTGATAAAAGCAGCTGGGGTTTGATACACTCCTTTAGCAGCTAAAGCGACATGACTAAAAGCCATTGCGACAGCAAAAATAGATAAAGAAAAATACTTTTTCATATAATCATCCGGTAGTGTTTACAAAAAAGTGAATAGCACGTTAGCACTATTCACTTTTTCAATACAATTAATTAGTTATTAATTAAAACTGGTAACCAAAACCTAGGTTAAATCCTTTAGAATCTGACGCACCGCCAAGATCTTCGTAATCAGCTTTTATTACAACATTTTCATGAATATAATAATTAACACCAACACTGGTTGATTCAACCGTTGTTGATGCACTATTGCCTGCATTGATGTCATATTCTGAATAACGAGCAAAAACACCTACTTTTTCATTAACTTGATAAGAAGGTTCTACATACCAACCTGTTTGCTCATCACGACCTAACGCCTTTGCTTCTTCGCCATCAATGTCCCAACGAGCATATAAGGCACGAACGGTAAAATCATTAACTTGATAAATAGCATGCGCTTCAAGTAATGTTGCTGCTGCTGTATCAATAGGCGCTTCAAAATTATCGCCACCTTGAGTGATATCTGTTTGATATTGTAAAGTTGCAGCTAACTCTAATCCAGCAATAGCAGTGTATTTAACACGACCAGTATAGGCTAAGTTTTCAGCCGTTGCTTTAGCAACTTTTTGACGACCACCACGAATTTTAAAATCATCACCAACGTTTAAACCACTAGTTACTGCGCCATCAATACTTACGCCACCAGCTGGCTTATAGTTGAAAGCTACACCAGCTTCCCACCATGTAGCAGGAATAATGTTTTTCTCAACGCCGTTACGTTCTACACCGTAGAATGTTGGTGGCTCATGAGTTTCATTAATAATACCTACTGGAATTAAAAATAAACCAACTTTTGAGCTAAGCCCTTCGTTAATATCAACTTCAACGTAAGCTTGCTCAAGCTCCACTTCACCTGCTTTACCATCACCTGCAATTGAGTGTTCTAATTCAAACTCTGAGAAAAAACGTACAGTATCGCTAAACTCATGACCGAAGAATAAAACAAAACGGTGAAAATCAACTTTCGCGTCTTTATCTTCATAGTTGTTATAGTGCAATTCACCGTAACCACCAATAGTCGTATTTGAGAAAAGGCTGCCTTCTGTATTAACATCAATTTGATCAGCGGTAGCGTTAAGTTTTTGATCGGTTTCATTAAGACGTCTTTCTAAAGACTCTAAAACTTTTTGTTGATCAGCAATAACTTTACGTAATTCATCAGTTTCTTGGTTAGCAAAAGCGGCATTACTAGCAAAAAAGCCAATTAATGCTGACGCTATTAGTGTTTTTTTCATCATGTTTTTGATTCCAATATTTATATTATTTAATATTTGTATTATTCAGTATTCTAGTGCTAACAAGGTTAGCTAAACTGGTTGATGAAAGGGGCGGTAGGAAAAGATAGAAGAAACACGCCCTCTCAAAAGTAGCGCTATTTAAACACAAGACCAAATGAGAATCAATATCATTTGCATTATTTTTTACAATTCATGGGCTTTGTTTGATTTAGATCATTAACTTCTTTTTGGGGATTTATTCAGCAGCGTAAGTCTGATTTGGAGTACTTTAAATGATGTCTTTGTCAGATTTATATTTTTAGTTCTTGTTCACTATAGTCGAATAATTGACTGCATAAGTAAATGAGTCAACTGCTACAACTATATTAACTTACATATTATAAATTCTCTCTATATTATAGATTTCATTATTGAGGAAAAAATTCGTTTGAATTGCCAACAGTAGAGGTATATTGCCCCCAGTTTATAACACCTAAAATTGTCATTATTTCTACTTGCAAAAACAGGAATTAGTTCATTGGGGCGCAGCATTAAAAATTAAGCACTTGCACTTGGACGAGCAGATACTCGGGCATACCAGTCTAATAAATGCGTATATTCTTCATTAACACGTATTTTTACAACACGCGCAAAATCGATAGTACACAATAAAGTAATATCGGCAATACTAAAATAATCACCTACTAAGTAGTTAGACTTACTAAAATGTTCATTAAGCTCATCAAAATAAGCCAAGGCACTTTGGCCTGAAATATCTCCCCACTCAGCAACAGGTTTCATGCGATCTTTAAAGTAGCCGGTTGTATGCACAAAACACATAGTCACGGGTTGCAATAAATGAAACTCTACTCTACGTTGCCACATCTCAACTTGCGCTTTTTCTAAAGCGGTGCAGCCCATTAACGGGTTTTCTGGTTTTGTTTCTTCGAAGTAACGGCAAATGGCAACAGTTTCACCAAGGCACGTACCATCATCAAACTCTAAAAAAGGGAGCTTGGTGGTTGGGTTTTTTAGCCTCATTTCTGCTGTAAGGTTATCTCCGGCAGCAATATCAACTTCCTGATATTCCATTTCTATCTCTTTTTCCGCAAGAAACATGCGAACTCGACGAGGGTTTGGCGCCATATGGGTTTGGTAAATTTTCATCGTTATTCACTCTTTAGGTTTTGGTTATTCAATTTATATTACTGCAGCCCTAGCGTAAAGCCAAATGAGAAGTCTAAAGTGAATCAATTACTTGCAATAACAATATAATCACTTGATAAGTTGCTGATCTAGCCAAGCTACAATATAACTCGCTAATTGAAGATCGGTATCTAACAAGGGGTAACCGTGTTCTATTCCTTTAAATGCGATAAATTTACTATTAGCATTAGTTGTGGTTTTAAATATCTTTTGCGCACTTTCATAAGTGCCTTCATCACCTTCTGAGGCAATTATTAATGTTGGTTTAGCGGAGAGTATTTTTTTATAGCGAGCAATATTCTTAACAGATTGACCAGATGAAAAGAACCCAATAACCTCAACAGGGTTATTTTCAGCTAAAGTAATTGCCTGCGAACCACCACAGCTTGCGCCAATGACACCGACAACACCATTTCCTGGTAATTTTGTTTTTAAATAATCATATGCTAATTGCACATCACTTGGCCAATGACTCGACATTTTACGCCAAGCGTTACCGCGCTCTTCTTTTGGCAAGGCGCGTACTTTATCAACATTAAATTCAGCGTTAGAGCTATCGCCAAAACCACGAAAGTCTAAACTTAATGCATGGATACCTTGTTCGGATAATTGTAGAGCAATATCGTTATACATGGTTCGGTTATAGTTACACTGGTGTAATAACAATACCGCACGATTACTCTCTTTATTGCTTTGATAAAAACTTGCTTTTAAATTAAATCCATCGTTCGTTGTGAGCGTTTTCTCCTCAGCAAAACTAGTTGCCGCGAATGTAAAGCAGCTTGCTAACAACAAGAATACAAATAGTTTCATGATCATTCCTTTCAATTTATCAAGTGGCTTAATTTAAGCTACCTAATTTGTAGTACCTTTAAAACGATAAGGCGGTGAATTGTCTAAAAAACAAGTTCAAAGGGCTGTAGTAGAGCAAGACAATGCTTTGGCATCACAATTGATTTAGCCAATTTATCTCAAAATCAAATGGATTGGACTTTAGGCAGAAACCCTTATGATCTATCCATGTTAAATGGTTTTGGGTTCATTAACTTTACCCAAAACCATACTAAATTAACTGATTAACTGATTAACTGATTAACTGATTAACTGATTAACTGATTAACTGATAGTGTTAATTAACCATATACGCTTTAGTAATTACCACCGGATTTTGTAATATTTGTCCGCTGGTATATTCCATTTCAGCTGGATTTTTTGGTGCTGGAATCACTTTACCCAACAATATCTTATCAGCAACGTCCATGCCTTTAAGCACAGTACCAAACGCGGCAAAGCCTTGTCCGTCTGGATTGCGTAAACCACCGAAATCTAAACTCGGTTCATCTTCATTACAGATAAAAAATTCAGAAGATGCAGTACCTGGCGCTAATCTTCCTAAAGAAATAGTACCACGTAAATGCTTTAACCCTGTTTGCTGAGTAGTTTCATGGGCAATCGCCGGGAAAATAAGCTCTTCCGGGTTTTCCGTGCCACCTTGAATAACATGAATTTTTACTGTCATGTGGTCTTGGTTATTATCATGGACAACACGGGTAAATTTTCCTTTATTGTAATTGCCCGATTCAACATAGCGAATAAAGCTATTAACACTTAATGGCGCTTTTTCAGGGTATAGCTCTAATTCAATATTTCCTAGGGTAGTTTCTAACGTTACCAATACTGTTTTTTCATTGGCGATGCTGCTAAAACAACATAAAAATAAACTAAGAGCACAAATAATTGATTTCATATATTTCCTTTTTTAAATCTAAAAGTGCATGGGCACAATGACAGTACCCAGACACTTAATATTTTATAAACAAGTTCTTTATAAATACACTTAGCTTTTACATGCTATAACGAACAGATAAAGTTACCGTTCTCGGGCTACCGTAAAAACCAACAATATTTGGATCAAGACCAAAATCTAAACTATGGTAATTTGCCACAAGGTACTCTTCATCAGTAAGGTTTCTACCATTAAGTGATATACGCCAATCACCGTCAGGAGACTCTACAGAAACACCTAAATTAAATAAGCTATAAGATTCCTGTGTGAGTGTTGCTAATTTAGAGTCTAACTTCACTTCATCACGAAATGCCCAATCACCATTAATTGATAAGTTCCAGCTGTTAATTTCATTTAAATAGGTAAAACCTAAGTTTGAAGTAACTTTTGGCGTGTTGGCAAATTGAAATTCATCGGCAATATCATCGATATCACCATTTTCATCAACCACTTCAATAGATTCATAATCCGCATCTAAATAGCCAATATTGAAATGCAATGTTAGGTTATCTGATGCTAACCAAGTAGTTTCAACTTCAACACCTTGGGTATACGATGTACCGGCATTTAATACTTCAGTAACTTGGTTACCTAATGCATTAAAAGTCACTAAATCAAGTTGTTGATCGGTATAGTCATTATAAAAAACGGCTGCATTAATACGTAAAGTGTCATCGAGTAAGTCAGATTTAATACCAAATTCATAAGTATCAACAGTTTCAGGATCAAACGGTTTATCTGCATTAGGGTTATCTGCTAAGTTAGCCCTTGGATCAAAGCCACCTGCTTTATAACCGCTGCGATAGTTTACGTAAGCCATAGTCTCATCGTTAAGTTTATATTCTGTGCCTATATAAGGAGTGAATTCATTCCAGCTTTCACTGTTTTCAAATTCTGATGAAATATTGTCTGGTGTTTCAGCTGCATCCCAAGGGTAACGTGAGTGGTAGTAATGCTTTTGAAAGAAGTGTGCAGATTTTTCATCATAGGTAACTCTAGCGCCAAGTGTTACACTCCATTGTTCGTCAAGTTGATAACTTCCTTGCGCATAAGCGGCAAAACTCTCTGTTTTTAAGGTACCGCCCGTTTCAATGGTGTAATCTGTTGGCATAACTAATTGTTCACCCAAAACTACGCCGTAAACACCACCTGAATCACCATTAAAATAGAAAACACCCGCAACACCGCTTAGTTTGTCATCGCCGTAATTGACTTGAAATTCTTGGGTAAATTGATCATCCGAATAAATTACCGGTACACCTAGAGATTGTGCTTTAGAGCCGTCAGCATCAATATTTGTCATCGGCGTATCGCCATAACGTTTAGCCGTAATAGACTTAAACGCCCAATTATCATTGATTTCCCATTCGGCTAAGAAAGATGCACCTTTATTGATAACTTGGTTTTGATAAGGCTCTATGCCGGCACTATCATAAACATTGCTTAGTGGTTTCTCATCTTCAAAACCAGGTATAACACTGCCAGTTAAACGATGTGATCCTTTAGCATTAGTGTCATCTTTGGTTTTATCTAACGTTAAACGTAGAAACCAGTCATTGGTCGGTGTTGCTTCTAATTTAATTCGGCCAGTAACCACTTCTTTGTTGTAATTGTCTTGGTTTAAATTAACAAATTCACCAAAACCATCACGATTAACACTGGCAACTGAGCCACCAAAATAGAGTTTATCTTCAATTAAAGGAGTTGCGCCTGAGACAATTAGGTCTCGTTGATTATAAGAGCCCACACGTACTTCGGTATTTAAATAGCCTTCGTTATCTAATCTTTTAGTGACAAAACTTAACGCACCACCTATGGTGTTTTTACCAAAAATGGTACCTTGCGGGCCTCTTAGCACTTCGATACGTTCTAAGTCCAAGGTGTCTAATACTGCACCTTGTGGACGCGCCATAAACACTTCATCGATATAAATACTCACACCGGGTTCATAACCCCAAAGCGGATCTTGAATACCAATACCACGAATATAAGCCTGTAACGTAGAGTTAGTTGCTCGCCCTACTTGTAAAGTGGCATTTGGGACAAACATTTGTAAATCGGTAATATTTTGCACACCGCGTGCTTCCATATTTTCAGCTGAAAATGATGATACTGATACCGGAATATCTTGTAAATTTTCAGAAATTCGACGACTGGTAACTATTATTCTTTCTAAACTATTTTTATTCTCTTCTACTGCTGTATTCTCTGCTGTAGTGTCTTGAGCCATTGCACTGGTCGCCAGTGCCATAGATGCAACTAATGTTGACACCTTGGTTTTAAGTGATAAATCTTTTACCTTCATGTTTGCAGCCTCATTCTTATTATTTTGTGAAATAACAATTACTCCACGCTTAGTAAGGCCAGCGGAAAAATCTTTATCTTTAAGCATAATATTTAATGCCTCGTTAATAGAATAACGACCAACAATTGAATTTATACCTTCTTCTTTTGCTAATTTTGGGGGATAGAGCACCAAGGTACCCGTTTGTTTTACAATCATACCTAATGCTGCAGAAAGTGTTTTTTCATGAACATTAAAATTGTACAACTGCTTAGTTTTAACGGCATAGGCATTTGTTGTGCCTAGTAGGCATAATAAAACTATGCTACCTCGAATAGCTAAAAAACACTTACCGCTAAGCCACCTCAAAATTAGCAGAGCCATCATTAAAGAATGATTTTTTCCGCTCGCTTCATTAAGTGAGATGTCAGCAGTTTTGAAATCCTCAGGGACAAGTAATTTTTTTTTCATTCAAACCTAAAACAAATTATGATTTGGTTGATAGTCGAATATAGTTTTTGTTTATTCGCTTAACTTCAAGACCAAACGTTATTTCAAGGGAGTCAAATAACGCTTCCATTTCCCCTACCCTAAAATATCCAGCTATAGGTAGAGTGCGCAACGACGGTTCAGCAATTTCAATGGTAATGTTGGTATAACGGCTAATATCATTTATTACCTTTAATAACGGGTCATTAGCATAAGCAAGTACACCTTGTCGCCATGCTAGCTTGCGATTCAGTGCCGGTGTTTGTATTAACTCAATTTTCTCTACAGTGCGTCCAAAGGTAGTACTTTGTCCGGCAGAAAGCTCTGCTAAAAAGGTTTCTGTTTTACTTGTAGACCTTGTTAGCAACTGTTCATTTTTGGCACTAGTTGGTTCTTTTTGTACTAAAGCGGCGAGTGCAACCAGCCCTTCCTCAACGGTAACTTCAATTTCATCAAGCAGTTTTAACCTAACATTAAAAGCTGTGCCTATTGCTTGAACAAGCCCATCACCTGCGTACACATAAAAAGGTCTTTGCTTATTTTTTGCCACAGTAAAATACGCTTCACCTTTGAGTAACCGTATAATGCGTTTATCGCGAGAGAAATCTACTTCTAGCCGGCTATTAGTATTTATTTGCACCGTTGAACCATCAGATAAAGTCACCGTGCGCTGCTCACCAACTGCGGTAATAAGTTGTGCTTGCTGGTTAAACTCCGTTAAGTGCTGCCAGTAAAGGGAGCCTGAAATAATAAAGCAGATAAAAATTGAGGCCGCTATTGCCAAAAAAGATCGACGTTGTCTAAAAATAGATTGTTGATCTGGTAATGCGCTTACTGACTCAGCAATATCATCAAGCTCTTTTAATACACTTAAATCATCCCATAAATCGGTTAGTTCGTTAAACGCATTGCGATGACGTTCGCTTTGATTAAGCCAAAATTTAAGCTCAGACATTTCGGCTTTACTGACTTGTTCTCGGCCCAATACCGTAATCCACGAAGCAGCTTCCGCTTCAATGCTTTCTATACTTAGCAAGGTGACAATATTTTTTATCTTACTCATCACACTTTACCATTTTCTTGTATTCATCTTTTGTAGTCCTTTGCACAACGCTAATTGCTGCACCAAATTCAGAGGGTTTATAACCTTGCTCCCTAAGATATTTGTTGCACCTTAATAACCCAGTAGTGACATGTTTTTCAACGGCACTGACGCTAATATCCATTCTATTGGCGATTTGTTTGTATTGTAGATTATCTATACGCCTCATTAAAAAAGCTTCTCGGCAGCGCGGAGTTAACTGTGCAACCGCTTTGGAAAACAATATCAGCTTTTTCCGGCCGTCAAGCCATTCTTCGGTAGTTGCTTGGTTTTCATCAAGTATTTGTGAGATATCGTCGATGTCTTTAAGGTAACCGCGGGGTGAACGTGCATCTTTGCGTACTTCAGTTAAGACAACGTTTTTAGCTATTTTGAAAAGAAAGGCTTTCGGCTCATTTATTTGCATACGAAGCTCTGCAGCGAAACCTTTAAGAAAAGTTTCTTGTACAAAATCATCAACATTATGAGACGCCGAAGTGAAACGCTTAATAAAACGTTTTAGCGCAATTTCATTTTCTTGAAAAACTTTCATGATTATCGACATGCGCTGAGTGTAACATTATTAATTTTTACCTCAATCAAAAACAGTCGCTTGTTAATTATATTGTCATTATTTTAAAAAAATTGAAATTGCCACTGTGGATTTAAAAAATACTGGCGTCTTAGTGTTTTATACGCCAAACAAAAACATACCGATCCCCATGAAAAATTTGCAATCCCCCCTTTAAAGCCAAACAATTTATCCTTCATTATGTCAATAAACTAAAAAACATAACGATAACGTAAAGCACAACTCTATATTGCTCAACATCATAAAAAACCATCTTGATATAACGAACACAATGCTGAGCAATCATTTAATCATAAAAAAACAAATGAATATGTTTACCATTATTTCAGTATACGAACATAAATAAAGCGACAATAATTCAGATAGTTAGATTGTTTTTTAGCCAATAAAAATTTATTTTCAACGTTGCCATCAACTTTAGATTTAAAAAATACAGTTGACCTATTTTAAAGATTGTTCTACTGTAAATATCAAGACCAATAAAATCATTATCTGGAAATAAAAATGAGCAAAATTACAAAAAGTTATATCTGTGGTGAAGGAAGCCAACAGCTAATTTACAACACGATAGGAAACAAGTTTGAAGAGATTGCCAACCAGTTTCCAAACAATGATGCACTTGTTGTTTGTCATCAAGATATAAAATGGTCATATAAACAACTTAATCATAAAGTAGATGAACTCGCTACTGGCTTACTAGCTTTAGGCCTTAGCAAGGGAGATCGCCTAGGTATTTGGGGCCCTAACAGCTATGAATGGGTATTAACGCAATTAGCCACAGCAAAAATTGGCGTAATCATGGTGTGTATCAACCCTGCTTATCGTTTGTATGAGCTTGAATACGCTTTAAATAAAGTTGACTGTAAAGCAATTATTAGTGCTGAGTCTTTTAAATCAAGCCAGTATTTATCAATGCTAAATGAATTAGCCCCTGAACTTAAAGATTGCCAACCAGGTAAACTAAAAGCTGAAAAATTGCCTCACTTAACCACAGTTATACGCATGGGTGAGAGCAAAACTCCAGGCATGTATAATTTCAATACCGTCTGTCAATCAGGCGGTAAAGAAGAAGAAAAAGCGTTAGCTAAATTACGCTTAAACCTGCAACCTGATGATGCTATCAACATTCAATTTACTAGCGGCACAACAGGTCGACCTAAAGGTGCCACACTTTCGCACTGTAATATTTTAAACAATGGTGCAATCAGTGCTAACGGCATGAATTTTACGGATAAAGACAGACTTTGCATTCCTGTACCGCTATATCATTGTTTCGGCATGGTATTAGGTGTACTTGCCTGTGTAACGCAAGGTGCAGCGATGGTTTTTCCCTCTGAAGCATTTGAACCGCTTACTACATTACAAACCATTGAAAAAGAAAAATGTACCGCATTACACGGCGTACCAACTATGTTTATCATGGAATTAGATCACCCTGAGTTTGCTAATTACGACGTATCTTCACTACGAACCGGTATTATGGCAGGTGCTACTTGCCCTGTAGAGCTGATGAACAGCCTTATCGAAAAAATGAATTTAAGGGACATTCTTATTGGCTATGGTCAAACAGAAGTTAGTCCGCTTAATCACATGACCAAACCCGATGACTCATTAGAAAATAGAACACAAACGGTAGGCCGAGCACTACCTTACGTTGAGATAAAAATCATTAATGAATTTGGCCACGTTTGCCAACTAAATGAACCTGGTGAAGTGTGTACCCGTGGTTACTCTGTTATGAAAGGTTACTGGGGCGATGAAGAAAAAACACGCCAAACAATAAACGAAGCGGGTTGGTTACTTTCAGGTGATATTGGCACCATGGATGAAGATGGCTATTTAAAAATTACCGGTCGTATTAAAGACATGATTATTCGCGGTGGTGAAAATATTTCTCCGAGAGAAATTGAAGAGTTTTTATATACTCATCCTAAAATTACTGAAGTACAAGTATTTGGTATTTTAGATGAGAAAATGGGTGAAGAAGTTTGCGCATGGATACAATTAAAGGAAGGTGATGAAGCAACAAGCGAAGAAATTATTGAGTTTTGTAAAGGCCAAATCACCCACTTTAAAATCCCTCGTCATGTAGATTTTGTTACTGAATATCCAATGACAATTACTGGCAAGATTCAAAAATTTAAAATGCGAGACATCAAGCAAAAAGAACTTGCAGGCAGTAAGTAAGTAAGTAAAGCACAAGAAAACTATTTGCTATCAACGACACATATTAAGAATATTTTTCACCTCTAAATTAGGTCAATCGTACCATTTTAGACAAACTTTAGACAGAGGGATGCATTTTGTTAAAACAAACTCTATTCAGTATTTCATTAATACTGACCGCCCCACTACTTTTTGCTGCATCATTAGATAAAGATGATTCAGCTGGCGCCAAATTAATTCGTGCTAATTGTTTAGGTTGCCACGTATCAACCGATGAAGGGTTAAGCCGTATCAGTTATCAAAGAAAAACGCCTGAAGGATGGGAGATGACCATCAACAGAATGCGTTTAATGCACGGATTAAAAATTAATAAAGGCGATTTAGACATAAAAGGTAGCGGTTTACACGAAATCGTTAAATATTTAGCCGACAACCAAGGTTTAGCGCCAAGCGAAACACACGGTGTTAGGTATTTGTTAGAACAAGACCTAAATCAAATAGAAACTCAATTTGATGACGAGTTTTTGACTATGTGTGCTCGTTGTCATTCAGGAGCTCGAGTTGCTTTACAGCGCCGCGATGCTAAAGAATGGAATTACTTAATCGATTTTCACCTAGGTCAATTTCCGTCGGTTGAGTACTCAATGTTTGGCCGTGACCGAAACTGGTTAGGCATTGCTCGAAATAAAATGGTGCCATTAGCGTCTAAAAAATATCCATTTACGAGTAAAGATTGGTCATATTGGTTAGCAGCCGAAAAACCTGAACTTGCAGGAAAGTGGATATTAAGTGGCCATATGCCAGGTAAAGGTTATTTCAGCGCAACGATGAAGGTAGAGCAAAACAAAAAAGATTATTACTCACTAAATGTTGAAGGTAATTATGCCAATGGCGAGGTAATTACAGGAACGGGTAGCTCTGTAGTTTACACCGGCTATGATTGGCGAGGTAACATCAATTTTGGTGATATAAGCTTACGTCAAACCCTTGCAGCAAGTGCTGATGGTCAAACATTAACAGGCCGATTTTATCAAAAAGGCCAAGAATTGGTTGGTATGAAAATTACCGCGATTAAAGATGCATCAAACACACAGCTTTTAAGTGTATTTCCTAGCCATATCAAAAAAGGTGAAACAACTACCCTGACGATTACAGGTTTAGGCTTAGGTTCAGCTAGTTCATTAAATTTACCTGCAAGTATCATCACTAATAAAGTTATCAGCCAAAACGCTAACCAGATTATTGTTAACGTTACCGCTAAAGATAACGCACCGGTTGGCTATGTTGACATTCAAGTAGGCGAAGCAAAACTAGCCAAGCAACTAGCCATTTATAAGCAAGTAAATGCTCTAGAAGTTGTCCCTTCTTATGGTGTTGCTCGGGTTGGTGGCAATGGCGGCTCTACCCCTAAAACCAAGGCACTTTTTAGAGCTGTCGGTATTGATTACGGTAAAGATGGCATAGCCAATACCGAAGATGATCTTAACCTAGGGTACATCGAAGACGTTAGCTGGGCAGTAGTCCCACGCGACGAAATTGCCAAGAAAGATAAAGACCTTACTTTTGCAGGTCAGATGAATAGCAATACCGGTTTATTTTCTCCCGCAGCAGCAGGACCTAATCCTGAACGTTATCGCAGTACTAACAACGCTGGCAACCTAAATGTTGTTGCTAAATTAACTGAAAATGGAAATGAGATCAGTGGCATAGGTAGATTATTAGTAACCGTGCAACGCTGGAATAATCCACCACTTAAATAAGGTGATATCTTATGAATTCAACATTAGAAGTCATAGAAAATAATCTTCACCAAGTAGCAGTAAAAGATAAATCGTTTATCTTTCATATTCCGACAACAAGCTTATTCGAAAGTGACGAGTTAACGGGTGATATTTTGTCTTGGATACAAGGACAAGATAACCCTACAGATTCATCGTTAGCGCAAGAATTAAGTAGTCGTTACGCTGAAAGTGACATTACTTCTGCACTAGGTGAATTAAAAAACCTGTCATTGGTGGGTAAGAAAGGTCTTAATAACACAGTAGAAGAATTTGTTCCTTTAGCCCTAGACAGCGCACCATTAACAACGGTTGTTTTAAGTGTTAATACTGGCTGTAATCTAAGCTGTACCTACTGTTATAAAGAAGACTTAGATGTTCCTTCAGCAGGTAAGAAAATGGATTTTGAAACAGCAAAACAGTCTATTGATATGTTGCTGAAGGAATCACCTGATCAAAATCGCTATAACGTGGTCTTTTTTGGTGGTGAGCCATTATCAAATTTCACCTTAATAAAAGACGTCATAGCCTATTCAGAAGAAGTATTCGCATCAAAAGGAAAAATAGTTGATTTTTCCATGACAACCAATGCAACCTTGTTAACAGAAAGACATGTTGAGTATTTTGATAAACACAACGTTGGCTTATCAATCAGCATTGATGGCCCTAAAGCCTATCATGATCGCAATAGAATTTCGGTCACCGGAGAAGGTACTTATGACACAGTAGCTAAAAAAGCCAAAATGCTGCTATCTCGTTATAAAAGCAGACCAATAGGCGCACGGGTTACGCTAACTACCGGTATCATTGATATTGACACCATCTGGGATCACCTTTTCAACACGCTAGGGTTTAGTGAGGTAGGTTTTGCGCCAGTAACTTCTGGTGATATTTCTGATTACAATCTAAAACCTGAAGAGTTAGTAGATGTATTTAATAACATGAAGAAGTTAGGTAAAAAATACTTAAGCGCTGCGCTCGAGAATAAAACCATTGGTTTTTCTAATTTACATCAACTTATCACTGATATTCACGAAGGCACTAAAAAGGCCCTTCCTTGTGGTGCTGGTGTCGGTATGGTAGCTGTGGATCATGAAGGAGGCCTTAACCTTTGCCATCGGTTCACTGGCTCTGATCAACCATTATTAGGTGATGTCAAACAAGGATTAGATAAACCAGTATTAAACGACTTTTTAAATAACAGACTAGAGAAAAACGAAGAAAGTTGTGCCAGCTGTAATATCCGTAATTTATGTGCTGGCGGTTGTTATCATGAAAGTTATGCCCGTTACGGCGATCCTGCCAAAGCAACCCTTCATTACTGCGATTTGATGAGAGACTGGGTCGATTTTGGCATTCATGTATACACAGAGATTATGGAACACAACCCTGGTTTTTACGATACCTATATAGCCCCTAGGAAAGCTCAAGCATGAAACACTTAAAAGCAATAAATAGCAAAGCCCATAAAGTCAACGAGGCACTAAAAAATGATGAACTTGATGAAGTAATGGCGATGCAGTCTCCTGTCGGTTGTACAGCTACCACAGATCCCGGTTGGGAAGTAGATATGTTTGGTAGCGTCTCTGGTTTATGCCAACCAATGGAAGCTGACTTATATGGTTGTTCAGATCCCTGTTGGTGGCCAGCACAAGTGCCAGATATGATGAACACCTATCCTGATTGGTCAAAAAATGCTGACTCTGCCACCAAAGATTGGCGTAATCTTGATTCTGTATATCCTGATGAAAAGGAATAAAATAATGAACAGAAATTTTTACCTGACACTATTATTAAGTAGTGTAGTAATGCTACTGAGCGCTTGTCAAAGTACTAATGTTAGTACTAGTGCTGAAGAAACAGTGGCGACAAAAAATACGATAAAATTATCAGAAAAAGAGTTTTTGATTACCGTAACACGACCAAATACCACTATTCATGTAATTGACTTACAAACAAATGAAGTGATTCGCCAATGTGATCTGCCTGCGGGTCCCGGCCCTGGTACTGTAGTTATGTCGCCAGACAACTCTATTGTTTACATATTAACGGATCATTTTAGTGATATATATGGTGTTAATATTGATAACTGTGATGTGGTCTTTTCAACACAACAATCAACGGGCAATATACGTGTAAAATCAATCGCATCTATTGCGATTAGCCCTGATGGTAAAGAGGTTTATACTCATCAAAATCGCGTAAAAATGATGAATGACCATTATGAATTACTGACTCCTCAAATTGCAGTATTCGATACCTCGGCAGGGTTAAAGGTAAAAGCAAGCCGCACCTTTGATGCACCAAGACAAGTAGCCACAATGGATACACTTGAATCTGGCGAATTGATTATGGGCGGGCAAGATATTTTCTTAATGGACATGCTTTCAGGAAAATATGAGGTTATTTTGCCGAGCTTAAATGATGAACAACCAGGTTATTCTGCTAAGGATGTTTTAACCGTTTGGCAAATGGGTAAAGTTAATAATGAATATTACCGCATGTACAGCAGAGCTAAATATAATGGTAAAGAAGGTGACTTAAACAACGCTGAATATATATGGGGTCACGAGGTAGTTAATTTAAAAACAGGTAAAGCACAAGCAAAAGATTTTGGCCCAATAGAAACAGTATTATTTACTTCAATACGCCGCCCTGGTCAGCTTAATCGGGTATACGCTACTTTGAATGATTTAAAAGAATATGATTCAGTTACCAAAAAATTGGTACGCTCTTTAGATTTACCACATACTTATTACTGTATTAACTTTTCACATGATGGCTCTAAAATTTACCTTTCAGGTGCCTTAGCAAATATAGCAGTTTATGACGCCGACACATTTAAAAAATTAGCGCACATTGAACTTACCGGTGACGGCTCTATGTCAACTAGCATCATTTTTAAACGCCAAGGTTAATAGGCTTAGTGTCTAGTCTAAACTCATCAACCAGCCCTTCTGTAACAAGAAGGGCTGCTTTAACTTGGTTATATAGCTTTCTAGCATTACACAAACGAGAGGTTATTTTTCTAGCCTTATTCTCTTTAATTACTACCGCCTTAGTCGTTTCTGTTCCCTATATAAGTAAGCTCATTATTGATAAAGGGCTATTGCAAAAAGATTTTGACGCCTTACTGTTCTTTTCTTGCGGACTTTTTTTTATTGGTATATTGAGTACCTTACTCTCAGGTTACAACCGCATTAAACATACCCAGTTATCAGGAAAAATTCTTTTTGCTTTACGTGAAGATGTCTTTCAGCACCTACAAAAACTACCGAGTACTTTTTATCACCAGCAACGAGTTGGCGATATATCTTCGCGTATGGACCGTGATATAGCTGAAATACAACGGTTTGCAGTCGACACACTATTTTCAACATTTTCTGCCGTTTTAGGGCTTACTGCGGCAACGGCAATGATGATTCATTTACACTGGCAATTATCATTAATTCTATTAATTTTGGTGCCCTTCCAACTTTTTTACTTATTTAAAATGCGACCAAAAGTAGAGCGAAAAAATATCAAAGTACGCGAAAGTGCTGCTGATATATCGTCATTTTTTGCTGAAAAAATACCGGTTATTAAATTCATTCAATCAGCAGGGGCAGAAAAGCAAGAATTAGATAAACTTGCTCATTTAAACCATAGCTTTTTAGGTAAATTAATTTCATTACAGATAACGGAATTTTGGACCTCTGCAATACCAAGTACTTTAGTGTCACTGTCTCGTGCTGTTATCTTCTTAATTGGCGGATATTGGGTTATTGAGGGTAGCTTTTCTTTAGGATCGCTCATTGCATTTACCGCATACGTAGCAATGGCTATTGGCCCATTGCAATCTTTGTTAGGGCTTTATTTAGCTTGGCAACGCCTAACCGTTAGCTTAGATAGAGTCAGTTATTTACGTCAGCAACCATTAGCGCAAAACGCTACTCAAATACAAGCACTGCCCGAGAAATTGTCAGGTAATATCACCTTAAAAGCTTTATGTTTTAGCCACACGCCTGAAACCGAAATATTCAATAATGTAAATTTACACATTCCTGCAGGCAGTAAAGTCGGTATTGTTGGCCAAACTGGTATTGGCAAATCAACGCTACTTGATTTATTACAATGCCATTTGTTGCCTAGCACTGGTTCTATTGAAATTGATGGCATAAATCTAGCGAATATCAATATTCAAAGTTGGCGAAAAAGAATTGCCATTGCGCCACAAGATCCGGTCATATTTAGAGATAGCTTAGCGAACAATATTCGTTACGGACACCCACAAGCAACAGAAAAAGAGGTATATAATGCGGCAATTTCTGCCGGCTTAGAAGAACTTATCTGTAAGCTTCCTAGTGGGTTAGATACCACCATCAGTGAGCGTGGCACGGCACTTTCTGGTGGTGAGAAACAACGCATAGGCTTAGCAAGAGTGTTGCTTAAAGATCCTGTGTTACTGATTTTAGATGAGCCAACCTCGGCAACCGATAAAGTTACTGAAAATCAAATAATTGAACAAATTGACCAATTATTTGCCAGTACCACTCGTATTATCGTTAGTCATAGCGGTAAACCCATTGCTAATGCGGATATGTTAATTCAGCTAACTCAATCAAACTTAAAAATTATTAGCGCTGAGGAATACAATGCTTAAAGTGGGGATTATTGATAGTGGCTTACCAACATCTTATGGTTTCTCTGTGTTTGCCGCGCAGGACTTTACTGGCGCATCCAGTATAATTGATCAATTAGGTCACGGAACTGCCATCACTAATATTATTGGCTGTAACACCTCTGTTGAGGTGGTCTCGGCCCGAGTTTTTCACGATAAACTAGTGTGCTCTCCATCCCAAATAGCTGAGGCAATACAGTGGCTTACTTCAATGAATGTTGATCTTATCAATATGAGTTTTGGGCTACGAAACGATAGAAGCGTATTAAGAGATAGCTGCGAACTAGCGCTTGCTAACAATATTATCCTAGTTGCTGCTGCGCCTTCACAAGGGGAGCCAGTATACCCATCAAATTATAATGGCATTATCAGGGCAACAGGCGATGCACGGTGTAACCAAGGGGAGATTTCTTGGCTCAATTCCAGCCAAGCTGATTTTGGCGGTTATTCAGGTAAACCTCACTTTGGCCCCGCGGGTGCAAGTATCGGCTGCGCCTCTGTAACTGCGTCAATAGCACAAATAAAAGCGCAATATCCACACTATAATCAAGACGCGATAGTGCAATGTTTGAGGCAAAAATCCATTTATCAGGGCTCCCAGGCTAATAGCAAAAATAAGGTGTTATTATGATAACTCAATCACAGTCAGAAATAGCGGTACTTGGTTGTGGCCCCGCTGGTATTGTTACCGCGCTAGGTTTAGCTAAAATGGGTTACAAAGTATGCGTTATCGCCAATCTTAGAGCGCATAATGTTACTGAAGGCCTTTCAGAGCGAGTATTTCAGGCGCTGTCTACTTTAGGTTTACAGCACACTTTAAAAGAAATCAGTTCACCCATTCCTCGAAGTGTCAGCTGGAATGGCACTCACAGTGCTGCCAATACTGAAAGGCTGATCAGAAGAGTCTCTTTTGATAGCGCCTTATTAAGAGATTTAGCCGATGCCAACATCCCTTTTTACCATGAAACAATAATCAAAGTAGCAACTCATCCACATACCTGTTTAATATCATGTAAATCAGGAAAAACCTTCTATGCTGATTTTGTTGTCGAAGCTAGAGGCAGAGCAGCACCACTTTCAAAGAGTTCACATATAAGAGGCGTTGACTCTCTGTCTATTTGTCAAAACTGGCAAACTTCAAACACTGAATTAATGTCGCCGCAAGCAATAGCGATAAGCCTTGAAAGCGGCTGGTTATGGTTGGCAAATAGTGGCCAAGGTAATATTTTTACCCAGGTTTCCGTTAGCGCTAAAAGCAACACGGGCCCTGCAAAAGAAAAGCTCTCAAACTTTATTCATCAGCTAGTAATGTCAAGACCAGAGCTTGCTCACATTACCCCCTTTATTGAACCACAAGGAAAAGTACTGGCGAGATCAAGTACACCGCTATTAAATAAGTTCCCGATAAAAGATCGTTATTTATCTGTGGGCGATGCGGCGATGTCAGGTGATCCGCTGTCGGGTAGTGGGATTTTTTTATCTCTTTCAGCCGCATTTATTGCACCAGTAGTCATTAATACCATACTAAACAAACCACAGAACAAAGCCATAGCCGAAAAATTCTATTTTGATCGTTTACAGCACTTGTTTTACCGTTTCGCTCGAGTAGGAAGAGACTTTTATAAGATGGAGTCTCGTTGGCCAGAGCAGCCTTTTTGGCAAGAAAGACGGGCATGGCCAGATCAAATATTAGCGCACCAAGAAAAAGACCGCCTTGTTGGCACTGCTCTACGCCCAGTTGTTAATGGTAGCTTTATTGATAAAAAAGAAGTGATTATCACGACAGAGCAGCCGTTGGGGATATGGAAAATAAATAATGAAAATGCCGTAGATGTGCTTAGTGAGCAATTAAAAAAACTAAGCGATATCAACTAATCTAGATTAATTTATACCAAT
>Ga0209395_1001794_pt1 | contig 29393 bp, 25 predicted proteins | sample GOMGulsemesocosm_3_FD_184635 | JGI IMG/M metagenome (GOLD analysis project Ga0209395, IMG submission 184635) | Methane-oxidizing microbial communities from mesocosms in the Gulf of Mexico - GOM9D Gulf of Mexico (SPAdes) (version 2) | ecosystem: Environmental > Aquatic > Marine > Cold seeps... | reverse complement strand
CACCACAAAGTACCATTTCTTTTTTATTGACTTTGAAAATTCCATTAACAAAAAATGCTTCATCTGCTGGCGAGTCTTTAGGTTTTACAAGTCCCCTAAATTCAGTATATTCATTAAAATAATACTCAACTTCACAAAGCTCTATATCTCTAATACAACTGACTACTTGATTAATCGGTAATTCAATTAATTGATCAAGTTGTTCTAATGTATAGAGTTGAGGTGAATTGTTAATATCCATTTTACGCCCTCGCGTTCCTACTTAAATTCACTAAGCCAAAAGTTGGTAGGTATTCAACTTCTTTCGGGAGCTACCCTAGGCTTAGTAAAACTACATAACGGCTTTTAAGCCTTTATTCGATTTATTAAATTTTCCATGTTGAGCATTTTCTATATGCTCAGACCACCAGTACATTAATTTTTTTCTACGCTCTAAATATTCAGCACGGTTATAAGCGCGTCTCACTTCATTCTTTTCTTGGTGTGCTAATGCTGACTCAATAATATCGCCATCAAAACCTTGTTCGTTTAGTGTTGTACTCGCCAGCGAACGCATGCCATGAGCCACTAAACGACCTTTAAAACCAATACGCTGTAACGCCTTGTTTGCTCTTTCTGAGCCACTTGCTTGATTTGGGTGTCTGTCTGCTGGGAATATGTATTTCCGCTCACCACTAAGCGGCTGAACCAGCTTTAATATATCTAATACTTGTTCAGTCAGTGGTATTGTATGCTCAACTTTCATTTTCATACGTTCGGCAGGGATAACCCATAACTTATTTTCAAAATCTATTTCTTCCCAACTAGCACTAGCTGCCTCACTTGAACGAACCATTGTATGTAATTGAAATTCTAATAAGCATCTAGTCACTATTGTTATATTTGAATAGCTAATCGCTTTCATTAATTCAGGTAATTCTTCTGGCTTGATGGTAGCCATGTGCGTGACTTTTGGTGTTTCAAATGCGGCTCTAATACCAGCAAGTGGGTTATGGTGAATACGACCCGTATTAACCGCATGTTTCATTATCTCATTAATATTACCGATCACTTTTTGTAGCGTTTCTAAACTACCTTTAGCGGCTAATGGCCTTAATATTTTAATGACTTCAGGCGCGAGTAGTTTATCTATAGGTCTATGCCCTATTTTTGGAAATAGATGGTTTTCCAAGTTACGCCGTAAACTTTTTGATGTTGTTTCAGCAATTTTAGTTTTTTTGATTTCAAACCATTCAAGCGCGATACACTCAAGGGTAAATGCCATTTTTAGTTTTTTATCACTTAATAAATCATCACGGTGTTCTTTAGGGTCGATATTGTTGGCAAGTAATTCTTTTGAGCTTGAACGCTGCTTTCTAGCTTGTGCTAATGATAAGGCTGGATATTGACCTAAGCTGAGGTTCTTTCTTTTTTTAGTAACGGGGTGATAGTAGTTAAAGATCCAACTTTTAGTACCAGTTGACTTAACTCGTAGCTGTAAGCCCTCGCCATCTAGCAAGGTATAATCTTTATCTTTTGATTTAGCCTGTTTTACTTCTGTATTGGTCAGTGGTTTGGTTATTTTAGCCATTTTGGTAACACCAGCTTTTTAAGTTTTGTTCAGTGTTACCATTGATGTTACTAAAAATACTGAGTTTTACAAACTTTTATTAATTCTCTTTAACCATAAAAAAACCCGTAAACCTTGATTTAATTAGGTTTACGGGTCTTTATTGACTCTCTTAAAGTCTTGTATTGGTGCAGATGGAGAGACTCGAACTCTCACGACCTAAGTCACCACCCCCTCAAGGTGGCGCGTCTACCAATTCCGCCACATCTGCATTTTTCTGTTACTAAGATTCAGTAATTTTTACTAAATTTTATCTACCAATAACTAAACTTATGACTACTGACTTAGCTAATTACTTTGGCACATCATTATCGTCAGCTTTTGTTGTATCTGCATCTCCGGCTGGTACATCAGTATTTTCAATTATCGCTTTAGGCTCTGCACTTTCAGTTGGAATTGCACTGTCTGCCGGAATTGATTGCTCAGTAGCGGCGTCAATGTTGTTCCATTCATCAGTAGACTTAATACGGTTAGCCGTTAAATTACCTAAAACTAAACTGATAGCAAAAAAACCAATTGCTAACCAAGTCGTTGCTTTTGTTAAAAAGTTACCTGAGCCACTTGAGCCAAAGATTGTAGCTGAAGAACCTGCACCAAAAGATGCGCCCATATCAGCTCCTTTACCTTGCTGAATTAGCACTAAGCCAATTAAACACAAAGCAACGATTAGATAAACTACAATTAATACTTGATACAACATTTTATGTTCCCTTTGCTGCCGAACAAATTATTTTAAATTCATCGACTTTTAAACTAGCACCACCAATAAGACCGCCGTCTATATCAGTTTGTGCAAATAATTTTTCACAGTTAGCAGCATTCACGCTACCACCATATAACAACGGCACTTTATCTGCGATGTCACGATTAGCTTTTGCTAAAAACTGACGAATAAACAAATGTGTTGCTTGTGCCATTTCTGGAGAAGCCGTTTTACCAGTACCAATAGCCCATACAGGCTCATAGGCAATAACGACTTCGCTAAATTTCTCAATACCAATTTCATCTATTACTGGCTGTAACTGCGCAGCTAGTACTGTATCAGTTTGGTCTTCATTACGCTCAGACTCACTTTCACCAATACAAAGAATGGGTGTAATGCCAGCAATTAGCGCTGCTTTCACTTTATGTGCGGCCTGCTTGCTAGACTCACCATAAAGACTTCTACGTTCAGAGTGGCCTATGATAACAAACTTCACTGATAATTCCTGCAACATCGTTGTCGAAATTTCACCGGTAAAAGCACCACTTTGATGTTCACTCACATTTTGAGCGCCAATATAAATGTTTTCATTGATTTTGTCATGTAAAAACGCAGACAAATACAAAGCACTTGGACAAATTACGACTTCTACATTATCTGATAATTCCAGATCGTTTAATCCGGCAGTCATAGTGTTTACAAGATTTAAATCGCCATTCATTTTCCAATTAGCAGCAACTATTGCACGTCTTTTCATTTATCATTCCTAAATCGAAGCGGCGAGATATTAACTAACCTAACAATAAGATACAAGTATTAAGGTAAATATCTTGTTCATTTGCTTAATATTCAACCTTAACGACAACATTTACTACTAGAAAACTAACAAGCAAGTTTTACTGCATCAGCAATAACATTTGCTAAAGTCGTCACTTCATCTAAATCAGCTCCCTCGACCATCACTCGAATTAATGGCTCAGTGCCTGATTTTCTCAACAGTACTCGTCCTCTTCCTGCTAATTTTTCATTAACACTGTGTACTGCGGTAACAACATTATCAGATGTTAATGGATCATTGTTTCCTGTAAATCGTACATTCACTAGAATTTGTGGCAATTTAGTCATTCCTTGCCTTAATTCATTAAGTTTTTTTCCTGAGCCGCAAACTGCCGTTAAAACATTTAAAGCCGCAATAATGCCATCGCCCGTAGAGGTATGATTTAGGTTAATGACATGACCTGAATTTTCTGCGCCAAGTTGCCAGCCTTTTTGTTTCAACATTTCCATAACATAGCGGTCACCAACATTACTTCTTGCAAATGGCACTCCCATATCAGCCAAGGCTAGCTCTAAGCCCATATTGCTCATTAATGTGCCAACCACCCCCCCATGCATGCTATCTGTTTTTAAGTCATTACAAGCGATAACATAAACACATTCGTCACCATCAAGTACATAACCGGTGTGATCAACCATCATCAAGCGATCACCATCACCATCTAGAGCAATACCTAAATCAGCTTGATGTTCAACCACAGCCTCACTTATCGCTTCCATAGATGTAGCACCACACTCATGATTAATATTGGTACCATTAGGAGAGGTACCTATTTCAATGACTTCAGCACCGAGTTCTCGAAAAACATTAGGTGCTATGTGATACGTTGCGCCGTTAGCACAATCTACTACGATTTTTAAATGACTTAGTGAAAATTGACTAGGAAAATTACTTTTACAAAATTCAATATAACGTCCTGCGGCATCGTCAATACGATTCGCTTTACCTAAACTTGCAGACTCTACACAGCCCATCTCTTTATCAAGTTCGGCTTCGATAGCTAATTCAACGTTATCTGGTAATTTTTGACCGTCCTGAGAGAAAAATTTAATGCCATTATCATAAAATGGATTATGAGATGCACTAATTACGATACCCGCTTCAGCTCTGAAAGTTTTTGTTAGATAGGCAATACCTGGTGTTGGCATAGGACCCAATAAACCTATATCCACTCCCGCGGCAGAGAAGCCAGCTTCAAGTGCAGACTCAAGCATATAACCAGAAATTCGAGTATCTTTACCGATCAGTACTTTTTTTGTTCCTTGCGCTGCCAAAACTTTACCTGCGGCATAACCTAACTTCATCACAAAATTAGGCGTTATTGGGTATTGGCCAACTAAGCCTCTAATTCCATCTGTTCCAAAATATTTTCTATCTGACATTTTATTCGTCCTATCTTATCTCACGATTAAGCTTGTTCTGCCACCGCATTTAAAATATTAAGTGCATCCACTGTTTCTTTAACATCATGAACACGTATAATTTTCGCACCTTGTTGTGCCGCCAATACGGCAGTCGTTAAACTACCCGCCAAGCGTTCGTCTACTTCTCTATTTAATAAATTACCAATCATCGACTTACGAGATAAACCTGCAAGTAACGGTAAATTGAAACTTTGGAAGTCTGCAAATTGTGCAAGTAATTGATAGTTTTGTGCCTGCGTTTTACCAAAACCAAAGCCGGGGTCTAGAACAATTCGTTGTCTGTTAATACCTGCTTGGTTACATTGTTCAATACGTTCAACAAAGAATTTTTTTATATCATCAATTAGATTGATGTATTGAGGCAATACTTGCATAGTACGGGGCAAACCCTGCATATGCATTAAACATATTGGGATATCGCTCTGCGCCATAATAGCCGTACAACCATTATTTTGTAACGCTCTTACATCGTTTATAAGGCCAGCACCATTTGTTATCGCTTCAGCCATAACGCCCGCCTTACTTGTATCAATAGAGACAACAATATCAAAACGTTGCTTGATTGCTATTAATACGGGAATAACACGTGCAATTTCATCTTTTTCACAAACATCTAAGGCGCCTGGACGTGTTGACTCTCCACCAATATCAATAATGCTTGCGCCATCAATGATCATTTGTTCAACTTGAGATAAAGCCGAGTCTATTTGTGTAAACTTTCCACCATCAGAAAAGGAATCAGGGGTAACATTTAAGATCCCCATAACTTGAGGCGTTTGTATATCTAGAAGTTGTTCAGCGCAGGTTCGTGTTTTTAACAAAGGTAACTCTTTACATATTTTTATTATAATAGCTTACTATTTTATAAAAACTAACGATAGTTTAGACAAGCTTAATTAAATTAGTTTTTATCGTCTATTTCTTACACTAATGAAACACAACAAAATGTTCACAAGGAACATCGTTGTTCTTTCACATCGACGTTCATGGATGCACTAATGCCGAGAAGACATGGATACCTAAAAGCGGCCATGTGAACACAACATACCGTTCATCCTGAACATCGTTATTCTTTCACATCGACGTTCATGGATGCACTAATGCCGAGAAGGCATGGATGCCTATAAGCGGCCATGTGATCACAACATACCATTCATCCTGAACATCGTTATTCTTTCACATCCATGTGATCACAACATACCGTTCATCCTGAACATCGTTATTCTTTCACATCCATGTGATCACAACATACCGTTCATCCTGAACATCGTTATTCTTTCACATCCATGTGATCACAACATACCGTTCATCCTGAACATAAAACAAAGCCCCGATAATCGAGGCTTTGTTTGACAAAATTATTTTGCCGCTGTTGGTGCATCCGTATCTGGCTCTACTTTTTCTTCTTTAGCCGAATCCTTATTTTTATCATCTTTATCTGCTTCAGCCTTAGGAGGCTCATTAGAATCTGAATGATTATCAAAATCAGCTGCTGGTGGACGAACTTCACGTCGTGCCATTAAGTCATCAATTTGTAATGCATCAATTGTTTCATAATGCATAAGTGCGTCTTTCATTGTCTCTAAAACATCGCGATTATCATTAAGGATTTTTTCTGCACGATCATAGTTACGATTAACAAAATCTTTTATTTCAGCATCTATCATTTGTGCTGTTTCGTCTGACATATTTAATGATTTAGACGATGAACGACCTAAGAAGACTTCACCCTCTTCCTCAGCAAACAACATTGGTCCCATTTTTTCAGAGAAGCCCCATTGAGTTACCATTTTACGTGCTAGTTGTGTAGCTCGCTCGATATCATTCGATGCACCGGTAGACACCTTATCAAAACCATAAATAATCTCTTCAGCAATACGTCCACCATATAAAGATGAAATATTACTTTCTAAATGTTGTTTACTATGACTAAACCTATCTTGTTCAGGTAAATACATAGTGACACCTAATGCACGGCCACGAGGAATAATACTCACTTTATACACAGGGTCATGATCAGGTACTAAACGACCAACAATTGCATGACCTGCTTCATGATAAGCAGTCATTTCTCTTTCAGCGTCGTTCATAACCATAGAGCGACGTTCAGCGCCCATCATAATTTTATCTTTTGCTTTTTCAAATTCTTCCATGCCAACAACACGACGAGAGGTACGTGCAGCAAATAGCGCAGCTTCGTTAACAAGGTTAGCAAGATCGGCCCCTGAAAAACCAGGTGTACCACGAGCAATAACAGATGGTTTAACATCTTCGCCTAATGGTACTTTACGCATATGCACTTTAAGAATTTGCTCACGACCACGGATATCAGGTAAACCAACGGTAACCTGGCGATCAAAACGACCGGGGCGTAATAATGCAGGGTCTAATACGTCCGGACGGTTAGTTGCAGCAATAACAATGACACCTTCATTACCCTCAAAGCCATCCATTTCTACTAACATTTGGTTCAACGTTTGTTCACGTTCGTCATGACCACCACCCATACCTGCGCCACGTTGGCGACCTACAGCATCAATCTCATCTATAAAAATAATGCACGGAGCTGATTTTTTTGCTTGTTCAAACATATCACGTACACGCGACGCGCCGACACCCACAAACATTTCAACAAAATCTGAACCCGAGATGGTAAAGAATGGAACTTTCGCCTCACCAGCGATTGCTTTTGCTAGTAGGGTTTTACCCGTACCTGGCTGACCTACCATTAAGACACCAGAAGGTATACGACCACCTAGCTTTTGAAATTTAGAAGGATCTTTTAAATAATCAACAAGTTCTGAAACTTCTTCTTTAGCCTCATCACAGCCGGCAACATCTGCAAACGTTGTTTTAATTTGATCGTCACTTAATAAACGTGCTTTAGATTTACCAAATGACATGGCACCTTTACCGCCACCACCTTGCATTTGACGCATGAAAAATATCCATACACCAATAAGTAATATCATTGGAAACCAAGAAACAAAAATAGTTGTTAGAAAACTCGTTTCTTCAGGTAATTGACCCGATGCATTAACACCTTGCTTAACTAAGTCGTTAATTAGGTCTCTATCATAACCACCAGGGATTACAGTAATAAACTTATCACCACTTCGTTTTGTACCTTGAATAACCCCATTACGATCAACATTAGCTTCACTAATTTGCCCTTGACGGACATCTTGAATGAAACGCGTATAATCCACCTGCTGTCCGTTATCTCCATCCGGAGAGAAACTCTGGAATACAGACATGAGTACTACTGCAATAACTAACCATAAAATAAGATTTTTTGCCATGTCGCTCAACTTAATGACCTCTTGTAACTTGTATTTATCTAATTAAAAATCGTTTATCTAATAACAATCAGATGAAACAACTATTTTGTATAATTTACTATATTTTCAAGCTTGTCGCTATTTAAATCCCGTAGCAACAAGATAAACCTCTCGAGAACGTGCTCTAGAAGAAGCTGGTTTTCTAGTTTTTACTGTTTTAAAAGCAACTCGAGCAGCCTTCATAAACTGTTCAAAACCTTCACCTTGAAAAACTTTTACCACAAACGAACCATTTTTCTTTAATACCTGATGACACATATCAAGTGCTAGTTCTACCAAATACATACTTCTCGCTGAATCCGCACTTTCATTACCAGTCATATTTGCCGCCATGTCAGACATAACAACATCAATATTTTTACCATCTATCCGCGATATTAATGCATCAAGAACAACTTCTTCTCGAAAATCTCCTTGCAGAAAATCAACGCCAGCAATGGGATCCATTGACAAAATATCACAAGCGATAACTTGCCCTTTGTCTCCAACGGCTTTCACGGCATATTCAGACCAGCCTCCTGGTGCAGCACCTAAATCGACAACTTTCATTCCCGATTTAATAAGTTTGTCTTTGTTATTTATTTCTTCGATTTTAAAAACAGCACGAGAACGCAATCCAAGGCGTTGTGCTTTTTTTACATATTCATCATCGAAGTGCTCTTGCATCCACTTTGTACTACTGTTACTTAACTTCTTTTTACTCATTTATTTCACTTAATATAAAACAGTATTTAACTCTTTCTTGATAAACAGTATTAGTATTACAAACAAGATGGAGTTAAAATAGTAATAATTCAAGCCAACTTGTAACGAAAATTGTTAATGAACTTAAATAAAAAACAAATCCAGTACCTTAAAGGTCTCGCTCATTCTTTAAAACCCATCGTTTTATTAGGAAATAACGGACTAACTGAAGCTGTAGTAGCTGAAATAGATTATTCACTTGGTCATCACGAACTAATCAAAATTAAAATACCAACAGATGATCGTGAAACAAAAGGATTAATTGTTGATGCTATTTGCCGAGAAGCAAAGGCAACTAAAATTCAATTAATTGGTAAAACATTGATCATATATCGTCAATCTGAAGAAAAGAAAATTCGTATTCCCAAGTTATAAAACATAGCCATAAAATATGAATAAAGCCCTATTGAATTATTTATACAATAGGGCCTCTTTTGTTATAAAAAAACCGCTAACCTGTAATTAATGGTTCAAAGCTTTTCACTAAATCATCTATTGCTTTCATTTGCTCTAAATACGGCGCCAGCTTATCTAAAGGTAATGCGCACGGGCCGTCACATTTAGCTAGCATTGGGTCAGGGTGAGCCTCAATAAATAGTCCAGCAAGCCCTAGAGCCATGCCACTACGTGCCAATTGTGCTGCTTTAGCACGACGCCCATCAGCAGAATCACTACGTCCTCCGGGTTGTTGTAGTGCGTGTGTCGCATCAAATATTACAGGAGCATGGTCTTTCATTTCATCCATAGCTAACATATCAACAATTAAATTGTTATAACCAAAACTGCTGCCCCGTTCACATAAAATCATTTTATCATTACCAGCCTCAGCAAACTTATTAATGATATGGCGCATTTCATGAGCCGCCAGAAATTGCGGCTTTTTAATGTTAACAATTGCATTCGTCTTTGCCATCGCAACAACAAGATCAGTTTGCCGAGCAAGAAAAGCAGGAAGTTGTATAATATCAACAACATCTGCTACAGGTTGAGCTTGATGAGGTTCATGCACATCCGTAATAATAGGTACATTAAAGGTTGTTTTAATTTCTTCAAATATCTTTAAACCTTCATCTAAGCCCGGTCCCCGATATGATGATATCGATGAACGATTTGCTTTATCAAAAGACGCTTTAAATACATAAGGAATTTTAAGCTTTTGCGTTACCTCGACATAATGTTCGGCAATTGTCATTGCTAGGTCACGAGACTCAAGAACATTCATGCCCCCAAATAAAACAAAGGGTTTATTATTAGCAATTTCAATGTCATTTAGCGTTATTGATTGCAAAGCCATATTTACTTCCTTTTTAAATTCATTGAATAAAAACGATTGGTCAACTTTTTAACCAATCGCTTGTAAAACCTGTCCACACAACCATGCCATATAAGTTCCTAAAGTATAACCCAATACAGCAAGCAACACCCCTACAGGCGCCAACGAAGGGTGAAATGCAGAAGCAACAATAGGGGCAGAAGCTGCACCACCTACGTTAGCTTGGCTACCTACTGCCATGTAAAATACAGGTGCTTTTATGAGTTTAGCAACAATCAGCATCAAGCTAGCATGAACTAACATCCAAACCACACCGATAACAAAATAGATTGGCGCATCCAAAATCATTCGTACATCCATTTTCATACCAATCGTCGCGATTAGTATATATAAAAATGCCGAGCCGACTTTTGACGCCCCTGCCCCTTCCAATTGACGGGCTTTGGTAAAAGATAAAGCAACACCAACTGTACTGGCAAAAACAACCATCCAAAAAAACTTACTATGAAAGCTAAAGCGTGCTGTATCTGGAAAATTGGCAATAAAATAAGGTGTGATTAAATCAGCAAACAAATGCGCAAAGCCGGTTACACCCAATCCAACTGCAACAATAATCATAATATCAGCCAGTGTTGGGATACGACCATGCTTAGCGTGAAAGAGCTCTACTTTCTTTTTCAATTCAGTGATAGCGGATGTATCGGCACCCGTGCGTTTATCAATACTCTCTGATTTACCCGCCATAATGAGTAAAACCGCCATCCACAAGTTAGCGACAATAACATCCACAGTTACCATAGCTGAAAATATTTGGTCGCCTGCGCCATAGATCTCTTTCATTGCTGCTTGATTGGCACTACCACCAATCCAGCTCCCAGCAACCGTTGTCATCCCGCGCCAAACGGCTTCTGGCCCTGTGACACCTAATAGTTCAGGAGAGAAACTTGACACGACCAATAATGCAATTGGTCCACCAATCACAATACCAATAGTTCCAGTAAGGAATAAAATAACAGCTTTTGAACCAAGGCGACCAATAGCTTTTAAATCTACACTTAATGTTAATAATACCAAACATGCAGGTAATAAATAACGAGAAGCAACATAATAAAGTTGTGATTTTTCACCATCAATTATATCAAAGGTATTTAACAGTGATGGTAAGAAATAACAAACCAAAACCATTGGAACAACACTATAAAATTTATTCCAAAAAGGTTTATTGCTGGTAAAGGTATAAAAAACCAAACCTAACATTATCGAGATAATGCCAAGTACAGTAGCGTCGTTTGTCAATAAAGCCGTGTGTTCAATCACTTCTGTTGCGGAAGATTCTGCGAACATATTTTCTCCAAAGATTATTTAATTATTATTATATTTTTCTGATATTAGCGGGTTAATCTAATCAGCTGCGACCTATTTAATGCAAAATCGTATCGACAATGGTAACTTTTTCTAGCTGTAATTTTAACAGTTGCGCAGCTGGGTCTTTTGGACAATGTTTAACAAAATATTGATAATCATCGTAGGCAACTTTAAAACAATCAAGCTGGTGTAATAAAAAGCCTCTATCGCGACGCTCAAACGGATCATCTGGCCGTAATGCGATAATCATATCAACACACTTTAGCGCTTCATCGAAGTTCATTTCTCGCATCAATGCATTTTTAAGTGCTGTAAGATGCTCTAAAATAAGAGAGCTCGTTTCAATAGGTTTTAACTCTAATTGGCTAGGATCGCCATCAAGTTCATTCATCCTCACATCGAGTTGTTCCCAATCTAACGACTCCCCAGTAATGGGTTCAAATATAATCGCATATTGCTCGTCACAAATAATACGGATCATCGTTTTTTCAGGTATGTAGACAATATCTGATTCAAACCCACAAGCTTCAATAATATGACACAAAACCACTGCCTTTAATGTTGGCGCCAAAGTTCTATAAGCGATAGCTGTTTCAATTTGAAAAGACATTACCGGCCAAACTGACTTAGCATTATCAATAAACATTTGCTCAACAAATAACTCATTAATCAGTGCTTCAACACATTCTAAAGGGTTTTCTATACTATCGATAACGCTCTGACACTGAACGATAATATTATCTATATCAGTGTAAAGTGACTCTTTTTTTGTAAACATAAAGTCATCAATGAGAAGAAGTTTTCGTAATAAGCCTTTTTCATCAGAATTTATTTCTGATAATAACAATTCGTTCATCAAAGTAATTATTTATACCAATTAATTTATATATTAAGAATCCAAAAGAATTCTGATTAATCTACTTTTGCAGTCAATTTAAAAGAATACTGTTTGCTTAGTCATAGCAATACGTACTATGAGCATAAACCAACCAATAGCACCAAGGTAGCCTATGACTCTGAACATATTATTTCTCGCTAACTTCAACGTATAATATCCCGTAAAAATATAAGCGATTATGCCTAGTATTTTTTCTGCTAACCATAAATTTTCAATAGGATTAATAGCCAATTTTACAGCCATAGTCACACCAAGTAATAATAAAAACGTATCAATGATATGAGGGGCAATTTTCACCCACTTTTTATTTAAGTTTTCTGAATCTAGTAATAGCCAGATAAAGCGTAATGTAAATAATGCCACACTCAAAGCGGCAAGAGTCATGTGAAGATGTTTAAACATATAATGTTCCTTTATTATTCTTAGTGTTATTTAATTTGTTTTTTCGCCCAAGTAACTCGGTCATTGTTACCATAATCTTTAATTGTAATTGCTTCTGCATAACCGGTATCAATAAGTATTTTTTTAACTTTATCGCCCTGTTCATAACCATGTTCAAGAAAGAGTGCACCATTGTCTGATAGATAAGATTTGGCTTGTATAGCAATATTTAAAATATCAGCCAGCCCCTTATCTTTTGCTACTAAAGCAGATAACGGTTCAAAACGCACATCTCCTTGTGATAAATGAATATCTTTGTCGTCTATATAAGGAGGGTTACTGACAATAATATCAAATACCTGTTTGTTATCCACTTGAGAAAACCAATCACTTTGATAAATATTAACATGTGTTAAGTTAAGTTTTTTTGCATTTAATTGTGCTAACGCGACTGCATCATCATTAAAATCAATAGCGTCAATAGACCAATCCGGCATTTCAGAAGCTAACGCTAATGCAATAGCGCCGGTGCCGGTACCCAAATCAAGGCAATGAAGCTTTTTATGTTCCATTAGTTGACCATGGATTAAAACATGCTCAACCAATACTTCAGTATCTGGCCTAGGTATTAATGTCGCTGAATTACAAAATAAAGGTAGAGACCAAAACTCTTTTATCCCTGTAATATAGGAGATTGGCTCCCCAGACAATCTTCGCTGTAATAGTTGAACGTATAATTGAGTATCTTCATCAATTACAATATTATCCGGCCAAGTATGCAAATAGGTAGTGGGCTTATTGATCACAAAGCATAACAAAATTTGTGCATCAAGCTTAGCGCTGTCCGAGCTATCTTTTAATAGCTCAGCACCATAAGCAATATGTTGCTTAAGTGTTTTATTTAGCAAAGGGTGACTTCCAAGCAACTATTCCCATGTAACGATTTACAAGCAAAAAGATTTTAATCAGCTACCGCTGCTAACAAATCAGCTTGATTCTCTTGCATAATGGGTTCCATAATCAATTGCAGATTACCTTCCATAATTTCACCTAGACGATATAAGGTTAAATTAATACGGTGATCGCTCATTCTTCCTTGTGGAAAATTATACGTTCGGATACGTTCTGAACGATCGCCACTAGCCACTAAATTACGACGTGATGATTCTTCTTCACTACGACGCTTCTCATCTTCTGCTTGTTGTAACCGAGCTTGTAGCACTGACATTGCTTGCGCACGGTTTTTATGTTGAGAACGTTGGTCTTGACATTCTACAACCACTCCGGAAGGAATATGAGTAATACGAATGGCCGAGTCTGTTTTGTTGACATGCTGACCACCAGCACCAGAAGCGCGGAAAGTATCAACTTTTAAATCAGCCTTGTTAATTTCAATCGCATCCGATTCTGGAATTTCAGGCATAACCACTACAGTACATGCCGAGGTATGAACACGACCTTGAGATTCAGTTTCTGGTACACGTTGCACACGATGACCACCAGACTCAAATTTCATGAAGCCATAGACACCGTCACCATTTATTTTCATGATAAGTTCTTTATAGCCGCCCTGCTCACTTTCATTTGAGTTCATTATCTCTATTTTCCAGCCCTTTTTCTCTGAATAACGGCTGTACATACGAAATAGGTCACCTGCAAAAATAGCGGCTTCGTCACCACCAGCGCCGGCACGAATCTCAACAAAACAGTTATTGTCATCATTGGGATCTTTAGGCAATAATAATACTTGTATTTCGTCTGTCATATTTTCAACAGCTTGCTTGGCCGCTTTAAATTCGTCTTGCGCCATTTCACGCATTTCGGGATCATCATCCTTCAACATTTCTTCAGCCGTTGAAAAATCATCTTTGGCATCTTGGTATTGTTTAAATGCCGTAGCAATGACTTCTAAAGTCGAAAACTCTTTTGATAATGCACGAAATTTGTCTTGATCGGAGATTGTTTCAGGATCAGATAATAAGGCTTGAACTTCCTCGAAGCGTTCAACAATGACTTCAAGTTTATGATAAACAGACTCTTTCATTAAAATATTCTTTTATTGGGACAATGGAATTTGCCAAATTTTGCACTATTCTAGTGCTTAACGACGACACAGTAAAATCATTCTTTGTTATTAGTTATTTATGAAGGGTTAGGATTCTTGATCTAAATTAAAAATATCACGTAGGTAAATAAGTTTATCCAATTCCCCGCCTTGGGCTGCAGATTGTAATGCGCTAGTAGGCGCATGCATAAACTTATTGGTAAGCTTGGTTGCTAATTCGGCCACAACTGCTTCTGGATCTTTGCTGCCTTTAAGTTGCATCAATGCTTTTTCTAACAATACATCTCTGTTATCGAGGCACTGTTTACGATAACTCACTACTGTATCTTGAGTATTTAAACCACGCAGCCATGACATAAAGTGACCACACTGATCATTTACAATGCTTTCAGCCTGAACAGCGGCTTTACGTCGACCTTCCATATTTTTGGCAATAATACCTTGTAAATCATCAACGGTATAAAGAAATACATCTTCAAGTTCAGCTACTTGTTCTTCTATATCACGAGGTACTGCCAAATCAACCATAAAAATAGGTTGGCGCTTACGTTTTGATAAGGCATTTTCAACCATGCCTTTACCAATTAACGGTAAGGTACTACCTGTTGAACTTATGACGATATCGGCCTTGCTCATATGTTCAGGAATTTGTGCTAACGTGATCACATCAGCACCAATTTTTTCAGCCATGACTTCAGCACGAGATAATGTACGGTTTGCGACAGTTATTTTGCCGACATTATTTTCGTATAAATGTTTAGCAACGAGTTCAATGGTTTCACCAGCACCAACAAGTAAGACACTTGTTTCTTCTAAATTGGCAAAAATATGCTTTGCCAAATTTACTGAGGCAAAGGCTACCGATACAGCACTTGCCCCGATATCAGTTTCAGTACGTACTTGTTTAGCGACCCCAAAAGTACGTTGAAATAAACGGTCCATAACTAAAGCCATTGAACCAGCAGCTTTGGCTTGACTATAAGCTTGTTTCATTTGACCTAAAATTTGTGGTTCACCTAAAACCAAAGAATCGAGACCGCAAGCAACGCGCATCATGTGATTGACAGCCTTTTGGTCTTGGTGAACATATAAACTGGGTAATATTGTTGACATGGGAATATTATGGTGATCTGATAACCATTTTACTAAGCGTTGCTTAATTAATTCGACAGTTTCATCTTGTACTAAATAAAGTTCAGTACGATTACAGGTTGATAATATTGCCGCCTCACGACATTGCACTGCTGACAGCATATCTTGCAAAGCAGTGGTTAAGTGATCTGGGTTAAAAGCAATTTTTTCACGAACAGCAACAGGTGCGGTTTTGTGATTAATACCTACAGCGACAATTGACATAATACTTGATCTAAAACCTTAACATTCACTACAGTGATAAATTAAAACTAATTATACTACAAAAAAGCAATAACAACTCATGAGCTATTATCAACGACCATATTTTTAAAAACTATGATCTGTGATAAATCACACATCAATTTTACGAAATTACCGTAATGATTGGAAGTACCTTATCAAGTTATAGTTATTGATAGCCGCTGTTAGATATTTCACTTAAAATTTTATGCAGGCTAAAAGCCACTTTGATCGTAGCTCGGGGAATAATGTAGTATAGTCATTCAATAGAAATAAAGAACAACAGCTCATTTAAAAATAAAAACAAAGTACCCCTTATTATGATTTCTCAATTTAAGCATGTCTTAACGATACTTCTTATCTCAGTATTGTTATCCAGTTGTACTACAACCAAAACAGTCATAGAAGTTAGTCCGCCACTGACACAAAATATAGAGCAAAGAAATCAGCAACTAACTTCGTTAAACAAATGGAAACTCACTGGTAAGATAGCTTTTTTACAAGGTAAAAATCGTGACAGTGTATCAATAAACTGGCAACGAAATGGTAATAACCAACAGCTTAATTTATCCACTATTTTAGGTATTAATGTACTTAAATTAAGATCAAGTAATGGTTTGCATACTATAAATGTTGATGGTAAAAAATATAGAAGTCATGACCTTGAAACGCTAATACACTCTTTAACACAGTTTACTTTACCTACCAATGCTCTATCTTTTTGGCTTAAAGGCTTACCTTATCAATCGTCAGACACTATTGAATATCATTCCAAAACTCATTTACCGCTAAAACTAAATAGCCAATACGATAATCGCCAGTGGCAGATAAAATATAGCAACTATGTCAATATAAAGAATAAATATATCAACAGCCAACTTGCGACAAAAATAACGATTTCACAAGCTGATTTAACCATTAAAATAGCCATTAATAATTGGACCATATAACCAATGTACAATAGACACTTTGTTGACTTTCCAGCTCCTGCAAAACTTAATTTGTTCTTACATATTACGGGGCAAAGGGCTAATGGTTATCACGAACTGGAAACAATATTCCAGTTTCTTGATTATGGCGATACTTTATCTATTGCTATTGATGATTCTGGTGAAATAGAACTATTAACACCTATTAAAGACGTTGATAACGCAGATAACCTTATAATTAAGGCTGCAAAACTATTGCAACAAAAAACGCAGTGCCAACAAGGCGCAAGCATAACAATTAATAAGATATTGCCTATGGGCGGCGGCTTGGGTGGCGGTTCATCAAATGCAGCAACAATTTTAGTTGCATTAAATGCATTGTGGAAAACACAGTTGTCTACAGAGGATTTAGCCACTATTGGATTATCACTTGGCGCCGACGTCCCTATCTTTATTCATGGATTTTCTGCATTTGCACAGGGTGTTGGTGAAATATTAACGCCAGTTCAACCCAAAGAATACTGGTATTTAGTTTCTAAGCCGCTATGTTCAATATCAACACAGGCTGTATTCACTTCCAAGGATTTACCCAGAAACACGCCAACACTAGACCTTGCAACGCTTGAACTCGAAACTTGCCACAACGATTGCCAAACAATGGTAATAAAAAACTATCCTAAGGTTGCCAACTTACTTGCTTGGTTGGTAGAATACGCGCCGTCAAGAATGACAGGTACAGGTGCGTGTATATTTACACGTTTTAACTCTCAACAAGAGGCGCTTGCACTACAAGATAAACTCCCGTTAGGGATTGAATCATTTGTAGCACAAGGGATAAACCAGTCACCACTTCTTGACTCTGTAAATAAAATATTGAATAAGTAGATTTTTCTTTACTTAAACTACGCTATATTTACTTTTGTTAACTTTAATAAAGTTAACATAACGCCAATAACACTGGCAAAATGTAATTAATTTGCTGATATTAACAAGATTAAATTTGTTAAATACAGCGTTGTAATTTTAATGTCAAAAGTTTCTGAGGAACTGATTGTGCCTGACATGAAGATCTTTGCGGGTAATGCCACCCCTGAACTGGCCAAACAAATCGCAAACCGCCTATATATTACTCTAGGTGAAGCCAAGATTGGTAGCTTTAGTGATGGTGAAATAAGTGTAGAAATCACTGAAAACGTTCGTGGTGCGGATGTATTTATTATTCAATCTACTTGTGCGCCAACTAACGATAATTTAATGGAACTTATCGTTATGATAGATGCTTTACGCAGAGCTTCTGCTGGGCGTATAACTGCGGTAATCCCTTACTTTGGTTATGCTCGTCAAGACCGTCGTGTACGTAGTGCTCGAGTTCCGATCACAGCAAAAGTTGTCGCTGATTTCCTTTCGAGTGTTGGTGTTGACCGTGTTTTAACAGTTGATTTACACGCTGAACAAATTCAAGGCTTCTTCGATGTACCTGTAGATAATGTTTTTGGTACGCCAATCTTATTAGAAGACATGAAAGATCGCGAACTTGATAATCCCGTAGTTGTATCTCCAGATATTGGTGGTGTTGTAAGAGCACGTGCTGTAGCAAAGCTACTTGATGATGCCGATCTTGCCATTATTGACAAACGTCGCCCTAAAGCAAACGTTGCTCAAGTGATGCATATTATTGGTGATGTTGAAGGTCGAGATTGTATTATTGTTGATGATATGATTGATACTGGCGGTACGTTAGCAAAAGCTGCAGAAGCTCTTAAAGAGCATGGTGCAAAACGTGTTATTGCTTATGCTACTCATCCAGTGTTATCAGGTAATGCCGTAGAAAATTTGAAAAACTCTGTCATTGATGAAGTAGTAGTAACAGACTCAATTCCTTTGTCAAAAGAAGTTAAAGCACTTGGTATGGTTCGTCAATTAACGCTAAGTGGTATGTTATCTGAGGCTATTCGTCGAGTTTGCAATGAAGAATCAATTTCAGCTATGTTTGATGCCTAAACTGGCCTTACATTTGTTATTGTTATAACTTGCATATAAAGCACCTTCTATAAGGTGCTTTTTTATTATCTAAACAATAACAACTGCAATCATTAATATATTCTTAACCTTCTTAAATAGCAGCATTCAACATTTAAACGTAATTAGAACTTTCAATATAATGAGTACAAAAAAGTATTCTATTGATAATATGTAAGAGTAAATAATTGATTATTTCAAAGATGAAAGATGGAAAATTGATTGTTTTTCATATTATCCAAAGGACATAATCATAAGAAGAATAACTACAGAAAAGTAATTCATCAACAAACAGCAAATCCAATTGCCTTAGCGTATGACCTTCGCTTTAAACATTGTAAATAATAACTTAAAGAATACGATAATGAATGGACCTGTATTAACTGAAGTGTTATTATTCGGCGCCTTTTTTATCTGGCAACCCTGCGTTGCATTAAATAAAAAAGATTTCGCATTGTTTTTGGTCGCAAAAAACAATGAATTTATTGATTAATTACTATAAAGAGTATTCAAAATGACTGATTTATTTACTTTAGAAGCTGAAGTACGTACTGACCTAGGGAAAGGTGCGAGCCGCCGCCTACGTCACGCGAACAAAGTTCCTGCAATTTTATACGGTGAAGGCAAAGAGCCTGTTTCTTTAACATTAGAGCACAAAAATGTTTTTCGTGCACAACAAGAAGAAGCATTCTATTCTCACGTTTTAACATTAAACGTTGACGGTAAGCCTGTTGAGTGTCTTTTAAAAGACATGCAACGTCACCCGTTTAAGCAACTTGTAATGCATTTAGATTTCTTACGCATCGATGCAACTCATGCGGTACATGTTAACGCTCCTGTTCACTTTATCAATGAAGAAGTAGCAGAGAAAAAAGGTGGCGTTATTGCTCATCACGTTAATGAAATCGCAGTAAGCTGTTTGCCAGCTGATATTCCTGAATTCATCGAAGTAGATGTTGCAGGCTTAGAAGTAGGTCAAACATTGCATTTATCAGATCTTACTTTGCCAAAAGGCGTAACTTCTGACGAATTAGCAAAAGGCGAAAGCCATGACCAAGCTGTTGCTTCGTTAAATGCTCCGAAAGTTGCAAAAGATGAAGATAGCGAAGACGCTGCTGAAGAAACTGAAGCTGCTGAATAATCATTTAGTTTAATACTTAATGACTATTCAACTAGTTGTGGGCCTGGGTAATCCAGGCCCCGAATATAAAAAGACCCGCCACAATGCCGGAGTTTGGTTCGTTGAAGAACTTGCTTCACGTTACAACATTTCTCTCAGACCAGAAAAAAAATATTTCGGACTCTATGGCAAAGGCCTAATCGGTGACGAAGTAGTTCATTTACTTATTCCAACAACGTTTATGAATAGAAGTGGTCAGTCAGTAGCACCTTTAGCTAATTTTTTCCGCATTCCCCTAGAAAACATTCTTGTTGCTCACGATGAGTTAGATATGGAACCTGGTGTTTGCAAAATTAAAAAAGGCGGCGGTCACGGTGGGCACAATGGTTTACGCGACATAATATCGTGTTTAGCCAACAATAAAGAGTTTTATAGGTTACGCATCGGCATTGGCCACCCAGGTCATCGAGAGCGCGTTACTGGGCATGTACTTGGCAAAGCCCCTGCTATCGACCAAGAAAAAATAGATCAAGTAATTGATGAAGCAAGCCGTTGTATCGACATTTGGCAGAAAGATGATTTAAAGAAAGCTCAAAACCGTCTGCATTCATTTAAAACATTATAATTTAAACACTAAATTTAAACATTTCAAAAGTAATTTTTGATAAAAAAGTAAGGTATTCTCATGGGATTCAAATGTGGTATTGTTGGCTTGCCCAACGTCGGTAAATCAACACTTTTCAATGCATTAACAAAGGCAGGCATTGAAGCTGCTAACTTTCCATTTTGTACCATCGAGCCAAATACAGGTGTTGTGCCGGTACCAGATCCTCGTTTAGATGCGCTAGAAAAAATAGTGAACCCTGAGCGTGTTTTGGCAACAACCATGGAGTTTGTTGATATTGCAGGTTTAGTTGCTGGAGCCTCTAAAGGTGAAGGTCTAGGAAATAAATTTCTTGCTAACATTCGTGAAACCGATGCAATTGGTCATGTAGTTCGCTGTTTTGAAAATGACAACATTATTCATGTTGCTAATAAAGTCAGTCCTATTGATGATATCGATGTGATCAATACAGAGTTGGCCTTATCCGATATGGATACAGCAGAGCGTGCTATTTTTCGATTGGCTAAGAAAGCTAAAGGTGGCGATGCTGATGCTAAATTTGAGATGCCTGTATTAGAAAAGATATTAAAGCATGTTGAAGAAGGCCACATGGTACGTTCTTTAACATTATCTAAAGAAGAAAAAGCAGCTGTTGAATATTTAAACTTCTTAACACTTAAGCCGACCATGTATATAGCTAATGTCAATGATGATGGTTTTGAAAATAATCCTTATCTCGATCAAGTGCAAAAAATCGCGGATACTGAAGGTGCTGTTGTTGTTGCGGTTTGTGCTGAAATTGAAAGTGAACTCTCTGAGATGGAAGATGAAGACCGTGTTGAGTTTATGGCTGATCTAGGTTTAGAGGAACCAGGCCTAAATCGTGTTATAAATGCCGGTTATTCTTTACTACACTTGCAAACCTATTTTACAGCGGGCGTAAAAGAAGTTCGCGCATGGACAGTAAAGCAAAATGCCACGGCCCCACAAGCTGCGGGGGTTATTCATACCGACTTTGAAAAAGGTTTTATTCGTGCTGAAGTTATTGCCTATGATGACTTTATCGAATTTAATGGAGAGTCTGGAGCTAAAGAAGCTGGTAAATGGCGCCTTGAAGGAAAAGAGTATCGTGTTAAAGATGGTGACGTTGTTCATTTCCGTTTTAATGTATAGGCTTTTTTGTATTATCTAAAACAAATATTAAGGAGCTCCGGCTCCTTTTTACTTTCTTTCTCCCTTTACTCTCCTTTAGTTACCACTTATTAACAATTCCTTTACATATCAACATGCTACAACTGATATTTCTTATATTTCAATCATTATATGTACTTTTGGTGATAGCTCTTCGCTAAAAATTGAGATAAACTAACTACGAAAGAATGGGTAGTTAAACCATATCAATTTAATATTTCATCAAAGACTTAATCCTATTTTAATAAGCCTTTTCAACGCTATTATTCTTTAGATAAAAATTAAGTAAAACTAAAAATTACTATTACACTTATATTTTTAAGGGTAATAAATTTAATTAAAAGGTATACAATGAAAACAACTTTACTCATTACTAGTATCGTAGCAGCATCATTTACATACATCCCCACAGTAAGCGCAGATGATAATTTGTCTCTACGTATTTGTGAATACGTCTCAGCAAATGATAAAAAACGCTTACGCTCTTTTTTAAAAAAACGTAAATTAAAAGTTCGTACCGTTTTTGATAAAATTCAATGTAATGGGCAAAACTTACTTGAGTTTTCAGCTTCATCACAGGCCTTGGATATTGGCGAAATGATCATAGGTAAATTGCCTGTTAAAACGGTTACTGCCAATATTGAGGCTATAAAAAAGCATTCGGCTCACTTGGCTGTCGTTGCAAACAAGCGCATAAAATAGACCATACTGCTTATTGTCATGAAACGACATCTTCATCTATTTTGTATAAAAGAGATATTATCGGCATAGACCCAGATATTGAGTTTGTGTAATGACATAAATTGGTCGAAGTATTACTTGCAAGGAAGCCGGTAATTAGAAACTAAAAAGCTCACAACAGTGAGCTTTTTTACATGAATAAATTAACGTAAACTTAACTCAGCTTTTCTGCTAATAAGTCGCTTACTTGAACTACCGGTTGCGTACCATCAATAGTAAGATAAGCACAAGCTCCTGTAGCCGCCTCTGCTTGATAATATTTTACCAAGGGCTTAGTTTGATCATGATAGATACCTAAGCGTTTACGTACCGTAGCTTCTTCGTCATCAGGACGAATAGACAACTCATCACCTGTTTCATCATCTTTACCTGCAACTTTAGGTGGATTATAAACCAAGTGGTAAACACGACCAGAGCCAGAATGTACACGACGGCCAGCCATACGCTCAACAATTACTTCATCAGGAACGTCAAACTCAATGACATGATCAATACTAACGCCATTTTCTTTCATAGCATCCGCTTGTGGAATCGTGCGAGGAAAGCCATCTAACAAGAAACCACTTTTACAATCAGCTTCAGCAATACGCTCTTTTACTAAGCCAATGATTAGTTCGTCAGAAACCAACTGCCCTGCATCCATGACTTCTTTGGCTTTTTTGCCAAGCTCTGTACCTGCTTTAATCGCAGCGCGAAGCATATCACCTGTAGAAATTTGTGGGATACCAAACTTAGCCATTAAGAATTGTGCTTGAGTTCCCTTTCCTGCCCCTGGAGCACCTAACAAAATTATGCGCATAAAATATAGCCCTAATAAATGTGTAAAATAATAATTACATTAAAACAATATTAAAATGAGATCCTATCATCTTAATGTAATTATATTAATATCGTTGTTTGTCTTTTCGGCAGGTACTATACAAGTTCAAATGTATGCAAACAAGTAAGAATACAGAGCAACAATCAAAAAAGAGGCTATAAAGCCTCTTTTCATACTAAAACCTAAAGACCTAACAAGGTTTTAGTCACTATTTAGTTAAACTTAACATCAATTTATTTAAACGACCTACAAAACTAGCTGGATCTTTCAAACTACCACGTTCGGCTAATAATGCCTGTTCAAACAACACTTCAGACCATTGCTTAAATTGCTCATCATCTTGCTCGTCTGCAATATGCTTAACTAAATCATGCTCAGCGTTGATTTCAAAGATTGGTAAGGTATCTGGGACTTCCTGACCCACAGATTGCATTAGCTTCATCATTTGGCTGCTCATGTCATGTTCATCGCTAACTACACAAGCAGGTGAGTCAGTTAAACGTTGTGATAATTTAACGTCTTTCACTTTACCTTCAAGCGCCGTTTTAATGCGTGAAACAACAGAGTCAAATTCTTGTTCTAATTTTTCTTGTGCTTGTTTAGTTTCTTCATCGTCCATATCACCAAGATCAAGGCCGCCACGAGTTACTGATTGAAGTTGTTTACTATCAAAATCAGTTAAGTGACTTACTAACCATTCATCAATACGATCTGACATCAATAATACTTCAATGCCCTTTTTACGGAAAACTTCTAAATGCGGGCTATTTTTAGCGGCTTCAAAACTATCAGCAACGACATAATAGATCTTATCCTGTCCTTCTTTCATACGTTCAACGTACTCAGGTAAAGAAACACTTTGCGCACTACTATCTGTATTGGTTGATGAAAAGCGTAACAACTTAGCAATTTGCTCTTTGTTACCCATGTCTTCAGCTGGACCTTCTTTTAGTACTTGACCAAATTCATTCCAAAAAGACTGATATTGCTCTTTATCTTTATTACCTAGCTTATCAAGCATTTTTAAGACACGTTTTGTACAACCTTTACGAATCGCTTGAGTAATTTTATTATCTTGTAAAATTTCACGAGAAACGTTTAAAGGTAAATCATTTGAATCAAGCAAACCTTTAACAAAACGTAAATACGTTGGCATAAACTGCTCAGCATCATCCATGATGAATACACGCTGCACAAATAATTTTAAACCATGTTGCTTTTCACGGTTTTGCATGTCAAACGGTGCTTTAGCAGGAATGTATAAAAGTGACGTATATTCAGTTTTGCCTTCGACTCTGTTATGTTCCCATAACAGTGGATCACCAAAATCGTGTGAAACGTGTTTATAAAATTCTTTATATTCATCATCAGAAATATCAGATTTTTCACGTGTCCATAAGGCTGTTGCCTTGTTAACAGCTTCCCATATTGCAGGAACCGCATCTTTAGCTTCAACTGCAGGAGTTGTCACATTATCTTCGGCATCTTTTACTTCAGCAACAGCTTCAACCGCAGGAACTTCAGCCGTTAACATCTCAACAGAAACTGAAATATGATCCGAATATTTAGTGACGATAGACTTTAAACGCCAGTCATCAGCAAATTCTGATTCTTCTTCTTTTAAATGAAGAATAATATCAGTACCACGATTTGTTTTTTCAATCTTAGTAGTAGAAAACTCACCTTCACCAGCACTTGTCCATTCGACACCTTCAGAAGTGGCACTACCGGCAGCTCGAGAGCGAACCGTTACTAAGTCAGCAACGATAAATGCAGAGTAGAAACCAACACCAAATTGTCCAATTAATTGTGAATCAGAGGCTTGATCACCAGATAATTGCGAGAAAAACTCCGCTGTACCCGATTTAGCAATGGTACCTAAATGCTCAATAATTTGATCATGAGTCATACCAATACCATTATCTGAAATAGTCACAGTATTATTTTCTTTATCACAACTTACACGAACACGTAAATCACCATCACCTTCATAAAGGCCATTTTCTGATAGGGCTTTAAAACGTAGCTTGTCGGCAGCATCGGCAGCATTTGAAACCAATTCACGCAAAAATATTTCTTTATTTGAATAAAGAGAGTGAATCATTAACTTTAATAGCTTGGCATTATCTGTCGCAAACTCATGAACTTCTTTTTGGCCAGTTTCTGACATCTGAAATATTTCCTACTTAACTGTATTAAACGAATGATTATCACAAATATTGAAACATCGATTTATTGTCGAGATATCAGTATTCGCTTTGATAGTTAACATGTGGGGTTGGAGAAAATTAATTCAAGGGATAATATTAATATCCCTCATTAATTTGTCCTAAAGGAATGGGAAAAGCTATAAAGCGTAGTTATTTCTTCCAGATAAAGCATGGGAAAGTGTATTGCCATCAACGTATTCTAATTCTCCGCCAACCGGCACACCATGAGCAATGCGAGAAATATTTATTTGGTATTGTTTGGCAAGCTCTGCGATATAGTGAGCTGTAGCTTCACCTTCCACTGTTGGATTGGTTGCTAAGATCACTTCATTGAATTTTGTTGTTGATAGTTGTTTCTCTAAAATATCTAAGCCTAAATCATCAGGTCCAATACCATCAATTGGTGATAAATGCCCCATTAATACAAAGTAGAGTCCCTGAAACTCCCCTGTTTGCTCAATAGCTATAACATCAGCTGGGCTTTCAACAATACAAAGTTGCTGAACAACTTCTCGTTTTGGACTTTGACAAATTTCACAAAGCTCTTCTTCTGTGAAATTTCTACACTGTTGGCAATGTCCAATATTCTCCATTGCCTTTGCAAGTGACTTAGATAATTTACTACCACCATGACGGTTACGTTCAAGTAAGTGGAAGGCCATACGTTGTGCCGATTTAGCACCAACGCCAGGTAAACATTTAAGAGAGTCGATAAGTTCTTGAACAAGCGGGCTAAATTTCATGTGTTTAATTATGTGTGCTAAATAGATAGAGATTCTATCACTTCATTAATTATTTTTATAATAATAAATTTTCATTAATATCTATGTATTATTTAGGTTGATTTTATGCATTTTTATATTTTTAACCAGACAAAACATTTGGCCTGAATTTAGTATTTTAATATACCTGTTGTACTTTACTGGCAGCACTATTTTACTGAAACACGATATAGAAGGTTTATCTTAATTAAATTAAAGATTTACTTTCTTTGAACTTCACATCTAATACATTGTTTAGAATATCAAACGACCTAAAATCTACTTTAATGGATTGTAATTAAGGCTCAATAGTACTTAATAATAATTTTACCTCAGGCCGTTCATTGAATTTAGCCTTATGACTTAATGAACGCTTTAACTCTTCTTTAGCTTCCTCTAACCTGCCTAGTTTTATTAATGTATAACCTAAATGGTAATTTATTACCGGATCATCCGAATTCATAGCAAATGCCTTTCTTAAAATATCTAGACTATCTTGATGATCACCGCTTAAGCTTTGAATCCAACCATGGGTATCCAAAATTGCGGATGAAGTATCATTTAAAGCCAACGCTTTTTGTGCATATCGCCCTGCTTCTGCTAAATCATCCTCCAATAATATATTTGCTAAATTATTAAATATAAAAGATTTATCCAAAGACGAATCGGCTTCACTTAATACTAAATAATGAATTTTTGCCTTTTCTTTATAGCCAATATTTAACAAATGATCAGCTAATAAATTTCGCATAAAATGATTATTCTCGTTTTTTTCTATTATTGTAGTTAACGTAGACCTAAAAGCGTCATTGCCGACATCAATTAACGTTAATTGATACAACTTAATTAGCACTGCATTAAAATTATTATCTAAATTTAGTGCAGCAATATATTTTCTATGTGCTAGTTTTGGACGATTTTGTTTTAGCAATAAATCACCACGTATTAACAAGACATTAGGGTTGTTTTTATAAGATTTTTCTAATGCTTTTAAGGCGATTTCAACCTTATCGAAGTTACCTAGTTGAATTTCAAGCTTAGCCAATTCTAATGCTAAAACTAAACTATTGGGATCTATGACTAATGCTCGCTCTAAGCTAGCTTTCCCGGCAAGTATGTCCCTAGCTTTAACTTGCAATAAACTTAATCGATAATATTCTTCTGCGGTCTTTACTACGCTATTGAGTTTATTAAGTTGTTTTTTTGCGCTCTCATAATCTTTCAAGGCGATATATATTTCGGCTTTTTGTGCAACATATTTGGCATTAAGAAGAACTAACTTATTAAGACGCTTTGATTGTTGTAAAGCGTCATTGTAATTTCCTTGAGAAAAATTAAACATCAATAACGTTTCAATCGCTTTAGCATGGGTACTATTTGCTCTCACAATAATGTTCAGTCGACCAATAGCCTTGTCAATATTTCCACTGTCACGTTCCAATTTGGCGGCCAAAATATGTAGAGGTATATAGTCATTTCTATTTTTAAGTAGTTTATCTGTCATTTGTTTTGCTTGGCTAGTGTTACCTAGTGCCGCTAGCGCTGTGGCAATATTAAACTCACTTGCAAACTGTTCTGGTTGAATGGTTAGAACTTTCTCAAAAAAGTTTATTGCTTCTTGCCAATGTTGTTGTTTGAGTAATATCATGCCTTTAAAACTTAAATAATTAATATCTTCAGGAGATTTCTCCAATAAACCATCTGCTATTGAGTTTGCTTGAATCAATTGTTCACTTTGACTTAAGATCAAGCCTTTACTTAATTGAAAGTTAGGGTTGAATTCTGCCGTTTTATATTGCTGCAATAAAGCCAATGCATCGTCGAAGCGACCATTTTTTGCCAACCAATTCACTTTCGTAATAATAAATTGGCCGTTATTTTTGTATTTCTTTTCAAGAATATTCAATATTCTGTCAGCTTTATAAAGCTTGTTAATATTGAGATAAATATTCACAAGCTTAAGTGAAAAATTGAGATCGTCACTTAAAATATCTTCATTACTTTCCAATAAATCCTTTGCTTTATCTTGTTGGTTTTGCCGTAAAAAAATATCAATCAACATTTTTACTGCATCCAAATCTTTTGGTCTTTCTTGTAAGTAAGCTGTTAAGTTTTTTTGCGAAAATTCCAATTCATTTTGTAAATAAGCAGCAGTACCGGCCGCATAAACTAAAGCAATATTATTGTTCTTCTCTTCATCAGTTAAACCTGAAAGTTTCTGACTAATATCAACAAGCACCGCTTTTGCCTCGTCATTTCGGTCACTTCTGACCAATAATCGGCTTTTCAATAATTTAGCAAAAGGATCTTCAGGCGTATCTACTAAGATTTTCTCAATTAAGTTTAGTGCATCATCAATTTGATCTGCATTGGAGTACGCGTATGCCAATGCTCGTTGAACCATGGGATCTTTTTCATTTAGGCTATAAGCTTTTTCAAAAGCTCCTAGAGCACCTATATAATCTTGTTTACGTTCAAGCAATTGCCCTTTTAAATGCCATAAACGACTTTGATTAGGGAATAAAAGCAACGCTTTTTTGATATGCACTTCAGCAATATCTAGGTTATTTTTGTCTAACTCAAAGGCAGCTAATGCGGCTAATGAACGGTCATTATCCGGTGCAAGTGTTAGCGCTTTTTGATAAAATTTTCTAGCATTATTAATATCTCTTAAAGACGAGTAGGCATTGCCTGATAATAACAACCAAGTTAGTTGACTGCCTTGAGTTAACTTAACATCTTTACCTAAGATGATGACTTCGTCATAGGCTTGGTTGATCATCAAAGCATTGCCAAGTTCATTTATAAATAAATTAATATCAGCCCCTTGGTCCAATGCCTCATTTAATATTGCAATACCATCATTATAATAATGCTTTAGCATTAATACCTTACCCATTAAAATTTTCGCAGGTAAATTATCAGGATCATCTTTAAGTACATTCTTCAAATGAATATAAGAATCATCTATTTTGCTTTGTTC
>Ga0209395_1001788_pt1 | contig 29521 bp, 20 predicted proteins | sample GOMGulsemesocosm_3_FD_184635 | JGI IMG/M metagenome (GOLD analysis project Ga0209395, IMG submission 184635) | Methane-oxidizing microbial communities from mesocosms in the Gulf of Mexico - GOM9D Gulf of Mexico (SPAdes) (version 2) | ecosystem: Environmental > Aquatic > Marine > Cold seeps... | reverse complement strand
ACCATAGAGCTCATCGTCGTTTTCACCACCAAATAACAGATCAGCCCCACCCTGCCCAAACAGCGTATCGTTACCTTCGTCACCATAAACGAAATCATTTCCGTGATACTGCTCAGCCAAACCACCCGCATCACCTGTAATAATATCGTCGCCCTCTCCGCCGTGAAGTTCATCAGCGCCGCCATTACCAATCAACGTATCAGCATCGGCACCACCGTAGAGTGTATCGTTCCCATGATACTGACCATCTAACCCACCATTATCACCATCGATGGTGTCGCCGCCAGCACCGCCATACAGAATATCGTCGCCGCCATCACCAGTAATCTGGTCAACACCTGCACCACCATAAACGATATCGGTGCCGTGATAATTTCCAGCTAAAGCAAAGTCATCCCCTTGAATCTTGTCATTGCCAAGACCGCCAGTGATAACATCATCACCTCCGTTACCTTCGACATAATCATTGCCATCGCCCGCATCAATGACATCATTGCCATGCAGCTCTGCTTTTGTTTCAAGCGTGGTTAAATCCAGATTAAGAACCGTGTTAAAACCGGTAGGAAATTCATAGGAAAAAGCACTGCGAATAAGAGGGAATATTAATGCAACTTGATTGTTTCGATCGCCAAAGATGATGTCGTTATCTGCACCTCCACTGATCACATCAGAGCCAAACTCGCCCAGTAAAACATCCTCCCCTGAGCCTCCGTCAATGATGTCATCCGTACTGAGGTTCGCCGAGTTATCCTGATCACCGTAAATACCTTGCCTTACGACATCTTGCTTTAAAACCGAATCATAGGCCCGTTGATAAACCAACGTAGAATCACCAAGGATAAGGTCGTTCCCTTCATCACCGCTCAGCGTGTCACTGTTTAACCCGCCACCAATGGCATCACTTTCAGTACCCCCTGAAATAATATCAATTGAACGGGAACCGATAAGATAATCACTGCCCGCATTACCCTCTAGATAATCGATAGCATCCGGATCTCGAAACTCTGCAAGGTTGTCTAAAAATACACTGCCATCATGGCCTGCTGTATAAGCGCCAATTACTGTGTCATTACCTTCACCGCCATAGACTTGGTCAGAACCTCGGCCACCGGCCAGCAGATCGACACCGCCCTCACCTTTAATCACATCATCGTCATCAAGGCCCAGCAACCCGTCCGCAATCTGGCTGCCATAAAGACGATCACTGTTCACAGAGCCTGAAAAGGAGAACCCTTTAAAATTCTTGGCGCCATAATCCTTGAATGCAAAGCCCTCTGGCTTGCCCTGCTGTACCCATTCAGCCCAGTGCGCATAGGCTTCTGTCACTGTCGCGTCGTCGTAATAACCGGAGGTGTGATACAAAATACCATTGGGGAACTGGCCTGCCCGTTGATCATCGCCAGCGTTTGCTGTTACATAACGACCGGGGCCATCGGAATTAGTGACGAGTTCTTCATTATTTGTGGGGGCAATTTCTTCAACAGGGTCTTCTTCAAGCTTGATGCCAAAAGTACTGCCGGTTGCTATGGAAAAGCTCTGCAGCTTAATCGTGCCTAGATTGTTGTCTTTAGCGATTGAGAGCGCTGCTTCGCCAGGCCCGACAAGAATAGAAAGGTCCTGATTTTCCACTTTATAAATATTGGAATTTACAGCGACTTGTTTGAAAGCCAGAGTGGCAAGGTCTATGCCATCCACCTCAATGCGGTCACCGCCCAGATCGGCGTCGATAATGAGATCGTTGCCATCGCCAGTGGTGTAATGGTATGTGTCCTTAACGCTGTCAGCACCGCCAGAGAGTACGTCATTGCCTTTGCCTCCGTGAAGGTGGTCTTCGCCTTTGCCACCGTAGAGGGTGTCCCTGTCACCTTCACCGTATAAGGTGTCGTTACCGGCGTTGCCTTCTATATAGTCATTGCCATCACCGCCAATAATGGTGTCATCGCCACCGCCGCCGTAGAGGCGGTCATCCTGAGTAAAACCATCAATGGTGGGGCCAGAATCATCTGATTCACCACCAAAAATATAATATTTGGCATTAGTAGGCAGTGCGGCATTACTAAAAGCGACATCAGCTCCAAGGTCACGATAGATTTCATTTCCCTCACTACCCTTGTTCGCATAATCGTCATCCGAAATATTGCGGTTTAGTAACTTGGATAGGACATAAGTTTTATCGCTTAAATATTCATCGCTGAAATTTTCAATATCATATTTGCTGTCATTTGCAGCGGTAACAGCAAGATTTGAGGTAATAACAAAAGGAAGGAGGTTGACTAAGGAATAGCGATAACCTCGGCCAGCTTCTGTGTCTTGAGCAGCTAAATTCGCAATGGAGCCAGAGGGGATGATATCTATGTTAAAAGTAGCGCCCTTTGCTACAACCTCTTGATAAAATAACTCTATATCATCCTTATTGCCCTGAATGGAAAGAGTTCCCCCAAGCAAGTTTCCAAGCTGCTCAACAATAGTTTCCAGCGATTGATCAGCCGCATTAGTAGCTGCATCAAGGATAGTGTAGATCTTGTCAAAACCGGCATCAGTATCATCAAGTGACGGATCGAGCAAAGCTAGAACACGATAAACGGAAAGACTTTCGACAAGCTTATTAATCCCGTGATTAGCGAAGGTTATATCATCTAAGGGCCCGTCATATTCTATAAAGATTCTTTCCTGCCCTCCGGGTCTTGATAGCAAGGGATTAGAAGCCCCTTCCCAACCTTTATCCGCAAAATAGTTATGCACTTTGGTGGCATCTAGCGGCTGTCCATCAAAAATACTTTTAAGCTGCTCCCATTCGTCGCTCTCGAAAGGATTTAGCCCCAGTCCGTTATAGGTGTAGGCCTCACCAAAACTTGAACTGTATTTATAGGCGGCCATTATGGATAGATAACCACCCAAAGAGTGCCCCGTAAAATTAACAGGTTGTATTAGCTGGCCACCTGAAACCAGGTTATTGTTTGCGAGGAAATGATCAATATTGTTGGTCTGGTTAAAGAATTCCAGCCAGCCACCAGGGTTGCCCAGTAGCGCGCTAATATCGGTCAAAAAGTCTTGTATTTGAGGAAACTTGGGCTGTGTACCGCGGAAAGCTACGGTGAGCTTTCCTGTGGCTCTTTCCTGGAAAATAGTGGCTGAAAAGCCGTTTAGGTCTTCTGTGTAGCCAACAGAAGGGCCTTGATAGATATCGTAAAGCCTATTAGCGTTCTGAGGATCAAAAAACGTCTCGTATTGCTTTTCAGTGAAACCACGATGATCGATTAATTCGGCTTTTATTTCAGCTTCATCAAGTGTTCCTAAAAGGCTCCAGTTCGCATACGCCGCAGCACTTAGTAATGCTTCAGTATAAATATCTTCAATCATTTCACTTCCCCTGTGATTTTACTTGTTCCACGTAAAGTTTTTTCTATCAACCCTGCCGCAAAAGGTACACTTTTTTGCAGACCCGTAATTTGAGGTGAACCACAACTAAAAGTAGAAGGTGCGCTACTCTTTTTACGAAGAACGTAGCTTATTCCCTGCCCAAGTACCTCTCCGGTTTTTTTATTAAAGACCCTCCCAATGTGCCGAATCATCTTTGTGCCAGCGTTTTCGTTAACCCACCATTCTGCTCTTTCTACTTCATACGTATACTCGGCCTCCGGCTGCTCAAGTTTCTCCACCGCAAGGCAATGCTCTTTAAGAAATTCGGGATAGGGGGCGACGACAATCTTTGCCAGACTTTTGTCAAGGCGTTCATAGCATTGACCTAATTCACGCTTGACCTTGCTCACACGCCAACAGCCCGGTGAATCTATAACCGTGGGATTATCATCACAAAATTCAATAAACCGATAGTCTGTTTCTGCCACACTTGTATTACTACCTCTCGTATCATAAAACCCATCCGCCTCAACTGTTTTATAGATGGTTAAACCCGCATCCTTTTCACATAATCGTCTCAATTCATTCAGCCCTGCTTGTTCCGATGAGCAGGCTGAACAGGCTAAAACCAAAAGCAAGGTGCTCAGTTTTTTAAAGGAAAAAAGGGCGCATTTATTTCTCATCATTTTTAGGTCTTCCTCTGCCGCGTCGTTCAACTCTTAAACCCGTTCGCCTTTCAATTTCATCAACAAACCAGTGGTTTCCTGTCAGTTGATTTCGGCTTACTGATTCTTGAATAAAGCGTTGTTCGGTTGATGGAATGCCGGAGGCTAAAAACTCGTTATAGCGATGCTTTCTTTCTGTGGCAGTCGTGCCTAAAGTCAAATATTGAGCATCGTAATCCAGCAGCTTTTGTTCTTTGTCCGAAACACGCTCTTGGTAACTTGACCAGGGATATTCGGCGGCATTTCCCACCATGCCCGCTTTAACCGGGTTGAGTTCGACATAGCGACAGCAGGTCAACAAATAACTGTCCTTTTGAATAGGGCTGGCTTTGTAGCGCCCTTCCCATAAAGCCCCACTTCACCTCTCAAGCTTATTCACATAGGCTGCTTGCCTGCCGTTCACTCGCTTCATTAACGCTGATATATCCATTGCATCCTTTCCCGGTTCCACCACAAGGTGGATATGGTTGGTCATCAAACACCAGGCATACAGCTTAATGCCCAGCTCCTTTTTCCATTCCTGCAGGTTTTGCAGGTAATACTGATAATCCTCATCGGCCAAAAATACCGCTTTGCGGTTATGGCCTCGCTGTACAATATGGTGCGGACAATTTGGCACCAAAACCCTCGCCTTCCTTGGCATGGTTTGCTCCTTTAAGCATTAAAATAAATGCGTTCCCTTTTTCCTCTTTTTTGTATAGTCATTAGTAACTCCCTCTAAATTTAAATCCCTGATAGAAATTCCTTCTTTTTTCAAAATATTGAACTCTTTTACTACCGATGTAGCATGAGTCCTCAGCTAGCCAAAATTTCCACCAGCCTTTTCGCCCTAGACCTATCGCGCCATACCCACGACTAAAATCTACATTTTCTGCAAGCACCTCTTGAGTTTTTATATCAATTAAAATCGAGCGATGCTCATTCAAAGGTAACGTATCAATATCACTTTCCTTAAAAACCAAACCAAAACGGTCATTCTTTTGAGTACCACTACCAATAGGTAAATCGAGCGGCACAAACTTTTTATAAGGCGTTAAAGTTTCCAGCACACCGGGGTTCTCAGCAGCCCATTGTTCAGGCGTTTTGTACACTGTAAATCCTGCCTGCGTTTCACAATGGTGTTTGTGAGCTGTAAGCGTCGGTATTAAATCCGCAAAGGGAATAAAGTACATAAGCAGGCATATCATGCTTGCAACGATAGACGCCACGGTTTTTGAGTTACTCATTTCAAAAGTTAAACGGTAGGAAAAGAAAACCACTGCGATCCACAGTAAAAGGTAGAATAATCCAACAACAATAATAATGAGGCCAATCATCGAATTACCTCCTTCAACAACAAAAAGGGGACGCATTTATTTTTCATCATGTCCTTCCATCCCTCATAGTTGTTCTGTTCGCTTAGCACCATAATCACCGCTCCCGAATACTTTCTTGCTTGTACCGCAACAGTGGACTGAGGAAATACTCAATAATCCTGCGCTGCCCCGTCTTGACCTCCACCGTCACGGACATGCCGGGGCTGAGGTTGACCAGTTTGTCATTAACCATCATCTGTGTTTCAGTGAGTAAGACTCGAGTTAAGTAGACCAACCCCAGATTTTCATCGCTGATGGCATCATTGGATATGTTAGTGATTTCGCCTTCCAGCAGGCCGTATTTAGTGAAGTTAAAGGTGTCGATTTTCACCTCGGCGATCAGGCCTTCTTCCACAAAGCCAATGTCTCTATTGAGGATTTGCGCTTCCACTTCAAGCTGGGATTGCTCCGGCACAATCAACATCAATTCTTGCGCTGGCGTGACAACACCACCTACGGTGTGAATGGCGAGTTGCTGTACTGAGCCGGTAATGGGCGAGGTAATGACCTGTTGCTGATTACGTTGCTGGGCCTTGATCAGCTCCTGTTGTAACTGGCTGATGGTTTGATTGGTTTGTGCCAGCGTGTTGAGGTTGTCGGTTTGTGTTTGGGCTTTGAGGGTGTCGAGCTGGTCATCCAAACTGCGAAGGGTCGCTTGCAGCTCTTCGTATTCAGCTTTGAAGGCAGCGAGGTCTTGCTGCTGTTCGATACGTTCTTGCTCCAGCTCCAGGTATTGGGCTTTAGCGACCATTTCCTTTTTGACCAGGTGTTTAAGGCCGTCGGTACGTTCGGTTATCAACGGCAGGGTGCGTTTAAACTTGGTGACATTCGCCTGAATGCGGCGTTGTTCAGCTTGGCGTTGGTTCTTTTGATTCTCCAGTGTTTTGTGTTGTGATTGGTACTGATTAACCTGTTCAATGAGTAAACGCTGCTCGGTGCTATAAAGTACTGGCGAGATGATTGATTGTTTTTCGATAAAGCCGTTTTTGAAGGTTTCTAGCCAGTCAGAAGGAATCTCAGGTTGCTCAAGCAACGACTGTAAAGTGAGTTGACGCGCCTGCTGGAATTCGGTCATTTGCAGCTGGTTATGTAATCGGTCTGTATCCGCTTGTGTGGCGGTGCTATCAAGGGTGATCAGGGCTTCGCCTGCTTTGACCATCTGTCCTTCTTTGACATGGATAGTTTTAACTTTGCCGATTTCCAGCGATTGGATGGTTTTAACTCGGCCACTGGGAATAATCTTGCCCTGTGCCACTGCGACTACGTCCATTTTACCGACAATGCCCCAGATGACGACCACAACAAACAACACGACAATCGTCCAAATAATCGCGCGTCCGACTGGATTTGGTGGGGTTTCCTGTACTTCCAACGCGGCAGGCATGAAGGAGTAGGTGCTTTGTTTGACCTGTTCGGGGCTTTCAAATTTGTTGATGAGCCACTGCCAGGGGGATTTCATTGGGCTGCCCCTTCAACTGGATGTGTCATTTCGAGCGAAGGGAGAAATCTTGCTACTGCGCGTTGGCTGCAAGGTATTGAGTTTAAGATCTCTCCTTGTAGTCGAGATGACATAGAGAAGAGTGTTTGAGATGTTATGAATATGTTCATCATGCCACCTCCCCTTTTTCTTCGCTTTGATGGAAGTGGAGTTTGGCGTAGAGGCCGCCGTGTTTGATGAGCGCTTCGTGGTTACCCTGTTCTATGATGTGGCATTTGTCGATCACTATGATGCGGTCAGCATGACGTACGGTGGATAAGCGGTGGGCAATAATAAAAACCGTTCTGTCCTTTGACATAGCCTGCATGTTGTTTTGCACGATGCGTTCGGACTCGTAATCCAACGCACTGGTGGCTTCATCAAAGATGAGAATGCTTGGGTTGATGAGTAACGCACGAGCAATGGCGATGCGTTGCTTTTGACCACCGGAGAGGTTTCTGCCCTGCTCTTCAATTTTAGTGTCGTAGCCTTCAGCTAATTCAAGGATAAATTCATGAGCACCCGCCAGCTTTGCGGCATGCATCACCCGCTCGATGGGCATGCCGGGGTCTGCCAGTGCGATGTTATCTTTAACAGAGCGACTGAACAGGTAGTTTTCCTGCAGAACCACACCCACCTGTCTACGGAGCCAAGCCGGTTGTACTTGGGAAAGATCGACGCCATCAATCAGGATACGCCCACTTTCAGGTACATAGAGGCGTTGGATCAGTTTGGTCAATGTGCTTTTGCCGGAACCCGAGCGACCGACTATGCCAATGACTTCACCCGGCTGACACACCAGACTAATATTATTGATTACCTGCGGCTGATCGGGGTGATAACGAAAGCTGACATGCTCAAACTGCACATGGCCTTTGATATCCGGCAAGGTGGTGCGGTTGGGGTTATGGCCGGGTTCTGTAGGTGTGTTGAGAATATCCCCGAGCCGTTCGATGGAAATCCCGGCTTGTTGGAAGTCCTGCCAAAGTTGTACCAAGCGAAGAATCGGGCCAGAGACACGGCCAGCCAGCATGTTAAAAGCGATCAGCTGGCCGACACTGAGTTCGCCGGTAATCACCAAACGGGCACCAAACCAGAGGATCAATACCGTCATCACTTTATTGATGAACTGGGCGACCTGACCGGCGATGTTACTCAGATTCTGGCTGCGGAAGGAGGAAGACACGTAGCCCGCCAATTGCTCTTCCCATTTGCGCTGCATCTGTGGCTCAACGGCCATGGCTTTAAGAGTTTCAACCCCGGAGATAGATTCCACCAAAAAGGCCTGATTTTCAGCGCCGCGTTGAAACTTTTCATCCAAGCGTTTTCGCAGAATCGGTGTGATAAAGGCGGAGAGGATAATGTAAAAAGGAATCGAGCCAAGAACCACCCAAAACAAGGTGGGGCCGTAGTAATACATGACGGCAAAAAATACGAAGGTAAAGAAGAGGTCAATCACCAACGTTAACGCAGAGCCAGTGATAAAGTTACGGATGGTCTCAAGTTCTCGAACCCGAGCGACAGTGGTGCCTACCTGCCGAGTTTGGAAATAGCCAATGGGTAAACTCACCAAATGTTTAAACAGGTTGGCACCTAAGGTCACGTCAACACGGTTAGTGGTGTGAGAAAACAGGTAGGTTCTTAAACCATTCAATACCACATCAAAGATTGAAATGATTAACAGACCAATGGCTAACACATCCAGTGTGGTTAAACCGCGATGCACCAAGACTTTATCGATGATGACCTGAAAAAATAACGGTGTAATGAGCGCAAAGAGCTGGATAAAAAAGGAGGCGATGAGGACTTCGCCCAGCAGTTTTTTGTGTTTGATGATCGCAGGGATAAACCAGCTGAAGTCAAACTTGCCAGTCATGCCGGGTAACAGGGAGCGTTTGGTAACTAACAGCAGTTCACCACTCCAGTGCTGTTCTAACTCGTCTAATGTGAGAGTCTCCGGACGCGTTGCACCCGGTTTTTGAATAAGTACCTTACCCTGCTCAACATTGACGTTAGCGAGAATAAAATATTCACCATCAATTGATTTCGCGATAGCAGGCAGGACAAAGTCTTTTAAACGATTTGTTTCGGATTTAACGGCTTTGGCTTTGAGCTTGAGATACTTTGCGGCGCGGAGTATGTCTGTATCTGAAAAAGATTGTCCTGAATGTCCGAATTCATGTTGCAGCGCTTGAGGGGCGGCAGCAACTTGATGAAATCGAGCAAGCATGCAAAGGCAGTGGCAGCCTGAGTCGGCACGAGACGACTCTTTTTGAGAATTGTTGACTCCTTCAACGTGAGGCTGATCCATAGCCCGGTTCCTTCATTATTATCCAAATAACGAAGGCCATTCTGCGACAAGAGATAAAAGGATGTAAACCCTTTAGACCAAAAACATTAAAAATCAAAAAGATTTTCTTATTTTCGTTCTAAAGTAAATAGGGAGATTTATAGGCTTGAAACTGATGAAAATATTTTCTGCGGAAGGATCACTTGCTGATATATTTTTTGTCGGGTTTGGAGACTGTCAGTCTAGGTTCGGATACCGCAATAAAATCCTCCTGCTCTGTCAAACCAATTAACTGAGTGGCGCCACGATGGCGTCCAATATTCAACGTATGGCCAGCTTTTCGTAATTTCGTTTGCACCTCAGAAAGCGTCGTTTGCTCAACAAAAAGCTTATCCGGCAGCCACTGGTGGTGAATACGTGGCGCGGCCACCGCTTCTTGTGGGGGCATGCCTAAATCAATCACATTAATGAGTGCCTGCACAACTTGGGTGATAATGGTTGGGCCACCGGCTGCGCCAAGCGTCATCACAGGCTTGCCGTCTTTTAAAACTATGGTTGGACTCATACTGGACAACGGACGCTTGCCTGGTGCGATACTGTTGGCCTCTGCCCCCACTAGACCAAAGGCATTTTGAACACCGAGCTGAGCGGAGAAGTCATCCATTTGGTTGTTCATGATAACGCCTGTGTCTGGAATAATGACTTTGGAACCAAAAGAAGTATTAACAGTGGTTGTGATGGCGACCCAGTTTCCCTCTTTATCTGCGGTAGCAATATGTGTTGTGTGCTTACCAAACAAATCGTAATCCGCAGCGGGCGGTATACCCGGGCCATTCACAATTATGACGCGGTTAAAATCAATTTCCCCAGCCAGTCCTGATGCATATTCTTTATTGGTTAGTCCCCGTGGCACATCAACAAAATCAGGATCACCAAGCCAATAGGCACGATCAGCAAAAGCCAGTTTCATTGCTTCGGCAATCACATGATAACGATCTGCATCACTCAACCCAGCAAGATCAAAACTCTCCAAGATATTTAATATCTGTGCGACATGAACGCCACCAGAGCTGGGGGGAGGAAAACCGGCTATTTGATACCCCTGGTATTCTGTTAGCAGCGGCTGGCGTTTTTTAAGTTGATAGTTAGCAAAATCATTGGCCGTTACCAAACCATCGTTTGCCTGCATCCACTGCTCAAGCGTCAGGGCAAATGCACCTTTATAGAAATAATCGATGCCCTGCTCAGCAATATTTCGATAGGTGTTTGCCAGATCTGGCTGTTTTAGTAGGTAACCTGATTTATGGGGTTGCCCACTTTGATCGAGTAGAAGTGTCGCCGTTTCCGGGAACCTACGAATGGCGGGAGCAGTTCTTGCCAAACGGCTGGCGTAGCTGTCACTAATGTTGAAACCCTGTTCAGCAACTTGCGCGGCAGGTAACAACAAGTCTAGCAGGTCAAAATTACCGCCCTCTTTCAGCAAGTAGTCATAGGCTGCCAATGATCCGGGGACACCAATCGCCAAGGCTCCTGTTTTGCTCAGCGCAGGGACCGCGACACCCTCTCGCAAATACATGTCACGACTAGCTAAAGCAGGTGCCATTTCGCGGCCATCGATTGCTTCAATACGCCCGTCGGCCCAATGAATCAAAATAAAACAGCCTCCGCCAATCCCCGAGTTATGGCCATCCACAACACCCAAGGTCAGCGCCGCAGCAACGGCAGCATCAACAGCGTTTCCACCTTGTGAAAATACAGTTTTAGCCGCTTCGGTAGCAATTGGGTTAACAGTGGCAACGGCGCCTTCAATCGGCGGTTTGAGATTAGGACTACAGCCCGTTACGACGAACAGGCAAAAACAAAGAAAAACTATGAAGCGGAGCGATAAAAACAAAGACTTCATGAAACCCACATCCAAAAAGGTCTAATAGGTGGGAATGTCAAAACTACTGAAAAACTCTTCCAGCTCAGCCTTATTTTGCTGCTTCAGACATCGGTCTAGCACTTCCCGGTTAAGATGAGGTGCAAACAACTCAACAAAATCGTACATGTAACCCCGCAGGAATGCGCCACGGCGAATACCAATCCGTGTGGTACTGGCTTCAAATAAATGGCTGGCATCCAGTTTAACCAAGTCAGAATCAAGCTGCTCATCGTAGGCCATGGTGGCAACAATACCAACACCCAGCCCGAGACGAACATAGGTTTTGATAACATCAGCATCGGTTGCAGTAAAAACAACACGAGGCGTGAGTTCCAATCGTTTAAAGGCATCGTCGAGTTTGGAGCGGCCAGTAAAGCCAAAGACATAGGTCACCAATGGATATTTGGCGATCTCCTCAAGGGTCAGGTTTGAGCATTGTGCTAGTGGATGATCCTTGGGAACAACAATGCTGCGGTTCCAGCGATAACAGGGCATCATGACGAGATTGCCAAACAATTCCAGCGCTTCAGTGGCAATAGCAAAATCCACTTCGCCATCAGCCGCCATTTCAGAGATTTGAATCGGCGTACCCTGGTTCATATGTAGAGAAACCTCTGGATATTTCTCCATAAATTTTTTGATGACTGAGGGCAGCACATAACGTGCTTGGGTATGAGTGGTGGCAATTGAAACACTGCCTTTATTAGGGTCGCTGTGTTCCTGGGCGATACTTTTGATGGTGGCGACTTGACGTAGTACTTCACCTGCCAGTTTAAGAATATCTTCACCCGCCGGGGTGACATTTGTCAGGTGTTTACCGCTACGATTGAAAACTTCGACACCTAGCTCATCTTCAAGAAGGCGAATTTGTTTGCTGATACCTGGCTGCGAGGTATAGAGGCTTTGCGCTGTCGCAGAAACGTTAAGATCGTGGTGTGCTACTTCCCAAATGTACCGCAACTGCTGTAGCTTCATTACAGTCTCCAAATATTTTTCTTTATACGTTTATCGAATAAAAATATAATCAAATATTACTTTGTAGAATAAAACTAACCCGCTATCGTTACCACCTCGCGCGAAACGATACATTTAGAGCCCAATAATAAAACCAAATGGACATCATTCTATACATTCTGGCCGGCGCCAGCGTTGGCCTTGCCGTAGGCATTACTGGCGTAGGTGGCGGATCACTTATGACCCCTCTGCTACTTCTGTTCGGCTTCCCGGCTCATATTGCCATTGGTACAGACCTTGTTTACGCCTCTGTCACCAAAGCTAGCGGTGTGGTTCTACATAAAAGAAACAACACCATTCGTTTGCGTATTGTTATGTTACTGGCTGCGGGCAGTATCCCCGCTTCATTAATTACTATCTATATACTAAAAAATCATTTCACCAGTCCAGAATACTATACCCGCATTCTAACGAACAGTTTAGGTGTAATGCTGATAATCACCGGTCTGGTGGTTATGATGAAGAAAAAAATACAAGACCATGCCGAGAAAAAACCTGGACGCTTGCAGCTCTGGGCGACTCGGAATGCCGCCTTTCTGACCATTTCGATGGGTTTGGTTTTGGGATGTTTTGTGACCCTGTCTTCTGTCGGCGCAGGAGCTTTTGGGGCTGCGATATTGTTATTACTTTACCCTCTACTGCCCTCCATTCATGTGATCGGTACAGATTTAGCGCACGCAGTACCGCTAACCTTAATTGCCGGTCTCGGGCATATTTATTTGGGGAATGTCGATTTTGGTCTGTTGGGATGTTTGTTGATTGGCTCTTTACCCGCAATTTACGTGGGCACCAAGTTGGGGGCTAAGTTGCCAGAAAAGGTTATCCGCCCACTGCTGGCGAGTGTATTGCTGATTCTTGGAACTAAGTACGCTTTTTTCTAGCGCACTTAAGGCATCAAAACTAGCGGTACAAATCAAAATTCCTAGGGTTCTGCAGCTTCATCATTGGCACCAGGAACACTGGCACAGAAGACTCATTTAATACGCGCGATGCTACAGAGCCTAATTGCGGCTTATCAGTCGGCTGAGATGAACTGCCCAGTACAATCAAATCCGCATTACACTGCTTGGCCGTTTCCAGAATTACTTCAGCGGGTTTACCACCCACCACCTGAATACCATTGATCAACTGCACATCGCAGTTACTCTCAAGAAATTCGTCCTCAAAGGCATTTTCCACCTGTTGACGAATACGGTCCATGACCTGACTAAAACCATTGCGACGCAAATTATTAACTTCAGCTTCAGGCATGTACGTTGAGAGTATGGATTCAGCAAACACACCTACCGGTTCAATGGCATGTACTGTATGGACGTTGGCGTTGTGTTTGCTGGCAAGGGACATTACGTGCTGCAAAAGGTAAGGACCATAGAGGCCCAAATCTGTCGCATAAAGAATGTTGTTGATCATGACTACCTACTTACTATTTTTTATTTCTTTTAATCAAGAATAGCAGTAGATTCAGAAAGCGTTAGTTCCTGTGAAAGTTTTTAATCATTATTCTTTATACCATTTGGTACATGGCCAGTAGCGACGTGTTCACGAGCTGAATTACAGTGCCCCTCTTGGTCATCAAAGAATACATCTGCGTCAAATGCCTTTAGAAACTGCCCTTTATCGAGACCACCTAGAAAAATGGATTCATCAAGGCGAATATTCCAGTCACGCAGAGTACGAATCACTCGCTCATGAGCTGGTGCAGAGCGCGCCGTTATCAATGCTGTACGTATGGGGCAATCGCCCTCGGAAAACTCAGATTGAATGCTTTGCAGGGCACCAAGAAACTCTTTAAAAGGCCCGCCTTTGAGAGGCTGGTTAGCTGACATTCTTTCATTTTCAGTAAATGCCTCCAATCCTTCATTCTGGAAGATCTGCTCAGCTTCATCGGAGAACAGCACCGCATCGCCGTCAAAAGCGATACGTAATTGTGCCCCCTCTTTCTGCTGCGCCTTGCTAGGTAAGATAGTTGCAGCAGCAAAACCACTATCCAACGCCTGGCGAACGTCTTCAGGATGGGTGGACAGAAACAGGTGACAACCGAAGGACGACACATATCGATAAGGGCTTTCACCACCACAAAAAGCGGCACGAGTAATATTCAAACCATAATGCTGAATAGAGTTAAAAATCCGTAACCCTGTATCAGCACTATTTCGAGACAGCAAAATCACCTCTACTCGAGGAGATTCTGACAGCATGGTGTTGATCTTCAGAAGCTTTTCCACCAATGCAAATGCATCACCCCGCGCTAGTGGTTCATCCTCATGATCAATCTGATACTCAGCGTAGGCTTTTAGCCCCCTGTTTTGATAAACCTCATGGCTGTCCGACAGGTCAAATAACGCCCGAGAAGAAATGGCAATTACAAGTTTGTTGGTTAATGTGCCTGACATGCTGATTCCTGACCGATCAAAAGAGGAGTGCTGAATTTGTTGTTGTGCTGCCTCTGTCAATAACGACTCAACTTCTGTACAGTTAGCGGCATTTTTTTGCCGGGTACCTTACAGAGCGTTTTTCAAAGTTCAGAGGGGCCTTGTTTTTTGCAACAGCATACTTGTATTTAAGGAAATTAACTATGAAAGGTGTTTTTCTAGACTCTGATTCCATCGCACAGGAACGTCTTGATCTTGGTAAGTTGAATGAACTACCCATTGAGTGGACATTCTACCCACAAACTACGCCTGAACAGCGTCAGGAACGTATTGGTGATGCTGAAATCGTTTTGACCAACAAAGTTCCTATGGACGCCGGAATCATGGAGGCCTGCCCTAACCTGAAATTGATTGCTGTTGTGGCAACTGGCACCAACGTCATTGATCTTGAAGCGGCTAAAAAACACAACGTTGGCGTTGCTAACGTGGGTGGTTACGGTTCCTACGCAGTAGCTCAGCACACCATGACTCTTCTGTTGGCTCTGGCTGCAAACGTACAGCGTTACAGCGATGATGTGCGTGCTGGAAAATGGGCTGAGCAGGATCAATTCTGCCTGCTTGATTACCCAATGTACGAACTGAAAGGTAAAAAACTGGTTATCGTTGGTTACGGTGAAATCGGGCAGTCTGTTGCCCACATGGCTGAAGCCTTTGGCATGGAAATTCTGGTAGCTTCCAGCCGTCCAAATCAGGATAGCTTTGGTATTGTTGATCGCCGCCCACTTGAAGAGTTGCTTCCTATTGCTGATGCGATCACATTCCATTGCCCTCTGACACCAGCAACTGAAAACCTGATCGACACAGCGCAGCTAAAAGCGATGAAAAGCAGCGCAATAATCATCAATACCGCTCGTGGCGGTCTGGTGAACGAAGCGGCACTGGCTCAAGCACTTAAAGATGGCGAGATTGGTGGTGCCGGTATTGATGTAATTACTGTTGAACCACCAAAAGCAGGCAATCCATTAATCGACAGCGAGATTAAAAACCTGATCCTTACGCCTCACTGTGCATGGGGGCCAGATGAAACCCGTCAGCGCCTGCTCAACGAAGTAGTATTAAACGTTGAAGCCTTCCTGAACGGTGAGTCTCGTAACCGTCTCGACTAGGAACTTGCTCTAAATGGTGTCAGCACTGTTTGATATCGACCCGTTATTTGAGTCGATTAAAAAGAATACTCTGCTGCTGACACCTAACCGGCGCCTCGCTGCACACATGCAAACGGCTTATGCCGAAGCATGCAGCAGGCACGGTCTTCAGGTTTGGGAACAACCGTTAATATTCCCCATTGATGACTGGATTCAGCACTGCTGGCAACGGCTGATCAATGCCAACTCTCCACTTACACGTAACAAAACGCGTTTACAGCCTCTACAGGAAACCCTGTTGTGGGAAGGCATTATTCGCGACGATGAAAAAAGCCTGCTGTTAAAACCCTTTGCTACCGCAAAACAGGCACAGTCCGCCTGGCGCACGCTGCATCTCTGGCAGTGCGAACTGAGTAATGAATTTTATTTCCACCCTGATTGCAATCGTTTTGCCTACTGGGCCAAACAGTTTCAACACCGTTGCGAAAAACAACAGCTGCTGACTAATGCCGATCAAACTCAAGCCGTAGTCGCCGCCTTCGAGCAGACACAGTTAACAGCGGAACCTGAAATATTATTAGTGGGTTTTCAGCACCTGCCTCCACTCTATGAGCTATTGCTGCATCATGCCGCTGAAACCTATCAGCATTACCAGCCACAAACGCAAATAGCTAATTGCCTGAAGCTAGCTTGTAATGATTCTACCGAAGAGTTACAACTCGCCGCTCAGTGGGCTAAACAGCAACTGGAAAACAATCCAAAGCAGCGACTAGCGATTATCGTGCCGGATCTCGCTCAGCGACGTCAGCAAATCGAAGCAACATTGGCGGCAGTGTTTGAACCACAGTATTTGTTGCCGGAATCACCCCGCTACCAACTGCCCTTTAATATCAGTGCGGGCACTCCGCTGAACCAGGCACCCGTGGTTATCTCCGCACTGAACCTGCTGGAATTGCTACGTGATGAGTTCAGTTATCAGACACTCTATGCGCTTTTAAAATCGCCCTTTATATCGCTGGACGACAGCAATGATTTCGGCAGCGGCGTTGAGTTGGAGCTGTTTCTACGTGAAGGCGGTTGGCCACAATTTAGCCTTAACGATTTATTGTCGTTGCTGACTCACCAACCGACGTTAACAATCCGTTATTCAAGCTTTATTCAATCCTTGCAGGCGGCAAAAGCCCTTCAAGATCAGTACGCCAACAGTAAATTTGATCTATCTCACTGGAGTTCTGTCTTCGCCACCATGCTGCGAAGCTTTAACTGGCCCAGTAGTGCGCGCAGGCTCGACAGTATTGAATATCAGCACCACACACGCTGGCAACAAGCATTAGGAGATCTTGCTAGCTTAAGCACTAGCAGTAACGAAACCCGACAAAGCATTTGCGGCAAGGTAAGACTTAGCGAGGCACTAAATTTGTTCAACCGTGTGCTTGCAGCCACGGATTTTCAAGCCAAAACGCCGCAAACACCGATACAGGTACTAGGTTTACTTGAGGGAAGTGGTCTGTATTTTGATGCCGTTTGGATGCTGGGACTCAATGATCACCTGTGGCCCGCAAGCGCTAACCCTACTCCTTTCATCCCGGTTACATTACAACAGCAACTGGATATGCCCCATGCAAGCCCGGAGCGCGAATTACAATTCTCTCGCGAATTACTCAAAGGCTACATGCAAAGCAGCCCACAGCTAATTGCCAGCTACGCGCTCAATAGTGACGACGAATCTTTACGCGCCAGCACCTTGATCGATGAATTTGAACCTATAAACGCTGATGAATTGGGCCTGCCAAACGTTACCGGCTCTCATCCTTATTACGAAGCTCTCAGCGATTCGGCACCACTGGAACATTTGGCTGATAGCCATGGCCCCAAAGTTAATATTGATACCGAACATGTTGCAGGTGGTTCGGCGCTGTTAAAAGATCAGGCCGCCTGCCCGTTTCGTGCTTTTGCAAACCATCGTTTATCGGCACGCGCTCTGCCCGAGCCCAGCTATCATCTCAATGCAGCGCAACGCGGAACTGTGTTGCACAGTGCGCTTGAGCATCTTTGGATCACCCTAAGCAACTCATCAACACTGTTGGAACGTGACCGACTTGTTTTACAGGACGATATTACCGACGCTGTTCGCAAAGCTTTGAAACCACTGCTGTTGCAGCGCCGCGACTTGTTTGGTGACGTCTACACCACCACCGAAGCACAACGCTTGAGTCGCCTGCTTGAGTTGTGGATGAAGGTTGAAAAGGCTCGTGCCCCCTTTGATGTTGTCGCCACAGAAAAAGCACTCGTTGTGAACATTGCCGGTTTACCTCTCCGTGTTCGAATCGACCGTATTGATCGCCTCACTGACAACAGCTTAATACTGATCGACTATAAAACAGGCTTTTGCAGCACAACCAAGTGGCAGGGTGAACGACTGGAAGAGCCACAGTTGCCCTTGTACAGCATCACCATGGCCGGGGTTGAGGAAATTGTTGAAGATAGTGCTCAGGGCAGCATTCAAACGCTGGCCTTTGCGCGCATCAATATTGATCAGCAGGGCTTTGTTGGTATTTCCTCTGAAGAAGGCGTTGCACCCGGCATATACAGCATTGAAAAAAGCCGCGGCTGGGATACCAGCCTGTCCTGGTCGGACATCAATAGCCAATGGCAGCAGGCGCTTGAATCATTGGCTGTCGAGTTCAAAGATGGCCTAGCCGTAGTTGAGCCCGCGCAGAACAGTACCTGTCAATTTTGCCACTTACATTCGTTGTGTCGAATTCACCAACTTAAAGAACAAGCTGTGGAGGTTAGCGGTGCCTGACATCGTCGATGCTGCACAGCGTGCACGTGCTCTTGATTATCGCACCTCCTTTGCCGTTACAGCCCCCGCAGGTTCTGGTAAAACTGAACTATTAATTCAGCGTTGCTTAACGTTGCTGGCGCGTGTCGAAAAACCTGAAGAAATTCTGGCGATCACCTTCACCCGTAAAGCGGCTAATGAAATGCGTAGTCGTATTCTGGCGGCACTACGTGACGGCCAATCGGATGAACCACCCAGCGAGGCACATAAACTCAACACCTGGACACTGGCGCGTGCCGTTTTATCACAGGATCAACAGTACGCATGGGAGTTACTGGACAACCCCAATCGTCTGCGTATTCAGACCATCGACAGTTTTTGCATGCACTTGGTGCAACGCATGCCCTTGCTCTCCCGCTTGGGTTCTGAGGCGCGTATCAGTGATGATTCGCAGGCACAATACCAGCAAGCCTCGCGTCGCCTGTTAGCCCGTCTTGAAGAAAACAGTTCTATCAGTGATGACCTTCAATGCTTGCTGACCCACCTAGATAACAACACCGCACGCATTGAGACATTGTTATGCTCGATTTTAAGCAAACGTGAACAATGGTTGCGCCATTTTATGTCCGCCAAACAGGCTGACTTTAATTTTCGTGATTATCTGGAAAATTGCCTGACAGAATTAGTTGAAGAAGCTCTTCATGACTGCGCTAAATCACTGATGATGTTTGAATCACAGCTAATGCAATCGGTAGATTTTGCCTGCACGCAGCTGCAGGAATTAGCGCCTGACGCAGCGTTAATGCAATGTTTTGGCTTAACGGAGCTACCTGAGTGCAGTCCTGAAGCTTTACCTCAATGGCGCGCCCTGTCGGATTTATTGCTCACTAAAGATGGTCGCTTTCGAGCTACATTAACGAAAAACCAGGGTTTTCCGGCTAGCAGTAAAAAAGATGAAAAGGAGTTTTTTAAAGCCGCTAAAGCTGATTGTTTGGAGCTGATCGCTGATCTAAAGCAAACACCGGGATTACTGACTCAGTTCCAGGAAGTCAGCAACCTTCCACAGCCCATTTATGACGACCAGCAGTGGCAGTTACTCGATACCCTCACCCGCTTGCTGCCAACGCTGGTAGCTGAGCTAACGCTGGTGTTTATGGAACAGGGGCAGCTGGATTATGCGCAGGTCTCAAGCGCGGCATCGCTGGCGTTAGGTGATGACGAGCAGCCTTCTGATATTGCGCTGCTGCTTGATTACCAGCTCAAACATATTCTGGTGGATGAATTTCAAGATACCGCCACTCCGCAGTTCAATTTACTGCGTCGCCTCACTGATGGCTGGGAGCCTGATGATGGTCGCACACTATTTATCGTTGGTGACGGCATGCAATCCTGCTACGGTTTTCGTGAAGCCAATGTAGGGCTTTTTCTTGCCGCGCGTGAATTTGGCATCGGTAATGCTCAACTGGAACCTTTGGATTTGCAAGCCAACTTCCGTTCAGATGCCGGTGTTGTGAACTGGGTTAACGCTAGTTTTTCGGGTGCGTTTCCCGCTCAGGACAACATTGCCCGTGGCGCGGTAGCCTACAGCCCATCGGTTGCTGTACATGCCGATGAACAGACTGAGCCAGTGCTTTTTTATGGCTGTATTGAAGAGGAAGGACGACAATCAGAAGCAAACAAAGTTGTCGAACTTGTAAAAAAAATCAGCGTCGACCACCCAGAGGACAGCATAGTAATTCTGGTGCGTAACCGTTCGCATCTACGCGATATTATGCCAGCCCTGCGCCACGCTAAAATTGACTGGCGCGCCGTTGATATCGACCCACTTTCGCAACGACCTCTGATCAGTGATTTGATGGCCCTGACGCAAGCAATGCTCAACCCGGCTGACCGAGTTGCTTGGCTGTCCGTTTTACGCGCCCCCTGGTGTGGTTTAACCCTAACCGACCTACAAGGCTTGGCCGGTTCCAGCACGAATCAAACAGGAAAGCCTGCCAATATTTGGACTCAACTTAATAATAAAAACCTAATTTCATTGTTAAGTATTTCTGGAGAACATGCAGCTAATCGATTGTTATCAACAATAAAACCTGCCGTCAATCAGCGTTTTAGAAAACCGCTCCGGCAATGGATTGAGGGGATTTGGATCGCCCTTGGTGGCCCGCTGACCGCCAGTTCCTCACAGGAATTGGCACAGGCCCCCGCCTTTTTTGAGCTGCTGTCACATCATGAAAACGGGGCGAATATTGATGATTTTAATGCCTTCCAAGAAGCTGTTTCTCGCCTGTTCGCCAAACCGGAAAGCAATCCCGATATTCGATTACAAATCATGACCATTCACAAATCCAAAGGACTGGAATTTGATCATGTTATTTTGCCGGGACTTGATCGCGGAAATGCTTCTCGTAATCAGGAGTTACTGCTCTGGCACGAACGTCTTTCTACTGCAGGTGAGCCATTGCTGCTAATGGGTTCATTACCGGAAAAAGGCGGTGACAAGGATCCGCTGTATGATTACCTAAAGCGTGAACACCGCCTAAAGGAACAACTGGAAAACACGCGCTTACTTTATGTCGGCGCAACACGCGCGGTTAAACAATTACGGTTGCTGGCCAATGTTTCGCGTCGTGACGAAGGCAATGACGAAATGAAGCCACCCTCGGAAAACAGCTTGTTACATAGCCTGTGGCCGCAAGTCAAAGAGCAAATGCTGATCATCGAATCGTCAGACAGTGCCGCGACAAAAACACAAAAAGTTACCACCACACTCTCCCGCTTACCAAGTGACTGGCAAACGCCGGACTTCTCCCACGGTAGTTTATTAGCAGAGTATCGTGGCCATGAGTTCAGGGGCAATGATGATTTGGATACAGAAAAGGATCTGCAGACCAATGAATCCGTTAACGAGGTTTCTTGCCTGAAAAACGTCCTAATGAACCTTTGTCAGCTGGGCAGTCACTATTGGATTCAGGCTGCCCCTAACGCTTTGCAGAATTTACTGGCTAACCAGCTTCAGCGATTTGGTTTAACTAACGACAGTCCAAGTGCAAACAAATTAACGCAACAACTGCAACGCGTATTAGCCGACCAGCAGGGCTGCTGGTTGCTTGATAGCTCTCACCACCAATCACGCACCAACTGGCAACTTAATGAGCGTATAACATCTGGAGAGATCGTTGAAGTTGTACAGCACAGCATCACACGGTCCTTTATCGTTGACGAGCAGCATTGGCTGATTGATCTTGACACTCAACCATCACCTTGCAAAGAGGAAGTCATCGTTCAAAAAAGCGGACCTTTAAACGCTACTGCTCGTGCATTAAATGGGCTTTCAGCCCTACCAGTTAAGACGGCCATCTACTTTGCCGGTGGTGAAACGCCAACCCTCTTCGAATTACCGTAAAAACCCTTTAATATCGCGGCAAAAGCCCATTTAACAGTTATATCTGGCATTTTTTTGCTATATGATATGTGGCCTTCGGCGCCCCTGAACACTCCTTGTTTAGGGTTGAGAAAGCCAAAACATACGGATTCCAAGATTCAAGGTTTAGAAATGACAACTTCACGCTTAACCAATGTTAATGTCCAATCTCAAGACGTACTGATCACGCCTGAGAAACTGAAGCAAAACATCCCTGTAACTGACAAGGCTAGAGAAACCGTTCTCAGCGGTCGTGAACAGATCGAAAATATTCTTGACGGCAAGGATAACCGCCTGATCGTCGTTGTGGGCCCCTGCTCCATTCACGATATCAAAGCCGCTAAAGATTACGCTTCACGCCTTAAAAAACTGGCTGATGAAGTTAAAGATAGCCTGCTGATCGTCATGCGTGTTTATTTCGAAAAGCCGCGTACAACTGTTGGTTGGAAAGGTCTGGTTAATGATCCACACATGGATGATTCTTTCCAGATTGAAGAAGGTCTTCACATTGGTCGCCAACTGTTAGTTGACCTCGCTGAAATTGGCTTGCCCACAGCAACCGAAGCCTTGGATCCGATTTCTCCGCAGTACCTGCAGGAGCTGATCAGCTGGTCTGCCATTGGCGCGCGTACCACTGAATCACAAACACACCGTGAAATGTCCAGTGGTCTGTCTGTTGCAATTGGCTTCAAAAATGGCACCGATGGCGGCTTGCCTGTTGCTATCAACGCACTGCAGTCTGTTTCTCACCCTCACAGTTTTCTGGGTATGAACCCAAGCGGTCAGGTAGCGGTTATCCGTACCACGGGCAACCCTTATGGACACATCGTATTACGTGGCGGTGGCGGTCAAACCAACTATGATTCAGTGAGTGTGCAGCTGTGTGAAAAACGTCTGGAAGATGCCGGCCTAAAGCAAAATATTATGGTTGATACCAGTCACGCTAACTCCAGCAAAGATCCTGCGCTACAGCCGCTGGTCATGGAAAACGTGACCAGCCAAATTGTGGAAGGTAACAATTCCATTATTGGCTTGATGATCGAAAGTAACCTGGAATTCGGCAATCAGCCTATTCCGGATGACTTGAGTGAACTGCGTTATGGTGTTTCCGTTACCGACGGTTGTATTGATTGGAGTACCACTGAAAAGTCATTACGCGCCATGCATAACAAACTGAAAGATGTGCTGCCAAACCGTCAACGCGGTTAAGCACAATCTCTGATTGGGGTTTGCGGGCAGTATCCTGTTCGTAAACCCCAACCACTTCCCTACGCTACGCCTCCCGCATGACACAACACACTCGCAGACCAATCCATACTCTGCAAATCACCGACCTCCACCTTAAAGCCGACCCCGCAGCACTCTGGCGCGGACACAATGTGCAAAATTCACTGGATGCGGTTTTACAACTCGCTAGTGAGCACGAACACTGGCCGCCCGAGCTGATCCTGGTGACCGGTGACATTGTTGACGATGAAACAGTCGATGGCTATCGCGAAACCTATCGCCGCCTAGCAGAACAATTGCGTAGGCAACTGGGTGAAAATGCCGCTAACACAACGCGCATTGGTTTTATCCCCGGCAACCACGATAATCCTGAGATTCTCGAGCAATCCTGCAAAGAGCTCGGCATTGAAGGCTGCGGTGTTTTCACGCTGAATAACTGGCAAGTCATTCAACTCGACAGCACCTTGCCGGACAGTGATGATGGCGAGCTGGGCACTGAGCAGCTGAGCTGCTTGGATGCCGCGTTGGCTGAATCAAAAGCACCACACACACTCATCGTGCTACATCACCCGCTGGTAAAGCTAGATAGCGCCTGGATGGATAGTATGCGCGTCAAAGATTCGGCCGCTCTCTTTGCGCGTATCGACCAGTTTAATGCCGGTAGTGATAAAATGAGAGCCGTTATCTGGGGGCATGCTCACCAAGAAACAGAACAGCTGCATAACCAAGTTCGCTTATTTGGGGCACCTGCTGCTGGACCCGTGCAGTTCACAGCCGGGAGCGATGACTTTGCCATCGACAGTGAATTGTCAGCAGGCTTTCGCTGGCTAACCTTAAACGAAGACGGCAGCATTGAAACCAGCGTTCATCGTCTGCCTTCGCTATCCAATAATTCTGAAAAATAGGCCTTTACTGACATGAAAATCATTTCATTTAACATCAACGGTATTCGTGCTCGTATTCCTCAGCTACAGGCCATTATTGACCAACATAACCCGGATGTAATTGGTTTACAGGAATCCAAGGTGAATGATCCTGACTTCCCGGTAGATACCATCACCGACATGGGGTATCAGGTGAATTACCATGGCCAGAAGTCCCACTATGGCGTTGCCATGTTATCCCGTAACGAACCGGTAACGCTGCAAAAAGGCTGGCAAACAGACGAAGAAGATGCACAACGCCGTATGATCATCGGCCAGTTTGAATGCAACGACGGCGAACTAATTACCGTACTGAACGGCTATTTCCCACAGGGAGAAAGCAACAAGCACGAAACAAAATACCCCGCGAAACGCAAATTTTATGCGGACTTGATGAGCTATTTGGCAAACAACCATAAAACCACCGACCGCGTGGTCATTATTGGTGACTTCAATATCTCTCCTGCCGACAAGGATATAGGCATTGGCGATAAAAATGCCAAGCGCTGGTTACAAACCGGCAAGTGCAGTTTCTTGCCTGAAGAACGCGAATGGTATGACAAATTACTGGCTTGGGGGTTGCAGGATAGTTTCCGCCTGCAAAACCCGGATGTAACAGACCGTTACAGCTGGTTTGACTACCGCAGCAAGGGCTTTGACGATACGCCCAAGCGTGGCCTGCGCATTGATCATATTCTTATCACTCAGCCTTTGGTTGAGCACCTAACGGATACCGGTATCGATTACGACGCCAGAGCCATGGAAAAACCCTCCGACCACTGTCCTATCTGGGCGACTTTTAATGTTTAGAACATCTGCTTTTGATATGTTCAAAAGCACTTGCCTGAGCTAAAAATTCGGGCGCATACTGGAATTATTAGCTTGGTGTGGTGTGCTCGAGATGCAAACGATAACAGTGCTTTACGATGGCTCCTGCCCCATCTGTATTAAAGAAATGCTCCAGTATCAACGTTTTGAAAAGTCTGGTGAAGTTAACTGGTTTGATATTACCGGGCAGGACGAATGGCTGCAGGCGCGTCACATCGACCCCGAAGCGGCATTGCTTGAATTACATGTGCTCTCCCCCGATGGCAAGCCGGTGAAAGGTGTCGATGCTTTTATCCTGTTATGGCAACGCGCCCCTCTTCTTCGTCCCTTCGCGTGGATTGCAGGCTTACCGTTGCTCAAAGGATTTATTAAAAACTCCTACGGTTGGTTTACACGAAGACGCTTGGCGCGGGATGGTCGTTTACCAGGAAATCACTGTAAAAAGTCTAAATAGAAAACTATCAGCCCTTGATCGAGTTGATCAACTCGTAAACTCGGTCGTAGTGCGAGCCCTGCCAATACAGCTTGTGGCAACCTGTGCAGCGAGAGAATTGATTGAAATAATTCCAAACATGTTCATCAACCTGACCTTTAATCGAATCTTTATCCACCGCAATTAACTGGCTATTACAGTCAGCACAGCGACTAAAGGGTTGGAAACTATTTTCCAGCTGCAGTGCGGACACCACTTCGCGAAGCTGTTATTTGGGTTCTGTGCTGCGCACCCAATAGCCGTGTGTGACGCGGCTTGTTTTCAGAATACCCAGATCTCGTGTCAGGATAATCCGGTTCTCATTAAGTGAAATTCCAATGATTTCAGGGTCTTCCAGATCATTCCTGTAGAGTGTATCAAATCCAAATAAGCGCAGATAACGGGCTAACTTGCCAAGGTGTACATCAAAAATGAATTTAGTAACCTGCAAAGGTTTGGGACGCAAATAAACCAGCGGTGAAATATCAAAGCGTTCAAAGACGGGGTAAACCGCTACCCGTTCGCCGCCCCACATCAAGTGCTCAAAATTGACTGATTTGTCATCGACCAGGATTAGGTCAATTTCAGGATGCGGTACACCAATCGCTTCCACCACATCCTTAACGGAAGGTCTGCCATAAAAGGCATAATCAAAAGCTTTGCCGCGCTGCGGGCCTGGCAGAAAATCATTCAGTTCCTGATAGAAACGGAGGTTCGCCAAGCATGTTATGGGCTGATGTAAATTCTGTTGAGTTTGCATGCTGGTATAAAAAAACCAAGAACCCTGTTCGGGTTATTCTATCACCGCTTGCTGCTACGCATGTTAAACAGATAAAGAGTCGAACTCATATTTGGTGGCTGAAGTACTAGGCTTCAAGGTTGTCCTTTGCCGTTGGATTGCTGCACGTCCTCATTAATAATGCTTAGCAGCCTGTTGGCGACCTGCTCAACTGCCTTTGCGGCAGGTGAATTTGGCGCATAGCTGACTACCGGCTGAAAAGCCCCGATGGAGTCTTCTACCGCTTTATCATCAGGAATGTCACCCAGTTTAGTAATGCTTTCCACACCCACATATTTGCGTAACAACTGTTGCAATTGCAGCATGTGAATTCTCTTTTTCTTATCGCCCGAGCGGTTTGCGACCAAAAGTGGCCGGAAATTTTTTACCGCTTCCTGTGCTGCATGCTTTTTCTCTTCCCCTGCCTGCTCGGCAAGTGAATAGATCTGTTCAATGTTTTGAATGTTGGTTTTGGCGATGGCCTTACGAATATCATCACTGGCCAGAAAAACGGATAACGCCTTTCGAATCACTGCTAGCTTAACAAAGCGATATAGATCCAGAACAGCTGTGGGCTCTGGCGTAGTAATGCAGATGTTGTAATCAGCCATCATGTAATAATCGAGGGTATTCAGAGCGGTACCCGCACCCACATCAATGATGACAAAATCCACATCCAGCTTGTTGATGTGGCGCACTAGCTTCTGCCGCGCTGCAGCGGGAATATTCGCCGTGTACATCGAGTCGCCCATGCCAGGGATCAGCTGTAACTTATTGAAAGCCTTGAGCTCCAGCGTGACATCTTGCAGCGATTCGGCATTGCGCAGCATAAAGTCACCCAGCGTACGCTCAGGCTTAAACACGCCAAACATGATGTGAGCGTTAGCCCCGCCTGCATCGAGATCAATCAGCGAAACTTTGTAACCCTTACCGGCAAGCAACACGGCAAGGTTTGAGCTCAGCATACTTTTGCCAACGCCCCCTTTCCCCGAGCCAATAGAAATTATTGTCGTCATTTATGATTTAATCTCGTGTCGCCTGTTTATTTACGTTGTTTTTCGGCATTAGGTAAACTTGCTGGCACGTCAATAAATTGTCAGCAGATACTAATTAACTACAAATAAGCACGTAACGTGCCACATAAATACAACTATCCCAGATAAGTATGTTGGTTACAAACAATAGAAATGCTTAACAATCACAACGGTATTTCTGCGTTCTATGAATCCGATAGCCATAATAACCCCTGTTTATATTAAACATACACACCCCTTCATATCTTTTAATTTCAACAAGTTACGATTCAACTACGACTAATGTCGATAAAGCCATCCCTTAACTTTAATAGTGGTTTCCGGTAGAATACGCGCCTTTCGAGCGTGAACCAAATCTCCTTGGTTCAGCTACGGACATGTTCACAATCCATTAGAGGGGTCATTATTGTATGAGCTTATATTCAGAATATATGGACGAAATCGCAAGCCGTAAAAAGGATTTGGGATTGAATCCAAAGCCAATTGATAGCGCCGAACTGCTGTCAGAAATTATTGACCAGATCAAAGATACTGGTAACGCAAACCGTGAAGACTCTCTAAAGTTCTTTATTTACAACGCCCTCCCAGGCACTACCCCTGCTGCAGGGGTAAAAGCTCAGTTCCTGAAAGATATCGTACTGGGTAACGAAACTGTTGCTGAAATCAGCCCAGAATCTGCTCTGGAACAGCTGTCTCACATGAAAGGTGGCCCTTCTGTTAAGGCTTTGCTGGATATCGCTCTGTCTGACGACGCTCAGGCTGCAGCTGCTGCTGAGGTTCTGAAGTCTCAGGTCTTCCTGTACGACGCTGACACCGCTCATCTGGCTGACGCATTCAAAGCTGGCAACGCCATCGCTAAAGACATTCTGGAAAGCTATTCCAAAGCGGAATTCTTCACCAAGCTGGCAGACCTGGACGAAAAAATTGAGGTGGTCACCTACATCACCGGTGTGGGCGATATTTCTACCGACCTGCTCTCGCCAGGTAACCAATCCCACTCCCGTGCCGACCGTGAACTACACGGCCAGTGCATGATCACCCCGCAAGCCCAGCAAGAAATCGCCGAGTTAGGTAAAAAGCACCCTAACGCCAAAGTGATGCTGATCGCTGAAAAAGGCACCATGGGTGTAGGTTCTTCCCGTATGTCCGGTGTGAACAACGTGGCTCTGTGGGCCGGTAAACAAGCCAGCCCATACGTTCCGTTCATCAACATTGCCCCTGTGGTTGCCGGTACCAATGGTATCGCTCCTATCTTCCTGACCACTGTTGATGTAACCGGCGGTATCGGTCTGGACCTGAAAAACTGGGTTAAGAAAATAGACGCAGAAGGCAACGTAGTTACAGACGCTAACGGTGATGCGGTACTGGAAGAAGCTTACTCTGTAGCAACTGGCACTGTTCTGACTATCGATACCAAAGCTAAGAAGCTGTACAACGGCGACAAAGAGCTGGTTGACGTATCTGGTGCATTCACGCCACAGAAAGTTGAATTCATGAAAGCTGGCGGCTCTTACGCACTGACTTTCGGTAAGAAGCTGCAAACCTTCGCCGCTGAAACGCTGGGTATTGAAGCGCCAACCGTATTCGCCCCCGCTAAAGAAATTTCTAACGAAGGCCAAGGCCTAACCGCTGTTGAAAAAATCTTCAACCGCAACGCCGTAGGTGTTACTTCTAAGACGCCTCTGCACACCGGTTCAGACGTTCGCGTTAAAGTGAACATCGTGGGTTCTCAGGACACTACTGGTCCTATGACTTGTCAGGAACTTGAAGCGATGGCTGCTTCTACCATCTCTACAAGCGTTGATGGTGCATACCAGTCTGGCTGTCACACAGCTTCTGTATGGGACAAAAAAGCTCAGGGAAACATTCCTAAGCTGATGTCTTTCATGAACAACTTCGGTGCAATCACTGCACGTGACCCTAAGGGTGTTTACCACCCTATGACCGACGTTATCCACAAAGTACTGAACGACATCACTGTTGACGATCGCGCCATCATCATCGGCGGTGACTCCCACACCCGTATGTCTAAAGGTATCGCTTTCGGTGCCGACTCCGGTACCGTTGCTATCGCACTGGCCACTGGCGAATGCGCCATGCCAATCCCAGAGTCTGTGAAGGTAACCTTTAAAGGCAACATGAAAGGCCACATGGACTTCCGCGACATCGTACACGCGACTCAAGCGCAAATGCTGAAACAGTTTAACGGCGAGAACGTATTCCAAGGTCGTGTAATCGAAGTACAAATCGGTACTCTGCTGGCTGATCAGGCCTTCACCTTCACCGACTGGACTGCAGAAATGAAAGCGAAAGCTTCTATCTGTATTTCTACCAACGATACCCTGATCCAATCTTTGGAACTGGCTAAGTCCCGTATCCAGATCATGATCA